>Ga0182741_1000072_pt1 | contig 165751 bp, 147 predicted proteins | sample eDN5th37CBELigOP_FD_128874 | JGI IMG/M metagenome (GOLD analysis project Ga0182741, IMG submission 128874) | Enriched Organic Plus compost microbial communities from Emeryville, California, USA - eDNA 5th pass 37_C BE-Lig OP (version 2) (version 2) ...
AAGCCTCCAGGGCGCGAGCGCTTGACCGGTTCCTGCACCGCTACAACCATCACCGGCACCACACCGCCATCGGCGGCCCACCCGCCAGCCGCGTCAACAACCTGGCAGGACACAACACCTAGCACCGCCGGCCCCGTAGGGTGGGCGGCCATGCAGATCGTCTCCGCGCTGTTCATCGACGACATGGCGATGCGCCAGGTGCCGGGCCCCTCGACGCGGATCGACCTCACCGGCATCCAGTTCTCGGCCCCGGCGCCGGGCCCGTTCCCGGTGACGGTGACGCCCCACATGGTCGTGCTGATCCGCAACGAGCCGGACGGGGCGCCGAACGGCGCGCTCGAGGTGGTGTTCCGCCTCGACGGCGAGCAGATCGCCCGCAACGTGCAGCCCGTGGAGATCGAGCCCGGCAAGTTCGCCTACCGGCTCGTGCGCCCCGAGCTGGAGTTCCCCGGCCCCGGCACCGTCGAGGCGCACTGCCGGATCGACATGGGCCCGGTCACCGTCGTCCCCTACACGCTGCTCGAACCGACCGACTGACCCGTGCGCGTCCGCGCCGCCTCGGCACTCTCGGAGCACCCACTCGCCACGCACGCGGTCGGCGAGTGCGTCGGCCGCCTGCTCGACGCGGGCGGCGAGGGCCCTCCCGACCTGGTGGTGCTGTTCGCGACCGAGCCCCACCTGGGCGCGTTCGAGGACATCGCGAGGGCCACGCGGGAGCTGCTCGCGCCGCGCACGCTGGTCGGCGCGGGCGCGGCGTCGGTCCTCGCCGGACGCCGCGAGGTCGAGGAGCGGGGCGCGCTCGCCGCGTTCGCGCTCTGGAGCACGGGGCCCGGGGGTGTGCCCGCCCCCGTGCGCATCCGGGCGACCCCGACCCCCGAGGGTCCGGAGCTCGGCGGGCTCAGGGCGCTGGAGGGCGCCGAGGGTGCCCTCCTGCTGTTCGCGGACCCCTTCACTCTCCCCGTCGAGCGCGTCCTGGAGGAGCTGGCCCGCACCGCCCCCGGGCTGACCGTCATCGGCGGGCTCGCGTCGGTCGCCCGGCGGCCCGGCGGGAACCGCCTGCTGCTCGACCGGACCCTGCACGCGGACGGTGCGGTCGGCGTGCTGGTGCCGCCGTCGATCCCGGTCGGGACGGTCGTGTCGCAGGGCTGCCGGCCGATCGGCGACCCGCTGACCGTCACCCGCGCCGAGCGCAACCGCCTGCTGGAGCTGGCCGGCCGACCGGCGTTCGGCCTGCTCGTCGACCTGGTCCAGAGCCTGCCCCCGGAGGAGCAGCAGCTCGCCGTGAGCGGGCTGCACCTCGGGCGCGTCGTCGACGAGTACCGGGCCGAGTTCGGCCGGGGCGACTTCCTGGTGCGCGCGGTGCTCGGCGGCGACAAGGAGGCGGGTGCCGTCGCGGTCGGCGACGAGATCGAGGTCGGCGCCACCGTGCAGTTCCACGTGCGCGACGCCCGCGCCGCGGACGAGGACCTCGCGGCGCTCATGGCGGACCGGCGGGCCGACGGTGCCCTGGTCTTCACCTGCAACGAGCGGGGCCGGCGGCTGTTCGGGGTGCCGGACCACGACGCGGACGCGATCAGCGAGGCGCTGGCGGACGCGCCCCTGGCCGGCATGTTCTGCGCCGGGGAGATCGGGCCGGTGGGCGGCCGCAACCACCTCCACGGCTCCACGGCGTCCGTGGCGCTCTTCGGCGCTCGCTGAGGGCATTTCGGGGGCGGGGAGGGCGGTCGCTACGATCGGCGCGCCGCCGAGGACAGGAAGTTGGGACCACATGGCTGAGACGACCGCCGGGATCACGCCGGACCTGGAGCGCCGCGCGATCGACGTGATCCGCGGGCTGGCGATGGACGCCCCGCACGCCGCCAGGTCCGGCCACCAGGGCACGGCGATGGCCCTCGCCCCCCTGGCGCACGTGCTGTGGACCCGCATCATGCGCTACGACGCCGCCGCACCGGAGTGGCCCGACCGCGACCGCTTCATCCTGAGCTGCGGGCACGCCTCGATCCTGCAGTACGCGATGCTGCACCTCACGGGCTACGACGTCTCGCTCGATGACCTGCGGCAGTTCCGGCAGTGGGGCTCGGCGACGCCCGGCCACCCCGAGGCGGGGCACACCCCCGGGGTGGAGGTCACCACCGGACCGCTCGGCCAGGGCTTCGCGAACGGCGTCGGCATGGCCATCGCCGAGCAGTCGCTGCGGGCCCGGTTCGGCAGCGACGTGTGCGACCACCACATCTACGCCCTGGTCTCCGACGGCGACCTCTCCGAGGGGGTGAGCCACGAGGCGGCGTCGCTCGCCGGTCACCTCGGGCTCGGCCGCCTCGTGTACGTCTACGACGACAACCGCATCACGATCGACGGCACCACCGACCTGTCGCTCAGCGACGACGCCGCCCGCCGCTTCGAGGCCTACGGCTGGCACGTGATCCAGCTCGGCGAGGCCTCCGAGGACCTCGACGCGATGACCGAGGCCCTCGAGGAGGCCCGCGACGAGCGGGACCGGCCCTCGCTGGTGATCGTCCGCAGCCACATCGGCTACCCGTCGCCGGAGCACACCGACTCCCCCGCCGCGCACGGCCTCGCCTTCAGCGCGGAGGACATCACCTCCGCGAAGGAGGTCATGGGCCTGCCGGACGAGCCGTTCCACGTGCCCGACGACGTGCTCGCCATGTACCGCGAGGCCGGCGCCCGCGGCAGGACCCAGCGCCTCGACTGGGAGCAGCGGGCCCGCGCTGCGCTCGCCGGCCGCGAGGCCGAGTGGGAGGCGACCCTCGGAGGGCGCGGCCTGCCCGGCTGGGAGGCGTCGCTGCCGACCTTCGAGGTGGGTGACGCGCCCGCGACGCGGGTCGCGTCCCAGCAGTGCCTCAACGCCCTGTTCGACCAGGTGCCCGGCGTCGTCGCCGGTGGCGCGGACCTGACCGGCAACACCGGCACGGCCCTGAAGGGGCACCCCGTGCTCTCGCGGGACGAGCCGGCCGGGCCGCAGGTGTACTTCGGGGTGCGGGAGCACGCGATGGGCGCGGCGCTGGTCGGTGCCGCCCTGCACGGCGGCGTGCTGCCCGTCGGCGGCACCTTCCTCGTCTTCTCGGACTACATGCGGCCGTCGGTGCGCCTCGCCGCGCTGTCGGGAGCCAAGGCCGTGTTCGTGTGGAGCCACGACTCGGTCGGCGTCGGCGAGGACGGTCCCACCCACCAGCCGGTCGAGCACGTGATGTCGCTGCGGCTCATCCCCGGGCTCACCGTGCTGCGCCCCGCCGACGGCAACGAGGTGGCCGCCGCGTGGCGCTGCATCGTCGACGGCGACGGCCCGGTGGCGCTCATCCTCAGCCGGCAGAACACACCGGTGCTCGAAGGGACCGCCGAGCTGGCCACCGAGGGGGTCGCGCGTGGCGGGTACGTGCTGCGCGACGTCGCGGACCCGGCCGCCACGATCGTCGCGACCGGCACCGAGGTCGCCGTCGCCGTGCAGGCCGCGGAGTCCCTCGGGGCCGGCGGCATCGCCGTGCGGGTCGTGTCGCTGCCGTCCTGGGAGCTCTTCGACGCCCAGCCCGAGGAGTACCGCCGGCAGGTCCTGCCGCCGGAGCTCCCGACCGTCTCGGTGGAGGCGGGGGTGACCACCGGCTGGCAGCGCTACGCGCAGGCGTCGGTCGGCATCGACCGCTTCGGTGCCTCCGCGCCCGGCTCGGTCGTGCTGCGCGAGCTCGGCATCACCTCCGAGGCCGTCGCCGAGAAGGTCCGCTCGCTGCTCTGACCCGATCCGGTGGGGCGGGTCGGGACGGTTAGCATCGACCCGATGGGCAGGCTGCACGACCTCCACCGCGAGCAGGGGCAGAGCCCCTGGCTCGACAACCTCCGTCGCGAATGGCTCCGGTCGGGTGAGATCGCCCGGTGGGTCGAGCGGGGCGTGCGGGGCATCACCTCGAACCCGTCGATCTTCCAGAAGGCGATCGCGTCGGGCGACGGGTACACCGAGCAGCTCGCCGAGCTCGCGGCCGAGGGTCGTCCGGTGGAGGACATCTACTGGGAGCTCGTCGTCGCCGACATCGAGGACGCCCTCGAGGTGCTGCGCCCGCTGCACGAGTCGTCCGGGGGCTCGGACGGGTTCGTCTCGGTCGAGGTGAGCCCCGCGCTCGCCCGCGACACCGAGGGCACGATCGCCCAGGCGCGCGAGCTGTGGGACCGGATCGCCCGGCCCAACCTGCTGGTGAAGATCCCGGCCACCGTCGAGGGGCTGCCGGCCATCCGCCGCATGATCGCGGAGGGCCGCAGCATCAACGTGACGCTCATCTTCAGCCTCGAGCGCTACGCGCAGGTCATGGAGGCGTACCTCGCCGGGCTGGAGGACGCGGTGGAAGCCGGCGTGGAGGACCTGTCGTCGATCAGCTCCGTCGCCAGCTTCTTCATCTCCCGGGTCGACACCGAGGTCGACCGTCGCCTCGACCGCCTCGGCGGGCCCGAGGCGCGCGAGCTTCGCGGGAAGGCCGCGGTCGCGCAGGGCCAGCTCGCGTACGCCGCGTTCCGCGAGACGTTCCAGGGCCCCCGCTGGGAGGCGCTCGCCGCCCGCGGTGCCCGGCTGCAGCGGCCGCTGTGGGCGTCCACGTCGACCAAGGACCCCGCCTACCCCGACACGCTCTACGTCGACCAGCTCATCGGCCCCGACACGGTGAACACGCTGCCGGAGGGGACCCTCGAGGCCTTCGAGGACCACGGCATCGTGGCACGCACCGTCGACGCCGACCTGGACGGTGCCCGGGCCACGTGGGCGGCGCTGGGCGAGCTCGTCGACCTGCGCGACGTCGCCGCGGTGCTGGAGGCCGAGGGCGTGACCGCGTTCGAGAAGAGCTTCGACGAGCTGCTCGGGGTGCTGGCCTCGAGGGTCGAGGACCTCGCTCGCTGAACCGGCGGGCCCGGCCGGCCGGGTGCTCAGCGGGCGCCTGCGGTGCGCCGGTGCCGCCCGCGTCGGGCGGGGACCGGTGAGGGGAGCTCGAAGACGCGGTAGGGCGCCTTGATCACGGGGCGGGCCACGTTGCGGACCGGGACGCCCCCGGGGGTGCGCCCCCGCTCGCGGCCCAGGTGCGCGTGGCCGTGCACCACCAGGTCCGCACCGTGCTCGTCGACCGCCTCGGCGAGCCGGTAGTCCCCGAGGAACGCGTGGATGCCGGGCGGTTCCCCCTCCAGGGTCTCCGCCACCGGCGAGTAGTGCAGCAGGACGACCCGCAGCGCGTCTCTGGGCAGCTCCGCGAGCGCGGACCCCAGGCCGCGTGCGACCGCGGCGCCGTGCTCGACGAACGCCTTCATCTCGGGCTCGCCGAACGCCGTCGCGGACTCCCCCGGCATGCCGCCCCCGAACCCCTTGGCCCCGGCGACGCCGACGCGGCGCCCGCCCACCTCGAGCACCGCGGAGGACTGCTCCAGCACCGTGACGTCGACGGCGCGCAGCGTGTCGACGACGACCTGTGGGGCGTCCGCGTGGTGGTCGTGGTTGCCGAGCACCGCGACCACCGGCACCTGCAGCTCGACGAGGCAGTTGGCGAGCCGCTCGACCTCCGGCCGCTCCCCGGTGCGGGTGAGGTCCCCGGCGAGCAGCAGCACGTCCGCGTGCTCGTCCACGCCCTCGAACGAGGGCGGGTCGTCGCCGGTGCCGACGTGGAGGTCGCCCACCGCCGCGATCCGGATGCAGTCGGCGGGGTGGGTGTCGCTCATGGCAGCCGCTCGATCCTCACGTCCGGGACGCCCCCGGGGCTGACCTCCATGTCGTCGACGACCCTGCGGCCCTCGGCCAGGTCGCGCACGACCGCCAGGATGTCGGTGCGCTGGGCCTCGGAGTCGATCGGGCCCCGGAGCCGGACCTCCTCCTCGTCGGCCTGCACCGCGAGGCCCAGGTGGTGCGGGCCCCTCGCCGCGAGCGCGGCGCGGATGTGCTCCACCAGGTACTCCGACCGCCTATGCACGGAGGCCGCCCACCTCGTGCCGGGCGCCGCCCGACGCGTCGCCGGCATCGGCCGCGGGAGGGTGCACGACGTCGAAGATCCGGTCGATCGCCCACGCGGGCACCGCGAGGTCGGTCGACTCGGCGTAGAGCAGGAGGCTGAGCAGCCGCCGCGGCCCGAAGCGGCGCGCCCGCTCCACGAGGTAGGTCCAGTCGAGGTCGCAGCGGGCGATGACGCCGAGCGCGTCGTACCAGTGGTGCGGTGACGCCTCGTTGGTCGCGACCGCCTTGATGACGATGAGGTCCTCCGGCGAGACGGTGAGCAGCGTCGCGCCCTTGAACGCGCGGGCCTGGGCCCTCTCGAGCATCTCCTCGTCGAGGTAGATGTCGCCGGTGGAGCGGAAGATCACGTCCACGAGCACGCCATGCCGCCACGCCTTGTAGAGCCACGTCGGGTCGGTCCGCTCCACGCGGAAGTCGTGGGACGCGAGCAGGTCGAGCAGCCCGTCGGCGTCCTCGGGGTGCACGAGCAGGTCGATGTCGTCGGTCGGCCGCGGCCGGGCCAGCGAGGCCGAGCCGACCCCGCCCATCACGAGCGCGCGCACCGTGGTGCCCCGCAGCACGGCACCGAGGTCGTGCAGCGCGGCGAGGAAGGCGGCGCTGCCGGGCTCCTCGCCCTCGTCGTAGTGCGCGGGGTTGCGCCCCCTTGGGTCCACGACGTGCTCCTACCCGGCGGCGCCGGTCGTCGACCCTCGCCGGGACGGGTCGGTTCATGACGTGAACCGAGTTGGTTCGAAATCTGAACCCGGCTACCGTGCGTGCCCGTGGACGCTGTGGCGGCGGAGCTGCCGGACGGGGGGACGGGCGAGGAACGCCCGAGCGGGTCGTCGATCTCCGCGGCGCTGGACATCGTCGGGGACCGCTGGACGATCCTCATCCTGCGCGACGCCTTCCGCGGCATCCGCCGCTTCGACGAGCTCCGCCGCGACCTCGACATCCCGAGGGCGGTGCTGTCCGACCGGCTCCGCCGGCTCGTCGACCACGGCGTCCTCGTCAAGCGCCGCTACCAGGACCGTCCCGTCCGCCACGAGTACCGGCTGACGCGCATGGGCCTGGAGCTCTCCCCCATCCTCGTGGCGCTGATGCAGTGGGGGGACCGCTGGCTCGCGGAGGGGGCCGCGCCCGTGCGGCTGGTCCACGAGCCCTGCGGCAGCGAGATCCGCCTCGCCCTCCACTGCTGGACCTGCGGCGAGGACTTCCCGCCGACCGAGATCACCAGCCGCCCCGGCCCCGGCGTCGCGGCGGACACGTCCCAGGACCGCGCTCCGCGGTCGACCGATCGAGGGAGAACACCTCGTGCACGACCACTCCCACCTGCTCGAGACGCCGCGGGATGAGCTGCTCGCCGCGGCCCGCCGGGTGCGCGACGACGCCTTCGGCACCCGGGTCACCTACTCCCCCAAGGTCTTCATCCCACTGACGATGCTGTGCCGCGACCGGTGCGGCTACTGCACGTTCGCGCAGCCGCCGGCCCGGCTCGAGGCGCCGTACCTGTCCCCCGACGAGGTGCTCGCCATCGCGCGGGCCGGGGCCCGGGCCGGCTGCCACGAGGCGCTGTTCACCCTCGGCGAGCGGCCGGAGGACCGCTACGAGGTCGCGGCCGAGTGGCTGGCCGCGCACGGCTACGCCTCGACCGTCGACTACCTCGCGGCGATGTGCCGCCTCGTGCTCGAGGAGACCGGCCTCCTGCCGCACGCGAACGCCGGGGCCCTCGACCGCGCCGACCTCGCGACGCTGCGGGCGGTCAGCGCCTCGCAGGGGATGATGGTCGAGTCCCTCGACCCGACGCTGGAGTGCCACCGCGGCGCACCGGACAAGGCCCCGGAACGGCGGCTCGCGACCCTCGAGGCCGCCGGTGAGCTCGCCATCCCGTTCACCACCGGGATCCTCGTGGGCATCGGGGAGACCCGCGAGTCGCGGCTGGAGGCGCTCGAGGCGATCGCCGCCTCGCACCGCCGCCACGGGCACGTGCAGGAGGTGATCGTGCAGAACTTCCTGCCGAAGCCCGGCACGGCGATGCGCGCCGCGCCGCCCTGCCCTCCCGGGGAGCTGCTGGAGACGATCGCGATCGCGCGGCTCGTCCTGCCGCCGGAGGTGCACCTGCAGGCACCGCCGAACCTGTCCGAGGACTTCGGCGTCCTGCTCGAGGCCGGCATCGACGACTGGGGCGGCGTCTCCCCCGTCACCGCCGACCACGTGAACCCCGAGCGGCCGTGGCCCGCGCTCGACCGGCTCCGCGAGGTGACCGAGGCGAAGGGCCACGCGCTCGCCCCGCGCCTGACCGTGTACCCGGAGTGGGCGCTCGAGCCGGAACGGTGGCTGCACGAGGACCTGCGGTTCCCGGTGCTCGACCGCTCGGATGCCGAGGGGCTCGGGCGCGACGACCCCGGGGCGGTGTTCCCCCAGCAGGTGCGCGGCAACGACCACGCCGGGACCGGCGCGGAGGTCGTCCGGATCGGGAACCGCTCCACCGCCTGGTACTCCGGGGCCCCGGTGACCCCGCCGCTGCTGGTCGACGGGAGCACGGGCGCGCGGGCCGCCGTGCGCCGCGGCCCGGTGGCCGAGGTGCTCGACGGCGTCCTCGACGGCCAGGAGCCGGGCGAGGACGAGATCGTCACCCTGTTCGGCGCGCGGGGACCGGAGGTCCGGGCGGTCGCCGAGGTCGCGGACGAGCTGCGCCGGCTGGCGGTCGGCGACGAGGTGACCTACGTCCGCAACCGCAACATCAACTACACGAACGTCTGCACGTTCAAGTGCCGGTTCTGCGGGTTCTCGAAGGGCCCGCTGAGCCTCAACCTCCGGGGCACGCCGTACCTGCTGACCCTGGACGACATCGCGGAGCGGGCGCGGGAGGCCCGCGACGCCGGCGCGACCGAGGTGTGCCTCGTCGGGGGCGTCCACCCGAGCTTCGACGGCGACTACTACCTGGACGTGTGCCGGGCCGTGAAGGATGCGGTGCCCGACATCCACGTCCACGCGTTCACCGCGCTCGAGGTCACCGAGGGGGCACGGCGGCTCGGCGAGCCACTGGAGTCGTACCTGCGCCGGCTGATGGACGCCGGCCTGCGCTCGCTGCCGGGCACCGCCGCGGAGATCCTCGACGACGAGGTGCGGCAGGTGCTGTGCCCCGACAAGATCGACACCGCGGAGTGGCTCGAGGCGCACCGGATCGCCCACTCGGTCGGGCTGCGCTCGAACGTCACGATCATGTTCGGCGCGATCGAGCAGCCGCGCAGCTGGGCCCGCCACCTCGTCGCGACCCGCGACCTGCAGAAGGAGACCGGCGGGTTCACCGAGTTCGTCGGTCTGCCGTTCGTGCACATGGCCACGCCGCTGTACCTCCAGCGGCGGAGCCGGCGGGGCCCCACCTTCCGCGAGGTGCTCCTCATGCACGCGGTCGCCCGGATCGCCTACCACGGGTGGATCGACCACGTGCAGGCCTCGTGGGTGAAGATCGGCCTGGACGGCGTCCGACAGCTGCTGCGCGCCGGGGTCGACGACCTGGGCGGCACGCTCATGGACGAGAACATCTCGCGCGCCGCGGGGGCTGAGCACGGCACCCTCGTCACACCCGAGGACTTCGCCGAGCTGGCGGCCTCGGTCGGTCGGCGCCTCGTCCAGCGCACCACCCTCTACGAGCGGGTCGGGCCGGACGTCGCGCCCGCCGCCGCGCGTGCCTGAGCCCCGCGGCGGCTGGGTAGTGTCGCCACCCGTGACGCCGCGGGTCCCCCACGCCGGCGACGACCACCGCGAGTGGTTGTCCTTCGAGCACGACGGCGAGACCTACCTGTTCGACATGACCTTCCTGCTCAGCTCGTGGCGCTGCATCTTCGGCGCGGGCTGCAAGGGGGTGCTGCCGGAGGACGCGACGGAGCTGGGGCACGGGTGCTGCTCGCACGGCGCGCACTTCGCGGACGCGGCGGACCGCCGGCGGGTGCTGCGCCTGGCCAGGCGGCTGACCGACGAGCAGTGGGAGCTGCGCGGCGTCGCCGAGGACCTCGGCGGCCCGGTCGCCCGCAACTCGGACGGCGAGTGGACCACGCGGGTCCACGACGGCGCCTGCATCTTCCTGAACCGTGGCGACGGCCCGCGTGGGGTCGGCTGCGCGCTGCACGTCGCGGCGCTGGACGCCGGGGAGTCGTTCGTCGACTGGAAGCCGGAGGTCTGCTGGCAGGTCCCGCTGCGCCTCACGCACCACACCGACGAGGTGGGGCACACGACCTGGACGCTGCGCGACTGGAAGCGGCGCGACTGGGGCGAGGGCGGCGAGGAGTTCCACTGGTGGTGCACCGAGTCCCCCGACGCGTTCACGTCGTCGACGCCGGTGCTCGTCTCGCTGCGGGACGAGATCGTGGCCCTGGTCGGCGAGGAGGTCTACGAGCGCCTGCTCGACCTGGCACCGCACCGGCACGCCACCACCTGGGTGCCCACCCCGGCGGTGCGGCGGCGCTGACCGGCGCCGGCCCGGCGGGATCCTCAAGTGCGGGCCGCTGCGAGCCGATCCGAGGTCGTGCCCAGTTTCACGGCCTCCGACCTCCTCCGCGTGGCTGAGTCCGAGGGGATGATCTTCCCCGACCACGTCGTGGACCAGCTCGTCTCGGCGCTCGACGCGGGCAAGCACGTCATCCTCACCGGCCCGCCGGGCACCGGGAAGACCACGCTCGCCTACCTCTCCGCGGAGCTGGCCCGCCACTCGATGCTCTGCACCGGCTACCAGCCGACCACCGCGACCTCCGAGTGGACCACCTTCGAGACGATCGGCGGCCTCCAGCCCACCCCCGAGGGGCTCATCTTCCGCCCCGGGATGTTCGTCGAGGCGATCGAGACGGGCCGCTGGCTCGTGATCGACGAGCTCAACCGTTCGAACTTCGACCGCGCGTTCGGCCAGCTCTTCACGGTGCTGTCCGGGTCCGCGGTCGTGCTGCCGTTCCGCCGTTCCGGCAAGGTCCGCCCGATCTCGCTCGTCCCCCACGGGGTCGAGCCGCCGCACGGGACCGACCCCATCAGGGTCCCGGCGAGCTGGCGGATCATCGCCACGATGAACGCGATGGACAAGCACCTGCTGTTCGACATGTCCTACGCGCTCATGCGGCGGTTCGCGTTCATCGAGGTGGGCACACCGCCCGACGAGGCCTACGAGCGGCTGCTCGAGGGCCCGGGCGAGCTGACGCGCCGCCTCCTGCCGCTGCGCAGCATCAACAACCTCGGACCGGCGATCTACGTCGACGCGGCCAAGTACGTCCGCCGCCGGGCGAAGGACGAGATCAGCGAGTCACGCCTGCTGTACGAGGTCTTCTACGCGTTCTTCCTCCCCCAGTTCGAGGGGCTCGACGAGCAGCGCGCCGCCCGGCTCTACCGGCTGGTCGCCACCCACCTCGACCCGCCCGAGCAGGCGGAGGCCCGTCGGGTCATCTCGGAGCTGCTCGGCGATGAGCTCCTGGTCTGACCCGGCCGGGATCGCCGGCGCCTCGGAGCCGCAGGGGGTTCCCCGGGCGGACGGCGCCACGGACGCCACCGTCGAGCTGTGGGACCGCCGTGCCCAGGGCGTGTCCGCCCCCCGCTACGCGGCGGCGCTGACCGGGGCCGACCCCGAGACGCTGGCGGGCGCGGCCGCCATCTCGCTCGCCGGGTCCCCCGAGGCGTCCCGCCTCGTGGAGGAGATGGGCACGCGCATCCGCATGCTCAACACGACCGTCACCTCCCACACCGAGCGCTGCGAGTACTCGGTGCGCGGGCCGGTGCTGTGGTCGGAGACGCTCACGGCCAGGGCCAACTCGCTCGGGTCCGAGGACGTGTTCATCTGCGCCACCTCGCATCGCACGTTCGACACGGTGGAGAACCGGGTGCTGGTCGCGGCGCTGGACGCGATCGCCGCGGCGGGGCGTGCGCTGCAGGGTCCGCTGCGCGACCGGTTGGCCGCCGGTGAGGCGGAGCGCATCGCGGAGGTCGCCGAGCAGGCGCGCCGCTGGCGCCGCAACCCGCGCCTCGAGCGCCTGCGCGCGGGCCGGATCACCACCCGCGACATCGCCCGGGTGCGGGGCGGGCACCGCCTGTCGCGGATGGCACCCGTGCTCGCCGTGCGCGACCGCGCCGCGGAGCCCTTCACGCCCGACGACGTCGGCAGGCTCGCCGACCCGGGCACCCGGGTGCTGCACCGATTCGCGGCCACCGTGCTGCGCGGGCTCGAGCGCCACGGCCTCGCACCCGTCGGGCTCTCCGTGGACGACCGGGGCGCGCTGGTGGGAGGGGGCTTCTCGTTCCGGCACCCGGTCTCGGCGTCGCTCGGACCCGTGGGCGTGCGCTACCGGGGGGTGCCGCTGCTGCCGTCACCGGAGCTGCGGGACGGCAGCGAGTGGTGGGCCGCCCTTCCGACGCGGGGCATCACGATCGAGGACGAGGGCGACGTGGCGCGCTTCCTCGAGCGCCTCGATCGGCGCGACAGGGCCGGCGGATCGGGAGGTCGGTCGACCGCCCCCGGTCAGCGCTCCGCGTCGCCCTCGGCGTACTCGTCGAGCTCGTCCTCGGAGTAGGCCTCCGGGTCGGCGTAGAGGTCGGGGTCGGCCTCGATGTCGTCGATGCCGTCGTCGTCGTGGAGGTCGCTCGCGACCGGCGATGAGGAGCTCTCGAGGTCCGTGAACAGCGCCTCGATGTCGAGTTCCGGGCCACGCTTCAGGTTGCGTGCCTCTTCGTACCGCCGGTGCCGACCCTTCTTCACGGTTGACTCCCCACGTAGATGGCTGAACGGGCGAGTGTAGCCCAGGGTCCCCTTGGGGTCGGCGCGGGGGACGGTAGTCTGCGCCCGTCCGCGCGCCCCGGACGGGCAGCCCCGACGGCTTCACTGGGACATCCCATGACCATCACCTCCAGCGATGAGCCCTCTGACGGGAATCGTGTCCCGTGGTACCGCACCTCGGTCGTCTACCAGATCTACCCCCGCAGCTTCGCCGACTCCGACGGTGACGGCGTAGGGGACCTACCCGGGATCACCTCGCGACTCGACCACCTCGTGCGGCTCGGGGTCGACGCGCTGTGGACCTCGCCGTTCTACCGGTCGCCGATGGCCGACTTCGGCTACGACGTCGCGGACCACTGCGACGTCGACGCGACCTTCGGCACCCTCGCCGATGCGGAGGGCATGATCCGCGCCGCGCACGACCGCGGCCTGCGTGTGGTCCTCGACTACGTGCCGAACCACGTGAGCGACCAGCACCCGTGGTTCGTCGCCGCACGGTCCTCCCGCGACGACCCGCACCGCGACTGGTTCGTGTGGCGCGACCCCGCTCCCGGCGATCCCGTCGGGGCGGCCCTCGGCCCGCCGCCCAACAACTGGCGGGCGGCCTTCGGCGACCGGCCCGCGTGGACCTGGGACGAGCGGACCGGCCAGTACTACCTGCACCTCTTCCTGCCCGAGCAGCCCGACCTCGACTGGAACCACCCGGACGTGGTCGAGGCGATGCACGGCGTGCTCCGCTTCTGGCTGGACCGGGGCGTCGACGGGTTCCGCGCGGACGTGGTGCACTGCATCGGCAAGGACCCGTCGCTGCCCGACCTCCCCGACGAGCTCGCCGGGTTGCCCGCCATGCTCGCCGACTTCGGCGAGGGCACCCACGAGCAGCTCCGGGCGATGCGGCAGCTGCTGGACAGCTACCCGGGGCAGCGGATGGTCGTCGGCGAGACCTACGTCCTCAGCCCCGAGCGGATGGCCTCCTACCTCGGCAAGGGCGACGAACTGCACCTCGCGTTCAACTTCTCGGCGTTCCACGCACCGTGGGACGCAGCCCGCTGGCAGGAGGAGGTGCAGAAGGTGGAGTCGCTGCTCGAGCCGATCGGCGGGTGGCCCACCTGGGTGCTGTCGAACCACGACGCGCCCCGGCACCGGACCCGGCTCGGCAGCGAGGCGCGCGCCCGGGCTGCCGCGGTCCTGCTGCTCGCGCTGCGCGGCACCCCGTTCCTGTACATGGGCGAGGAGCTCGGGCTCGAGGACGCGGTCGTGCCCGAGTCCCGGGCGGTGGATCCCGGCGGGCGTGACGGCTGTCGGGCCCCGATCCCGTGGACGAGGGACCCCCGCGCGGACTGGGGCGAGGACCCGTGGCTGCCGCTCGCGGACGGCGCCGCGGAGCGCAGCGTCGAGGCGCAGACCGGCGACCCCACGTCGATGCTGGAGCACTACCGGGGGCTCCTGCACCTCCGCCGGTCCGTCCCGGCGCTGCACCGGGGCGACATGGAGCTGCTCGACGCCCCCGAGGGCGTGCTGCGCTGGCGGCGCAGCGCGGCACCCGGACCCGGCGACGACCCCGCCGCTCCCGCGACGGTCGAGGTCGCGGTCAACTTCTCGTCGGAGCCCGTCGGCGGCGCCGTGTCGCCGGGGACGGTCCTCGGCGGCACCACGCTGCCGGGTGACGCCGTGGAACCCGGTGTGCTCGGCCCGGACGAGGCGCGGATCGTGGCCCTCGGGTGAGCCTGCCGCTGCTGGTCGTCCTGGGCGCGGCGGCCGCCGCCGTCGGCTCCTTCGGTGGCATCGGCGGCGCCACCCTCCTCGTCCCGGTGCTGCTCGTGTTCGGCGTGGATCCGCTGGAGGCGGCCCCGCTGGGCCTGTTCGCGGTGGCCGCCGGCTCCCTGTCCGCGGCCGCCCGCCAGCTGGGTGAGGGCCTCGTGCACCACCGACTCGGGCTCACCATCGAGCTCACCGCGTCGGTGGGCACCGTGGCGGGCGCGCTCTGCGCCGCCCGGGTCCCCGAGGTGTGGCTCTCCCGCGCCGTCGGGATCGCGGCCCTCGTCGGCTCCCTCGCCACGCTGGGGCGACGGACGATGCGCAACCTCGCGATCAGCGCGTTCGACGCCGAGGCGACCATCGGCGAGTGGCCCGGCACCCTCGGCGGCCAGTACGTGCACGCCGGGCGGATCGTCCCGTACCAGGCCCGGCGGGTGCCGGCCGGGCTCGCGCTGTCGTCGCTCGCCGGGGTCGTCGCCGGGCTGTCCGGCGTGGGCGGCGGGTTCCTGAAGACCCCGGCGATGAGCGAGGTGATGGGCGTGCCGTCGAAGGTGGCGGCCGCCACGACGACGTTCACGCTGGGCGTGACCTCCGCGACCGGCCTCCTCGTCTACTGGCAGCAGGGCCGCATCGTGCTGCGGGACGCCGCGGCGGTCATCGCCGGTGCGCTCCTCGGCGGCCTCGTCGGAGCCCGCACCCAGGCGGCGGTCGACCCCCGCGCGGCGCGCCGGATCACCGGAGCGCTCCTCGCGGTGGTCGCCGTGGTCGTGATCGCGAGGACCCTGTGAGCGAGGACCCAGTGAGCGACGACGTGCCCGGAGGGGCCGGACCGCCCGCCGACCCCAAGGCGACCCGGTTCCACGGCCTCTCGAGCGCGCTCGAGGCCGCGGTCGCGCTCGCCGGGGTGCTCGCGGTGCTCGCCCTGGTCCTGCCGGGCACGTGGTCCCGGGCCGCCGGCATCGGGCTGGTGGTGCTGCTCGTGGTCGCGCCGCTGCTGCGGGTGGCCTGGTTCGCGCAGCGCTGGTTCCGCCGCGGGGACCCCCGCTACGGGCTCGTGGCGCTGGGCGTCCTCGTGATCGTCGCGGTGGGCGCCCTGCTCGCCTGAGGGCGCCGTGGCCGTTGCGCCGGGGTCAGTCCCGCCGGCGGTCCTCGAGCACCAGGCCGACCTCGCGGTCGAACGCGAGGGCCGCTTCGCCCTCCACGAGGCGCCGGATCGGCTCGCCGACGAGCTCGGCGCGCCACCCCTTGGTCAGGCGGGCGTCGGGCACGCCGCGCAGCAGGTCCTCGAGGTCGGCGCGGGTGGCGAGCAGCGAGGTCTCGAGCTCGAGGTCACGCGCCCGCTGGCTCACCCAGGCGCTCACGAGCGGCACCGCCGGGCGGAGCTCCGCGGGCATCTCGGCGACCTGCGAGGACTGCGGGCGCACGGGGGTCGACTGCTGCGAGCGGCGCACCACCTCCAGCAGCTCCTCCGCGCAGCCGCGCAGGTTGCGGCCGTCGACGCCCCGCAGCGACCGCAGCTCCTCCACCGTGCGCGGCGCGGTGGAGGCCACGCCCACCACACCGAGGTCGGACAGCACGAAGCGGGGCGTCTGGTCGGTCTCGGCCGCCCGGCGCTCCCGCCACGCCGCGACGCTCTGCGCGATCGCGAGCGCCGAGCCCCGCAGGTGCCGCACCTCCTTGATGCGGCGCCACGCCTCGTCGGGGTCGCGTGGGCCCCGGTACTCGGTGCGGAGCTCCTCGCAGGCCTCCATGACCCACTCCTCGCGGCCCCTCGCCACGATGCGCTCCCACAGCAGCTCGTGGAGCTCGAGCAGGTGCGCGACGTCCGCGGCGGCGTAGCGGAGCTGCGCCTCGCCGAGCGGGCGGCGCAGCCAGTCGGTGAGCCGGTCGGCCTTGGGCAGGCGGACCTTCAGCTCGCGGTCCAGCAGGGTCGCGAGGGACGGGCTCGTGTAGCCGAGGAACCCGGCGGCGATCTGCGTGTCCACCAGCCGTGACGGCACGGTGCCACACGCCCGGTCGAGCACCTCCATGTCCTGGCGGGCCGCGTGCATCACCGCGAGGCCCGGGCCCTCTAGCACCTCCGCGAGCGGGTGCAGGTCGACCGCGAGGGCGTCGACGAGCGCGACGCCGTGGGAGTCCGCGATCTGCACCAGCGCGACGTGCGGGAAGTAGGTGCGCTCCCGGTGGAACTCCGTGTCGACCGCGTAGCGCTCCTGCTCCCTGAGCCGTGCCACGAGGTCACGGAACTCGGCGTCGTCCTGGATCAGCCGTGGTGGGGCCTCACCGCGCCGTTCGGCCACGCGTCAGCCGGCCTCCGTCCCGGTCGTGATCGCCCGGCCCGACTCGATCCACGCGAGCGTGCCGCCGGCGACGTTGGCGACGCGGTGGCCGCGTGCGGCGAGGAACTCGCAGGCCTTCTGGCTGCGCCCGCCGGAGCGGCAGATGACGTGCACCAGCTGGTCCGCGGGCACCTCGTGGGCCCGCTCGGGAAGCTCCGGGAGGGGGATGAGCACCGCCCCGGGGACGTGGGCCTCCGCGAACTCGTCCGGCATGCGGACGTCCAGGACGGCCCCGCCCGCCTCCACGGCAGCGGCGAGCTCGTCGACGGTGACCTGCGGAACTGCGACCTCGGGCTGCATGTGGCGAGGTTACCCGGCCGCGGCCCGCAGCCCAGAACGGGCCCCGCGGCTCAGCCGCCGGCGTCGACCACGCCGCCGTACACGTGCGCACCGCCGCGGGCCGTGCCGTGGTCCGCGACCGCGTCGCGCAGGTCGGCGACGAACGCGTCCGCCACCTTGTCGTGCCCGGGCGACGCCATGACGTGGAGCCCGCCCTGCTGGCGGTCGAGGTTCCAGCCACGGTCGTCCATGACGTCCCCCACCGCCTCGATGTCGACGCGCACCTCGGAGTCGGGGTCCGGCCCGAACTCGAACACCGACATGTCCGGGTCCGAGGTGATCCGCAGACCGTCGATCGAGCGGACGCCGTCCATGAACGTGGTCGTCGCGTCGAGCACCCGGGACGCGAGGCGGAGGTAGCCGTCGTCGCCGAGGTGGCGCATCGTCGCCCAGGCGCCCGCGATCGGCGCCCCGGGCCGGGTGCCGGCGGACGACGCGGACGCGTACAGCCCGCCCGGCCACGAGTCGTACATGAAGATCTGGTGCTCGTAGAGCTCCCGGTCCCGGTACAGCACGGTCGAGACGCCCTTGAAGGCGTAGCCGTACTTGTGGAGGTCCGCCGACATCGAGGTCACGCCCTCGACGCGGAAGTCCCACGGGGGCACCGGCTGCCCGAGCCGCTCCCAGTACGGCAGCAGGTAGCCGCCGAGGCACGCGTCCACGTGGCACAGCACGCCGCGCTCCGCGGCGATCGCCGCCACCTCCTCGACCGGGTCGATCACGCCGAACGGGTACGAGGGGGCGGACACGACCACCAGCGCGGTGTGCCGGTCGATCGCCGCCGCGTACGCGTCCGGGTCGGCGCGGCCGTCCTCGCGCACCGGGAGCGGCCGCCGCTCGACGCCCAGGTAGTGGCACGCCTTCGCGAAGGCAGGGTGCGCGGTCTCCGAGCAGAGCAGGACCGGGGACTCGCCGCCGTGCGCGCGGTGGTGGTCACGGGCGGTCTGCACCGCGAGGAAGATCGACTCCGTGCCGCCCGACGAGAGGGTCGCGTGGGAGGCACCCAGCAGGCCCCGGGCCATCTCGATGAGCTCCTGCTCCATGCGCAGCAGCGTCCGGTAGCGGAACGGGTTCAGGGCGTTCTCGTGGAGGAACATCGACGCGATCTCGTGCTGGAGCTGCTCCAGCTCGGGATCGTCGGTGTGGTACACGAGGCTGAACGCCCGGCCGCCCCGCCAGTCGAGGTCGTGGGCCCGCTCGGCGCGGACCTCCTCGAGCAGCTCGTCGGCCGGACGCCCCGGCGGCAGGTTCGTCCGCTCCCCTCGCGTGCCGGAGCCGTCGGTGCTGTGATCCCCCTGTGCCATGGCGCCCGATCGTACGGGGTGGCGCTCAGCCCGCGGGCGCTGGGTAGCGATCCGGGTCGAGCTGGTGGAGGAAGTGCGCGCAGCGCTCCTCCTCGTCGGACTCGCCGATCGCGGCCGCCGCGGCCCGCAGGCCCTCGAGCGCGCGGAGGAACCCCCGGTTGGCCTCGTGGGCCCAGCGCACGTACCCGCTCCCCCGCCAGCCCGCGCCGCGCAGGGCGTCGAGCCCCCGGTGGTAGCCGACGCGCGCGTACGCGTAGCGCTCGACGTCGTCGCGCCCCAGCTCCGCCAACCTGGCCCACGCGTCGAGGAACCGTGGCCAGCGGGCGACGACCCCTGCGACGGCGGCCCGCCGCTGCTCCTCGGGTGCGGCCAGCGCCTCGGAGAGCGCGGCGAGCGCCTCGGGCGGCTGGGGCGGCAGCACCGTCTCGGGTGGCCCGGATCGGCTGAGGTTGACGGGTCGGTCCGACATGCGGCGGGAGGTTAGCGAGGCGCGCCCGGGCGCTGGGTTCGCCGGTCGGCGGTCCGCTCAGCCCACCTCGCCGTCGCGGCTGGCGCGCTCGTCGCGCCTGGACGCGCCGGCGGCGGCCCGGTCCCGGGACTCCCCGTCGGGGTCCGTGGCGTCCGCGGCGCCCTCGCGCTCGGGCACACCGGCCCGCTCGGGCGCCTCCGTGTCGGTGGCCTCGGTGGCCTCCCGGTCCTCGCCGTCGACCTCGTCGTCCCGGCCGCTGAGGATGGCGCCCTCCGGGGACTCGGCGGCGTCCTGCGCCTGCCGCCAGGAGAGGTTCCGGGCGCTCAGCACGAGCCGACCGATCGGGCGCAGCAGGTCGGCACCCCGCCGACGTTGCTCGATCTCCTCGGCCCGCTCCTCCAGGAACCGCGCGGAGCTCTCGTAGCCCTGGGCGACGAGCTCGTCGGTCTGGCTGAAGTCGTCGTAGCGGATGTCGGGGCGCTGGCCCGGGGGCAGCACGATCGCCTCGACACGTGGCGGCAGGCTCGCGAGGTCCCGGGCGAACCGGCTGTTGCGGGCGATCCAGTAGGCGAGCAGGGCCCCGTCGAGGGGGCGGCGGATCTCGACGTCCGGCCGCCCGTGGGGCCCCACGTGCAGCACGTAGATCTCGCGGCAGCCGAGCTCGACCGCCCGGGCGATCGGCACGTTGTCGACCACGCCCCCGTCGACGTAGCGCTCGCCGTCGATGATGACCGGCGGGTACACGGCGGGCAGCGCCGCCGAGGCGAGGATCGCCTCGGTCAGGTCGCCCTCGTCGAACCACCGCTCGATCGCACGGTCGGCGTGGGTCGCCACGCACTGGAACGGGATCTGCAGCTCGTCGAACTGCCGCCCGCGCCCCAGCAGGCGTTCGATGCCCTTGCGGAGGCCCTCGTTGCTGTGCAGCGACGCGCCCTTGCGCAGCAGCTGGAGCGCGGAGGGGATGCGCGAGGACGGCATCAGCTCGTGGCTGGTGGTGTTGCGCCAGTGCTGGTGGATGCGGTCGACGCCCACGGCGTTGGGCTCGAGGGCGAAGCCGGCGCCGTTGAGCGCCCCGACCGAGCACCCCAGCACCACGTCCGGCACGATCCCGCGCTCGACCAGCGCCCGGAGCATCCCGACCTGGATCGCCCCGAGGTTGCCTCCACCGGAGAGGACGAACGCCACCCTCGGGCGGCGTCGGGTGCCGTCTCTCCTCTTGCGCTCCCGCAACGTCGCCATTCGTGCCGAGGCTAACGAGCCGTGGGACCGTCGTGGAACGGGTCCGCCCCACCCCGTCCGGGGCCGGCCGGGCCGGGCGCCGCGAGCGCGACCGCCCTGCGGACGAACCCCGCGAACTCGCCGGGGTGGGTGAGGTGCGCGCCGTGGCCCGCCCCCGGGATCTCGACCAGCGGTGCGCCGGGCAGCACCTCGCGGAGCGCCACCGCCCCGCTGCGCAGCGCCGGTGCGCTGAGCTCGCCGACGCCGAGCAGCACCGGGACCTCGATCGCCCCCGGATCCGACCGGTCCGGTGCGTCGCGCAGGTCGACCAGCTCGGCGAGCAGGGCCGGGCCCTCCGCACGGCGGGCCTCCCGGTCGCGGTCACGGAGCCGCCCCCAGGTGTGGTCGCCGACCATCCCCCGGTAGAAGTGCTCCGCCGCCGCGGCCGGGCCCTCGCGCAGCCCGACCTCGATCGCGCCGCCGCCGATCCGTTCCCGGGAGCCGTCGAGCTCCGGTGCGGGTGGCTCGAACGCGGCGACCGCCGCCACCCGCGGGTCGCGGCGCGCCGCGAGCGCCAGCGCGAGCCGCCCACCCAGGCTGTGGCCGACGACCACCACCCGGTCCGCCCCGAAGTGGTCGAGCACGGCGACGAGGTCGTCGACGTGGTGCTCCAGGGTCGGTGCGATGCCCCCTCGCTGCGACCCGGCGTACCCGCGCCGGTCCACCGCCAGGCAGTCGTGCTCGGGCAGCCGCCGCATCACGCGCCCGAAGCTGGCGGCCCGGTCCATCGCACCGTGCACGAGCAGCACCCACCTGACCGGCGGGGTCGCGCGGTCGAGCCCGCCGTCGGTCCCGGTCGCGGGCCGGTGGACCACCGAGAGGCCGCGGACCTCGTGGGTGGAGGTGCGAGCGGTGGCTCGGACCGCGCCGGTCACGGCACGCGCATCAGGCGCAGCACGTCGGTGGCGTGGACCCCGGCCCCGCCGGCGCCGGCGAGCACGGCGACGACCTCGCCGGTGCGCACGAAGCCGCGGTCGCGGGCGATGCACACCAGCTCCTCCATCGCCTGCACGTCCTCGACGCGTCCGGGGGCGAGCAGCGGCGTGGCGCCCCAGCTGATCGTGAGCTGGCGCACCGTCCGGTCGCGGGGGCTGAAGGCGATGATCGGCATCTGTGGCCGGAACCTGGCGATCGAGCGCACGGTGAAGCCCGACTCCGAGATGCAGACGATGGCCGAGACGCCCATCTCGGTCGCGGCCCGCCACGTCGCCCCGGTCATGGCGTCGGTGATCCGCGCCTCGCCGGTGCCGACCGCGCCCCGCCGCAGGAGGCGGATCCGGCGGGCCCAGCCCTCGTAGTCGAACTCCTGGTCGGCCCGGCGGGCGACCCGCGCCATGGTGGCGACCGTGGTCACCGGGTCGTGGCCCACCGCGGTCTCGCCCGACAGCATCACCGCGGAGGTCCCGTCGAACACGGCGTTGGCGACGTCGGAGACCTCCGCCCGCGTCGGTGCGGGGGCGGTCACCATCGACTCGAACATCTGGGTCGCGGTGATGACCGGCTTCCCGAGCGCGATGCAGTCGCGGATGATCCGCTTCTGCACGTGCGGCAGCTCCTCGATCCCGAGCTCGGTGCCGAGGTCGCCGCGGGCGACCATGATCGCCCCCGCCTCCTCGATGATGCCGGTGAGGTTCTCCACCGCTGCCCGGGTCTCGATCTTCGCGACGAGCAGCGGGCCCCTCGGGTAGGGCTCCGTCCCGACCTTGCGCACGTCGTGGCCGGAGCGCACGAACGACAGGGCGACCATGTCGACCCCCGCCTCGACGAACGCGTCGAGCTTCTTCAGGTCCTCGGGGGTCGGCGAGGTGAGGCGCAGGCGGTCCGAGGGCACGTGCAGCCCGGGGCGCCCGACGATGTGCCCGCCGGCGATCACGACGGCGGTCGCGTGGTCGCGGTCCACCGACTCGATCTGCAGCATGACGCTGCCGTCACCGATGGCGAGCTGGTCACCGGGGTGCACGTCGACGAGGAGGTCCTCGTAGTCCACGCCGAGGCAGTCGACGTCCGACCGCTCGCGGCCCGGCACGAGCGTGACGGGGTTGCCCGGGACCAGGTCGACGCCGGTGTCGCCGAAGGACGCGAGCCGCACCTTCGGGCCCGGCAGGTCGATCATGATGCCGACCTCGCGGCCGGCCTCGGCCGCGATCGCCCGGATGGCGTGGTAGCGGCCGAGCGCCTCGTCGAGGGAGCCGTGCGCGAGGCCGAGGCGGGCGACGTCCATGCCGGCCTCGATCATCTTGCGCAGGACCGGGGCGGAATCGGAGGCCGGTCCGATCGTGGCGACGATCTTGGTGCGTCGGGGCATGCCCCAAGGCTACGCCCGCACGGGCGCGGATCGACGCAGCCCCGGTGCGGGACCGGCGCTCAGCTGCGGGGCACGTCCTTCCAGGGGAGGTCCTTGTCCACGCGCACGTCGCCGGGCAGCCCGAGCACGCGCTCGCCGATGATGTTCTTCAGCACCTCCGACGTGCCGCCCTCGATCGAGTTCGCGCGGGCGCGCAGGAAGTTCTTGCGCATGTCGTCGGTGAACAGCGCCTGCCGTGGCCGCACCATCTCGTAGGAGCCGTAGAGCATGCCCTCGGGCCCCAGGATGTCCATGGCCAGGTCGTAGATCTGCTTGTTCAGCTCGGCCATCGCGAGCTTCGCGACCGAGCCCTCCGGGCCGGGGGTCCCCGCGCTGCGCAGCTGGGCGGCGCGCAGGTTGGTCAGCCGGTTGACCTCCGCCTGCACCCACAGCCGGGCGACCTGGTCGCGGCGCACCGGGTCCTTGTCGGCGGCGGCCTTCCAGACGTCGACGAGCTGCCCGATCGGGCCGGCACCCCGCGGCGGGGTGCCACCGCCGATGGAGACGCGTTCGTTCATCAGGGTCGTGATCGACACGGCCCAGCCGCGGCCGACCTCGTCGAGGCGCATCGAGTCGGGGATGCGGGTCTCGGTGAGGTACACCTCGTTGAACTCCGCCTCACCGGTCATCTGCCGCAGCGGCCGGACCTCCACGCCGGGGGCGTGCATGTCGACGATGAACGCGGTGATGCCCTTGTGCTTGGGAAGGTCGGGGTCGGTCCGGGCGATCACCAGCCCGTAGGAGGCGATGTGGGCGAGGGTGGTCCACACCTTCTGCCCGGTGACGACCCACTCGTCGCCGTCGCGCTCGGCGCGCATCGACAGCGAGGCGACGTCGGACCCGGCGCCCGGCTCGGAGAACATCTGGCACCAGATGTGCTCGTTGGAGAACAGCGGTCGCAGGAGCCGCTTCTGCTCCGGCGTGCCGTGGACCTGCACCGCGGGCGCGCACATGCCGTAACCGATCGGGTTCTTCTGGCCGCCGATCGGGGCGCCGGCGGCGGCGAGTCGGGTGATGATCGTGCGCTGCAGCTTGGGGCTGAGCCCGAGCCCGCCCTCACCCTCGGGGAAGTGCACCCACGCGAGGCCGAGGTCGAACTGGGCCTCGAGAAACTCCCGCTCCGGGGTCGTGGCGGGTGGGTGCTCGGCGAGGAGCTGCTCGCACAGCTCGAGGACACGCTGCTCGTCGGGGTCCGTCGCCGCAGTCCCCTCGGCCCGGGTCCGCACGGTCTCCTCGGTCACGTCGGTCACGTCCACCTCCGTCGCTCGTCCGCGGTCGGTCCCCCAAACCCCGGGACTTGACCGTGCGGTCAAGTTACCCCGTCGCGCGCCCGTCAGTTGAGCCGGGCGAGCAGCTGCAGGGCACGACCCGCGTGGTCCTGGGAGGGGTCGGGGTCGAGGTGCGACAGCTCCTGGTGGAGCCTGGCGGCCTCGTCGAACCGGCCGTCCGCGGCCAGCAGCTCCGCGAGCGCCCGGCGCTCCTCCAGGCCCGCCCCGGGCAGCCGCGCCTGCAGCTGCACGACCCTCACGAGCCCGGCCCGGTTCGACTCGAGCACGTACGAGTGGCGGAGGTTGGCCAGCACCCGGGTGACGATCTGGCGCGTCGGGCTCGGCGCGAGCATCCCGTCGGTGAAGTGCGCCCGGGGCCCGTGCAGCCGCTCGAACAGCGCCCGGCAGGCGGTGGGGTCCATCGGGGCGCCGCCCCGGAAGGGGTCGAAGAACGCCCGGTCGTCGCGGGCGTCCCGCACGAGGAAGTGCCCCGGCAGCGCGATGCCGACCACCTCCACGCCGACACGGCGCCCGAGCTCGATCGCGAGGATCGACAGCGAGATGGGGATCGCCGCGCGGCGGGCCAGCACCTCGTCGAGCAGGCTGTTGCGGGCGTCGTGGTAGTGCTCCTCGTCGCCCCGGAAGCCGCCGGGGCCGAACAGGGTGGAGCACAGCTCGGCGGCGGCGGCGCCGTCGGGGAGCCGGGACCCGAGGTCGTCCGCGAGCGCGTCCAGCTCGGCGAGGAGCCGGTCCGGGTCGACACCGGGGCGCCCGTGCGCGGCGATGAGCGCGAAGGCCCGGTCGAGGGGCGGCTCCCTCCTCGCCAGCAGCTGCTCGAACGCCTCGAGGTGGTCCACGCCGACGAACGTACCCACCCCGGTGGCGCCGGGGCGCCTTGACCGGGCGGTCAAGAATCCGCCCGTCCCGTGGATACAGTCGTGACCAGCGGCCGCCAGGGGGCCGCGGATGACCGTGTGACGAAACCCAGGGGGCGCTCGTGTCCGACCTCTTCTATCCCGGAGTGCACGCCGCGGAGCGCGGCGACCACCCGGCCTACGTGATGGCCGAGACCGGCGAGACCGTCACCTACCGAGAGCTGCACGAGCGCGCGAACCGCATCGCCCGGCTGTTCCGCGACCTCGGCCTGCAGCCCGGCGACCACGTGGCCTGGTGCATGGAGAACCACCCGTGGTTCCTCTCCCTCGCCTGGGGGGCCCACTACGCGGGGCTGTACTACACGGCGATCTCGTCGCGGCTGACCGGCGAGGAGGCCGCCTACATCGTCGACGACTGCGGCGCGCGGGTGCTGCTGCTGTCGCAGTACACCTCGGGGCTGGTGCCCGACCTCGCGGACACCACGCCGAAGGTCGAGCACCGGTTCATGCTGGGCGGCACGACGGAGGGGTACGCGTCGTTCGAGGACGCGGTGGCGGCGCAGCCGGCGGACGACCTCCCGGACGCGACCGAGGGCGTCGACATGCTCTACTCCTCCGGCACGACCGGCCGGCCCAAGGGGGTCAAGGCGCCGCTGCGCGACGTCCCACTGGGGACGCCGGACGCGCTGTTCATGCTCGTCGCCGGGCTGTTCGGTGCGAACACCGAGACCGTCTACCTCTCCCCCGCCCCGCTGTACCACGCCGCGCCGCTGCGCTTCTGCATGCAGGTCCAGCGCGCCGGAGGCACCGTCGTGGTGATGGACCACTTCGAACCGGAGCGCACCCTCCAGCTCATCGAGCAGTACCGGGTCACCTTCGGGCAGTTCGTCCCCACGATGTTCGTCCGGATGCTGAAGCTGCCCGAGGAGGTGCGTGAGCGCTACGACGTCTCCTCGCTGCAGGTCGCGGTGCACGCCGCGGCCCCCTGCCCCATCCCGGTCAAGGAGCAGATGATCGAGTGGTGGGGGCCGGTGCTGCACGAGTACTACGCCGGCACCGAGGGCAACGGCTTCTGCTGGGTCAACTCCGAGGACTGGCTGACCCACAAGGGCACCGTCGGCAAGGCGCTGGCCGGCATCGTGCACATCGTCGGCGAGGACGGCGAGGAGCTGCCGCCGGGCGAGGAGGGCACCGTCTACTTCGAGTCGGAGGCGCAGTTCAGCTACCACAACGACCCGGAGAAGACGAAGGATTCCTACAACGAGCGGGGCTGGTCGACCCTCGGTGACATCGGCTACCTCGACGAGGACGGGTTCCTCTACCTCACCGACCGCAAGGCGTACATGATCATCACCGGCGGGGTGAACGTGTACCCGCAGGAGGCGGAGAACGTCCTGACCATGCACCCGAAGGTGATGGACGTCGCCGTGTTCGGGATCCCCAACGAGGACTTCGGCGAGGAGGTCAAGGCCGTCGTCCAGCCGGTGGAGATGCCCGACTGTGACGAGGCGGCGGCCGAGCTCGAGCGCGAGCTCATCGCCTACTGCCGTGAGCACCTCGCGGACGTGAAGTGCCCGCGCTCGATCGACTTCCGCGAGGAGCTCCCCCGCCACCCGACCGGGAAGCTCTACAAGCGCCTGCTCAAGGACGAGTACGCCGCCAAGGTCGCCAAGGAGGGCTGGTACCAGGGCTGACCGGCGGCACCGCCCGTCCCGTCAGCTCGGCGCGGGTGCCGGGGCCTCGCGGCGCAGCATCGCCCGTCCGACCAGCACCGCGCCGCAGGCGAGCGCGCCGAGCACCGCGGCCAGCCACCAGGCGGCGGTGTAGGACCAGGTCTCGGCGATCCAGCCGAACAGCAGCGGCCCGGACGCACCGCCGACGAATTGCCGGTCTGGGTGACCCCGGTCGCCCGTCCCGGCACCTCCGGCGCGGCGCGCACCACCGACAGGTTGAACAGCCCCGGCCAGGCCCAGCCCGCGCCGAACGCGAGGGGGACGCCGATCAGCTGCGCGGCCGGCGTGCGCCAGGTGAACCACAACGAGGTGAGCGCACCGAGGCCCACCATCACCGCGACGACCTCGAGCAGGTCGCCCCGGCGCCGGTCCGCGATCGCGCCGACCCCGAGCCGGACGACGATCGAGATGATGCTGCCCACCGAGAAGACGACGCCCGCGGTGCCCGCCGACACCCCCGCGTCGATCGCGGACTCCACGAAGAAGCCGCCGAGCGTGATCGCGGCTGCCGTGGCCAGCGCCGCGGCGACCGCCATGGGCACGAGGCCGGCCGGGACGCGCCCCTCGTCGTCCCCCTCGGCGCCGCCAGCGGCGCGGTCGTCCCGGGGCAGCTCGGGGACGCGCCGCCAGGTCACCGCGAGGGCCGCGAGCGCGGCCCCGGCGCCGAGCACGAACGCCCACCGCCACCCCAGCGGCAGCGCGACCGCCGGCAGGGCGACGCCGGCGAGCAGCGAGGCACCCGGCATCGCCGACTGCTTCACCGCGAAGCCGATGCCCTGGCGGTGCGGCGGCATCTGACGCGCGATGAAGACGTTCGCACCGAGCTGGGCGGTGGCGTTGAACACTCCCCCGGCGGCGGCCATGACGGCGAGCGCCACCACGTGCTGCGCGGTGGCGATGGCGAGTTGCACGACCACGGTGCCGCTCAGTGCGGCGACCAGCGCGCGGCGCGATCCGACCGAGTCGACCCACCGGCCGAGCCCGGCCGACACCGCCGCGCTCACGGCGAAGAAGGCGGCGAGCACGAGGCCCGCCTCGGCCTCTCCGTAGCCGAGGTCGCCACGGATGCGGAACGAGAGCGAGCCGAGGAGGAGCACCGGCAGGATCGAGGCGACGATCGCCGCGGCGACCGGTGCGATCGCGGGGGGTTGCGGGCGCATCGTCCCCCACCATCCCACGAGCCGCGCCGAACCACCGAAGCGGCCTCCCACGGGTCCCCGCGCCGCGGCGCTCCGCGGCGTCCGCACGGGGTCCCGTTACGCTGAACGGGTGTCGCTGCATCCGTTCCTCGACCACGAGCTGCCGCTGGCGATCGCCCACCGCGGCGGGGGCGAGGAGGCCCCCGAGAACTCGGTCGCGGCGTTCGAGGCGGCGGTCCGGCTGGGCTTCACCCACCTGGAGACCGACGTGCACGTCACCGCGGACGGGGTGCTGGTCGCGTTCCACGACGAGCACCTCGACCGTGTGACCGACGGCGAGGGTGCGGTGGCGTCCCTGCCGTGGAGCGAGGTGCGCCAGGCGAGGATCGCCGGGACCGAGCCGATCCCGACCCTGGACGAGCTCCTCGAGCGGTTCCCCGACACCTTCTTCAACATCGACCCGAAGGTGGACGACGCGGTGGTGCCGCTGGCGGTGGCGATCCGACGGCACGGCGCGCAGGACCGCGTCTGCGTCGGCGCGTTCTCCGACCGCCGCCTGCGACGCATCCGCGAGCTGTTCGGTGGGGAGGTCTGCACCGCCGCCTCGCCCCGTGAGATCACCGGCGTCCTCGCGGGCCTCCGGCTGCGGAGGGTCCCCGGGCGGGGCGCCGGGTGGTCCTGTGTGCAGGTGCCGACCCACCACCGTGGCGTCGAGATCGTGACCCCCGACTTCGTCCGGGCGGTGCACGCCGCCGGGCGGCAGGTGCACGTGTGGACGATCGACGACCCCGACGAGATGCACCGCCTGTTCGACCTGGGGGTCGACGGGATCATGACCGACCGGCCGTCGGTGCTGCGCTCCGTCGTGTCGCAGCGGCGTGGCACCTCCGGGGCGGCGGGGCCGGAGGGCGGCCGGGACGACGAGGGGTGAGACGCGCTCGGCGGGCCGTGGTGGCCCTCGCGTGCGCCACGTGCGCCGTGGCGGTCCTCGCACCCTCGGCCGGCGCCCAGGGCGCGCCGTCGCCGCCCGGCGGTGACCAGCCGGACCCGCCGCCGGGTGAGGGCCTCTCCGCGGCGGTCGCGGCCATGCCGCTGCGCTCCGCCGCGCTGGACCGGGCCGAGGCCGCGCTCGCGGACCTGGAGGCGTCACGGCGGGCCGACCTGGAGCGGTTGTCGGTGGTCTCCGGGGAGCTCGAGACCTCGATCGCCGAGGCCACCGCGCTGAGCGGGCTGGTCACCCGCAGGGACGCGCAGCTCGACAAGGCGGAGCAGGCCCACGCCCGCGCCCGGGAGGCGTTGCGGGTCGTCGCGGTCGAGTGGTTCGTCACGGGCTTCGGGGCGATGGACGGGCTGGACCCAGCGCTCACCGCCGCCGAGCGCGACGAGCTCGCGCACCACTACGTGCTGTCCGAGGCCGCGGCGCTCGCGGCGCTCGAGGACGAGGAAGCCCTCTCCGCCCACGTGGCGTCGGTGCGCGCCGAGCGGGAGCTGCTCGCCGGCCAGCTGCGCGACGTCGAGGGGCGCCGTGGCCGGCTGGAGCGGGAGCGCGACCGGCTCGTCCAGTCGATCCAGGACGCCGAGCGGCGCCTCCCGGAGCTCGAGCGGCGCGTCGTCGAGGAGCAGATGGCCGCACGCGTGGACGGCACCGACCTGTCGGCGACCGCCCTCGACGCGTACTGGCGGGCCCAGCGCACGCTGGGCCTGCTGTCACCGCGCTGCGGCGTGCCCTGGTGGGTGCTCGCCGGCATCGGACGGGTCGAGAGCCGCCATGGCACCTACCGCGGGGCGTCGCTCGCGACCGACGGCACGGTCGACCCGCCGATCTACGGGCCCCACCTGGACGGGTCGAACTCGGCGTTCGCGATCGTGCCCGACACCGACGGCGGGCTGCTCGACGGCACCGCAACCACGGACCGCGCGGTGGGGCCGATGCAGTTCCTCCCGTCGACCTGGCGGCGGTTCGGCACCGACGGTGACGGGGACGGCGTCGCGGACCCCCAGAACGTGTTCGACGCCGCCGTCTCCGCCGGCGTGTACCTGTGCCGCTCCGGTCCGCTCGACAGCGAACCGCGCCTGCGCGCGGCGCTGCTGACCTACAACCGCTCGAACCCGTACGTCGACTCGGTGCTCGCGCACGGAAGGTCCTACCTCGACCGGCTGCCGCTGCGCTGAGGGTTCGTTGACACCGCGTCGCGCGACGCTAGAGTGCGCCCACCTTGTGATGACCGTCACCGGTGGCGAGTGGTCGTGCGCGAGGGGCAACATCGGTGGTCGGACTCGAGGCTCGGGAGCACCCGGCCCCGAGGCCACGGCGAACGACATACCAGGGGGACAGAAGTGCAGAGTGAGCTGCGGCCGAGGCATCCCGGACGACACCGTCGACTCGCGCTCGCCGCGCTGGTCGTGGGCGCACTCGTGCTCGGCGCGTGCGGCGGCGACGACAACGGCGGCGGTGGCGGTGGCGGCGGGGGCAACGGCGACCCTGGCGAGCCGACCCCGGGCGGCAAGGTCGTCTACGCGCTCGAGGCCGAGACCGCGGACGGCTGGTGCCTCGCGGAGGCCCAGCTCGCCATCTCCGGCATCCAGGTCGCGAGGACCATCTACGACACGCTGGTCGCGCCGAACGAGCACGGCGAGTACGAGCCCTTCCTCGCCGAGTCGGTCGAGCCGAACGAGACCTACGACGAGTGGACGATCGTCCTGCGCGAGGGCGTGAAGTTCCACGACGGCTCCGACCTGACCGCCGAGGTCGTCAAGAACAACCTCGACGCCTACCGGGGCGTCTACCCGACCCGGAAGCCGCTGCTGTTCCTGTTCGTCTTCCAGGACATCGACAACGTCGAGGTCGTCGACGAGCTGACCGTGAAGGTCACGACGAAGCGGCCCTGGCCCTCGTTCCCGGCGACCCTGTACGCCACCGGCCGTGTCGGGATGATGGCCCAGGCGCAGCTGGACGACACCGAGACCTGTGCGTCGAACCTGATCGGCACCGGTCCGTTCAAGCTCGAGAACTGGACCTCCGGCGTGTCGCTGAGCGCGACCAAGAACCCGGACTACTGGGGCAAGGACGAGAACGGCAACCAGCTGCCGTACCTCGACGAGATCGAGTACCGGCCCTTCCCCGACGGTGGTGCCCGCGTGAACGCGCTGCTCGCCGGTGACGTCGACGTGATCCACACCTCCAGCTCGCAGCAGATCCTGACCCTGCGCGGCGAGCAGGAGAGCGGCAACGTCAACCTCGTCGAGTCGGACGACTACGCCGAGGTGGCCTACGGGATGATGAACGTCTCCCAGCCGCCGTTCGACAGCCTCACGGCCCGCCAGGCGGTGGCCGCGGCGGTGGACGCCGAGACGTTCAACCAGGTGATCAACCAGGGCCTGCCGAAGCTCGCGACCGGGCCGTTCGCACCCGGTTCGATCGGCTACCTCGAGGAGAACCCGCAGCCGCGCTACGACCCCGAGCGGGCGCGCGAGCTGGTGAAGCAGTACGAGCAGGAGAGCGGGCGCAAGTTCTCCTTCACCCTGCAGCACACCACGGACACCGAGGTGACCGCGGCGGCGCAGATGCTGCAGGAGATGGCGCGGGAGGTCGGCATGGACGTCGACCTGCGGGCCGTGGAGCAGGCGACGCTCATCGAGAACGTGATCGGCAACGAGTGGCAGATCGCCACCTTCCGGAACCACCCGGGTGGTGACCCCGACACGCAGTACGTGTGGTGGCACTCGAGCCAGCCGACCAACTTCGGCAAGTTCAAGGACGACGAGATCGACCGGCTGCTCGACCAGGGCCGCGAGTCCGCGGATCCCGAGGAGCGCGAGCAGATCTACAAGGACGTGAACCGTCGCCTGGGCGAGCAGGTCTACAACTACTGGCTGAACTGGACCATCTGGGCGGTCGCGTCCGACCCGAACGTGTACGGGGTCTTCGGCCCGAACCTGCCCTCCGGGGCGGGGCCGTTCCCCGGGCTCGCCGGCGGGCACCCCGTCACCGGCATGTGGGTCCAGCAGTGACGGACGCTGGCCACTGCCGCTGAGCACGCTGGTCGCGGACCCGGTTCGCCGGGTCCGCGACCGTCGCTCCACCACACGACACCCACGGACGACACCTGCCAATGGCGCTGCTGCGTAACCTGCTGAACAAGATCGGCCAGCTGGCCATCGTGCTCGTCCTGGTCACGCTGTTCTCGGCGTTCCTGCTCGAGCTGCTGCCGGGCGACCCGGTCACGACGCTGGTCCCCTACGGCAGCGACGAGCAGCGCGCCGAGATCCGCGAGGACCTGAACCTCGACGACCCCTTCATGGTCCGCTACGGCCGATGGCTGGGCGACATCGTCACCGGCGACCTCGGCCGCTACTACTCGGTCAGCTCGATCGAGCCGGTCGCGGACCGGGTGTGGGAGGCGCTGCCGATCTCGCTGACGCTGATGGTGTACGCGCAGTTGCTCGCGCTCGTCGTGGCGATACCCCTCGGCGTGCTCACCGCGTACCGCAACGGCACCTTCTTCGACCGGATGTCGAGCGGCGCGGCGTTCGCGATGCTCGCGATCCCCAACTTCGCGCTCGGCTTCGTGCTCCAGTACTACTTCGGGGTCAAGCTCGGCTGGTTCAGCGCGAGCGGCTACACGGCGATCAGCGAGTCGTTCAGGGACCACTTCCGGACGATGGTGCTGCCGGCCATCACGCTGTCGGTCGGCCAGATCGCGGTGTACATGCGGCTGCTGCGCAGCGACATGATCTCGACGCTGCAGCAGGACTTCATCCTCATGGCCAAGGCCAAGGGCCTCTCCACCCGGCGGGTGCTGTTCCGCCACGCGCTGCGGCCTTCCTCGCTCACGTTGCTGACCGTCGCCGGGCTCAACGTCGGCACGCTCATCGGCGGCACGCTCATCATCGAGGTGGTGTTCAACATCCCCGGCATGGGCCTGCTGCTGTTCGAGGCGATCAGCCGTCGCCAGATCGTGGCGTTCCAGTCGATGGTCGCCGTGATCGCCGTGCTCTACGTCCTCGTGAACTTCGCCGTGGACGCCCTCTACTCCGTCCTCGACCCGCGGATCCGACATGCAGAGAACGCCTGACGCCGTGGTCGACGCGCCCCTCGCGGTCACGCCGGCCGCCGAGCCGCTCGACGAGGTCGTCGCACCGCAGAAGAAGACGCTGGGCCTCGGCGGGTGGTTGGCGCTCGTGTGGGTCGTCGGGATCGGCGTCGCCGCCATCCTGGCTCCCCTGCTGCCCATCCCCGAGCCGACCCAGATCTTCCCCGAGATCGCCCGCAAGGGCCCGACGGCCGGGCACCTCCTCGGCGGCGACGCCACCGGCCGCGACGTGCTCTCCCGCATCATCTACGGCGCCCGCGCCTCCTACCTCGTCGGCTTCGGCGCCGTCGCGTTCGGCATGGTCGTCGGCGGCACGATCGGCCTGATGGCGGGGTTCTTCCGGGGCGCGTTCGACGCGATCGCGACCCCCGCGATGAACGTGTTCCTCGCCATCCCCCAGTTCGTGCTGGCCCTGTCGCTGGTGACCGTGCTCGCCTCCCAGGACGGCGTCACCGGGACCCGCCGCCTGCTGGTGGTGATCATCGGCCTCGGCATCGTCTCGGTGCCGCTGCTCGGGCGCATCACCCGTGCGAACACGCTGACCTGGGCCGAGCGGGAGTTCGTGCTGGCCGCCCGTGCGATGGGCGCGAAGAGCTGGCGGATCATGTTCCGCGAGGTGCTGCCGAACGTGCTTCCCGCGATGCTGTCGATCGCGCTGCTGGCCGTCGGCATCGCGATCGTCGCCGAGGGCGGGCTGAGCCTCTTCGGTGCCGGCGTCCAGCTCCCCACGCCCTCGTGGGGCAACATGATCGCGGCGGAGCGCTCCCAGATGCGCACCGCGCCGCACACGCTGATCTTCACCTCGATCGTGCTGTTCCTGACCGTGCTGGCGCTGAACTACCTCGGCGACGTCGTCCGCCAGCGCTTCGACGTCCGGGAGTCGATGCTGTGAGCCCGACCGAGCTCGAGCAGGCGGCGACGCCGAGCGGGGTGCCGGGTTCCGGGCCGCTGCTGCGCGTCGAGGACGTGCGCACCGGCTTCTCCACCCCGCGGGGCACCCTCAACGCGGTGAACGGGGTCAGCTTCGAGCTCGAGCGGGGCAAGACGCTGGGCATCGTCGGCGAGTCCGGGTCGGGCAAGTCCGTCCTGTCGCGCTCGATCATGGGGCTGCTGCCCTCGAACGCGCACCGCACCGGCAGGATCCACTTCGAGGGGCGCGACATCACCGACCTGACGCCCGCAGAGCTGCGGGACCTGTGGGGCACCGAGATGGCGATGGTGTTCCAGGACCCGATGACGGCGCTGAACCCGGTCATGAAGGTCGGGCGCCAGATCACCGAGTCGCTGCGCTTCCACCTCGACATGGACAAGGACGAGGCGCGCCGCACCGCCGTGGCGCTGCTGCGTGCCGTGCGGATCCCCGAGCCGGAGAAGCGCTTCGACGCCTACCCCCACGAGCTCTCCGGTGGCATGCGCCAGCGCGTGGTGATCGCCGTGGCGCTCGCCTGCGGTCCCAAGCTGCTCTTCGCGGACGAGCCGACCACCGCGCTGGACGTGACGGTGCAGGCCCAGATCCTGGACCTGCTCGCCGAGCAGCAGCGCGAGCGGTACATGGCGATGATCCTCGTCACCCACGACCTGGGCGTGGTCGCCGGGCGGGCCGACGAGATCGCGGTGATGTACGCCGGGCGGATCGTCGAGTACGCACCGACGCGCACGCTGTTCGCCTCGATGCGGATGCCCTACACCGAGGCGCTGCTCAACGCGATCCCCAAGATGGGCGACCCGTCGCACACGCGCCTCGCGGCGATCGGCGGGCGGCCGCCGGACCTGCTCGACCCGCCGCCCGGCTGCCCGTTCAGCCCCCGCTGCCCGTACGCACAGGAGCGGTGCCACGAGGAGCGCCCCGAGCTCACCCCGGACCCGGACGACCCGGCCCACAGCTACGCCTGCTTCTACCCGGTCGGCTCGCCGCAGACCGAGGAGATCCGGGTGCGCATCGAGGCCCAGCGCCTGATCGCCTCCGCCCCGCCGGAGGTGCGCCAGGCGGCCGCGACGTCCACCGCCGGCGCCGCCGACCAGCGGGTGGACGGGCACGCGGCGCTCGACGGCAACGCCGGACCGGCGGGCGGCGCGGCGGACGGGTCGAACGGACCGGCTGCGGGAGGGAACTGATGGCTGGCAGTGGCACCGCGCACCTCCGCGCGGCGGACGAGACGCTGCTGCGCGTCGAGAACCTGGTGGTCGACTTCCCCGCGGGTCGCGGCCGGAAGGTCTCCGCGGTCAGCAACGTGTCGCTCGACATCGCGAAGGGCGAGACGCTCGGCCTGGTGGGCGAGTCGGGTTGCGGCAAGTCGACGACCGGGAAGGCGATCATGCAGCTGCCCCGGCCGACGAGGGGCTCCGTCGTGCTCGACGGCACCGACCTCACCCGCCTGTCCGGTGAGGCGCTGCGCCGCACCCGCCCGAAGCTCCAGATGATCTTCCAGGACCCGATCTCGTCGCTGAACCCCCGGCGCACCGTGGCGCAGATCGTCGAGGAGCCGCTCAAGATCTGGGGGATCGGCACGCCCGAGGAGCGGCGGGCGAAGGTCGAGGAGGTGCTCACCGCGGTCGGGATCGACCCGGCCGCCGCCGCGGAGCGCCGCCCGCACGAGTTCTCCGGCGGGCAGTGCCAGCGGATCTCGATCGCCCGGGCGGTCATCACCGACCCCGAGATCATCATCTGCGACGAGCCGGTGTCGGCTCTCGACGTGTCCGTGCAGGCGCAGATCCTCAACCTGCTGGAGGACATGAAGGAGCGCTACGGGCTGACGCTCGTGTTCGTCGCGCACGACCTGGCCGTCGTGAAGAACGTCTCCGACCGTGTGGCGGTGATGTACCTCGGCAAGATGTGCGAGATCGGCTCGCCGGACCGCATCTACGCCAACCCGGCCCACCCGTACACCTCTGCGCTGCTCTCCGCGATCCCGCTCCCGGACCCGGACGCGGACGTGAGCGCGGTGCGCCACCTGGGCGGCGAGCTCCCCTCGCCGATCGACCCGCCCAGCGGGTGCCGCTTCCGCACCCGCTGCCCGCGCGCCCAGGAGCTGTGCGCCAAGGTCGAGCCGCAGATGGAGCCGGTGGCAGGCACGACGGACCAGCACGTGGCCTGCCACTTCCCGCTCGAGCCGGTCGAGCCGGTCGCCGCCACGCCGGACGCCGCCTGACCCACTGACCTCCCGTGGCGCCCGCTCCAGGAGCCGTGGTGGAGCTCGACGTCGCCTCGATCTGCGAGGCCATCGCACGCGATCGCCCCGATGCGCCGTGCCTCGTGCACCGGGGGCGGACCTCGAGCTGGGCCCGCACCGCGGAGCGCACGCGGCGGCTCGCCTCGGTGCTGGCCGACGCCGGGCTCGGACCACGGGAGGTACCGAAGGGCGCGCCGCCCTGGGTGTCCCGCCACGACCACGTCGCCCTCTACCTGCACAACGGGCCCGAGTACCTCGAGGGCATGCTCGGCGCCTGGAAGGCGCGCTGCGCCCCGTTCAACGTGAACTACCGGTACGTCGCGGGCGAGCTGCGCTACCTGCTCGAGGACTCCGACGCCCGGGCGGTCGTCGTGCACGACACGTTCGCGCCCACCCTCGCGGAGGTCCTCGGGCAGCTCGAACGCCCACCCCAGCTGGTGCTGCAGGTGCGGGACGGCTCCGGCAACGACCTCCTGCCGGGCGCGCTCGAGTACGAGGCGGCCCTCGCCGCCGCCAGCCCCGAGCTCCCCGACTCGCTCGTGGAGGGCTGGAGCGGCGACGACCTCTACCTCTGCTACACCGGCGGCACCACCGGCATGCCGAAGGGCACCATGTGGCGCCAGGCCGACTTCCTCGTCGCCGCGCTCGGGGTGCGCCGCCGGGACGGCACCGAGTACGCCTCCCTCGAGGAGGTCGTGGCCGACGCACGCGGCACGGTGAGGGCGCTGCCCGCTCCCCCGCTGATGCACGGCGCCGCCCACTGGAACGCCCTGTCGGCGTGGATCGCGGGCGGCGCGGTGATCATCCAGGACGTGGTCGACCGGTTCGACCCCGAGGACGTGCTCGACACCGTCGAGCGGTGCTCGGCGAGCTCGCTGCTCGTCGTCGGCGACCCGATGGCACGCCCGCTCGTCGACGCGCTCCGCCGCGACCGCGAGGAGGGCCGCGCGAGGGACCTGTCGTCGCTGCGGCACCTGCTCTCGGGTGGGGCGGTCCTCTCGCCGCTGCTGAAGGCGGAGCTCACCGAGCTGCTCCCCCGGGTCACGATCATCGACGTGCTCGGCTCCACCGAGTCCGGCCGGCAGGCGGTCGCACGCTCGAGTGCCCGCAGCGCGTCCGACGGATCGAGGGCCGCGGGGTCGGGGGCCTCGGGCTTCAGCCCGTCCCCGACCGCGGTCGTGCTCGACGAGGGGCGCACCCGCCGGCTCCGACCCGGGGAGCCGGAGGTCGGCTGGCTCGCCCAGACCGGCAGGGTGCCGCTCGGCTACCTCGGCGACCCCGAAAAGAGCGAGGCGACCTTCCCGGTCGTGGACGGCGTGCGCCACGCGGTGCCGGGCGACCGGGCCCGGCTGCTGGCCGACGGCACGATCGAGCTCCACGGCCGCGACTCGGTGTGCATCAACACCGGCGGCGAGAAGGTCTTCGCCGAGGAGGTGGAGACGGCGGTGAAGGCCCACCCCGCGGTGCTCGACGCGGTGGTGTGCGGGCGGCCGAGCGAGCGCTGGGGTGAGGAGGTCGTCGCGATCGTGCAGCTCCGCCCGGGCGCGGCACCTGACGACGACGAGCTGCGCGAGGCCGCCGCACGCCACATCGCCAGGTACAAGCTGCCGAGGGCCTTCCTCCGGCGGGACGCGATCGTGCGGTCGCCCTCCGGCAAGGCGGACTACCGCTGGGCCCGCGCGGAGGCCCGCGGCGAGGTCACTCCTTGAGCGCCACGGCGTTGGGCGTGACGTTCATCTTCGGCTCGTAGGCGACGTCCTCCACCTCGCGCGCCTCGCCGCCGATGAGTGCCCGCAGGGTGGTCCTGCAGGTCGAGCACGGCCCGTAGTAGGGCTCGGTCACGCTCGTCGCGCACCGGGGGCAGTCGAAGGTGAGGAGCTCGGCGTCCTCGGCAGCGCCGTCCACGACGTCCATGCCGTCGATGATGGCAGAGCCCGGCGCCTCGGGCGCGCACCGGCGGCCGGGCTGTGGATGACCCCACTCCCATCCCCCGTCCATCCACCTCCGGTGACCGGGAAATCCACACGGTTGGAGGTCTATCGATCCACAGGTCGGGCGCCGTACGGTCCTTGCCATGAGCCGCATCGCCATCACGCACAGCCACTCCGAGCTCCCGGTCGCCGACCCCGGGGCGACCTGGTTCGACGTCGTGCTCGCGGACGGTTCCGTCGAGCGCGTCGATGACGCCCACGCCTACCAGCAGGAGCAGTCGATGACCACGTTCTTCCGCAACGAGGGCGGCCGCCAGGCGGTCGACTGCTGGTCGGTACGGGTGGCCAGCTTCCGCACCGACCACATCCTGGCGATCCGCCGCCACGACGGCTCCCCCGCCCAGCGACACCTCCAGCCGGTCTGAGCGGCGGATGACCCGGCCGGGAGGGGGTGAACGGGTAACGTCGCGTCTCGGCCCGTCCCACCCCCTCAAGAGGCCCTGCTCCGAATGACTGACGACACCACCACCCCCTCCGACGACACCGGTTCCGTCGACGCGCCCCTGGCGGTCACCGGCGACGTGGTGATCATCGGAGCCGGCCCCGCCGGGCTCACCGCCGCCTACGAGCTGTCGAAGGCGGGCCGTGCCAGCACCGTGCTCGAGGCGACCGACGAGATCGGCGGCATCTCCCGCACCGTCGAGCGCGACGGGTGGCGGTTCGACATCGGCGGCCACCGGTTCTTCACCAAGGTCCCCGAGGTGGAGGCCCTCTGGCACGAGATCCTGCCCGACGAGGACTTCCTGCTGCGGCCCCGGATGAGCCGCATCTACTACCAGGGCAAGTACTACGACTACCCGATCAAGCCGCTCAACGCCCTGCGCAACCTGGGCCCCATCGAGGCGGTGCGCTGCGTGGCCTCCGCCCTGTGGGTCCGGATCCGCCCGCCCAAGGAGCGCAAGACGCTCGAGGACTACATCGTCGCCAACTACGGGCGGCGCCTGTTCGAGCACTTCTTCAAGACCTACAACGAGAAGGTGTGGGGCGTCCCCGCCTCGGAGCTGTCCGCGGACTGGGGCGCGCAGCGCATCAAGGGCATGTCGATCTTCGACGCGATCTGGGAGCCGATCCGGGCCCGGATCGCCGGCCGGCGCGCCGATCGCTCGAAGCAGGTCACCAGCCTGATCGAGGAGTTCCAGTACCCGAAGTACGGGCCCGGGATGATGTGGGAGGTCTGCGCGGAGAAGGTGCAGGCCGCGGGCTCCAAGGTGATCATGAACACCCGGGTGGAGCGGATCGCGCACGCGGATGGGCGCGCGACCGCCGTGTACGCCCGCACCGACGGGGGCGAGCTGGTCGAGTACCCGGCCGAGCACGTCATCTCCTCGATGCCGTTCCCGCACCTGCTGAAGGCGATGGATCCGCCGCCCCCCGCCGAGGTGCTGCGCGCCGCCGACGACCTCGGCTTCCGTGACTTCCTCACCGTGGCGCTCGTCGTGCCGGAGGAGGCCGGGTTCCCCGACAACTGGATCTACATCCACTCGCCGGAGGTCAAGGTCGGGCGCATCCAGAACTTCGGCTCCTGGTCGCCCTACATGGTCAAGGACGGGCGGACCTGCCTCGGCCTGGAGTACTTCGTGTTCGAGGGCGACGACCTGTGGACCGCCTCGGACGAGGAGCTCATCGAGCGCGGCAAGCGCGAGCTGGGGATGCTCGGACTGGTCGACCCGTCCCGGATCGAGGCGGGATACGTGGTGCGCCAGCCCAAGGCGTACCCGGTCTACGACGACACCTACACCGACAACGTCGCCGTCCTGAACGACTGGATCACGAAGAACACACCCAACGTGCACCCGATCGGACGCAACGGGATGCACAAGTACAACAACCAGGACCACTCGATGCTGACGGCGATGCTGACCGTCGAGAACATCCTGGGCAAGGGCCCCCACGACATCTGGGCGGTCAACGTCGACGAGGACTACCACGAGGAGTCCGGTCGTGGCGGCACCGGGCGCGACGCACCGGTGATCCCACGCGACATCGCCCGCGCCGGCTCGCGCCTGGGCTGAGCCGCTCAGCCCCGGGCGATCTCCACGAGCTGGGGTGCCAGCCAGTCGGCGATCGTGCGCGCGTACTCGTCGGTGAAGTGCACCCCGTCGGGTCGCTTCGCCGGGTCGAGCTCCCCGCCCGGCTGGGCGGCGAGCCACGCCTGGAAGTCGATCAGCGTCGCGACCCCCGGCCGCAGGGCGACCGCCTCGCGCCACAGCTCGTTGAGCCGGTCGGTGCGCGCGGGGTCGGACTCGGGCAGGTCGCTGAAGCCCTGGTTGGCGCCGGACTGGATGTAGGCCTGCGTGAGCACCACGACCCGGGCGCCGTCGGAGCCGAGCAGGTCGATCGCGGCCAGGATCTCGCGCAGCAGGTAGCGGTCGAACCCGGGGTCGCCGATGTTGCGGAAGCGGTCGTCGCCGGGCAGGCGGCGGTCGACGATCTCCCAGATGCCGGAGGACAGCACCACCACCTCGGGTCGGGTCGCGTTGAGCCGCTCGGTGAAGTAGGTCGCCCAGTCGCAGTCCTCCGCGAACCTGATCAGCTCCTGCTTGAACCGGTAGCTGCCGCCGCGGGCGACCGGGCAGCCCAGCCGGCCGGCGTTGTCGACCGACATGGAGCGGCCCTCGGCCCACCGGGCGAGCCCGTGGCCGAACTTGAACGCGACCGAGTCGCCGACGACCAGGACCTTCGGCTCAGCCCCCTCGGCGACCCGACGCCGCTCGCTCGGGGGCGGCTCGGGTGGGAGCGGGGCGTCCGGTGACAGCAGCGGGTTCTCCGGCGCCGGCTCGGGCGGTTCCACCCGTGTGCGCAGGACGGGCAGCAGCCACTCCCCCAGCTGCCGGCCCGCCTCGAGGCTGTACCGGACGCCGTCGGGGCGCATCGCCGGGTCCAGCTCCCCACCGGCCCAGGTGGAGGTGACCTCCGCCGGGTCGAGGTAGCGGGCGCCGCGGCGCTCCGCCACGTCGGCCAGCAGCGAGTTGAAGTGGTCGACCCGTGCGGGGTCGTTCTCGCGGAACCCTCCTGCGGGCACACCCTGGCGCATCGCGGCGCGGTCCACGTGCCACAGGCCGGCCTCCCTCGGGTCCTGCGGGGGTTGCGGCTCGGGTGGTGGCGGGAGCACCTCGCGGTTGTGGACCCGTGGCATCGCGAGCAGGACGACCTGTGCTCCGGTCGCCGACAGGTCGTCGACGAGCTGCCCGACGTCGGTGACGAGGAAGTCGTCGACGGCGGGGGTGCCCGGCGCGGCCCACGGCGCGTCGCGGCCGAGGCGCCGGTCGGTGACGTCCCGCAGGCCGCCGTGGACGACCACGACCTCCGGCGCGTGCCGTGCGGCCTCCGCCACCCAGCGCTCCCGCTCCCCGCCGCAGCGGTCGACGTCGCGCTCCGCGGTGTCGTCGGGCCGGGCGACCCAGCCCCCGAGCGCCAGGCCGCACCCCGGGGTCGCCACGGTCGCGACCTGGTACTCCTCCTCCATGGTGGCCAGCGCGGCGCCGAGCGACGCGGCGAGCGAGTCGCCGACCACCGCGACGCGCACCGGCGGGGGTGGCGGCGGGGGCGCCGTGGTCGCGGACGCGACCGCCTCGGTGGCACCCGCCGCCTCGAGGGAGTCCGGGGCCGGCAGGTCGTGGCTCACGACCACGACGCCGGCGACGATCGCCATGGCGGTGGCGCCGGCCACGGGCAGCGCCCGGCGCCCGCGGAGCCTCGCGCCGCGGCGCACCGGGTCCTCGACCAGCCGGAACAGGGCGGCCGCGAGGACCAGCGTGACCGCGACCCGCAGCGCGAACAGCGGCACGTCGTCCCAACCGGTCCGTGCGGGGGTCAGCAGGAGGAACACCGGCCAGTGGACCAGGTACACGCCGTAGCTGATGCGACCCAGCGCCCGCAGCGGCGCGGACCCCAGGACCGTGGACAGCGGACCGGGCTGTGCCGCACCGAGGACCAGCGCCGCGGAGCACACTGCCGTCGCCAGGAAGCCCCACGGGTACATCCACTCCGCCCGCAGCGGCGCGGAGTGCCACAGCCACGCCGAGGCGGCGAGCCCCGCGATCCCCGCGGCGCCCGCCAAGCGGCGGGCGGCGGGTGAGGGCAGGCGGAGCCGGCGCACGGTCGCCGTGGCCAGCAGTGCACCGACCAGCAGCTCCGCGAGCCGGGTGTCGGAGCCGAAGTAGGCGCGGTCGACCGACCCGTCCGCCAGCAGGCCGTTCACGGCGAGCGACCCGGCGGCGAGGACCGCGAGCACGAGGGCCAGGTTCCGCACCCGGTGGCGTGCCGGCCGCCGGCTGGGGCCGGCGCGCAGCACCGCGAGCGCGACCAGCGGGAACAGCAGGTAGAACTGCTGCTCGATCGCCAGGCTCCAGTAGTGCTCGAGCGGCGAGGGCGCGGCGAACGCGTCGCTGTAGGAGCGGTCGGCGGCGACGAAGTGCCAGTTCACGACCTGCAGGAGCGACCACGGCACGTCGCCGCGCAGGTGTCGGAGCTGCTCGTGGTCCCACCACCCGAGGGCACCGGCGGCGACGACGAGCGCCAGGACCGCCCACGCGGCCGGCAGCAGCCGTCGGACGCGGCGGACCCAGAACGAGCGCAGCGAGACGCCGCCCGTCGAGTTCCACTCCCGCAGCAGCAGCGAGGTGATCAGGAACCCGGACAGGGTGAAGAAGGTCGACACCCCGAGGTAGCCGCCGGGGATCCACGGGAACCGGGCGTGGTACAGCAGCACCGCGACCACCGCGATCGCCCGGATGCCGTCGAGCGGCGCCAGGTGGCCGAGCGGCTCGGAGACCATGCGCCCTCGGCGGATGACGTCGAGATCGTCGTCCTGGGTGGCAGTCGGCGTGCTCATGGCGGTGACACGTACCCCTCGCCGTGGGCGTGGGCGACGTCGGGGGACGAGGACCGGTGGTGCGGTCAGCCCTCCGCGGGTGGCCGCATCGGACGGATGCGGCCCTCCAGGTACCTCCCAGGCGGCGTCGTGCGCAGCCGGCCCGACAGGTTGGGCGCCCGGAGGGACAGGCCCCACCAGGTCACCCTGAGCTCGGTCTCGATCATGGTGCGGGCGACCGCCATCTTGGAGGTCCCCTCGACCCGGTCGACGAACGCGATCGGCAGCTCCACGACCCGGAAGCCGCCAGCGGACACGCGGAACGCCGTCTCGATCTGGAACAGGTAGCCGTTCGCGCGGGTGCCGTCGATGTCGATCTTCTCGAGCACCTCCGCCCGGTACGCGCGGAACGCGGTGGTGGCGTCACGGATGACCAGGCGGAGCATGATCCGCGCGTACGCGTTGCCCCAGCGGGACAGGAGGCGGCGGCCGAGGGTCCAGTTCGGCACGGACCCCCCGGGCACGTACCGGGAGCCCACGGCCACGTCCGCGCCCTGCTCGACCGCGGCCAGGAGCTGCGGGAGGACGGCCGGGTCGTGGGAGAAGTCGGCGTCCATCTGGGCGATGACGTCGTGCCCGGCGTCGAGCGCGTGGCGGAACCCGTGCCGGTAGGCGGCGCCGAGGCCCGCCTTGCCCGGGCGGTGGAGCACCTCGATCCCCCCACGCTCCGCGGCGACCTGGTCCGCGAGGCGACCCGTGCCGTCCGGACTGTTGTCGTCGCACACGATGATCGTCAGGTCCGGGCACGTGTCGCGCAGCACGTGCAGGAGGCGGACGATGTTGCCGGCCTCCTGATAGGTGGGGATCACCAGCGCGGCGGACATCCGGAGCACTGTACCGGCCGCAGGGCCACCGGCCGGAACCCCTCAGCGGCAGCGGCGGAGCAGCTCGAAGGTCCCGGCGTCCTCGACGCTGCAGTACCGCTCCTCGACGACCCGGTTCGGGGCGTCCGAGCCGGCGTGGGCGCTGTCGTTGGGCTCCGTCCAGCCGGACCAGGCGTCGGACAGGATCAGCCAGTCGTTGCGCTCTAGCTCCTCAGCCAGCCCCGATCCCTCCGCATTGGCGATCCCGGGGTCCATCTCGATGTAGCGGGTCCCGGGGACCAGTTCGGGGAACAGGTGGTAGAAGAACGCGTCGCTGTAGTTCGTGCGCGACAGGTCCCGAGGGCCCACGATCAGGCGCTCCCCCTCCCGTGCCCGCCGGTCGAGCTCGTCGGTGACCCGCTGGGCGGAGGCCGCCCCGTCCTCGCTGCCGAAGTAGAAGGTGCGGCCGTCGCGCTCGATGGGGAAGCCGAACCGGTTGCGGCCGAAGCTCTGGCCCACCAGGTCCGCGTAGGTGCGGAGCGGGTAGAAGGGGATCACCGCGACCAGCAGCACGGCGACGGCGCCCACCCCGAGCGAGACGCCCGTCCACGACGGCCAGCGGGGCCGTCGGAGCTGCACGAGCGAGGCGACGGCGGGGATGAGCAGCGGGAAGGTGATCCCGGTCACCCAGGCGAGGTGGGCGGTGTCGGGGCGCTGCACCGCCTGGGTGATGAGCCCGGCGCCGAACAGCGCGGCGGGCCACAGCGAGGTCGTCCGTGCCGAGCCGGGTTCGCGCCGGCGCAGGAGCACCGCGACGGCGAGCACCACGACGATCGAACCGGGCACGAGCCAGAACCACAGGTGGATCTGGTGCGACAGCGACGGCATCGGGAACGGCCAGCCGCTGACCCGCAGGCCACCGGCCCGCTGGAGGAACCCGTCGACCTCGCTCCACGAGGGCGGCACCGGCAGCGTGCGGCCGCCCCGCAGCTCGAACACCGGCTCGAGGAACATCCCCCGGAACGACTCCGGGATGCCGGACAGCAGCACGTGGGGCACGTAGAGCAGCAGCGCTCCCCCGGCGCCGGCGAGCAGCCGGGTCCGCAGGGGTGCGGCCAGGCGCAGCACCACCGCCACCGTCGCGAGGGTGACCGCGACGACCAGGTCGGGTCGGAACAGCAGCGACGCGCCGGCGAGCACGCCGGCCACCACCGCGAGCACCCGGGCGCGCCGGCCGGAGGCCCTCGTGGCCGCGGCTGCGACCGCGAGCGACGCCACGGCGCAGGCCAGCGCGGCGTTCCATGCCATGGCGGACAGCCCGAGGGGCCCGATCAGGATCACGACCGAGGTGACCGCGGAGGCGGTGGCCACGACCCGCCCGAAGGGCCGGAGCAGCGCGTAGAGCGCGTACGCCACCGTGGCGTGCTGGAGGAGCCCGACGAGGCGCTCGACGGTGACGTGCACGCCGAACACCTCGTACACCGCGGCGAGCATCCACAGCGACCCGGGCCCGTAGAGGTGCAGGAAGTCGCGGTGCGGCAGGCGCCCCTGCAGCAGCTGCTCGGGGAACACCAGCATGAAGCCCTCCTCCATCGGGGGGCCCTGGTAGCGGAGCAGGCCGGCCAGCGGGAGCAGGAGCGCGACCGCCACGATCCCCAGGGGCAGCAGCTCCCCGGCGCCTGCTCGGGCGCGTTGCGGTCGGGAGCTCACCCGGCTGGCGGTCGGGAGGTCGGCCGGATCACGGCGCAGCACCCTACACGGGGCGTCGCGGCGCCTGAGGGAGCCTCGCCGCAGGTCCGTGCGGCACCGCGCCATGTGGGATGGTGATGGCGTGGGATGGTGATGGGCGGCGTGGCCCCGCCGAGACCCCGGAGGTGCCCGATCCGCGTCCTGGTGATCATGCCGGCCTACAACGAGGCGACGACGTTGCCGGCCGTGCTCGGCTCGGTGCACCGCGCCGTGCCCGACTGCGACGTGCTGGTGGTCGACGACGGCTCCACCGACGGGACCGCCGAGGTCGCGCGGGCCCACGGCGCGGAGGTGCTGCAGCTCCCGTTCAACCTCGGCATCGGCGGTGCCCTGCGGGCGGGGTTCCGCTACGCGGTGGAGCAGGGCTACGACGCGGGCGTCCAGCTGGACGCGGACGGCCAGCACGACCCGGCGCTGATCCCGGTGCTGCTCGACGCGCTGGAGGACGCCGACTTCGTCGTGGGGTCCCGGTTCGCCCAGCAGAGCTCCTACGAGGTCGGTCGGGCACGGCGGGGCGCGATGCACGTCCTGCGCTTCGCGATGCGGCTCCTGTCGGGGCGCACGTTCACCGACACCAGCTCCGGGTTCCGTGCCTTCGGGCGCCCGGTGCTCGAGTACTTCGCGCGCAGCTACCCGTCGGAGTACATGGAGTCGGTCGAGGCGCTGCTCGCCGCCAACTACGAGGGCTTCCGCATCGCGGAGGTCCCGGTGCGCATGTACCAGCGCGCGGGCGGACGCCCGACCACGGTGCGCCTCGGGCTGATCTACCACTACGCCCGCGTGCTGCTGACGCTGCTGACCCGCGCGAGCCGCCGGCGCGCGACGTCGCGCGCCGCGCAGCAGCGGGCGCCGAGGTCGGCGCAGCCCGCCGCGGTGCCGCCTCCGGCCAAGGTCTCGACGGTCGAGGAGGCGCGGTGATCGGGGCGTTCGGTGGCCTGATCGCCCAGGCTGGGCTCGAGGGCGAGGGCTCGCTGAGCACGCGGGCCCACGTCTTCGTGGTCGTCGTGACCCTGCTCAGCATCGTGTTCATCGTGCGGCTCGTGCGCCGCCACCACCTGCGCAGCAAGTACTCGCTGCTGTGGATCACTGTGGCGCTCGTCCTCGCCACGGTCGCGATCTTCCCGGGCCTGCTGGCACGGGTGTCCCGCTCGGTCGGCGTGTACTACCCGCCGGCGACGTTCCTGATCCTCGCGGTGGGGTTCCTCTTCCTCATCGTCGTGCACTTCTCGTGGGAGTTCTCGCGGTCGGAGGAGCGGATCCGCGTGCTGGCCGAGGAGGTGGCGCTGCTGCGCGCGGCCCACGAGCGGCTCCTCGCCCGGCTCGGCGCGGACGAGGAGCCCTCCGGGGCGCCCGCGTCCGGGGAGGGGGACCGCCGTGGCGACGGCGTCGGCTCGTCAGGACCGGGCTGAGGTCGCGGTGACGATCAACCCGTCGGCCGCGTAGGGGCGCCCGAGGCGGGCGAGCAATCGCTCGGTGCCCAGCACGACCCGGGCCCCGGCGCCGAGGACCTTCATCCTGCCGCGCAGCGCGTCGAACTCCTTGAGCACCGGCACGTAGGTCGCGACCTCCTCGACCCGCCACCCGTGGCGCTCGAGGAGGTTGGTCAGCGTGTAGCAGGAGTAGAGCGTGACGTGGTCCGGGTGGTTGACCTCCCACCCGGCCAGCGCCGCCGCGGCCGCGTTGAGCAGGCCGCTCGCGTTCGGCGTCGTCACGACCAACCGGCCCCCGGGGCGCACCAGTGCGTGGAGGCCGTCGAGGAACGGGCCGCTCGCATCGAGGTGCTCGATCACCTCGCCCGCGACCACGACCTCGGCGGGCTCGAGCCCGAGGCGGGCGACCGCGTCGGGGTCGGAGCAGTCCACGGCGTGCGCGGCGAACCCCTGCTCGCGGGCGCGCGCCACGCCCGCCTCGTCGAGGTCCAGGCCGACGAGGGCGGCGGCGGCACGGTCGAGGTGCGCGTGGAGCCAGCTGTCGAAGCGGTCGTGGTAGTCCCAGCACCCGCTGTCGACGAAGCCGACGTGCACGGCGCGGCGGCCCCGCACCGCCTCGACCAGGTGCGCGGCGCGGTCGACCAGCCGTGCCGGTGGCAGCCGGTGCGCCATGTCGGACTGGGTGATGGGGGGCGTGCTGGTCACGTCTCGGCCTTTCCCGCGGCCGCCGGGGGCGGCGACTTCTGCTCGTGGCGGTCCTCCGCCGTCGGGCGGGCCATGCGCGACGCGCACGCGCCGATCGCCACGGCGGCGCAGATCACGATCGACACCTCGGCCCCGGCCCGGTAGCGGGTGATCCCGAAGGTCGCCGCGGCGGTGAGCGTCACGATCAGGGGTTGCGCGAGGAGCGGGTAGACCTGCCAGCCACGCCGTCGCAGCACCACCAGGCCGGCGATCGCCAGGGGCATCAGCGCGTAGTAGGCCCACAGGGCCTCCCGCACCAGCTCGTGGCTGGTGCCGGGCGGGCCGCCCGAGCGGCCCTCGACGAACCCGTCGAGCCCGATGCTCTGCCCGGGCCGGTACAGGTGCCAGACCCTTCCGACGCGTGCGGCCATGACCTTCGGCAGCTCGCCGAGGTGGTCGCGCATGTAGTCGAGCGCGATCTCCCGGTACTGCCCGTCGCGCACGGAGAGGTCCTCGGCGGTCGGCGGTTCGATCTGGGGCTCCAGCAGGCAGCGGGTGTTGTAGAAGCCCAGGTGGTCGCCCGAGTAGGTCAGGTCGCAGTTGCCCGCCGCGAGGGTCTGGCCGGCGCCGGTGCTGATCAGCACCGGGACCTCGAACCGCCCGAGGTTGTACACGGCCCACGGCGCGAACGCGAGCAGCGGCACGAGCGCCGCGAGCACCAGGTGGACGAGCCGCTCGCGCCACGGCAGGGCGTGCCGCGCCAGCACGAGCGGCAGCACCAGCACCGCGAACATCAGCAGCGACTCGGGGCGGGTCAGCGCCGCGAGGGTCAGGGCGGCCGAGACGAGCAGCAGCTCCCCGCGACGGGGCCGCTCGAGGTACCGGTAGGTGCACAGCAGGGCGACGGCGGTGGCGAAGATGAAGACCGTCTCCACCATGAGCATGCCGTCGTTGATCCACAGGTTCGGGTACACCGCGGCGATGCCGGCGGCGATGAGCCCCACCACCGGGGTGGCGAGGCGGCGGCCGAGGAGGCCGATCACGGCGATCGACGCGGTGCCCACGAGGCACATGACGAGCCGCTGGCCCTGGGGCGTGTCGATGCCCAGCAGGTCGAGCACCGCCAGGATCGCGACGAAGCCGGGCGGGTGGTCGGCCCCGGCCGCCTCGACCCCGTGCTCGTAGTACTCGAACGGGTGGAGGAAGCCCTTGCCCTCGGCGACGAGCTTGGCCTGGAAGTGGTACCAGAAGGCGTCGCCGGTCACGAGCTCCACGCCGGACTGGCGGATGAGCACGAACGCCGCCCGGATCGCCAGGCCGAGGGCCATGATCGCCCCGAGCGCCACCCGGAACGTGCGCTCCGCGCGCCGCTGGGCGGCGTTGCGGTCGCGCTGGTCACGGCGCGACACGACGACCTCGGCCTCGGCGGTCCCGGTCATGCGCGGCGTCAGCTCCGCACGCGTCGTGGCGGCTCGGGGCGGAGCTCGTAGAGGAACTGGTAGCCGAACAGCTCCGGGCGGAGCCCGACCGCCGCCCGGTCCAGGCGGGCCAGCCACCCCGCCGCCCCGGACGCCGGCACGGACCCGCTGCCGCCCCGCGCGGCGACCTCCAGCGGCAGCCCGGTGGCCTCCCGCCGTGCGACGGCGAAGCCCTGCGACGCCGCCAGCCGCTCGAAGCTCCTGCGGGTGAAGAAGCGGACGTGCCCGGCGTCGAGGATGCCGCGGCGGTCGTAGTCGAAGCGGCCCAGCGCCACCCGGGCGCGGGGGTACCAGTGCCCGAAGTTCGGCACGCTCGCGAGCACCGTGCCGCCGGGGGCGAGCACGTCGTGGAGCTGGCCCAACAGCACCTCCGGCCGGCGCAGGTGCTCGAGCACGTCGGCGGCGAGCACCACGTCGTAGGGGCCGTCGAGGTCCGGTGGGAGCCCGTCGTCGAGGTCCGCCTGCACGAACCGGTCGACCCGCTCCTTCACGCCCTCGAGCGCCTCGACGTCGACGCCGGTCACGTGGTGGCCCAGCTCCCGCAGCCGCTGGGCGAGGCGCCCGTCCGAGCAACCGAGGTCCAGCACCCGGGCGCCGGTCCGGCGCCCCATCCACCCCAGGAGGATCCCGTGCGAGGAGTCCTCGGCGTGCTTCTCCTCGTAGGCCTGGCTGGCGAAGGCGAGCTCGCCGGTGCCGAAGCCCATCTTGTGCGCCCGGTAGCGCAGGACGTGCTGGGTGATGTCCTTCGCGTACTTGAGCCCGTTCACGTGCGAGATCTCGTCGCCGTAGTAGGTGGGGATCGGGATCTCGACGATGCGCTGCCCGGTCTCGATGAGCTGCAGGATGATCTGGGTGTCGAAGTCGAAGCCGTCGCTGTTGCGCTCGAAGGGCAGCTGGCGGAGCGCCTCGACCGAGTAGGCCCGGTACCCCGAGTGCCACTCCGACAGCTCGACGCCGGCGAGCGCGTTCTCGACGGTCGTGAGGATCCGGTTGCCGACGTACTTGTACAGCGGCATGCCGCCGCGGCGCGCGCCGCCGGGGACCATCATCCGGGACCCCATCACGGCATCCGCCTCGCCGGCGAGCAGCGGGGCGACCATGTCGGGCAGCAGCTCCGGCGCGTACTGGCCGTCGCCGTGCAGCAGCACGATGACGTCGAGGTCCTGCTCGATCGCGGTGCGGTAGCCCCACTTCTGGTTGCCGCCGTAGCCCAGGTTGCGCTCGTGGCGGGTGACCTGGATCGGCAGGTCGGGCGCCAGGCTCTGGTAGCCGACGGCCACCAGGTGGGTCTGGTCCTGGCTGTGGTCGTCGCCGACGAGCACGGCCGTGATCGACGGTCGGAAGTCCTCGGGGATCCGGTCGAGGACGGCGGCGAGCGTCGTCGCGGCGTTGTACGCGACGACGAGGATCCCGATTCGCTTGGGGGCCGTCGTGGGGGTCACAGGTTCTCCGCGGGTCGGTGGGGCGAGGCTACAGCGCGCCTACGATCGGCCGCATGGAGCCCTCGGCGACGACGCTGGCTGGCGGCGCAGGCGGGATCGCCGGCGGGGCCGCCCGCCCCATCTCCGCGGGCAGGGTCCACCTGCAGGCCCTGGACGGGTGCCGCGCCCTCGCGGCGCTGGGCGTGCTGGTCACCCACGTCGCCCTGCTGAGCGGCTACGCCGCCCGCAACGAGGTGGTGGGGCCCTACCTGGCGCGGATGGACGTCGGGGTGTCGATCTTCTTCGTGCTGTCCGGGTTCCTGCTGTACCGGCCCTTCGTCGCGGCGCGCCTGCGCGGCGACCACCCGGGCGACCTCGGGGCCTACGCCCGGCGCCGCGTCCTGCGCATCGTGCCCGCCTACTGGGTGGCGCTCACGATCGTCGCGTTCGTGCTGCGCGCCCCGGGCTTCGAGGAGCCCCACAGCGTCGTCTCCCACTACCTGCTGCTCCACGTGTACGACTCGACCCAGCTCGTCGGCGGACCGATCCAGCAGGCGTGGTCGCTGGCCACCGAGGTGGCCTTCTACACGTTCGTGCCGATCTGGGCGTGGGTGATGTCGCGCCGGCAGCGCCCCCCGGAGCGCCAGGTCCGCGTCGAGGTCGTCGCGCTGGTGGCGCTCTTCGTCGCCTCCCTGCTCGCGAACCTGGTCCTCATCGGGATCGACACGAGCCAGTCCCGCTTCGCCCAGCTGGGGACGTGGCTCCCGTTCCGCATCGGCGACTTCGTCCCGGGCATGCTGCTCGCCGTGCTGACCGCCCGCTGGTCCCAGCGTGGGGCCCACCTCCCCCGCTGGGTGACCGGCGCACCGCTCACGTCGGGGTGCTGGGCGGCCGGCGCGGTCGTGTTCTGGTTCGTGTCCACCCAGCTCGACCTGCCGATGTTCCCGACGTTCTCGCCCGAGCAGGCGCTGGGGGTGCGGCTCATCTACACGACCTTCGCGACGCTGCTGGTCGTGCCCGCGGTGCTCGCACGCCAGGACCGCGGGCCGGTGCGGGCGGTGTTCGCCAACCCCGTCGCGGTGTGGCTCGGACTCGTGTCCTACGGCATCTACATCTGGCACGAGGCCTGGCAGGACATGTTCCTGCGCTGGACCGGCCAGGCGTCGCTCGCCGCCAGCTTCCGGGACATGCTGCTGGTCACCGTCGCGCTGAGCCTCGCCTGCGCCGCTGCCAGCTGGTACCTGGTCGAGCGTCCGGTGATGCGCTGGGCGGTCCGCCCCCGCCCGCTCGAGCGGTGGAGCGCTCAGCTGCGGAGCTCGTCGCACAGCGGGGTGGGCGGATCCTCCGCCACCACCTCCAACCCGGGGTCGCCGACCGGTTCCAGCTCGCCGCCGGGGATGTCGAGCAGCGCGTCGAGCAGCCGCTGACCGTCACGGTCGACCACGAGCGCCTCACCGGTGTGGTGGTCGAGGGTCAGCTGCACCTCGAGGCGCGCACCCGGCGGGAACGCCAGCTCCGGTCCGGCGCCGGCGGTCGTGGTGCCCGCCGCGTCGACGCGCTCGACGGCGAAGCGCACGCCACCGGGGCTGGGGGCGAGCACCACGCGGACCTCGCCGTCCCCGCCCCGCCGCCGGGCGATGACCCGCGCCCCGCCGTCCCCGGCGCCGCGGTGGTCGAGGTGGAGCACGGCACGCCCGCCGCCGGTGCTGCTCTCGAGGCGGTACCAGACGGTGCCGTTGGACCGGTACAGGCCGTCGCAGTCGCCGGTGACCGCGAGCCTCCCGACCGGCTGCCCGCCGGGCAGCGCCGCGTCCGAGGGGAGCTGGAGCAGCTCGTGGCGCGCACCCGCGCGGGCCTGGGTCCGCACCCACTGGATCCGCTGGGCCTCGGTGGGGCCCGGGGCGATCTCGCGGTGGTACTGCAGCGCGAGCCCGGTGTTCGCCCACGCACCCCACAGCGCGGCGAGGACCACGACCGTGGTCGCGGTCAGCCGGGCGCCGCGCCCCCACTGCTCCACCCCACGTGCGTGCAGGGCGTGGAGCCCGACGAGCGAGGTGAGCGCGAGGAAGGGGTAGAGGTCGGTCAGGTAGCGCTGCGCCATGTAGCCGAACACGACGATCGCCGCGCCGCTGGCCGCGGCACCCCACGCGACGAGTCGGTAGGGCCCCAACGCGCCGAGGTCCCCGCGTCCGAGCAGGCGCCGCGGGGAGCACAGCGTCGCGACCCCGAGGACCGCGCCGAGCAGGAGCAGCGGCTGGCTGGCGGGCACGCTCGAGGACCAGTCGCGCTCCGCGAACACGGCGTCGCCGACGACGGCGGGGCGCGACGAGGGGAACACCAGCCAGGGCAGCTCGCCGCGGAAGCCCAGCGCGTCGGGTCGCAGGGCCTGGGTGAGCACGGACGGCGCGTACTGCAGGCCGAAGAGGGAGCCGTCGTTCGCGTCGAGCGCGGCCCGGCGGGCGGGGTCCGTCGCGACCAGCGCCTGCCGGTCCAGCGGCACGGTCCACGGGGAGCCGAAGCGGGCGGTGTTGACCGCGGTGTAGAGCCCCGCACCGACGACCAGCCCCACCACGACGATCGCCAGCGCCGCCCGTGGGGAGCGCACGGTCCGCTGCGGGTCCCACCCGGTGAGCCGCCGGAGCGCGGACCGCAGCGCGGCGACCGGTCGGCTCGTCCCGAGGGCCCCGGGCAGCAGCTGGAGGGCGAGCGAGGCGGCCACCACCGCCGCGGCGAGCATCGGCCCGAGCCCCATCGACGAGCGGCTGTTGAGCGCGACCCCGGCGAGGAGTACGGCGGCGACGAGGTGCCGGTCGCGCGCCCGCGCGCCCTCGTCGGGAGTGAGCCACCACAGCAGGTGCGTCAGGGAGGCGAGCGTCGCCGCGCACGCCCAGACGATCGCCTCGTGGTACACCCACGCCCTCGACGCGAGGAACAGCAGCGGCCCGGCGGCGAGCCCGAAGGTCGCCGCCCCCACCAGCCAGCCCTCTCCCCTGGTGAGCGCCCGGTCGCCGCGCACCAGCCACCGTGCCCGCCAGCCCGCCGCGACGAGGTAGCCGAGCGCGAGCGCGGTCGCGAGGAGCATCGACAGCCCGGTGAGGCGGCCGTCCGCGGCGTCGGTGACGGCGAGCAGCGGCAGGCGCAGCAGCGCGGGGACGAGCCCCTGGTAGATGTGGGTCCGCTCGCCCATCCGGAACCCCTCGAACCCCGCGATCCCGGGGTCGACGTCCAGGCGCCCGTCGAGCAGCGCCCGAGCCTGCCCGTCGTAGAAGTTGCCGAGGAGGTCACGGTCGAACCACCCGTCACGGCCGCTCTGGAGCACCAGGGCGAACAGGAGCCACGCGCACAGGGCGCCCAGGCCCGATGCGGCCAGGTACCGCCGCCGGGCGGGGGCGGGCTCCGTGGGCACCGGTGCGGTCGCTTCGGCGACGGCGGTCACGGCGCCGGTTCCGCCGCGCTCGAGGGGGTCCGCGTGGCGTGCTCGGGTGCCTCGGGGCCTTCCGGGACCCTGGTCGGCCCGGTGTGGGGGTGCGCCCCCTCCGGCGCTTCGCTGCGACGTGCCCAGAAGCGGGCGGGCACGTAGGCGGCCAGCAGCGCGAGGCACGGCACGATCGGCACCTTGAACCGCTCCGCACCGAAGAACAGGACCGGGATGAGGACCCCGCCGAGCGTCACGGCGGCGACCAGCAGCGCGTGGACGGGGGGTGGTCGCCGGTCCCGCCGGGCACGCCGGGTGTCGGCCCCCACGAGCACCAGGCCGCCGAGCGCGACGAGCGCGACCGCCCAGTAGTAGAGGTCGCTGGCCCAGCGCAGCGCGGCGCGGGCGCCGTCTCCGAGGTGCACGTCCTCGCCGTAGGACTCCCACGCGGCGACGGCGTCGGCGTCGTGGACGAACGTCGCCCGCAGCTTCTGCAGGCTGAGGCGTGGCAGCGCTCCCGGGTTCGATGCGATCCAGCGCAACGCCCTGCCGCGCAGCTCGGCGTCGCGCTCGACCTCCACCTCGGGGCCGTCGACGTAGCGGCCGTCGGTGAAGCACTCCGGGGTCTGGATGAAGGCCCCGTTGGCGTCGTCGTTGAAGCCCATGCAGAGGTTGTCGCCGGTGTTGGTCGACATGGGGACCGGGGCGTCCATGACCACGACGTTCCTCATGGTCCAGGGGAGGACCGCGAGCGCGAGGCCCGCGACGACGAGGCCGACACCCCGTGCCGCCCGCCGCAGCGGCACGCCCCCGAGCCACCAGGCGAGCGCCGCGGCCGGCACCAGCAGGACCACGGACTGGGGGCGCACCAGGGTGGCCCACGCCGTGCCCACCACGACCACCGCCCCCAGCGCCCGGCGGCGCCGCACGGACCCGTCGTCGCCGAGGTCGAGCCACGCGCACAGCGCGGCGAGCGCCACGTAGAAGCCGGCGAGGAAGACCGTCTCGCTCAGCACCACCGCGGTGTGCAGCACCAGGTTCGGCCACAGCGTCACCACCGCGCCGGCCAGCACGCCGGGACGGAGGTCCCGCCGCGGTTGCGTGCGGGCCACCAGCCGGCAGCCGATGAGCACCACCGCGCCCGCGCCCACCCCGCCCAGCAGCGCCTGCACGAGCCCGGTGACCAGCACGTGGTGGGCGCCCGCACCGACGACGTCGAGCGCCGCTCGCAGCCCACCCAGGAAGAACGGGTAGCCGGGCGGGTAGTAGGCGGTCGGCAGCCCGTGCAGGGACGTGTAGCCGTCGCCCCGGGCGATCGACTCCGCCGCCGCGACGTAGATCTTCGGGTCCGAGAGGCCCTGCGGCGGGCGGGAGGCGAACAGCACCCAGGCGACGCGGACGGCGGCGGCGACCGCACCCACGGTGAGCGCGGCGCGGACCTCCGGTGAGGGGCGGCGGGAGACCACGGCCAGCGACAGTAGCGGTGGCGGTGCGCCGCGGTGCGCTGCACCCACCGGCTCCGGCAGGGTGAGCCGCCGGCGTGCGGGCGGACGGTAGGGTCGGGCCTCCCCATGACCGGCACCGCCCCCGACGACACGCGCCCGTGGGTGCAGCGGACGAGGCTCCCTGTCGGAGCGACGCTCCTGGCGTTGGTCGCCTACGTGCCGCTGCTGCTCACCAAGCCCGGCAGCGTGGGCGCGGACACCAAGACGTACCTGTACCTCGACCCGTCCCGCCTGCTGTCGCGCGCCGCGTGGATGTGGGACCCGAACGTCGGCCTCGGCACGGTCACCCACCAGAACATCGGCTACCTCTGGCCGATGGGCCCCTACTACTGGCTGATGGAGGCGATCGGCCTGCCCGACTGGGTCGCCCAGCGCCTCTGGGCCGGGTCGATCATCTTCGCCGCGGGCCTCGGGGTGCGCTTCATGCTCCGCGAGCTGCGCTGGGTCGGCGGCGGAGCGACGGTCGCCTCGTTCGCGTACGCGCTCAGCCCGTACCTGCTCGACTACGTCGCCCGCCTCTCGGTGATCCTGCTGCCGTTCGCGGGCCTGCCGTGGCTGGTCGGGCTCGCCGCCCGGTCGCTGCGGCGGGACGACTGGCGCACCCCGGCGTGGTTCGCGCTGGTCACCCTGACCGTCGGCGGGGTGAACGCCACGTCGCTGCTGCTCGTCATGGTGGCGCCCGTGCTCTGGTTCGCCTACGCGGTGTGGGCCGAGCGCGAGGTGTCGCTGCGACGGGCGCTGGTGGTCGGGCTGCGCATCTCGGTGCTCACGCTCGCGACCTCGCTGTGGTGGATGGCGGGCCTGTCCCTCCAGGGTGCCTACGGCATCCCCATCCTCCGTTACACCGAGACCTACATGACCGTGGCGTCCGCCGCGCTGTCCACCGAGGTGCTGCGGGGCCTGGGCTACTGGTTCTTCTACGGGCGCGACGGCCTCGGCCCCTGGACGGCGTCGACGACCCGGATGATCGAGTCGATCCCGTCGCTCGCCCTGTCGTTCGCGATCCCGCTCACCGCCGCGGCCGCCGGGCTGCTCACCCGCTGGCGGCACCGGGCGTACTTCGCCACGGTGATCGTCGTCGGGATGGTGCTCTCGGTCGGGGCCCACCCCTGGGAGGGGCCCAGCCCCTACGGGGCGCTGTTCAAGGCGTGGAGCCGCACCGACCTGGGCCTGTCGTTCCGATCCACGCCCAGGGCGGTGCCGCTCGTCGTGCTCGGCCTCGCCGTGTTCCTCGGCGCGGCGGTCGCGTCGCTCGACCGGGTGCGCCCACGGTGGCGCGTGCCGGTCGCCGGCACCCTCGTGGTGCTGGTGTGCCTGAACTCGCTCGCCCTGTTCCGCGGCGAGTTCGTCGACCGGAACCTGCTCCGCGACGAGGACGTGCCGGCGTACTGGCGCGACGCGGCGGCGGCCCTCGACGCCGGTGACCACGACACCAGGGTGTGGGAGCTGCCGGGCATCGACTTCGCCGCGTACCGCTGGGGCAACACGGTCGACCCGATCACACCCGGCCTGATGGACCGCGACTTCGTCGCCCGTGAGCTCATCCCCTACGGGTCGCCGCCCTCCGCGGACCTGCTCAACGCCGCCGACCTGCCGTTCCAGGACGGGCGCGTCGACCCCGACGCCCTCGCTCCCCTCGCCCGGCTGATGGGCGTCGGCGAGATCGTGCACCGCGCGGACCTGCAGTTCGAGCGCTACCGCACGCCCCGGCCGCGCCAGACCGCGGACCGCCTCGACCGGGCCACCGGCCTCGGCGAACCGCGGACCTTCGGTGAGCCCGTGCCCAACGAGCCCTCCCCGGAGCTGCCCCTCGACGACGAGGCCACGCTCGCGGCCACCCCCGAGATGGGGCACCCGGCCCCGGTGACCGTCTACCCGGTCGACTCCCCCGAGCCGATGGTCCGCACGGTCGCCGCCCGCTCGCCGACGATCCTCGCGGGCGACGCCGCCGGCATCGTCGCGCTCGCCTCGGCGGGGCTCCTGCCGGCCGACCGGCCGGTGCTGTACTCCGCGACCTTCGCCGACTCCCCGGAGGTCCTGCGCGACCTCATCCGCGAGCCCGGCGCACGGCTGGTGGTCTCGGACACCAACCGGCGCCAGGCCCGCCGTTGGGGGTCGGTGCGCGAGAACGACGGCTACACCGAGCGGGCCGGTGAGGAACCGGTCGAGGAGGACCCGGCCGACAACCGCCTCGAGGTGTTCCCCGAGGCCGGTGACGACGCCCGCACCATCACCGAGGTGGAGGGTCCCGTCACCGCCGCCGCGACCGCCTACGGCAACGGCATCACCTACACCGCGGGCGACCGGGCCTACTTCGCCCTCGACGGTGACCCGACCACCGCGTGGCGCGTCGCGGCGTTCGACGAGGCGGAGGGCGAGTACCTGCGGGTCACCTCCACCGAGCCGATCACGACCGACCGGGTGAACCTCCTCCTCACCCAGGGCCGCAAGAGCCGGTGGATCACCCGCGTGTCGCTGGTCTTCGACGAGGACGAGCGCACCAAGGTCGAGGTCGACCTCGGCGACAGCGCCCTGTTCCCCCCGGGGCGGGAGATCACGTTCCCGGAGCGCACGTTCCACACGCTGGACGTGGTGGTCGAGGAGACCAACGTCGGCCGGCTCGCCAGCTACCGGGGCGTGTCCGACGTCGGCATCGCCGAGCTCGAGATCCCCGGCGTGGAACCGCTGGTCGAGACGATCCGCCCCCCGGTCGACCTGCTCTCGGTCGCGGGCCGCGAGTCGCTGGAGCGCGACCTGACCTACCTGTTCAGCCGGCGGGCACCGAGCCTCGACGAGGCGCTGGGCAACCCGGAGGAGCCGGGGATGCGCCGCTGGGTGGAGGGCCCCGTGCCCCGCAGCTTCACCGCCTACGGCAAGGGCCGGTTGTCGGACTCGCTGCCCGACCACGTGATCGACCGCTGGATCGGCGTGCCGGCACCGGAGGACGGCGGGGTCGTGGCGACCTCCGGCGAGCGCATGGCCCGGGACCTCCGCTCACGGGCGTCCTCCGCGCTCGACGGGGACCCGTCCACGGCGTACCGGAGCCCCTTCAACGGGGCGGCCGGCTCCTGGGTCGAGGTCACCTACCCCGAGCCGGTCGAGGTCGACGGGCTCGAGCTGCTGGTCGTCGCCGACGGTCGCCACTCGGTGCCCCGGACGCTCAGCCTGTCGGTCGACGGCGGTGAGCCCCGCAGGTTCGACCTGGCGCCGATCGACCCGGGCGAGGGCCGGCCGGAGCGGTCGACCACGAGCGTCGCCCTCGACACCGGGGTGCTGCGGGGCACCACGTTCCGGCTCACGGTGGACGAGGTCGACGAGGTGCTCACCGAGGACTGGTTCGGTGGCGGCCCGGTCGTGATGCCCGTCGGCCTGGCCGAGCTCGGGCTGCCCACGATGGAGCTGCCCGCCGCGGACCGCCCGCTCGCGGACACCTGCCACGACCACCTCCTCGAGATCGACGGCCGCCCCTACGGCCTGCGGGTCGTCGGCACGGTCGAGGACGCCCTGGCGAGTCGGCTGCTGCGACTGGAGTCCTGCGGGGGGCCGGTCGAGCTGGACGCCGGGCGGTCGCTGCTGCGCACGGCGCCCGGCGCGGAGGGCGGCATCGAGGTCGACCTCCTCGCGCTCGCCAGCGAGGCCGGCGGCGGCCCGGGCCCCGACACGCTCGTCGAGGGGCTCGAGGCCACCGAGGCCCCGTCGACGACCACCGAGCGCACCGGCAGGATCGACCACCGGGTGACCGTGCGGGACGCCACCGAGCCGTACTGGATCGTGCTCGGCCAGAGCTACAGCGAGGGCTGGACCGCGACGACCGCGGACGGCGTCGACCTCGGGGAGCCGACGCTGGTCAACGGCTACGCCACCGGGTGGCGGATCGACCCGGCGGAGCTGGGCGCCGACCTGGTCGTGGACATCACCTGGTCACCCCAGAAGGTCGTCTGGGTGGCCCTGGCCCTCTCGGCGCTGGGCGTGCTCGCCTGCCTCGCGCTGGTCCTCCGGCCCCGTCGGCGTGACCCCCACCTCCCTCCGGGAGCGACCGCCATCGCGGTGCCCCGCCTGGTGCACCCCCTCGAGTCCGACGGCGAGGCGCTCGCACCGGGCCCCGCGGGGATCGTCGCGGCGGCGGTGCTCGTCGTCGCGGTGTTCCTGGCCGGGTTGCCGGTGGGCGTCGCGGTCGCGCTGGTCACGTTCGTCGCGCTGGCGACGCGCCGTGGGCAGGTGCTGCTGCGTGCCGTGTCGCTCGGCGCGCTCGGTGCCGCGGCGGCGTTCGTGGTGCTCAAGCAGATCCGCAACGGCTACGAGACCGACTTCCGCTGGCCGCAGTGGTTCGAGGTGACCCACGCGTGGACGCTGGTGGGTGTCCTGCTGCTGGGCGTCGACGTGCTGGTCGACCGCCTCCGCCGACTCGCCGGCCGCGGTGGGCCGTCGTCGCGGTCAGGCGACGACGTCGGCGTCGCGGATCGGCTGCTGCGCGATCGCGAACAGGACGAGGGTCGACTCGTCGATGTCGGGGGTGATGAAGAACTCCGCGTCGGTGATGCCTGACTGGCCGCCGACCTGCTCGGTGTTGGTGAACCGGTAGGCGATCCGCCGGCCGGTCGCGTGCAGCCACACGAACGCCTTGCGCGGCAGCTTGTGGCGCAGCCCCAACGGGTCGAGGCGGAGCAGCTTGTTGGCCATCGCACGGCGCTTCTCGAAGTCCGCCTTCACCAGCGGGGTGGCGTCGAGGCCGAGGACCGTGACCGAGGAGAAGTGGCGGCGCAGCATCGACTCGAGGTCCTCGGGGTCGAACAGGTACACGTGGTACGGGTTCTCGAAGTCGGCGGGCTTGTTCGGGGTGATGAAGAACGCCCGCCCGTCGTCCGCGAGCACGCGGGCCACCTCGCGCACGTGGTGCTCCGGCTCGGTGAAGTGCTCGATCAGGTGCGACGAGCACACGTCGTCGAAGGTGCCGGTGCGCAGCGGCAGCACCGCCCCGTCGCTGCACACGGTGCGCAGGTCGATGCCCGGGTGGAGCCGCACCGCCGCGGCGGCCGTCTCGCGGTCGTAGTCGACGCCGACGAGCATGCGGTCCTCCGAGGCGAAGGTCGCCGTGCCGTCCCCGAGGCCGCAGCCGAGGTCCAGCATGCGCCCCGAGCCGACGCGGCTGCGGACCTCCCGGTAGCCGGCCGCGTGCAGCGCCAGCAGCGAGTCGGGCGTCTGCCCCTCGATCGGGCGTTCACCGGTCAGCTTCACGACGGTCTCCTCGCGGGGTGTCCACAGGCGGTCGGGCGGGGCTACGTAGCATAGGGGCGCCCATCCCCCACCCCGGGTGCATCGAGCACGGTGCGCCGTCCGCGAGGAGCAGAGTGCAGACGCCCGTCGCCAGCGACACCACCACCAAGGCGATCTCGGAGATGGCCGCGAACGCGGGCATCTCGCACGTGCACATGCTCGCCTGGCGCGACCTCGATGACGACGAGGCCGGCGGCTCGGAGGTGCACGCGCACAACATCGCGTCGATCTGGGCGCAGTCGGGGCTCGGGGTGACGATGCGGACCTCCGCCGCGCCCGGGCACCCGTCCTCGGCGGTGCGCGACGGCTACACGGTCAGCCGGAAGTCGGGGCGCTACGGGGTGTTCATCCGGTCCTCGCTGTCGGAGCTCACCGGGCGGCTCGGGCCGTGCGACGGGCTGATCGAGATCTGGAACGGCATGCCGTTCATGTCGCCCCTGTGGTGGCGTGGGCCCCGCGCCATCTGGTTGCACCACGTGCACGGCCCCATGTGGGGCATGACCCTGCCCTCGCCGATCGCGAAGCTCGGCGTGGCCCTCGAGGAACGCATCGCGCCGCGCTTCTACCGCAACGAGTCGATCGTGACCCTGTCGCCGTCGTCGCGGGACGAGCTCGTCGACGACCTCGGGTTCGACCCGGACCGGGTCACCGTCATCCCCCCGGGCGTGGACCCGTACTTCACCCCGGGCGGGACCCGCTCCGAGACGCCGCTCGCGGTCGCGGTGGGGCGCCTCGTGCCGGTCAAGGACTTCCCACGCCTGGTGCGGGTGATGGCCGCGGTGCGCGAGCGGGTGCCCGCGGTCGAGCTCGTGATCGTCGGCGAGGGCTACGAGCGCGAGCGGATCATGGACGAGGTCCGCCGGCACGGGGCCGAGGAGTGGATCTCGCTTCCGGGCCGGGTGACCGACCAGCAGCTGCGCGACCTGTACCGGCGCTCCTGGGTCGCGGTGTCGACCTCGGTGCGCGAGGGGTGGGGCATGACGCTGACCGAGGCGGCGGCGTGCGGGACCCCGAGCGTCGCCACCGACATCGCCGGGCACGCCGACGCGGTCGCCGTGGGCCGCTCCGGGCTCCTGCACGACCGGGACCCCGACCTCGTCGACGCGCTCGTGCGGGTGCTCACCGACGAGGAGCTGCGGGCACGCCTCACCGAGGGCGCGCTCGCGCGTGCGGCCGAGCTCACGTGGGAGCGGACGGCCGTGGCGAACTTCGAGGTGCTCGCCGAGGACGCGCTGCGGCGCCGGGGCCGGTGAGCGGCGAGCCGTGGCACCCCCTGCGATGAGCGACCCCGACCAGGAGTGGACCGAGCCGGCCCCCAGCGCGGCCCGGGTCGAGGGTGACGAGTTCGTGCTCGGCGTCGACCTGGACGGCGTGTGCGCCGACTACACGAGCGCGTTCCGGGCGGTCGTCGCCGCCGAGTGGGACGTGCCGGAGGACTCGCTCACCACGGAGGTGAGCTGGGACTTCGTCGAGTGGGGGCTCGACCGGGACCGGTTCCTCGACCTGCACCGCGCCGGGGTGCAGCAGCACCGGATGTTCCGGGACATGCCGGCGATCGAGGGCGCCTCCGACGCCCTCTGGCGCCTCTCGGTTGCCGGGGTGTGGCTCCGCATCATCACCCACCGACTCGTGACCAACTGGGGCCACCAGACGATCGTGTCCGACACGGTGGAGTGGCTCGACCTGCGGCGCATCCCCTACCGGGACCTGTGCTTCCTGGGCCGCAAGCCCGAGGCCCAGGCGGATGCCTACGTGGAGGACGCGCCGCACAACATCGAGGCGCTGCGGGCGAGCGGCAACACGGTGATCGTGTTCGACCAGCCGTACAACCGCGACCTGCCGGGCCCGCGGGCGAGGACCTGGGAGGAGGTCGAGGAGCACGTCGCCGAGCTCGTCGCGGCGCGGTCCGGCGCCTACGCGGGCCAGCTGCCCGGGGTGCCGTCGGGCGCGGAGCGCCTCGACCGCCGCAAGTCCGGCTGACCCGGCGGTCGTCGTCGCCGGCCGGTGCGGCCGATGGCTACCGTGACCGCGTCGACCGGCGAGCAGGATCGGTCAGGTCGCCCGGCGGCGGGCCGAACCGGCGCAGGAGGAAGTCGCGCAGGCCCAGCATCCGGGCCCGGGCGTCGAACACCGGGGGGCGCCGGTCGGGCCGGCGCAACCCGGACGCCACCTGCAGCAGCGTGATCAGCGCCCGGATCGTCGCGTGGTACCAGCCGCTCATCTCATGCACGAGCAGGAGGGTGTTGCGGGTCTGGAGGTAGTCGACGAGGGCCACCGAGGAGCCCAGGTGCACGTTGCGCACCCTGGCGCCGCGCACGAGCCCGATGCGCCACCCGGCACGGCGGGCCCGCAGCGCGAGGTCCGCCTCCTCGCAGTACGAGAAGTACCGCTCGTCGAACGCGCCGACCTCTTCGAGCAGCTGGCGGCGCAGCAGCATCAAGGTCCCGTGCGGGTAGTCGACGTCCTCCCAGCGGGGCAGCGGTGCGGGCAGCTCCTGTGCGGGCACGACCATGCCCCCGAAGTAGGGGTCGATCACCGGGGACATGCCGTCGCCGACGTCCGCGCACAGCAACCCGGCCATCGGCTCCGCCGAGGCGGCGGCCAGCATCGCCGGCAGGCAGTCGGGGTCCGGCTCGACGTCGTGGGGAGCGAGCGCGACCCACTCGCCGTCGTCGGGACGCTCGAGGAACCGCCGCAGTCCGGCGTTCGCACCGGGACCGAACCCCCGGTTCTCCCCCAGCTCCACGAGCTCCACGCCGTCGGTCACCGACAGCGCGCGGCGCAGCTCCGTGAGCTGGGCCGGCTCGGACCCGTTGTCGACCACGGTCACGCAGACGTCGAGGGCGCCCTTGCGGAACCTGGCCACGGTCTCGGCGCACGCCGCGGCCTGGTTCCAGTGCACGATCACGACGCGAAGCGGCCCCGCCATCCGCCTACCCTCACCGGGAGCCGCTGGTGCTGGCAAACCCGGTGAGGGTGTGGCGGGCCCCTCAGGTGAGCGGGCGGTCCGTGGGCCGCACCGGCGCCGGCAGGGCGGTCTCGCCCATGAGGAACTCGTCCACCGCCGCGGCGCACGCACGCCCCTCGGCGATCGCCCACACGATGAGGCTCTGGCCCCGGCCGGCGTCACCGCAGACGAAGACCCCCGGCTCGGAGGTCGCCCACCGCTCGTCGCGGGCGACGTTGCCGCGGGCGTCCATCTCGACGCCGAGCCCGTCGAGCAGCCCGTTGGTCTCCGGGCCGGTGAAGCCCATCGCGAGCAGCACCAGGTCCGCCTCGAGCTCGGTCTCGGTCCCCTCGATCGGCACGAACGTGGGCCGGCCGTCGACGAGCTGCTGCTCCACCTCGACGTAGCGCAGCGCGCGCACCCGGCCCTGCTCGTCGCCGAGGAACTCGACGGTGTTCACCGAGAACACCCGCTCCCCGCCCTCCTCGTGCGCGGACGAGGTGCGGTAGATGAACGGCCACGTCGGCCACGGGTTCGACGGCGGCCGCTCCTCGGGCGGCCTCGGCATGATCTCGAACTGGAGCACGCGCTCGGCGCCCTGCCGGTGGGCGGTGCCGAGGCAGTCCGTCCCGGTGTCACCGCCGCCGATGATGACGACCTTCTTGCCGGCGGCGCTGATCGGCACCTCGTCGACGGGCAGGTCGCCCTCCTGGGCGCGGTTGGCCCAGGGCAGGTACTCCATCGCCTGGTGGATGCCGTCGAGCTCGCGCCCGGGGATCGGCAGGTCACGTGGCGTGGTCGAGCCGGTGGCGATCACCACCGCGTCGAACTCGGCCCGCAGCTGCTCGACGGTGAGGTCGACCCCGACGTTGACGTTGACCCGGAACTCGGTGCCCTCGGCCCGCATCTGCGCGAGGCGCCGGTCGAGCACCCGCTTCTCCATCTTGAACTCGGGGATGCCGTAGCGGAGCAGCCCGCCGATGCGGTCCGCCCGCTCGTAGACGATGACGGTGTGCCCGGCACGGGTGAGCTGCTGGGCGGCGGCGAGCCCCGCGGGGCCGGAGCCGACCACGGCGACCCGCTGCTCGGTCGCCCTGCTCGGGCGGATGGCACGGACCCAGCCCTCGTCCCAGGCGCGGTCGATGATCTCCACCTCGACCTGCTTGATCGTCACCGGGTCCTGGTTGATGCCGAGCACGCACGCCGCCTCGCACGGCGCGGGGCAGAGCCGCCCCGTGAACTCCGGGAAGTTGTTGGTGGCGTGCAGCCGCTCGATCGCGTCACGCCAACGGTCCCGGTAGACGAGGTCGTTCCAGTCGGGGATCAGGTTGCCCAGCGGGCAGCCGTTGTTGCAGAACGGGATGCCGCAGTCCATGCACCGGCTCGCCTGGACCTGCAGGCGGTCCGCGGGGAAGTCCTCGTAGACCTCCTTCCAGTCGCGGATCCGCACCGGCACCGGGCGCCGCGACGGCAGCTCCCGCCCGTGCTTGAGGAACCCACGCACGTCACCCATCACCGACTCGCTTCCATCACGGCCTCGATCACGTCGCGGCCCTCCGCCTCTGCCTTCCGGGTGGCCTCGAGGACACGCCGGTAGTCGTTCGGCATCACCTTGCGGAACGACGCGAGCGCGCCATCCCCCTCCGACAGGAGGCGCTCGGCGACGGTGGAGCCGGTCTCGGCGAGGTGCCGCTCCAGCATCCGGACCACGAACGCGCGGTCCTCGTCGTCGAGCTCCTCGAGCTGCACCATCTCCGTGTTGAGCCGGGAGGGCAGCTCGTCGCGGGGATCCCACACGTACGCGATGCCGCCGGACATGCCGGCCCCGAAGTTGCGGCCGGTGGGCCCGAGCACGACGACGCGCCCGCCGGTCATGTACTCGCACCCGTGGTCGCCGACGCCCTCGACGACCGCGACCGCACCGGAGTTGCGCACGCAGAACCGCTCCCCCACGGTGCCGCGCAGGAACACCTCGCCGGCGGTCGCCCCGTAGAGGATGACGTTGCCGGCGATGATGTTCTCCTCGGGCACGAGGTCGGGGTGGCTGCCCTCGGGTGGCCGCACGACGATGCGCCCGCCCGAGAGCCCCTTGCCGAGGTAGTCGTTCGCGTCGCCGTGCAGTCGCAGGGTGATCCCCCGCGGCACGAAGGCGCCGAAGCTGTTGCCGGCCGAGCCGTCGAAGTCGATCACGATCGTGTCGTCCGGCAGGCCGTCGCCGCCGTGGACCTTCGTGAGCTCGTGGCCGAGCATCGTCCCCACCGTGCGGTTCACGTTGCGGATCGGCATCCGCAGGTGGACCGGGACGCCGTCGCGGATCGCATCGGCGCACTCCTCGATGAGGGTGCGGTCGAGCGCCCGCTCGAGACCGTGGTCCTGGGGGCGGGTGTGGTGCAGGTGGTCGCCCTCGCGGGGCCGCACGACGTGCAGGATCGGGCTCAGGTCGAGCCCGGCGGCCTTCCAGTGGTCGATCGCGTCGCGGGTGTCGAGCACCTCGGCGTGGCCGACCGCCTCCTCGAGGGTCCGGAAGCCCAGCTCCGCGAGCAGCTCGCGCACCTCCTCGGCGACGAAGAGCATGAAGTTCTCGACGAACTCCGGCTTGCCCGAGAACCGGGCCCGCAGCTCGGGGTTCTGCGTCGCGATGCCGACCGGGCACGTGTCGAGGTGGCAGACGCGCATCATGATGCAGCCCGACACGACCAGCGGCGCCGTGGCGAAGCCGAACTCCTCCGCCCCGAGGAGCGCGGCGATGACCACGTCGCGGCCCGTCTTCATCTGGCCGTCCGCCTGCACCACGATCCGGTCCCGGAGGCCGTTGAGCAGCAGCGTCTGCTGTGTCTCCGCGAGGCCGAGCTCCCACGGTGCGCCCGCGTGCTTCAGCGAGGTCAGGGGGCTCGCGCCGGTGCCGCCGTCGTGGCCCGAGATGAGCACCACGTCGGACTTGGCCTTCGCCACGCCGGCCGCGACCGTGCCGACCCCGACCTCGGCCACGAGCTTCACGTGCACCCGCGCCTCGGGGTTCGAGTTCTTCAGGTCGTGGATGAGCTGGGCGAGGTCCTCGATCGAGTAGATGTCGTGGTGCGGTGGCGGCGAGATCAGCCCGACCCCGGGCGTGGAGTGCCGGGTCGCGGCGATCCACGGGTACACCTTGTGCCCCGGGAGCTGGCCGCCCTCACCGGGCTTCGCGCCCTGGGCCATCTTGATCTGGAGGTCGTCGGAGTTCGTGAGGTACTCCGCGGTCACCCCGAAGCGGCCCGAGGCGACCTGCTTGATCGCCGAGCGCTTCGAGTCGCCGTTCTCCATCGGCACGAACCGCACCGGGTCCTCGCCGCCCTCCCCGGTGTTGGACTTCCCGCCCAGCCGGTTCATCGCGATCGCGAGGGTCTCGTGCGACTCCGCCGAGATCGACCCGTAGCTCATCGCCCCGGTGGAGAAGCGCTTCACGATCTCCGAGGCGGGCTCCACCTCCTCCAGCGGCACCGGCGGGCGGTCGGAGGCGAACCGGAACAGCCCGCGCAGGGTCGCCAGGCGGCGCGACTGGTCGTCCACCAGGCGCGTGTACTCCTTGAACACCTCGTACTGGCCGCTGCGGGTCGAGTGCTGCAGCTTGTACACCGTCTCGGGGTTGAACAGGTGGTACTCGCCCTCGCGGCGCCACTGGTACTCGCCGCCGAACTCGAGGGTCCGGTGCGCCCTCGACGTGGGCCGCATCGGGTAGGCGCGGGCGTGCCGGCGCCGTGCCTCCTCGGCGACCTCGTCGAGACCGATGCCCCCCAGCCGGCTGACGGTGCCGGTGAAGTACTCCTCGACGAGCTCGTCGCCGAGCCCGATCGCCTCGAAGATCTGGGCGCCCGTGTAGGAGGCGACCGTCGAGATGCCCATCTTCGACATCACCTTCAGCACGCCCTTGCCGGCCGCCTTGCGGTAGTTCGCGACCGCCGTCTCGAAGTCCGGCGCGGAGGTGCGGCCGTCGCGCACGAGCTGCTCGATCGTGTCGAACGCCAGGTACGGGTTGATCGCGGCGGCGCCGTAGCCGAGCAGCATCGCGAAGTGGTGCACCTCGCGCGCCTCGCCGGTCTCGACGATGAGGCCCACCTGCGTGCGGGTCTTCTCGCGGATCAGGTGGTGGTGCACCGCCGAGGTCGCGAGCAGCATCGGGATCGGCGCGAGGTCCTCGTTCGAGTGCCAGTCCGAGAGGACGATGATGTTGACGCCCTCCTCGATGGCCTCGGAGGTCTCGCGGCGGATGCGCTCCAGCGCGCGTCGCAGCCCGTCGCCCCCGGAGAACGCCGGGAACAGGGCGCGGATCCGGCGCGCCTTGAACCGGGGGTCGGCCTCCTCGATGTGGAGGATCTTGTCGAGCTCGACGTTCGACAGGATCGGGTGGGGCAGCTCCAGCACCTGGCAGGAGTCCGGTCCGGGGTCGAGCACGTTCGCCTCGGGGCCGATGACCCGGCGCACCGAGGTGACGAGCTCCTCGCGGATCGCGTCGAGCGGCGGGTTCGTCACCTGCGCGAACAGCTGCGTGAAGTAGTCGTAGAGCAGCCGGGGCCGCTCGGAGAGCACCGCGATGGGCGTGTCGGTGCCCATCGACCCGATCGCCTCCGCGCCCGTGCTCGCCATCGGCTCGATGAGGAGCTTGATCTCCTCGTGGGTGTAGCCGAACGTCTGCTGCTCGCGCAGCACGTCCCGCTCGGACTCGGTGACGTGGAACACCTCGGGCAGGTCGTCGAGGTGCTTGACCCCCGACTCGAGCCACTCGCGGTAGGGGTGCGCGGAGGCCAGCTCCGCCTTGATCTCCTCGTCATCGATGATCCGGCCCTGCGACGTGTCGATCAGGAACATGCGCCCCGGCTGGAGCCGCCCCTTGCGCACGACGCGGGCGGGGTCGATGTCGAGCGTGCCGACCTCGGAGGCCATCACGACCAGGCCGTCGTCGCACACCCAGTACCGGGACGGGCGCAGGCCGTTGCGGTCGAGCACCGCACCCACGACCGTGCCGTCGGTGAAGGTGACCGACGCGGGGCCGTCCCAGGGCTCCATCAGGCACGAGTGGAACCGGTAGAAGTCCCGCACCGCCGGGTCCATGTGCTGGTGGTTCTCCCAGGCCTCCGGGATCATCATCAGCATCGCGTGTGGCAGCGAGTAGCCGCCGAGGTGCAACAGCTCGAGCACCTCGTCGAGGCGCGCCGTGTCGGAGGCGCCGGGGGTGCAGATCGGGAACACCCGCTCGAGCGCCTCGCGCCCACCGGGGAACAGGTCCGAGGACAGCAGCGCCTCGCGGGCGCGCATCCAGTTCTGGTTGCCCTGGACGGTGTTGATCTCACCGTTGTGGGCGACGTAGCGGTACGGGTGCGCGAGCGGCCACGACGGGAAGGTGTTGGTCGAGAACCGCGAGTGCACGAGCGCGAGGGCGGTCTCGAGGCGCTCGTCGGACAGGTCGGGGAAGAACTCGCCGAGCTGCGGCGTGGTGAGCATCCCCTTGTAGACGAACGTGCGCGACGACAGTGACGGCAGGTACGCGCACGGCGTGCCGTCGCGGCCGAGGACCTCGTGCTCGATCCGCTTCCGGGCCAGGAACGCGCGCCGGTCGAGGACGATGCCCCGCTCGTCGCCCTCGGCGGAGGACACGACGATCTGGCGGAACGACGGCATCGCGGCGAGCGCGGTGGCGCCGATCCCCTCCGGCTCCACGGGCACGTCGCGCCACGCGAGGACGGTCAGGCCCTCCTCGGCGCAGATCTTCTCGATCGACTCGCACGCGGCCGCGGCCGCCTTCCCGTCGACGGGGAGGAAGACCAGACCGGTCGCGTACGCGCCTTCCGGCGGCAGCGCCACGTCGAGCACCGCCCGCAGGAAGCGGTCGGGTACCTGGATCAGGATGCCGGCACCGTCGCCGGTGGTCGGCTCGGCGCCCGTGGCGCCTCGGTGGTCCAGGTTGCGCAGCGAGGTGAGGCCCTTGCGGACCAGGTCGTGGGAGCGCCGACCGTGCAGGTCGACGACGAAGGACACGCCGCAGGCGTCGTGCTCGGCGTCGGGTCGGTACAGGCCACGGGGGCCCGGTGGTTCAGGAGACATCTCGCTCACTTCTGGACGGGGAGCCCGAAGGGGCCCCTCGGTGGTCGAGTCGGGCGGGCGGTCGGGTCGGGTCTCGGGGATCCCGGCGCAGGCGTCCTCGGCTGCACGACCGACAGGTCCGGGGCGACGTTGCCTCCGGCACCGGGAGCGTCGTTGCTACCGGCGGACAGCGACACTGCTGTCAGCGGATCGGCACCTTCCCAGCGGCAGGGTGCGCGACCTCGGCCGGATCACGATAGCTGCTCGCCGGCGCATCCCAAAGCACGTTCGGTGCTTGACCTACGATCGCCGGGTGCTCGCCCGTGCCACGACCCCCCGTGGCGGCGCCGTCGCGGCCGCCGTGCTCGTGTTCGCGCTGGCGGCCGTCGCGTGCGTCGGGACCGACGACCGGCAGCTGCAGGCGCGGGCCACGGACGACGCCGGGGCGGTGAGCTCCACACCGGCGACCTCGACGCCCATGACCGGACCGACGACCGCGGCGCCGAGCACCACGGCCGGGCGCGGGCCCCTCGGCAGCGGATCCCCGGTGACCCTCGCGTTCGCGGGCGACGCGAGCTTCGAGGGGCTCGAGGCGGCCCTCGCCCAGCGGCCCGGCACGCTCCTCTCCGAGATCGCACCGGTGCTCGGCGCCGCGGACGTGACGGTGGTCAACCTCGAGGCGGCGCTCACCGCCGGCGGCACGCCCGAGCCCAAGACCTTCACGTTCCGGGTGCCGCCCGCCGCGCTCGACGCCCTCGCTGCGGCGGGTGTGGACGCGGTGACGCTCGCCAACAACCACGGCATGGACTACGGGCGGGCGGGGCTCGAGGAGACCCTCGAGATCCGCGACTCGGCCGCGGTCGCGGTCATCGGTGTCGGGCGCGACGCGCAGGACGCGTACTCGCCCTACGTCACCGAGGTGCGGGGCCAGCGCATCGGCGTGATCGCCGCGAACGACGTGTTCGACTCGAACCTCGTGGCGTCGTGGACCGCCACCGACGACCAGCCCGGCATCGCGAGTGCGAAGGTCCCCCACCAGGAGCGCCTCGTCGCCGCGGTCCGCGACCTGCGGGACCGGGTCGACACGCTCGCGGTGTACCTGCACTTCGGCACCGAGCGCGACACCTGCCCGCACGACCGCCAGCGAGAGCTGGTGGGGGTGCTGGTCGACGCCGGCGCCGACATCGTCGTCGGCTCCCACGCCCACCGGCTCCAGGGCCTCGGCTACCTGGGCGACCGGTTCGTGGCCTACGGCCTGTCCAACTTCGTGTTCCGCTCCCCCAGCGCCGAGGGGCGGCGCAGCGGGGTCCTGACCATCACCGCGACCGGGCGCCGCATCGACGGGTTCGAGTGGGCGCCCGCCGTCATCCGCGACCTGGTCCCGGTGCCGCTGCAGGGCACGGAGGCCGAGGCGGAGCTGGCCGCGATGGACGGATTGCGCGAGTGCGCGGGTCTCCGCGCCACCGCGGCTGGGGAGGGGACGACCTGATGGAACCCGTGCAGGACCTGGCGAGCTTCATCGACGCCTCCCCCACCCCGTTCCACGCGGTGCACAACGCGGCGGCCCGCCTCGTCGACGCCGGCTTCGAGCAGTTCGACCCCTCCGGTGCCGGTGAGCCGGGCGCCCGCTTCGTCGTGCGCGACGGCGCGCTGGTCGCCTGGGTCGACGGCGACGCGCCGCACCAGCCGCTGCGGATGATCGGCGCGCACACCGACTCGCCCAACCTGCGGGTGCGTCCACGCCCCGACACCGGCACCGCCGGGTTCCGGCAGCTCGCGGTCGAGGTCTACGGCGGGGCGCTGGTGAACTCGTGGCTGGACCGCGACCTCGGCCTCGCCGGCCGGGTCGTCGTCCGCGACGGCGGGGGCTTCGAGGCCCGGCTGTTCCGCAGCGAGCAGCCGGTGCTGCGCGTGCCGCAGCTGGCGATCCACCTCGACCGGGAGATCGACCAGAGCGGGCTGCGGCTCAACCGCCAGCAGCACCTCACCCCCGTCTGGGGCCTCGGCGACCCGGAGCCCGGCGACTTCCGTGCCTGGCTCGCCAGGCAGGTGGGTGCCGCCGCCGAGGACGTGTTGGGGTGGGACCTGTCCTGCTTCGACCACCAGCCCGCCGCCGTGCTGGGCGCGGAGGGCGAGTTGCTCGCCGCCGCACGCCTGGACGACCTGTGCTGCTGCTTCGGTGCCCTCGAGGCCCTGATCGCGGCGCGCTGGTCGGGCCACGGACCGGTCGCGGTCGTGCTCCTCGACCACGAGGAGGTGGGCTCCACCTCGGCGACCGGCGCCGACTCGGCGTGGGTGGGCGCCGTGCTCGAGCAGCGGGCCGCGGCGCTCGGAGCCGATCGCTCCACGACGCTCGCCCAGTTCGCCGGCTCCGTGCTGGTGTCGGCCGACATGGCGCATGCCACCCACCCGAACTACCCCGAGCGCCACGAGCCCGGCCACCACATCCGGGCCGGAGCGGGCCCGGTGGTCAAGCACAACGTGAACCAGCGGTACGCGACCACCTCGGTGGGTGCCGCCCGGTTCCGGCTCGCGTGCGAGGCGGCCGGGGTCCCCGTGCAGGACTACTCCCACCGCGGCGACCTCCCCTGCGGCTCGACCATCGGCCCGCTCACCGCGGCGCGCCTGGGGATGGAGGTCGTCGACGTGGGCATGCCGCAGCTCTCCATGCACTCCGCCCGCGAGGTGATGGCCGTGCGGGACGTCGAGCTGATGGTCCGCGCCTTCACCTCCTGGCTCGGCACGCCGGCCTGACGTCACCACGGCGCAGGCCGAGGTTCACCCCGAGTCGGTGCCCAGCGTGCGCAGGTACGCCGCCATGTGGCGTGCGGCCTGCTCGTCGACGCCGAGGTCGGGCATGCCGCTGCCGGGCTTGACCGCCTGTGGCTCCATGATCCAGCGCACCAGGTTCTCAGGAGTGTGCTCGAGCTCGCCGGCGATGAAGGGGCGTGCGCCGAGGTCGTCGAGTGGCGGTGCGACTCGCCCGTCCGCGCCGTCCACCCCCGGCACGTGGTGACACGCGCCGCACCCGGTTGAGGCGATCAGCTCTGCGCCGAGCCGCGGGTTGCCGCCCTCGACGTCGCCGGAGGTCGGCACCTCGGAGCCACACCCGGCGAGCACGGCCGTCAGCGCGGCGACGCACGCGAGCCGCCTCATGTCGACGCCACCGCCTCGTCGCGTCCGGGCCTCCCGCGCTGCTCACGCAGCTCCATCCTGCGTTCCGCTCGCCCGATGGCCGCCACCGTGACCGCTGCTGCGGCGACCAGGTGCACGGCCCCTCCCGGAACCCACATGAGCAACCCCGCGAGCTGCTGGTCGGCGAGATCCGAGGCGCCGGCGCTCGTCGCGGCGTACGACGGGTACAGCGGCCGCGGCGAGAAGGTGAGGACGGCTCCCAACAGCCCGTGGGCGATCGCGCTCACGACGATGACGAGCAGCGCCGCTGCGGCCGGGCTCCGGCGATGGAGCGCCACCACCCAGAACCAGTAGGCGGTCCCCAACATGGCGGCGTGCTCGAGCCCGTGTACCCATGGGCTCCGCGCCGCGGCCTCCCACAGCGCGGGTACGTGCCACGCCAGCAGCACCGCCACCGACAGGAAGGTCGCTGCGGCGACGTGCGCCACCGGGTGCCGGTGCAGGGCGAACGTCTCGCGGACGACGGCGGAGGCGGCACGCCAGCGCGGCGAGCGTCGCAGGGCCGCACCGACCGCGACGAGGTGGTGCAGGCGCACCGCGGCGAGCAGCGGCGCCGCCACGGAGACGAGCAGGAGGTGCTGGGTCATGTGGGCGCCGAGCGACGTCGCGGTCGCCCGCTCCAGCGGAGGTGACACCGCCACCAGGGTCGCCAGGCTGCCGAGCGCGACGCCGACCGGCGTCATGAGCGCGTGGACGCTCGGGCCGACGCTCCGCGGGCGGCGCGCACCCGCGGTCGAACCGGCCGTCGCGAGCAGCGCGAGGAGCGCGACCGCTGCGACGACGAGTCCGAACCGCTCGGGCGGCACGTGGGCGAGGGGGGCGGGATGCAAGTTCATGGCGGACACGCGTCGACCACGAGGACGGGGACGTGCTCGGCGAGGATGAGCACGAGGAACAGCCAGTTGAGCACGACCCCGTAGGTCGACCAGTGGGCGCCGCGCTCCAGGAGGTCCCGACCGATCGACCGGCGCAGTCGGTGTGCGCCGTCGTCGACCGCGCGCGCCTCCCTCCGCTCAGCCACACGCGCCCGGGCCCGGTAGCTGGCGATCAGCCCGACCACCGCGACCAGCGCGTTGAGGACGGTCGCCAGGTGCAGCGGCCAGCTCCGGCCGGTCTCGCAGGCGAGAGGGACCAGCGCCGGCATCGCCGCGATGTGCACCAACCAGGCCAGCGAACCGAGGCTCGCGGAGGCCACGAGGTACCAGTTCGACAGCGGCCGGTCCTCGCTCACCTCGACAGCCGCGGGGGATCCGGTCGTCCTCACGACCCGCCTCCGAACGCCGTCACTGCGAGCAGCGCGAGGGTCGCCACCGCGGTGTAGGTCTGCAGGGCCCGGAGGTTCCGCGACGAGTCCGACGGCGGCGAGCCCTCGTGGCCGACCACCACCCACGCAGCCACGACGAGCGCGCCCATCACACCCAGCGCGAGCAGCAGCGCGACGAACCCGCCGAGGACCACCATCGACGCGGCGTACGCGTGCTGATCCGCTTCGCCGCGCAGCGGCGCCATCGACACGACGAGCAGTCCGAGCGCGATGGCACCCAGCAGGGCGGCAGCCAGCAGCGAGGCGAACACGTGTGCCCGGTCGCGCTCGTCCGCGTGCACGAACCGGTACGCGGCCATGGTCGCCGCGGCAGCGAGGGCGGCGACCAGCGCGGCGAACGCAACGGTCGAGGTCGCGGGTCCCTCGAGCTCCTGGGGAGGCCACTCCTGCGCGTTCACCGCCAGGTGCACGTGCGCGTAGAGCAGGGTGCCGCCGATGACGCTGGCGACTCCGAGCGCGATCGCCATGCCGTACAGCCCACCGGAGCGGGCCCCGCGCAAGTGGGAAGGTGCGGACCGTCCGAGCTCCTCGGGCCACACGCTCATCAGGGGACCTCCGTCCGCGCCGGTCCGGGCCAGAGCCACGCGACGACCCCGACCACGATGACGGCCAGACCGACGAGCCCGAGCACCACCAGGTCGTAGAGCGCCGCGGCGAGGGCGACCACGAGCGCGATCGCCACGACGAACGGCCAGATCGACGAGGTCGCGATGAGGACGACCTCGTTCGGCTGGCCGTCGAGCGTCGTGGTACCGACCGTCTCGCGACGACCTTCGTACGGCTCGGCGAGCTCCTCGAGCACCGCCGCCAGCTCGGGGTCCTCCTCAGGGTCCGCAGGGTGCCAGCGCGGTGACACGTCGCGCACCTGCGGCTGCACCCTGAAGTTGTACGGCGCCGGCGGTGAGGTCGTCGACCACTCGAGCGTGGGCGCGTCCCAGGGATCGTCACCCGCCAGCTCACCGCGGCGGCGCGACACCCACACGTTGACGAGGAACAGCGCGAAGCCGAGCCCGAGCACGAACGCGCCGACGCTGGACACCATGTTCCACAGGTCCCAGCCGTCTCCCTCGGTGTAGGTGTAGACGCGCCGGGGCATGCCCTCGAACCCGAGCACGTGCTGTGGGAAGAAGCCGACGTTGAACCCGACGAACATCAGCCAGAAGGTGGTGCGGCCGATGCGCTCGTCCAGCAGGTGGCCGTTCAGCTTCGGCATCCAGTAGTGCAGCCCGGCGAAGATCGGGAACACGACGCCACCGATGAGCACGTAGTGGAAGTGCGCCACGACGAAGAACGAGTCGTGGACCTGCCAGTTGAAGGGGACGACGGCGACCATCACCCCGGTGATCCCTCCGAGCACGAAGATGATCACGAACCCGATGACGAACCAGAGTGCGGTCGACCACCGCACCACGCCCTGCCACAGGGTCGCCAACCACGCGAAGACCTGGATCCCACTCGGGATCGCGATGAGCAGGCTCGCGGCGGTGAAGAAGGTGAGGGCGAGGAACGGGATCCCGGTCGCGAACATGTGGTGCACCCACAGGCCGAAGGAGGCGACCCCGGTGGCGACGAGCGCCGCGACCACCAGCCGGTAGCCGACGATCGGTCGGCGGGCGAACGCCGGGATGACCGTCGAGACGATGCCCGCAGCGGGGATGAACTGGATGTAGACCTCGGGGTGCCCGAAGATCCAGAACAGGTGCTGCCACAGCAGCGGGTCGCCGCCGGCCGAGGGGTCGTAGAACGGAAGGTTCAGCTTCCGCTGGAGCTCGAGCAGGAGGCTGGCGGTGAGCAGCACCGGGAAGGCGACGAGCATCATCGCTGCCATGACCAGCACGCTCCAGACGAACAGCGGCATGCGGTGCAGCGCCATCCCGGGCACCTTGTGCTTGAGCACCAGCACGACGATCTCGAGGGCGCCGACGATGCCCGCCACCTCGACCAGGGTCACGCCGAGCAGCCAGAAGTCCATGTTCCGTCCGGGTGAGAACTCGGTGTCGGTGAGCGGTACGTACGCGAACCAGCCGCCGTCGGGCACCTCTCCGGTGAAGAAGCTCGCGTAGACGAACAGCCCACCCGCGAGGAATGCCCAGTAGCCGAACGCGTTCAGCCTCGGGAAGGGCATGTCACGTGCACCGATCATGAGCGGTGCGAAGAACATCGCCAGGCCCTCGAGGCACGGCACGACGAAGAGGAACATCATCGTCGTGCCGTGCATGGTGAACAGCTGGTTGTACAGCTCCGCGCTGACGAGGTCGTTCTCCGGGACCGCCAGCTGGGTGCGGATCACCAGTGCCTGGAGCCCACCGAGGAACAGGAACGCGAGCGAGGTCCAGATGAAGCGCCGTCCGATGTCCTTGTGGTTGACCGCCGAGAGCCACCCGACGAGTCCGGGCGGCGCGCTCCAGACGCGTGTCAGCTCCGGGTCCCAACCGTGCAGCGCTGCCCGTCGCTCGACCGGGTCATGTCGATCCTCGGGAGGGAGGTCGGCGGTCTCGACAGCCTCGGTGGTCATGTGCCGAGCGTCTCCAGGTAGTCCAGCAGCTCGTTGAGCCGCTGCGGCTCCATCCAGGTGGCCGGCATGTGGTTGCCCGGCTTGATGCGCTGCGGGTCCAGGATCCAACCGGCGAGGTGGCCCCGGTTGTTCGGTACGACACCCGCGGCCAGGCGCGCCCGGTCGGCGAGGTTCGTCAGGTCCGGTCCGAACTCGCTCGACGCCGGTGTCCCCTCGATCGCGTGGCAGTACACGCACGACGAGCTCATGAACGTCTCCCAGCCGCGGAAGAGCGCCTCGTCGGTCGGCGTCCCGCGGGGCGCGGACGCCTCCTCCGCCCACGCGTCGAAGTCCGCCGGCTCGTGGACCACCACGTCCAAGCGCATCCTGGCGTGCTGGAGCCCGCAGAACTCGGCGCAGCGGCCGCGATAGGTGCCGACCTCGTCAGCTCGGAGGGTCATGCGGTTGACCGTGCCCGGCACCAGGTCGAGCTTCCCGGCGAGCTCTGGGATCCAGATGCTGTGGATCACGTCGTCGGAGCGCAGCTCGAGCACCACCTCGCGCCCGACGGGGAGATGGATCTCGTTCGCGGTGCGCACGTCGTGGTCCGGGTAGCGCACGTCCCACCAGTACTGCTGGCCGACGACCTCGATGGGCAGCGCGCCGTCGATGCCCTCTCGCCGCATGTCGTCACCCGACCAGATGGTCACGCCGAGGAGGAACGCCAGCACCACCGAGGGCAGGACGACGCCGCCGACCAACACCATCGGCACGCCGGCTGCACGCGGGCCCTTCGCCTCGACCTCACCGACCCCGCGGACGGGGCCTGCCGGTTCCTCCGCCCGGGAGCTCCCCTCGGTCCGTGGCCCGGCGCGCTCGTCACGCCGGCTCCGCACCGCCACCACCAGGATCGCCACCACAGCGAGGAAGACGACCGCGGCGATCGCGAACATGACCCACCAGATCGTCGCCGCCGCACCGGCCTCACGACCGGTCGGAGCCAGCGCTCCACCGCATCCGGCGAGCAGCGTCGACGCGAAGGGAGCGAGGCGGAGCCACCGACGGCGCGCCACCCGGCGGCGCTCGCCGGCGCCGGCCGGCTCAGCCATGACCTTCGGCCAGGGAGCCGAGGTCGACCGAGTTCAGGTGCTCGGCGGTCCGGTACGCGAGCGCGCACAGGGTGCCGGTCGGGTTCATCCCGGGGTTCTGCGGGTAGAGCGTCGCGCCGGTCACGTAGACGTTCGGCGTGTCCCACACCCGCCCGTAGCTGTCGGTGACGGAGCTGCCCGGGTCGGCGCCCATGATGGCCCCGCCCGTGTTGTGGGTGCTCTGGTAGGGAGCGATCGTGTACGGCTCGAGCTCGTCGGTCGTCTCCATCGACGACGGCCCCATGCGCTCCATGATCTCGGCGCACCGCTTCGCGAGGTAGGCGTACAGGCGCCGGTCGTTCTCGCGGAAGTCGTAGGTGATGCGCAGCAGCGGGTCACCGAACACGTCCTTGTAGGTCGGGTCGAGGTCCAGGCGGTGGTCGCGGTACGGGAGGCTCTCGCCCTGGATCGCGATGCCGACCACCGAGTCCCAGCCCCGGAGCGCCTGCTTCCATGCGCGACCCCAGTTGCGCTCGCCGTCGCCGACCGGCAGGTCCCCCACGCTGGTGAGCGGCTCGCGCTCGCCGCCTCCCGCGGTGACCGACGCGCCACCGATGAAGTCCAGGTCGGAGTGGTCGAAGTTGTCGCCGTTGAAGTCGTGCAGCGCGTCCTGCACGCACGCGTTGCCCATGTACTGGTTGAAGCGTCGTCCCTCGAACACGCCGGTGACCGGCGTCTGGGACAGCTGGTAGGTGTAGTTCGCGCCGACGAGCCCGCGGTCGTTGCCGACGCCGTCGGGGTGGGCATCGCTGCGCGAGAGCAGCAGCATGCGCACGTTGTTGAGCGTGTAGCCGGAGATCACCACCACTGCCGCCGGCTGCACGTGCTCGCGCCCCGACTGGTCCACGTAGCGGAGCCCGGTCGCCCGACCGCGGTCGTCCACCTCGATGCGCCGGACGACGCAGCCGGTGCGGACCTCGTAGCGGCCGGTCTGGAGCGCGAGCGGGATGTGCGCGGTGAGCGCGCTCGCCTTCGCGTCGACCTCGCACCCGTAGCGGGTGCAGAACCCGCAGTAGAGGCACCCCGACCGGTACCGGCCCGAGAGGTCGCGGTACCCCTCGGAGAGGATGCTGGCCGGCTGTCGGAACGGGTGCAGGCCCAGGTCCTCCGCTGCGGCGGAGAACTCGGCCGCGGCGATGCTGCGCTGCAGCGGCGGCAGCGGGTAGTCCCTCGAGCGTGGGCCCTCGAAGGGGTTGCCCTCGCCGATCAGCTCGCCGCGCAGGTTGCCCGCGTGGCCCGACACGCCGACGTCCCACTCGAAGCGGTCGTAGTACGGCTCCAGCTCGTCGTAGCCGAGCGGCCAGTCCTGCACGTTGGAGCCCTCGGGGAGTCGGTCCTGCCCGTAGCGCTCGACGTGGTGGCTCCGGTACCGGAAGTCGCTCGGGAAGAACCTCCACGTCTCGGCCGCCCAGTGCACACCGGCGCCGCCGAGCCCCTGCCCGGGGTGGAACGACCCGAGCCGGCGGATCGGCAGGGCCCTGGCCCGGGTGTTCGGGCGCCAGGTCCAGGTCTCCTTCGAGATGTCGAGCATCATCGCCTTGCGGACGCGGTAGTGCAGCGAGTCGTGGTTGTGCTGGAAGTCCGGGTCGGTCCAGCGTGTGGGGCCACGTTCGAGCGACACGACGCGCTTGCCCTCGGCGGTGAGCTGCTGGGCGAGGATTCCGGCGGTCCAGCCGGCGCCCATCGTCACGACGTCCACCTCGGGGTGCACGCGGGCGCCCATCAGCGACCGGCCCCGTGCGCGGCGTGGTCGCCCTCGTCGCTGCCCGACTGCGGCAGCACCGGCTCGTCACGGCCGGTCCTGCGGCCGGCCTCGAACGCCGGCAGGTGCTCCATCGCCTTCGGCGGCCGCGGCGGCCGTTCCGCCTGCATCTCCGCGGGCGAGTACGCCCGCTGGGCGCCGGGCCACCCGATCAGGTCCCACCCCACCATGTCGCGGTTCCCTCCGTACATCGGGTCGCTGAACATGCCCTCGATCGTGTGCTGGCGGAGCAGCACGAACAGGTCCTCGCTCGCGAGGTCCGTGAACTCCGGGGCCTCGCCGTCCTCCATCGCGACCAGCACCTGGTCCTGCTGCCCCTCGGTGAGCTCGGTGAACGGTGCGCCGAAGCGGGCTTCGCTGTGAGCATCCACCAGGGGCAGGCCCTGCCGGTACACCTCCGGAGGCGTCATCATCGACTGTTCGCCGTAGCGATCGAAGGCGTCGACCGGCCGCCGGGTCACCCCGAAGGGGGTGGTGCCCAGATCCGGCGACCCGCTGCTGTCGCCCCCTCCCCCGCCGGCGGCCTCGTCCTCCGCGTCGGAGGCCGCACGCTCCTCCTCGATCTGCTCGGGAGTGACGAAGGGACCGCTGCGGTACACCGGCTCGCTGCCCCAGCCGCCCGAAGCGAGCAGCGCGTCGATGTACACCACAACCTCGGCCTCCCGTGCGCCCGGGTCATCGGGGTCGCCGGGGAGGATCCGCGCGGTGAGGGCCTCGACCAGCGACGCCTCCGCCGGGGTGAAGAACTGCCGGGCCCGCTCGACGGGTGCCGAGGTGCTGGTGGAGGTCGGGCCGCGCACGCCGCCCTCGTCGTCGGTGGAGCAACCCGCAACCGCCAGCGCCGCCGCGCCGGTGCCCGTCCCCGTGAGGAAGCCACGGCGGCTGATCGAGACCCGCTGGGGTGCGGGTGGAGGGAGGGGCGGCCGACTCCGCGTCATCAGCGGCCCGACGACGGGCACTCGGACGATCGCGCGGCGGTGATCGCGGTACTGATCATCTGCTTCCCCCTCGGGCAGTCGTCATGCACCGCCGACCAGACTTCCCGGCACACCCGATCGAGCGACTACCCGCTGACGGTCCCGGGCAGAACCCGGCCGTCCCGAGCAGGCGCGATCCGGTGGCGGCATGGCCGATCCCCGGCGGGGTAGGTCCTCGGCGATGCAGGACGACGAGGACCGGAACGAGGCGCAGGACGACGACGGCGTGCAGGAGCGCGCGCCGACCGAGGCCGGTGAGCCCGGCGGAAGCGACGACGTCGAGCAGGGTGCGGAGGACGCCGAACGCCTCGCCCGGCACAGCCGGCCCAGCGAGGATGCCGCAGGTATCAACCCGTCCCGGGGCCAGCAGTCGCGAACCCCGGAGCACGACTGAGGGTCGTGGCGGGACGTCCGCCACGTTTGCGGTCCGCCCCGGCGGGTACCGCATGCGCATGTCCGGACCGCAGGAGGAGCTGTCGATGAGCACCAAGGACGTCCCCGACCTGGGATCCCACACCGTCGCGTGGTTCCGGTCGAGCGCCGAGGTCCGTGCGGCGGAGTCGGCCCTGGAGCGCGACGGCATCGAGTCGCACTACATCGAGGTGTCCCGTCCGCCCGTCGCGTCGAACCGGCGGGAGATCGACCGCAAGACCTGGGGCTCCCTGGGGACGCGCGCCGCGGTCGGCGTCGTCATCGGCGCCGCGATCGGCGCGCTCGTCGGCGTCGTGGTCGGGCTGCTGCTCGGCAACACCGGCACGGACCTGTTCGGCTTCGCGTTCGCGGGCTTCATCGCCGGCGGGCCGCTCGGCGGCATCTACACGGTCGCCGTGCGCATGCCGACCCAGGAGCAGTCCTTCGACACCTACGGCGCGGAGGGCGCGCGCGACGAGTCCGAGTGGATCGCGGTGGGCGGCCCCGACGACGTGCAGTCCCACGCCGCCGAGGTGCTGCAGTCCCAGCACCCCGTGCGCATCGACGGCCACGCCGCCTGACCCCGGCGTTTGCCGGGAGCGGTGCTCAGCTTCGGGGCCGCAGGCCCCTGAGGCGGCTGCGCGCGGAGGTGCCGAACCGGAGGCGCAGCGACCGGATGCCCAGGTTGTCCATCCCCTTGGGGACCGGGAACCACCACGGCTCGCGGGGCAGCTGCACGCGGGAGGCGAGGACCGACTTGGTCTGGCTGAACTCCCGGAGCCCCTCCTCGCCGTGCACGCGCCCGATGCCGGACTGCTTCACCCCACCGAAGGGCAGCGCGGGCACCCCGTAGGACACGAGGCAGTCGTTGATGCACACGTTGCCCGCGCGCAGCCGGTTCGCGATGGAGTCGGCCAGCGCCGGGTCGGAGCTCCACACGGAGCTGTTGAGCCCGTAGGGCGAGTCGTTCGCGAGCTTGATCGCCTCCTCGGGCCCGTCGACGGCCATGATCGCCATGACCGGCCCGAAGGTCTCCTCGGTCATGAGCTCCATCGTGTGGTCGACGTCGACGACCACCGTCGGCGGGAACCACAGCCCCGGGCGGTCGATCGGCTCGCCGCCGAGCAGGATCCGCGCCCCCTTCGCAGTGGCGTCCGCGAGGTGGCGGCGCACCGTGTCCACCTGGGGGGCGAAGGTCATCGAGCCGATGTCGCCCCCGGCGGCGTCCTGGCGTATGCGCGACGCGCCGCTCACCACCCGGTCGATGAACTCGTCGTGCACCGAGCGGTCCACGTAGACCCGCTCCACCGACATGCACGTCTGGCCCGAGTTCTGGAACGCCCCCCAGACCGCGCCCTTGGCGGCGCGGTCGAGGTCCGCGTCCGCGCACACGATCATCGGGTCCTTGCCGCCCAGCTCGAGCAGCACCGGGGTCAGCGACTCCGCCGCCGCGGCCATCACCTTGCGGCCGGTGCGCACCGAGCCGGTGAACACGACCTTGTCGACCCCGCCGCGCACCAGCGCCTCACCCGTCGCGCCGCCCCCGGTGACCACCTGCACGATCCCGGGCCACACGTCGTCGGCGAACAGCTCGCCGATCGCCAGCCCCACCGTCGGGGTGACCTCGGAGGGCTTCAGCACCACGGTGTTCCCGGCGAACAGCGCGGACACGACCGGGGTCATCGACAAGGTGAACGGGTAGTTCCACGGACTGATGACCCCGACCACCCCGAGCGGCTCGTACCGGACCCACGCCTTCTTGTGCGCCAGCGTGCCGGTGCTGACCGAGCGCGGCCGCAGCACCTTCTCGACGTTGCGGGCGCACCACTCGATCATCTCGCACACGACCATCAACTCGGTCGAGACGGCCTCCGCCCGCTGCTTGCCGGTCTCGGCGCAGATGAGCCCGACCAGCTCCTCGGCGCGGTCGAGCATGCGGTCGCGCACCGCCAGCAGGTGCCGGCTCCGCTCGCGGTGGTCGAGCAGCGCCCACGACCCGGCGGCAGCACGGGCGGTGCCGATCGCCGCGCGGACGGTCGCCTCGTCCTGGTCCGGCACGACGCCCAGCAGCGCACCGGACCGGGGGTCGAAGGTCTCGATGACGCGTTCGCCGTCCTCGGCGCGCCGGGGCGCGCCCGTGTCCGGGGTGGAGGTCGTCATGTCCGGCGACGGTACACCCTGCGGGCCGCCCGGCAGCGGCCGGCCGGGGTCCGTCCACATGCTTGAACGAACGTTCAATCGGTCGTACGGTGCGGGGCCGAGGACCCGAACCCCGACCCAGGAGGCCTCACATGACCGTCGTCGACACCTCCACGACCGGCGCGGACTTCGCGGACACCGACTTCTGCGACCCCCGCGTCTTCGACGACCCCTACGCGCTCTACAAGTGGCTGCGGGACCTCGACCACCTGCACTACGACGCGAAGAACGACCTGTACGTCGCCGCGCGGCACGAGGACGTGTTCCACATCAGCCGCGACTCGGAGACCTACTGCAACCGCTTCGGCGTCCGGCCGAAGGTCGCGGGCGACATGTCGATCATCGTGCTGGACGGCGAGGAACACCTCCGCCAGCGCCGCCTGATCAACAAGGGCTTCACGCCCCGGCGCGTGCGGGAGCTCATCCCCCACGTGCGGGAGCTGACCAACCAGATCATCGACGAGCTCGAGCAGAAGGCGCAGGTCGACTTCGTCGAGGACTTCGCCATCCACATCCCGCTGATCATCATCTGCGAGCTGATGGGCCTCGACCCCGAGCAGCGGCTCGCGATGTACCGCTGGTCCGACGACATGATGGCGGGCGACGGCCACGTCGAGCCGGACTCGCCGCAGCTCCAGGCGGCGGCCAACGCCTTCGGCGAGTTCGCCGCCATGGCCATCGAGCTGATCGAGCAGCGTCGCCAGGACCCCCGCGACGACCTGATCGGCATCCTGACCCGTGCCTTCGACGACGGTGAGCTGGAGAAGGAGTACAAGGCCCTCCAGGGGGTGAGCGAGGAGCGGCTCGCGGAGCTGGCCGAGGAGGAGCGGCTCGAGGACGACGAGCTGCTCGCCTTCCTCACGGTGCTGCTCGTCGCCGGCAACGAGACGACCCGCAACGCCATCTCCGGTGGGCTGCTCGCGCTCAGCCGCTTCCCCGACCAGAAGCAGCTCATGCTCGAGCACCTCCACGACGACGAGTTCATGGCGGTCGCGGTCGAGGAGATCATCCGCTACGTGACCCCGGTGCTCGGCTTCATCCGCACCGTCACCCGCGACCACACGTACCGCAACACGGAGCTGAAGGAGGGCGACCGCGTCCTGATGCTCTACGGCGGCGCGAACCGCGACGAGCGCGTGTTCGAGGACCCCGACCGCCTCGACCTCACCCGCACCCCGAACCCGCACCTCGCGTTCGGGATCGGCCCCCACTACTGCCTCGGGGCGAACCTGGCGCGCATGGAGGTCACGACGGTGTTCCAGGAGCTGCTCACGCGCCTGCCCGACATCACGGTGCCCGCCGAGATCACGCCGTCACGTGGCGACTCGACGCTGGTGCTCGCGCTGAACCACCTGCCGGCGACGTTCACCCCCGGTGGGGGCTGCCCGGTGCAACACTGAGCACCGCCGGCGGGGCCCTCCCGTCCGGGAGGAGCACCCGATGAGCGAGCCGACGGGACACAGGACGAACCAGCGAGAGCACATCCTCGACGTCGCGCTGCAGCTGATGTCGAGGGCGGGCTCCGCGGGCGTGAGCATGCGCCAGCTCGCCCGCGCCTGCGGGCTGCAGGTCGCCGCCATCTACCACTACTTCCCGTCCAAGGACGCGCTGCTCACCGCGGTCATCGAGGAGCGGCGCTACTCGAGCCGACTGGTGGACGAGCCGTTCGACATCGAGGCGGACGGGTCGGTCGCCGAGCGGCTGCGTTCGGTGTTCCGCATGTTCTGGGCGGGCGCGCTCGAGGAGGAGCCGGTGCTGCGGCTGCTGCTCGGCGAGGCCCTGCGCGGTGAGCCGGCGGCGCTGCCCACCGGCGCGTCGCTGCTCGAGGTGTTCCGCACCGGCGTGATGATGGCCCTCGAGCAGCACGTCCCGGAGGTCGAGGACCCCAAGGCGGTCAGCGAGGTCTACATCGCCCAGGTGTTCAGCGCGTTCATCCGCCACGTGTTCGAGCCGGACCTGGATGCCACCGTGCTGGGGGACCAGCACGCGGACGTCGTCGTCAAGGTCGTGCTCGGCTCCTCCGGCTGATCCCGCCCCCCACCCGTTCTGTGTTCCGGAACTGAGGGCACACCCTCACTTCCGGAACACAGTTCGGAGGTGGGGGCGGGTCAGAGGTGTTCGGCGAGGAAGGCCGCGACGTCGCCCACGACGCGTCGGCCGATCGCGGTGCCGGGCATCTGGGCGCACAGGTGCACCCCGCCCTCGAGGTGGTGCAGCGTCACCGGCACCCCCGCCTGCTCCAGGCGCCCCGCGTACGCGATCCCCTCGTCGCGCAGCGGGTCGTAGCCGGCGACGACGACCAGCGCGGGCGGCAACCCCGAGAGGTCCTCGCAGCACAGCGGGCTCGCGTCGGGACTGGAGCGGTCGGCGGGGTCGGGCAGGTACGCCTCGGTGAAGAAGTCCATCGTCTCGGCCGTGAGCAGGTAGCCGGACGCGTTCTGCTCCCGTGACGGGTGCTGCGAGGGCGACGCGAGGTCGGTCACGGGGTACACGAGCACCTGGGCGGCGGGCGTCGCGGCCGCGTCCCCCGTCGCCGCGCGGTCGCGCAGCCGCCGGCAGGTGACGGTGGCGAGCTGGCCGCCCGCCGAGTCGCCACCGACCGCCAACCGCGTCGGATCCACGCCCAGCTCGTCGCCGTGGGCGAGCAGCCACGCGACGGCCGCCTCGGCGTCGTCGTGCGCCGCGGGGAACCGGTGCTCGGGGGCGAGCCGGTACGCGATCGAGACGACCGCCGCCCCGCTCGCGGCGGCAAGGTCCCGGCAGAGGGCGTCGTGGGTGTCGAGGTCGCCGATCACCCACCCGCCGCCGTGGAGCCACACGAGCCCCGGCAGCAGGCCGTCGGCACCCTTGCGGCGGTAGGTGCGCACCCTGAGGTCGCCGGCCGGACCCGGGATCGTCGTGCCCTGCACCTCGACCTCGTCGGACCCCGGCCCGAGCATCGACACGAGCCCGGCGAAGGAGTCGCGCAGCTCCTGGACGCGCTCCTCGCTCGGCGGCGGCTGCTCCACCGCGTTGACGAGGTCGACGATCGGCTGCAGCTCAGGGTCCAGTGCCATGTCCCTCCGATCGGTGCTCCGCCGCCCGGGCGGCCTCCCACTCGGCGATGTGCTCCCCCATCGGCGTCGACGGCGGGCCGCCGACGAACGGCCACAGCTCCTCGGCGATGCGCCGCCAGTTGCCCCGGGCCCGGAGGTCGCCGAAGAGCGCGAAGAGTCCGAGGTTGATGCGCTGCACGATCACCATGAACGGCGGCAGGTTGGCCGCCTTCATGATCTCGGCGTGCGGGCCGGTGAGGTCGAAGAACCGCCGCACGGACTCCGAGGAGTACTCGGGCGTGATCTCGCGCACCTCGTCGTCCATCACGAACTCGTAGAAGTGCCCGAAGTAGTCGAGCAGGTCGTCGTCGCCCACCTCGACCGACGGGTCCAGCACGCCGATCCGTTCGACGATCTTGCGGAACGCCGGCACGTCCCGCTCGAGCACGATCGCGGTGATCATCTCCTCGAAGACCTCCACCTCCGCGGGGGTGAAGATCTTGCAGAGGCCGAAGTCGAGGAACGTGACGCGGCCGTCCCGGCCGAAGAGGTAGTTCCCCGGGTGGGGGTCGCCGTTGAAGGCGTGGAGCCGGTAGATGCTCCCGAAGGCGAAGCGGTAGAGGCACTCCGCCGCCAGCTGGCGCTGCTCGTCGTCCCACCCCACCACCTCGGCGAACCGCGCGCCCTCGGCCAGCTCGGTGGTCAGCACCCTCGCCGTGCTGGCCTCGTCGACGACCTCCGGCACGTGGATGTACGGGTGGCCCCGGTAGGCGTCCGCGAAGCGCCGCTGGTGGCTCGCCTCGAGGCGGTAGTCGAGCTCCTCGACGAGGCGGGTGCGCAGCTCGGCCACGATCGGGCCGGGGTCCATGCCGGGGAACAGCATGCCCATCACCTGGAACAGCAGGTCGGTGTTCTCGAGGTCGGCGGCGACCGCCCGGTCCACGCCGGGGTACTGCACCTTGACCGCGACGGGGGTGCCGTCGTGGGTGACCGCCCGGTGGACCTGCCCGATGGACGCGGAGGCCATCGGCTCCTCGTCGAACTCGGCGAACGCCTCCTGCGGGGACCGGCCGAGCTCGGCGGTGATGACCTGCTCGACGAGGTCGGAGGACATGGCGGGGGCGTCGGCCTGCAGCTGCGCGAGGGCCTCGCGCACCGGCTCGGGCAGGCCCTGGTCGAGGTAGCTCGCCATCTGCCCGAGCTTCATGAGGGCGCCCTTCATGCCGCCCAGGGCCTCGGCGACCTGCTCCGCGGTGCGCAGCTCATAGCTGGCGCGCAGCTCGGCGCGCCGCTCGGGTGGGGCGAACGCGGCGCGCGCCCGCATCCCCACGTAGTCGGAGCCGCTGCGGGCGCCGATGCGCGCCAGCTGCGCGGTGCGCGACAACCGGTCGGTGCTGAGCACCGGAGGGTCCGTGGCTGCCGGCGGTGCCGTCGCGGCGGGTGTGCCGGCTCGCCGGCGCGCCCGAGCGAGCGCGAGCCCGGCAGCGCCCGCGGCGACGGCGAGCGGCACGCCGAGGCCCAGTGCCCGGGCCCTCCTCGACCGGGTCACGGCGCCGTCAGGACTCGGTGATCGTGACCGACTCGATCCGCACCTCGTCGCGGGGGCGGTCCTGCGGTCCGGTCGGCACCCGCTGGATCTGGTCGAGCACGTCGAGGCCGTCGATCAGCTTGCCGAACAGCGAGTACTGCGGCGGCAGGGCCACGCCGTGGGGACCGGAGACGATGAAGAACTGGCTGCCGTTGGTGTTGGGCCCGGCGTTGGCCATCGCCAGCGAGCCGATCTCGTAGCGGCCCGGCGCCGGCAGCTCGTCCTCGAAGCGGTAGCCGGGGCCACCCCTGCCGGTCCCCTCCGGGCAACCGCCCTGGATCATGAAGTCCTGGATGATGCGGTGGAACGTCAGCCCGTCGTAGAAGTGGTACCGGGCCAGCGAGACGAAGTTGTTGACGGTCTTCGGGGCGTTCGTGGCGTGCAGGAACGCCGTCATCGTCCCGTGGTTCGTGGCGATCTCCGCCTGGTAGCTGCGGTCCGGGTCGATGCACATCGGCATCGGCGCCGAGAACTTCGTGGTGCGGGGGGAGGATCCGTCGGGAGCGGGGCAATCGGTGGCCATCGGCCGAGACTAACCCCCGGCGGCGGGACCGGCCGCTGCGGGACCGGCCACGTGTCCGCGGCAGGTCAGCGGAACAGGTCGAGCACCGCCTGGGCGTCGGGCTCGACGGTGATGAGGACCGCGGCGCCGCCGCGGCGGACCCCCTCGGTGGGCAGCACGACGCTCTCGGGGTCCGAGGAGCCGAGCCGCCGGACCAGCCGCAGCGCCGAGAGGAAGTCGAGGCCGGAGTCGACGACCAGCTCCGAGGACATGGCGTCCGCGACGCGGGCCAGCTCGATCGGGTTCCGGCTCGAGCCGACCTCCGCGAGCACGGTGCGCAGGAACGCCTGCTGGCGCTGCTGGCGGCCCAGGTCCGCGGTGGGCTCGAGCACCTCCCGGCCGTCGATCACCTCGGTGTAGTTGCGCGACCGGGCGTACGCGAGCGCCTGGGTGCCGTCGAGGGTCACCTCGCCCGCCTCGGGGATCACCAACCCGGAGGCACGGTCGAACGCCGGGTGGGGCACCTCCATCGTCACGCCGCCGAGCGAGTCGACGAGGCCGACGAACGACGCGAAGCCGATCTCGACGTAGTGGTGCACCGGCACGTCCAGGCTCGACCGCACGGTGGCGACGAGGTTCGCCGGGCCACGGTTGTAGGCGCCGTTGATGCGCCCCTCCACGCCGGTGTCGGCGATCGTCACCCACAGGTCCCGGGGGATCGACATCATGCGGGACCCCTCGGAGGACGTGCGCAGCAGGATCAGCGTGTCGCTGCGCTTCCCGGTGACGCCGCTGTCGCCCTCGGGGTCGAGTTCGTCGCGGGCGTCCGAGCCGACGAGCAGGTAGTTGACCTCGTCCCCGGTGACCGGGTCGAGCACGTCGTCGAGGTCCACCGTCTCGATCCGCGACCAGGTGATCCAACCCCAGGCGAGGACGCCGAGCAGCCCCAGGAGCAGCACGGCGAGCGCCACCAGCAGCCACCGTCGACCGCGGCGGCGTCCGGGCCCGCCCGGGCGCTCGGGTGCCGGGGCGGTCGGCGGGGTCGGCGGGGCGGGCGGCCGCGGGGGTGCGGTCCGCCGCGGTGGCCGCCCGGGTGGGGCCTGCGGCGCCGCGCCGCCGGGTGCCCCCGACCCGTCGGGAGCGGGCACGTGGTACTGGCGTCCCGGCCCCGTCGCGGCGCGCGCGGGTCCGCGGGGGCCCGGCGCGCGGCGGGGCGCGCTGCCGTCGGGCGGCGGGGAGGACATGCCGCACATTCTGTCCGGACCGCCGGGCCGGGCGGTGCACCGCCCAGCGGGCCCGTCGCGTCGCTGCCGGTGACGGCGACGTGCGCTCCTCGCGTACGGTGGTGCCGTCGCCGGTGGGGTGCCGGCCGAGACGGGGCGCTGTGTTCTCACCATCCAGCTCGCAGCATCCACACGCCGGTCACCCCGGGAGGGTGCCCGGCACCGACGGGTCCTCGCACCGGGGCGGGGCGCACGCGCCGGACGGTCCCCTGTTCCGCCCGCGCCGACCCGCCGCCGCGCCGGGTGCGCCCGACCAGGGCCCACCGCCACCCCCGCAGCCGACCCCACCCCGCCCCGCCGTGCGGCCCAGCAGCGAGCTCGACCGGACCCTGGAGCGGAACGCCTACGCCATCGCGTACCGCCTCCTCGGGGACCGGCCCGCGGCCGGTGCGGTCGCGGGCATCGCCGCCGAGCGGCTCCGCCAGAGCGGTCGGGCCGATGCCCCCGACTGGCTGGCGAACCTGACGCTGTTCACGATCGACCAGGCCGTCGGCGGGGTCGTCCCCGCCGTCGAGGCGGGTGACGACCCCCACGCGAGCCTCCGGGCGGCGCTGCGGCGCCGGCTCGCCCGCGCCGAGCCGGACGAGCGGATCGCCGGCGCGCTGGTCCACCTGGCCGGCTACCCGCCGGACTTCGTCGCGTCGGTCACGGGCCGCTCGCCCGACGAGGTGCGGCGACTCGCGGGGGTGCTGGCACCGCCGCCGGGGATCGCGTACCGGGACCTCGGCGACCCCGAGCTCACCGGCGCGCCGCCCCAGGAGCCGGCGCCGCCACGTCGACGCCGCCCGCACTGGACGACGGTCGCGGTGCTCGTGCTGATCGTCGCGCTCGTGGTGGCCGCCACCCGCATGACCGGCCCACGCCCGACGCTCGGGCCACCGGTGGAGGAGGGCGGGGCGCCGGTCCACACGACCGTCGACGGCCCCGATGCTCAGCGGAACGGCGGCCCGCTCACCCAGCAGACCAGCGAGTGACGGACGCCGCTGCGCAGCGGCCGCACGCGGTGGAACTCGAAGCTCGGGAACACGAGCACCGTCCCCCGCTCGCGTGCGGCGGCGAGCTCGTCGGTCGCCGGCGGCTCGGCCTGCGGGTCCGCGCAGGGGTCCGGCGAGGTGGCGAACAGCTCAAGGTCCCCGCCCGTGTAGGACCCCGGGTCGCTCAGCTGCACGACCAGCGACAGCTTGCGGTGCCCGACCGTCCCGTCGAGGCCGTCCTGGTGCCAGGTGTAGAACGCTCCCGGGTGGTCGTAGGTGGTGAACTGCAGGTCCTCCGCGAACCCGGTGAGCTCGAAGCGGTAGCGGCGGTTGGCGCGCTCCGCGACCGTGGCGAGCTTCCGGTAGATCCACTCGGTGTCGTCCCGGACCGGGATCCACGAGGTGCGCGAGCTGCGCAGGCTCGGGTCGTTGGTCGCCTCGCCCTCCTCGCCCTCCAGCGCGGCGGCGTCGCTCGGCAGCGAGCAGCCCAGCTCGACGATCCGGTCGCACTGGGGCCCCGTGAACACCCGCGGGTGGACCTGGAGCGGCTCGTACGGCGGCGGCGTGGGCTGTGCCAGCAGGGGTCGGACCTCGAACGGTTCGGCCATGTCCGGCGACCGTACCCTGCGGCGTGCGGCGGCGGGGCCGGCGTGCCGGGCAGCCCGGCCGGGGTGCGAGACTGCTGCCCGTGAGGATCTCGTCCAAGGTCGACTACGCCGTCCGCGCCTGCGTCGAGCTGGCGGTCCGCTCCCCGGACCGGAGCAGCTCGCCGACCACTGGGGAGGCGATCGGTGCGGCCCAGGGCATCCCGACCAAGTACCTCGAGAACATCCTGGCGGAGCTGCGCCGCGCCGGGATCCTCGGCAGCCGCCGCGGCTCCGACGGCGGCTACTGGCTCGCGAGGCCGGCGGAGGAGGTGACGGTCGCGGACGTGATCCGGGCGGTGGAGGGGCCGCTCGCGGACGTCCGTGGCGAGGCCCCGGAGGACCTCGAGTACGAGGGCGCCGCGGCGCCGCTCGAGCGGGTGTGGCTCGCGACCCGGGCGAGCGTCCGGGCGGTGCTCGAGGGCGTGACGCTCGCCCACATCGCACAGGACCGCCTCCCCGCCACGGTCCAGACCCTGCTCGCGGAGCCCGACGCCTGGGTGCGCCGCTGACGACCCGGCCGGCCGCCCCGCCGCCGGACGCCGGCCCTCCTACGATCGTCGGGATGTCCGAACACCGCCCTGCTGCCGACGGCGACCCGCGCGACGCGGCGGTGAGGGGCCTCACCGAGGCCGTCCGCCTGCTCGACCGGGCCCTGTCGCCACGCTCGAAGGTCACCGCGTTCCAGCGCGCGGCCCAGGTCGTCGCAGCGCTCGACCCGGACGAGCTGGTCTCCCGGGTGCGCTCCTCGACGCTGACCGAGCTCGCCGGCATCGGCCCGTCCACCGCGGCGGTCATCGCGGACTCGGTCGAGGGGCGCCCCTCGCAGTACCTCGCACGCCTGGACGAGCGCACCCGGATCGACCCGGGCGTGGGTGGCCCCGTGCTCGAACGCCTCCGCGGCGACCTGCACTCCCACACCACCTGGTCCGACGGGGGTGCCTCGATCGAGGACATGGCCCGCGCCGCGATGGCGCTCGGGCACGAGTACCTGGTCGTCACCGACCACTCCCCCCGGCTCACCGTGGCACACGGCCTCAGCCCCGAGCGCCTCGCCGCCCAGCTCGAGGAGATCGAGGAGGTGCGCGAGCGGGTCGCGCCGTTCCGGATCCTCACCGGGATGGAGGTCGACATCCACCCCGACGGCAGCCTCGACCTCGACGACGACCTGCTGGCGCGCCTCGACCTCGTCGTCGCGTCGGTCCACTGGAAGCTGTCGATGGACGCCGACCAGATGACCCGGCGCTTGGTGCTCGCCGCGGCGAACCCGCACGTGGACGTCCTCGGGCACTGCACCGGGCGCAAGGTCGTGGGCCGCGGGCGACCCCAGTCGCGCTTCGACGCGGACCTCGTGTTCACCGCGTGCGCGCAGTTCGGCACCGCGGTCGAGGTCAACTGCCGCCCCGAGCGGCAGGACCCACCGGAGGAGCTGCTGCAGCTCGCGCTGGAGCACGGCTGCCTGGTGTCGATCAACACCGATGCGCACGCACCCGGGCAGCTGGAGTGGCAGCCCTACGGGGCCGACAAGGCGGTGCGCTGCGAGGTGGCGCCCGAGCGCATCGTCAACACCTGGGACGTCGACGAGCTGCTCTCGTGGACGTCCTCGCACCCCACCTGAGCCGCCCGCCGCGCCGGGGGGTCACTCGGCGCTGTAGAAGACCGTCTTGGACTCGGTGTAGTGGTCGAGCGCGGCGAGGCCGAGCTCCCGGCCCATGCCGGAGCGCTTGAACCCGCCGAAGGGCAGCTCGTAGCGCACGCTGCGGTTCGTGTTGACCGACATCACCCCGGTCCGCACCGCCGCGCTCACGCGCATCGCCCGGCCGACGTCACGGGTCCACAGCGTCCCCGACAGCCCGTACTCGCTGTCGTTCGCGATCCGGACCGCGTCGGCCTCGTCGTCGAAGGGGATGACGCTCAGCACCGGGCCGAAGATCTCCTCGCGGGCGATCCGCATGGAGTTGTCGACGTCCGCGACCACCGCCGGGGTCAGGTACCACCCCGGGCCGCTGGGCTCGCCCCCGCAGACCACCTCGGCGCCCTCGCTGCGGCCGATCTCGAGGTACTCGAGGCTGGTCGCGCGCTGCGACTCGGAGATCATCGGGCCGATCTCGGTCGCCTCGTCGGCCGGGTCGCCGACCACGAGCCGGGTGGTGCGCTCCGCGACCCGGGCCACCACGTCGTCGTACACGGACCGCTCGACCAGGAGGCGACTGCGGGCGCAGCAGTCCTGGCCCGTGTTGTCGAACACCGAGTAGGGCACCGCCTCGACCACCGCGTCGAGGTCCGCGTCGGCGAACACGATCGCGGCGGACTTGCCGCCCAGCTCCAGCGACACCCGCGTCATGTTGTCGGCGACGCGCCGCAGGATGCCCGCCCCGGTCGAGGAGTCGCCGGTGAAGGACACCTTGCCGACGCGGGGATCGGCGACCAGCGCGTCGCCGACGGTGGCACCCGGGCCCGGCAGCACCGACACGCACGAGGCGGGGACCCCGGCCTCGACCAGCACCTCGCCGAGGACCAGGGCGGTGAGCGGGGTGAGCGACGCGGGCTTGAGCACCACCGGGTTGCCGCAGGCGAGCGCGGGCGCCAGCTTCCAGGCGGCGATCATCATCGGGAAGTTCCACGGCACGATCAGGCCGCACACCCCCACCGGCACCCGCGTGACCACGCCGAGCCCCGCGTCCTGGGTGGGGACGACCGAGCCGAGGTGCTTGTTCGCCGCGCCCGCGTAGTACTCGAACACGTCCGCGACCGCGTCCGCCTCCCAGCGTGCGTTGCCGATCGTGTGGCCGGCGTTGAGCACCTCGAGCCGGGCGAGCTCCTCGCGCCGCTCGCGCAGCAGCGCCGCGGCCCTCGACAGCACCTTGCCGCGGTCCGTCGCGCTGACCGAGGACCACTCGCCGGACTCGAACGCCGCGTGCGCGGCGGCCAGCGCGGCGTCGAGGTCCTCCTCCCCCGCGCGGGCGACCTCGGCGACCGGCTCGCCCGTCGCCGGGTTCGAGACCGTGAACGTCGCGCCGTCCTTCGCGGGGCGGCGCTCACCCGCGACGAGCAGGTCCGTGGGGGGTGTGGGGATCGACATCGTCCCGAGTGTAGGGAGCGTCGCCGATCGCTACTGTGCCCGGGCGCACGAGCGGGGCCCCACCCCCACCGCGGGCGCCACACCGAGCCACGACCCACAGGAGCAAGCGAACCCATGGCATCGACCCCGACCGGCCGCGGACGACTGGAGGGCAAGGTCTCGCTCATCACCGGGTCGGCGGCGGGCCTCGGCCGCGTCGCCGCGGAGCTGTTCGCCCGGGAGGGCTCCCGGGTGGTCGTCGCCGACCTGGGCGACGGCTCCGACACGGTCGAGGCGATCCGGGCGGCGGGTGGCGAGGCGAGCTACGTCCGCTGCGACGTGTCCGACGAGGACGCCGTGCGCGCCGCGGTGCGCCACGCCGTCGACACCTACGGCGGGCTGCACGTCCTCTACAACAACGCCGGCGTGTCGCTCGCCGACGACGACGGTCCGGAGAACACCCCCGTGGAGGTGTGGGACACGACGCTGCGGGTGAACGTCACGGGGTTGGCGCTCGGCTGCAAGCACGGCATCCCGGCCATGCTCGACACGCTCGCCGCCGCGGGCGACGAGGCGCCGGCGGGCGGCTGCTCGATCATCAACGTCGCGAGCTTCGTCGCCCACCTCGGCGCCGCCACCCCGCAGATCGCGTACACGGCGTCCAAGGGCGCGGTGCTGTCGATGACCCGCGAGATCGCGGTGATCTACGCCCGGCGGGGCATCCGCGCCAACGCGCTGTGCCCCGGCCCGGTGCTCACCCCGCTGCTCGCGAAGTACATGGCCGACGAGGAGCAGCGCCAGCGCCGGCTCGTGCACATCCCGATGGGCCGCTTCGGGGAGCCGCACGAGATCGCCAACGGTGCGCTGTTCCTCGCCTCCGACGAGTCCTCGTTCATGACGGGGCAGTCGCTGCTGGTCGACGGCGGCATCACCGCCGCGTACACCACGCCCCTCTGACCGCGGAGGTCGTGGCGCGGCGCCGTGCCGCAGTACCGTGACCGTCCGGCGCGAGCGAGGGAGACGCACAGTGGGGACCACCGGCCTGATCGACATCCCGACCCTGACCCGCCTGGTCGACGAGGGCGAGGTCGACACCGTGGTGGTCGCGTTCGTCGACCTCCAGGGTCGCCTGCTGGGCAAGCGCGTCACCGGGCGCTTCTTCCTCGACCACGTCGTCGGCGAGGTCGACGGAGAGGGTCGACCGTGCGGCGAGGGCATCGAGGCCTGCAACTACCTGCTCACCACCGACGTCGACATGAACGTCCTGGAGGGCTTCCGCTACTCGAACTGGGACACCGGCTACGGCGACTTCTGCGCGGTGCCCGACCTCGCGACGCTGCGGATCACCCCGTGGCTCGAGCGCACCGCGCTCGTGTTGTGCGACGTCGTGGAGGGCGAGGAGCGCACGCCGGTGCCGGTGTCGCCCCGCCAGATCCTCAAGCAGCAGATCGGGCGGGCCGCCGAGCACGGGCTCGCGGTGATGTTCGGCTCGGAGCTGGAGTTCTTCGCCTACGACGCCGGCTACGAGGAGCTGGCCCGGGACTCCTACCGCCACCTCGGCGACGCGACGTCGTCCTGGTACAACCTCGACTACCACGTCTTCCAGACGACCAAGGACGAGCCCCTGCTGCGGGCGCTGCGCAACGGGATGCTGGGCGCCGGGCTGCCGGTGGAGTTCTCCAAGGGGGAGGCGGCGCCGGGCCAGCACGAGCTCAACCTGCGGTACTCGGACGCGCTGACGATGGCGGACAACCACACCGTCTACAAGAACGGCGCGAAGGAGATCGCCCACCTGCAGGGCAAGGCCGTCACCTTCATGGCGAAGCCGACGATCGACCAGCCGGGCTCCAGCTGCCACATCCACTCCTCGATCTGGAGCCTCGAGGACGGCCGGCCCCTCGCCCCCGGCGACGGCCTGCACGGCATGAGCCGGATGTTCCGTGCCTGGATGGGCGGGATCCTCGAGCACTCGGTCGAGCTGACGCTGTGCTTCGCCCCCTACGTCAACAGCTACAAGCGGTTCCAGTCGGCGTCGTGGGCGCCGACCGCGGTGGTGTGGTCGCCCGACAACCGCACCTCGGGCCTGCGGCTCGTCGGCCACGGGGCCGGGCTGCGGGTCGAGTCGCGCATCCCGGGCGCGGACTGCAACCCGTACCTGGCGTTCGCGGCGATGATCGCCGCGGGGCTGGACGGGATCGAGCGGGACCTCGACTGCGGCGAGCCCTACGTGGGCAACGCGTACACGGCGTCCGACGTGCCCCACATCCCGTGGAACATCGTCGAGGCGATGGACGCCTGGGAGCACTCGAAGTTCGCCCGCAGCGCCCTCGGTGACGAGGTGCACTTCCACGTGCTGCACGCGGCGCGGGAGGAGTGGCGGGCGTTCAACGCGGTGGTCACCGAGTGGGAGCTGCGCCGCAACTTCGAGCGCATCTGACCCCGCGGCGTCGCCGCAGCGGACTCAGCGGAGGTAGCCGAGCGCCCGCGCCTCCTTCGTGAGCTCCTCCCGGTAGTCCGGGTGGGCGATCCCGATGAGCGCGGCGGCGCGCTGGTCGAGCGAGCGGCCCCGCAGCTCCGCGACCCCCCATTCGGTGACGACCTTGTCCACCGTGTTCTTGATCGTGGTCACCACCGAGCCACCGGTCAGGCGGGGCACGATCCGGCTGATCGAGCCGTCCCGCGTCGTGGAGCGCAGGACGATGAAGCCCTGCCCCTCGTCGCTGAACATCGCCCCGCGGGCGAAGTCCGCCTGGCCGCCCGAGCCGGACCAGTAGCGCCCGGCGATCGTCTCCGACGCGCACTGCCCGATGAGGTCGACCTCGGTCGTGGCGTTGATCGAGACCATGCGGCTGTTCTGGGCGATGATCCGCGGGTCGTTGACCCAGTCGACCGGCAGGAACTCGATGCCCGGGTTCTCGTGCAGGAACTCGTACAGGCGGCGGGTGCCGAGCGCGAAGGTCGTGACCGCCTTGTTGAGGCGCCGCCGCTTGTGCACGCCGGTGACCACCCCACGCTCGATGAGGTCCACCATCCCGTCCGAGATCAGCTCGGTGTGGATGCCCAGCTCGCGGTGCTCGGTGAGTCCCGCCATCACCGCGTTCGGGATCGAGCCGATGCCGCACTGGATGGTCGCCCGGTCGGGGATCCGCTCCGCGATGTAGCCGGCGATGCGCCGGTCGAGCTCGTCGGGCTCCGCGGGGGGCACCTCGACCAGCGGCCGGTCGCAGACCGACCAGCCGGCCACCTGGCTGATGTGGATCGAGTTGCGGCCGAACGTGCGGGGCATCTGCTCGTTCGCCTCGATGAAGATCGGCCAGCGCCCGATGAACGGCGAGACGTAGTCGGCGTTGGTGCCGAGGCTGAAGTAGCCGTGCCGGTCCGGCAGCGACGCCGCGGCGATGATCAGCGGGCGCCTGCAGTTGTGGCGCAGCAGCAGCGGAACCTCGCTGAAGTGCGCGGGCACGAGGTCCAGCCCACCCGCGTGGTAGTGCGGCCGGGTCACCTCCGACAGGAAGTACGACACGTGCCGCAGCCGGTCGCCGTGGCGGCCGTCCAGGTAGGGCCGGTCGTGCAGCACGTGCATCTGGTGGACGCGCACCCCGCTGAGCTCGTCCGCGGCGGCCTCGATCGCGTCCATCACGCCGACCGGCTCGCCGTTCGCCAGCGGGATGATGATGTCGGTGCCCTTGGAGACGAGGGCGAGCACCGCCTCTGGAGGAAGGGGTCGTGTCGTGTCGCCCATCCCGGGGAGGGTACGCGGTGCGCCGGACGCGGGTTTGGGGACGGCGTCGTGGCCCGGGACAGACTGGGGCCCATGCCCGCAGGTGACGCCGATGCCCTCCTCCCCGCGGATGCCGTCGACGACCCGGACGGCACCTCGGCGGACGGCAGGGTCCGGCGGGGAGAGCGCACCCGGGCGGCGATCGTCGAAGCGCTCCTCGGACTGGTCGCGGACGGCGAGCTGCACCCCACCGCGCGGCAGATCGCCCAGCGCGCCGGGGTGTCGGTGCGGTCGATCTTCCAGCACTTCGACGACCTCGAGGGCCTCTACGGGGACCTGGTGCGCGTCCAGGCGGCACGCGTGCAGCCGCTGGTGGAGGACCTCCGCAGCGAGGGCTCGCTCGACGAGCGCATCGACGCGCTCGTCCGGCAGCGGGCGGCGCTGTTCGAGGCGATCACCCCGATGCGGCACGCGATCGGCACCCGGGCGCGCCGCTCGCCGACGCTGACCCGCCGCGTCCGGGAGCTGTCCGAGGTGCTGCACCGGCAGGTGTGCACCCAGTTCGAACCGGAGCTCGCCGGCCAGGAGGACGACCACCTGGCCCTGACGCTCGACACGCTGTCCTCGTTCGAGGCGTGGGACCGCCTCCGGGACCACCACGGGCTCGGGGTGGACGAGGCGGCCGCGGCGCTGCGCAGCGCGCTCCGCTCCGTGCTGGCACCCGACCGTGGGCGTGTCGGCTGAACCCTGCTGATCTGCCACACTGTCCCCGGTCGGACTCCCCCGGACCGCAGGTGCGTGGGCGTCCGGAGCTGCGGCAGGAGTGACCGAACGGGGGACGGGGCATGGCTGATGTCAGGGAACGGCTCGCCGCGGTGGTGCCTGAGGAGCGGTTGCTCACGGGCGACCAGATCGCGGAGGACTACACCCACGACGAGTGCCTCACCGTGGACGCGGTGGCGCCCGGGGTCGTGGTCCGCCCCGAGTCGACCGAGGAGGTCGCCGAGATCCTGCGCTTCGCCGATGCCGAGCGCATCCCCGTCACCGCGCGGGGTGCCGGCACGGGCCTGTCCGGCTCCGCGGTGGCCGGCTCCTCGTCGATCCTCGTGTCGTTCGAGCGGATGAACCGCGTCCTCGAGATCGACACCGAGAACCACGTCGCGGTCGTGCAACCGGGGGTGCGACTCCACGAGCTCGACGAGGTCGTCGCCGGCCACGGGCTCGTCTACCCGGTGTACCCGGGCGAGTACTCCGCCACCCTGGGCGGCAACGTCGCCACCAACGCCGGCGGGATGCGCGCGGTGAAGTACGGCGTCACCCGCCACCACGTCCTCGGGCTCGAGATCGCACTGCCGGGCGGCCAGGTGATGCGCACCGGCGGCCGCTACGTGAAGTCCTCGAGCGGCTACGACCTGACCCAGCTCGTGGTCGGCAGCGAGGGCACCCTCGCGCTCGTCACCGAGGCGACCCTGAAGCTCTACCCCCGGGCGCCCCACGCGACGACCGTGCTCGCACCCTTCACCACGCTGGAGCAGGTGACCGACGCGGTGCCCCGCATCGTCGACTCCGGCATCGGCCCGCTCATCCTCGAGTACATCGACCTGCTGACGATGTCGGCGACGCAGTCCTACTGCGGGCTGGAGCTGGGCATCCCCCAGGAGGTGAAGGACACGGCGCTCGCCTACCTCGTCGTGATGCTCGAGAACAGCGTCGAGTCGCGGCTCGAGGAGGACACCGAGCGGCTCTCGGAGATGCTCGCCGAGCTCGGGGCGATGGACGTGTACGTGCTGCCCCCCGGGTCCGCGGCCGAGCTGATCGACGCCCGTGAGAAGGCGTTCTGGATGGCCAAGGCGAACGGGGCGGACGACATCATCGACATCGTCGTGCCACGCGCCCGGATCCCGGAGTTCATGGAGCGCGTCGCCGCGCTCGCTGGTGAGTACGAGGCGTGGATCGCCGGGTGCGGCCACGCGGGCGACGGCAACGTGCACATGGGCGTGTTCTGCGGCGACGACGACAAGCGGTCCAAGCTGCTGTCCGCGCTGTTCGCGGCGGGCCTGGAGCTGGGCGGCGCGATCTCCGGCGAGCACGGCGTCGGCGTCGCGAAGAAGCCCTACTTCAACCAGCTCGAGGACCCGGCCAAGATCGACCTGATGCGCCGCATCAAGGCCGCGTTCGACCCCAACGGCATCCTCAACCCGGGTGTCATCTTCGACTGACACCCCCGAATGGAGATGATCACATGACCGGTGACGGAGCCATGAACGGCGCGCAGGCGCTGATCCGGACCCTGGTGGGCGCCGGGGTCGACACCTGCTTCATGAACCCCGGCACCTCCGAGATGCACTTCGTCGCCGCGCTCGACGCGGTGCCCGAGATGCACTCGGTGCTCGGGCTCTTCGAGGGCGTGGCGACCGGCGCGGCCGAGGGCTACGCGCGCATGGCGGGGAAGCCCGCCGCGGTGCTGCTGCACCTCGGCCCGGGGCTCGGCAACGGCCTCGCCCACCTGCACAACGCCCGCCGCGGCAACGTCCCGGTGGTCAACATCGTGGGCGACCACGCCACGTACCACGCGAAGTACGACGCACCGCTGCAGAGCGACATCGAGTCGATCGCCCGCGCCGTGTCGCCGTGGATCCGCACGTCCACGGACGCGGCGAAGGTCGCGCAGGACGCCGCCGACGCGGTCGCCGCGGCCCAGTCGCCGCCCGGCAAGGTCGCCACGCTGATCCTGCCGGCCGACGTCTGCTGGACCGAGGCTCCCGGACCCGTGGAGCCCGTCGCTGCCGAGCCGCCCCGCGGGGTGTCGCAGAGCACCGTCGACCAGGTCGCGAAGGTGCTGACCTCGGGTGAGCCCGCGGCGCTGCTCCTCGGCGGGTCGTCCCTGTTCGAGCGCGCGCTCGTCGACGCGTCCCGGGTCACCACCACGACCGGGGCCAAGCTGCTCGCGCAGACCTTCCCCGTGCGACTCGAGCGCGGCGCGGGCCTGCCCGCGGTCGAGCGGCTCGGCTACCTCGCCGAGTTCGCCCAGGTGCAGCTGGACGGCCTGCGCCACCTGGTGCTCGTCGACGCGCCGTCCCCGGTGTCGTTCTTCGCGTACCCCGGCAAGGCGTCGGACCTGGTGCCGGAGGGGTGCGAGGTGCACGTGCTCGCCGAGGCCGGCGACGACGCGCCCGCGGCGCTCGCCGCGCTCGCCGACGCGGTCGGGGCGCCCGCGGACGCCGTGCAGCTGCAGGAGGCGTTCCGTCCCGACCGGCCCACCGGCGCCCTCAACGCCGAGACGTTCGCCGCGGCGATCGGCGCCGTGCTGCCCGATGACGCCGTCGTGGTCGACGAGGGCAACACGGGCGGGCTGTTCGTGTCCGGCGCGACCGCAGGCGCACCCCGCCACGACTGGCTCTGCCTGCCGGGTGGTGCCATCGGGTTCGGCATGCCGGTCGCGACCGGGGCCGCGATCGCGGCGCCCGGTCGCCGCGTGGTGAACCTCGAGGCGGACGGCAGCGCCATGATGTCCCTGCAGGCGCTGTGGACCCAGGCCCGTGAGGGGCTGGACGTCACCACCGTCATCCTCAACAACCGCTCCTACGCCATCCTCAACCTCGAGCTGGCCCGCGTCGGGGCGGAGCCGGGGCCGAGGGCGCTGGAGATGCTCGACCTGACCCGACCGGACCTCGACTTCGTGTCGCTCGCGAAGGGCATGGGCGTGCCGGCGACCCGGGCCACGACCGCGGAGGAGCTGACCGAACAGCTCGAGCGCGCGGTCGCCGAGCCCGGCCCCAACCTCATCGAGGCGGTGCTGCCACCAACCCTGTGACGATCCGGTGAGGTCGCGCACCGCACGGTGAGGGCGACCGACCGATCGGTGAGTGCCTCCGGACCAACGGGCTGGGCCGGAGGCACCGTCGCGCTCAAGGGCCGGCACCTGCCGCCCGAGCCCACCTCCCGACCACGAGCGAAGGAGGACGGGTGGACGAGCACAGCGATCCCATCGAGGTGGTCCGGCGACCGAGGTCCGGGGCGACCCGTCGGCGCGGCCGGCGGGTGCGGGCGGTGCTCGCGCTCGGCAGCGTGGTGGGCCTCGGCGTCGTCGCCACCAGCGCCGCGTTCTCGGACCGGGCGACCGTCACCGCCCAGCTGACCGCCGGCACCCTCGACATCACCGTCGACGGCGCCCAGGGCAACCCGGTCCCGTACCCGCTCACCTTCCCCGGCGCGGAGGCCATCGCGCCGGGCCAGACCGTGTACGCGCCCCTCGAGGTCGCCAACGTCGGGACGGTCGACGCGGACCTGTCGATGTCGACGACCGTGACGCCGGACGGGACCCCGCAGAACGCGACCGACGACCTCGAGATGACGGTGGTGCACACCGCCGGGTCGAGCTGCGACGCCGCGGTGGTCGCAGCCGACCCGGCCCCCTACGTGGCACCCGGACCCGTCGCGGACGCGACGTTCGAGGACGTGCCCCTCGCCGGCGGCGGCGCGCTCGACCTGTGCTTCGCCGTCACCCTGCCGGCGTCGGTGACCGGGACCGGTGGCGGCGGCGCCGAGGTCGTGCTGGAGCTCCTCGCCGAGCAGGCGGGAGCGTGAGTCGCGGAGGAACCGGTCGTGATCACCACAAGTCCCCCTCCCGCGGCCATCGCTGCCGACGACCCCGGGGCGGCGGTCACCGTCGTGTGGCGTGCGCCCCGCCGGGCGGCGCTGCGCCGGGCCGGCGAGCCGGTGCTCACGGTGCTCGCCGTGCTCGGCGCGGCCTGCCTGGCCGCGACGGTCGCCATGGCGGCGCTGCGGGTGACACCGCTCGTCGTGCGCTCCGGTTCGATGGAACCCGCGCTTCCGGTCGGGTCGATGGTCCTCGTCCGCCCCGTCCCCGCCGCCGAGGTGGTGGCGGGTGACGTGGTGAGCGTCGAGCGCCCCGACGGCACCCGGGTCACCCACCGGGTCGTGGAGGTGGGCACGGTGGCGGGTCCCCTGCGCCGGGTGACCCTCCAGGGCGATCGCAACCCGGTACCCGACCCCGAGCCGGTCGTGACCGCCACCGTCGACCGCGCGCTCCTGGTCGTACCCGGCGCGGGCCGGGTGCTGCAGGCGGCGGGCACACCGCCGGCCCTGTTCGCCGCGGGCGTGCTGGTCGGCGTGGCGCTGTGGACGGCGTTCGCGCCCCCGGTGGCGCGCGAGCGGGGCCGCTGGCGGGTGCTCCCCGCCGGCGCCGACGCCACGGGGGCCGGCCGGTGAGGCGCGCGCTCCTGCTGGCGTGCGTGCCGGTGGCGCTGGTCGTGCTCACCGCCACGCTGCGCCCCACCGGCGCGGACCTCGTCGATGCCGCGTCGACCGCGTCCACCTTCGACGCCCTGCCGACCCTGTGGTGGGCCACCGGCCGCGACGACGTGGGCCAGCACGGCGACGGCGCCCCGGGAGCGGGGACCGTCGCGCCGGTGCGGGTGTCGTGGCGTCCGGGGGTGGCGATCCCACGCGGCGTGCCGGTGCAGCGGGTGTCGGTCGGGGACGGCGCCGCCTGCGGGATCGCAGGTGGGCGCGCCTACTGCTGGGGTGCGAACGACCACGGCCAGCTCGGGGACGGGACCTTCGACGACGCCGCGTCGCCCGTGCCGGTCGCGACGTCGCCGTCGGGCGGCTCGGCGCTGCCCGCGGACGCCGTCGTGACCGACATCGACGTCGGAGCGGGTGCCGCGTGCGCCGTCGCGGACGGGAACGTCTACTGCTGGGGGGACAACAGCTCCGGGCGGCTCGGGAACGACTCCGTCGACGGCTCCCCCGTTCCCGTCGCGGTCGCGGTGGACGGTGCGGGCGGGTCGAGCCTCCCCGCCGGCACCGCCACCCGCGTGGCCACCGGTGGCGGCGGCCCGGGATCCACCACCGCGTTCACCTGCGCCCTCGCGGACGGCCGTGCCCACTGCTGGGGCTCCAGGGAGAACGGACGACTCGGTAATGGCGTCGCAAGCGCTTCGCCCCGACTCGTGCCGACGCCCGTGAACGGGGGCGCTTGGGGACTGGACGCCGAGATCACAGACATCGCTGTCGCTGAGTCAGCCGCATGTGCTGTCGCGAATGGAAACGTCTACTGCTGGGGGCGAGCTGTCTTCGGGCAACTCGGCGATGGTTCGAACGCCCCTGGCGTGAATCAGACCATTCCGCTCCCCGTCGAGACGTCCCCGGCGTCGGACCTCCCCTCCAGCCCGCTCGTGAGCCACGTGGCGGTGGGAGCGACCTCCGCCTGTGCGGTGCACGACGGCGACCTCTACTGCTGGGGCACGAACGTCGCAGGTCAGCTCGGCGCGGACCTGGCGACCGGCACCGAACCCGGCACCACCCTCGTGCGGCGTGCCACCGCCGTCGCCCGAGCCGGCGCGGGTGCCTCCGAGCTGCCGGTCGACGCCGGCGTGGTCGCGCTCACCGCCGGTGGGCGACTGGGTGACTCGAGCGCGTGGTGCGCCCTCGCCGCCCCGCCGGGCGGGGAGCGCCGCGCCTACTGCTGGGGTCACGGCGCCCACGGGCAGCTCGGCCTCGGCGACACCGGCGACGCCCGGGTGCCGCGCGCGGTGCTCGTGCACCCGTCATCACAGCTCCCCGCCGGCACCGGGCTCGACTGGGTGGCTGCCGGCAGCGGGGTGACGCTCATGGGGGTGGGACCGTGAGGCGCTGGGCACCCCCGACCGCGATCGTGGCGGCCATGGCCACCTGGCTGCTGGGCGCGGGCACGGCCGCCGCCCAGGCCTGCCTCATCGAGCTGGACGGCAGCCCCGCCAGCGTCGCCTTCCACGACCTCGCCCCCGGGGAGACACGGGAGTGGGCGGCCACCGTGCGCAACGTGGTGGACGAACCCGTCGAGGTCGTCCTCGACCTCGGAGGGACCGGCGGGCTGGCGCCGGCGCTGGAGGTCGCCGTCGACGCCTGCGACGAGCCCTGGGACGGCCCCGTCGCCGGGCCGGCGACCTGCCCGGGCACCCGGGCACCCGTGTCGGCACCGGTCCGCGCCGACGCGGGCGCCTCGCTCGACCTCGGCGAGCTGGTGCCCGGCGCGGCGTGGCACGGCCTGGTCCGGGCCACGTTCGACCCCGCCGCCGGCAACGAGCACCAGGGCGCGACGGGCACCGTCCGCGCGGTCTTCACGGCCGCGAGCGACTCGATCACCTGCAGCGTGCCCACCCCCGAGGACCCACCTCCCACGAACCCGGACGGTCCCGACCGCGCCCCGGAGGCGCCGGGCGGCCCCGCCGGACCGTCGGCTCCCGGGGACGGGGGCAGCGGCCCCCCGAGGCGGGGCGAGCCCGACCCGGGGCCGCGGCGTGACGGCCCGATGCCACGCACCGGCGGCGAGGTGGCCACGCTCCTCGCCCTCGGCATGGGGGTGACCGGCCTCGGTCTCGTGCTGCGGCGGAGGGCTGCGGACCGCCGCAGGTGACCCCGCCGGCGGCAGCCCCAAGGAGGGAGCCCCCGGGGAGGGAGCGCGTGCCCCCTCCCCCGGCTCCCTACGCTGTGCCGGTGACCGGAGCCAGGAACGTGGACGCGGTCGACCTGCTCGACGACGTGATCGCCGCCATCCCCGGCGGCGAGCAGCGGCCGTCCCAGCGGCAGATGACCGAGGCCGTGCAGCGTGCCTTCCGCACCGGTCGCCACCTCGCGGTCCAGGGTCCCACCGGGGTCGGCAAGTCCCTCGCGTACCTCCTGCCGGCCATCGCGGCGGCCCGGGAAGGTCGCCGCACCGTGGTGGTCACCTCGTCGAAGGCCCTCCAGGACCAGCTCGCCGGGGTCGACCTCCCCTTCCTCGCCGAGGCGCTCGACGAGCCCTTCTCGTTCGCCGTGCTGAAGGGACGGTCCAACTACCTGTGCGAGGCGGCCGCGGAGGAGGTGCGCGTCCACCTCGACGGGCGCGGCCAGCAGCGCCTCGACCTCGGCGACGGCGCCCCCGGAGGGCTCCCGCTGGACGACCCACGCCTGCGCCGCGAGCTCACCCGCATCCTCGACTGGTCCGGCACGACCGCCACCGGCGACCTCTCCGAGCTGCCCGAGACACCGCCCGGGCCGGTGCGCGGCGCGGTGTCGGTCGGTCCCGGCGAGTGCGTCGGTGCGTCGCGCTGCGCGCACGCGGAGTCGTGCTGGGCCGAACTCGCCCGCGCACGTGCCGAGGAGGCGGACATCGTCGTCGTCAACGCGCACCTCTACGGTGCCCACCTCGCGACGGGTCGCACGCTGCTCCCACCGCACGACCTGCTCGTCATCGACGAGGCCCACGAGTTCGAGGACTGCATCGTCGGGGCGCTGGGCATCGAGCTCACCGAGGGCCGCCTCGTGCACCTGGCACGGGTCCACGACGGGTGCGTCGCCGACGAGCAGCTGGTCGGCGACTCGCTGCGCGCCGCGGGCACGGGCCTCGACGCCGCGCTCGAGGGCCTGCTCGCGGCCGGCGACCGCTCGGCGCGCGCCGAGCCGGCACGCCGTGCCCCCGTCCGGGTCACCGAGGGCCTCCCCACCGACGTGCGCGGCGCCCTCGCCGCCGCGGTGAGCGCGGCGGAGCGCGCGCTCGACAGCCTCCGCCGCGCGGCGAAGGCGGCGGGTGACGGCCCCGGGCGGCACCGGGTGGACCGGGCGCTACGGGTCGCGGAGTCGGTGCTCACCGACGCCCAGACCCTCCTCGCCCCACACGGGCGGGGCACCGTCTGCTGGGTGGAGCCCACCCGCAGCGGGCGGTCCGCCCTGCGCCTCACCCGCATCGACGTCGCCGACACCCTGCGGTCGCTCGCGTGGGACGAGGAGGAGCTGACCGTGGTCTGCTGCTCCGCGACCCTCGACCCCGGCACCCCCGCCCGCCTCGGGCTGGACGCGGAGCACCTCGCGGTCGACTCGCCGTTCGACTTCGCCCGCAACGCGATGCTGCACGTGCCGCGCATGGTGGCGCCGTCGCACCGCGACTGGCCCGAGCAGGTCGCCGCGGTCGTCGAGCGGACGATCCGGGCCTGCGACGGGCGCACGCTCGCGCTCTTCACCTCGAACCGCATGCTGCGGGCCACCGTCGAGCGCTGCCGCGAGCTGCTGCCGGAGCACACGCTGCTCGCACAGGGCGACGCGCCGAACCCGGTCCTGCAGCGGCGCTTCCTCGAGGAGGAGCACACCTGCCTGTTCGCCACGGCGAGCTTCTGGACCGGGATCTCCAGCCCCGGCACGACCTGCTCCGCGGTCGTGCTGGACAAGATCCCGTTCCCGGTCCCGACCGATCCGATCATCGAGGCCCGGGGTGAGCTGGTGGGCTCGGAACGTGCCTTCGCGGAGGTGTCGGTCCCCGCCGCGGGCGTCCAGCTCGCGCAGGGGGTGGGGCGCCTCATCCGCACGACCTCGGACCGCGGGATCGTCGTCGTCTGCGATCCCCGGCTCGCGGAGGCCCGCTACCGGGAGCGGATCCTCGCCCTGCTCCCGCCGATGCGCCGGGAGCGCAACCCGCTCGCCGCGGACCGCTTCATCGCCTCACTCGGGCTCAGCCCGAGAACGCCCACTCCGACAGGTCCGGCCGCCTCAGCCGCCGCCGGTACTTGACCGTGTAGTCCGGCCAGTTGTTGGTGATCCTGCCCGACTCGGTCTTGTACCAGCTGTGGCAGTCCTCGGCCCACACGGTGCGCGCGGCCGCCTCGTCGATCTCCTCCCGGAACGCGGCCATCGCCTCGTCGGTGGGCTCGACCGCCCGCGCCCCCGAGTCCCGGAGCCGGTCCAGCAGCGACAGGACGTAGCCGACCTGCTGCTCGATCATGAACAGGATCGAGTTGTGGCCGAGGTTGGTGTTCGGCCCGTACAGCAGGAAGAAGTTCGGGAAGCGGGGCACGGCCAGCCCGAGGTGCGCGTAGGCGCCGTCCGCCCACAGCTCGTGCAGGTCGACGCCCCCACGGCCGTACACACGGATCGGGGACAGGAACTCCGTGGTGCGGAAGCCGGTGCCGAAGATGATCGTGTCGACGGGGTGCTCCTCACCGGTCGCGTCGACGATGCCCCGCGGCGTCACCTTCTCGACCCCGTCGGTGACGACGCGCACGTGCGGCTTCAGCAGCGTGGGGTACCAGTCGTTCGCGATGAGCAGGCGTCGGCAGCCGGGGCTGTAGTCCGGCACGATCGCCTCCCGGGGGAGCTGGTCCGAGGCGAGCCTCCCGATGCGCTTGGCGAACTGCTCCTGGACCATGCGCCCCATGCGGCTGTTGCGGCGCATGAGCGAGAACCGTGCCTCGAACCGCCAGTAGATCGACTCCCGGTAGGCGCGCTGGAGGAACGGCACCCGCGTGAGCAGCCATCGCTCCCACGGCCGGAACGCGCGGTCGGGCTTGGGCACGACGTAGTTCACGCTCCGCTGGAACAGCGTCAGCTGGCGGGCCCACTTCGCGACCTGCGGCACGAACTGGATCGCGCTGGCACCGATCCCGACCACCGCGACGCGCTCGCCCCGCAGGTCGTGGTCGTGGTCCCAGCGCGCCGAGTGGAACGTCGTGCCGTCGAAGGAGTCCAGGCCCGGCAGGTCCGGGATGTACGGCACGTTGAGCTGCCCGAGCCCGCTGACCACGACGTCGAACTCGGACTCCTCGCCCGCCGCGGTGCGCAGCCGCCATGTCGAGGTCGTGTCGTCCCAGCGGATGGACTCCACCGGGGTGCGGAGGCGGAGGTGCGGCTCGAGCCCGAACCGGGGCACGAGCGACTCGAAGTACTCGAGGATCTCCGGCTGCTCCGGGAACTTGCGGGTCCAGTCGGTCTTCGGGGCGAACGACAGGCTGTAGAGGTGCGAGGGGACGTCGCACGCGGCCCCCGGATAGGTGTTGTCGCGCCAGGTGCCACCGACGCCGTCCGAACGCTCGAAGATCGTGAAGTCCTCGATGCCCTCCTGGAGGAGCCGGATGCCCATGCAGAGGCCCGCGGCTCCGGCGCCGAGGATCGCGACGCGCGGCCGGCGCGGGGCGACCCCGGACCCAGCTGCGAGCTCCGTTCCGACGCGGACCATCGAACACCCCCTGTCCGCCGACGCGGGACGGCCCGAGGGTACCGCAGGGCGGGCACGATGCGGCACGCCGCCGCACCCTCCGGGATTACCCGGACCCACGGGCGGGTTGTCGTGTCCACATCCCTCGTGTCAGGAGCACCACCGAATGGCCACCATCGATCTCACCGCCGCCGACTTCCAGACGACCATCGAGTCGGACGGGATCGTGCTCGTCGACTTCTGGGCGGAGTGGTGCGGGCCGTGCCGCTCCTTCGCCCCCGTGTTCGAGGCGGCCTCGGAGGAGCACCCCGACAAGACGTTCGCGAAGGTGGACACCGAGGCCGAGCACGAGCTCGCCGGCGCCCTCAACATCCAGTCGATCCCGACCCTGATGGTCTTCCGCGACGGGATCCTGATGTTCGCCCAGCCCGGTGCGCTGCCGAAGGCGGTGCTCGACGACCTCATCTCCCAGGTCGAGGCGCTCGACATGGACCAGGTCCGCGCCGAGCTGGAGGGCGCCGCGACCGACTGACCCGGTCGGCGCGCGGACGGCTGCAACCGTCCGTACGAGGTCCTAGTGTCGGTCGCAGTGTGCGACACGATCGTGACCCTCACCGACCAGGGGGTCCTGTTCGCGAAGAACAGCGACCGTGACCCCAACGAGTCGCAGCTCCTCGAGGCGGTGCCCGCGCGCACCCACCCCGAGGGCGCGTCCGTCCAGTGCACCTGGATCTCGATCCCCCAGGTGCGCCACACCCACGCGGTGCTGCTGTCGCGGCCGTGGTGGATGTGGGGCGCCGAGATGGGCGCGAACGAGCACGGCGTCGTCATCGGCAACGAGGCCGTGTTCACCCGCGCACCCGCCGAGCCCGAGGACGGGCTGCTGGGGATGGACCTGCTCCGGCTGGCCCTCGAGCGGGCGGACGACGCGGAGGCCGCCGTCGACGTCATCGTCGAGCTCCTCGAGCGCCACGGCCAGGGCGGCTCGTGCAGCCGGGCGAACCCGAGCTTCCGGTACGACAACAGCTTCATCGTCGCCGACCCCGACGGCGCGTTCGTGCTCGAGACCGCCGGGCGGAAGTGGGCCACCGAGCGGGTGCGCGGCGCCGCGCGGACCATCTCCAACGGCCTGACGATCCCGGGCTTCGCGGAGGAGCACGCGGATCCGCTGCGCGGCCGGGTCGCGGCCTGCGACCGGCGGCGGGCGATCACCCGCGCCGGTGCCCGGGTCGCACGCACCCCGAAGGACCTCATGGAGGTCCTCCGCAGCCACGGACCGACGCACGACCCGCGGTACGGCTGGCTGAACGGGGGCATGGGCGCACCCTGCATGCACGCCGGTGGCGGCCTGCTCACGAACAGCCAGACCACCGCCTCGTGGGTGGCGGACCTGCGGGAGCGCGGGGCCCAGCTCCACTGGGTCACCGCCACCAGCGCCCCGTGCACCTCGCTGTTCAAGCCGGTGCGCATGGGCGAGGCGTTCGACCTCGGCCCCGACCCCACCGACCGCTACGACGCCGACACGCTGTGGTGGCGCCACGAGCGCCTCCACCGGGCGGTCATGGCCGATCCGGGTGCGCTCCTCCCCCGCTACTCCCACGCCCGGGACCGCGTGGAGGCGGGTTGGCTCGAGGACCCGCCCCCGGCGGCGGCGGCGTTCCGCGCCGCGGACGAGCTCGAGGCACGGTGGCTCGACGACGTGCTGGGTGCCGGCCTGCCCGACCGTCGCCCGACCCGCGTCCGCAGGTACTGGGCGGCCCGGAACCGGGAGGCAGGCATGCCGACGTCGGAGGGGTCGCGGTCCGCAGCGGCAGCGATGGCGGGGGCACGCCCGTGAGCGCGCAGCGGACCGGGGTCCTGGTGCTGGGCGGCGGCCTGTCCGGCCTGAGCGCCGCGCGGCGGCTGCGTGCCGCCGGCGTCGACGTGGTCGTGCTCGAGGCACGCGACCGGGTCGGCGGTCGCACCGAGGGCGGCCTGACCAGCGACGGGACGCCGGTCGAGCTGGGCGGGCAGTGGATCGGCCACACCCAGAACCGGATGTACGAGCTGGTCGACGAGCTCGGCCTGCACACGTTCCCCACCTACAACCACGGCGAGCACGTCACCCTGCTCGGTGGGAAGCTCGGCCGCCTGGGCTCCAAGCGCGGCGCGGTCCCCAAGCTCGACCCGTTCACCCTCGCCGACCTCTTCATCGGGCTCCAGCGCTTCGCGCGCGTCGCGGGGTCGGTCCCGCTCAGCCGGCCGTGGGAGGCGCCGAACGCGCGGGACCTCGACGGCATGACCTTCGAGACCTGGATCCGCAAGAACCTGCGCACGAAGGTGGGGCGCGCCTACTTCCGGGTGGCGACCGAGGCGGTCTTCTCCGCCGAGACCACGAACCTCTCCGCGCTGCACGCCGCGTTCTACACGCACTCCGGCACCGACTTCGACACCTTGCTGTCGGTCGACCGGGGCGCGCAGCGAGACCGGATCGTCGGCGGAGCCCACCTGATCAGCGAGCGGATGGCCGCGGAGCTCGGCGACGCCGTGCTGCTGGAGAGCCCCGTGCGGCTCGTCGAGCAGGACGACCGCGGCGTGGCCGCCACGACCCGCGACGGCCGCAGGTTCGAGGCGGAGCGGATGATCATCACCCTGCCCCCGACGCTGGCGGGCCGCCTCGAGTACGCACCGGTGCTGCCCTCATGGCGGGACCAGCTCACCCAGCGGCTCCCCGCGGGCTCGGTGATCAAGGTGTACTGCGTCTACGACGAGCCGTTCTGGCGCGACGAGGGGCTCACCGGCCAGGCCGCGTCCGACACGGGCCCGGTCAAGGTCACGTTCGACAACTCGCCCCCCTACGGCGGCCCCGGCATCCTCATGGGGTTCCTCGAGGCGGACGACGGTCGGCGCTGGGCCCGGCGGTCGCTCGAGGAGCGGCGCGAGGTCGTGGTGGAGTGCTTCGCCCGCTACTTCGGCGCCCGGGCACGCAACCCGGTCGAGTACCTCGAGCGGGACTGGATGGCCGAGGAGTTCAGCCGCGGGTGCTACGGAGCGCACTTCACCCCCGGGGCGTGGACGTCCTACGGCCACGCCCTCCGCACCCCCATCGGCCGGCTCCACTGGGCCGGGGCGGAGTGCTCGCCCGTGTGGAACGGGTACATGGAGGGCGCGGTCCGATCGGGTGAGGACGCCGCGGGTGACGTGCTCGCCCGGCTCGGCGTGCCGGACCCGCTCATCGCGCCGGACCGAACGACCTGAGCCACGCCCTCGAACCGCACGCACGGAGGCCCGACCATGGACAGGACCGACGCGGACATCGACACCGGCGAGCGGATCGAGCACGACGCACTCGGCCCGATCGCCGTGCCCGCCACCGCACGGTGGCGGGCGCAGACCCAGCGCGCGGTCGAGAACTTCCCGATCTCCGGTGAGCGGGTCGACCCGCAGCTGATCCGGGCGATCGTGATGATCAAGGACGCGGCGGCCACCGCGAACGCCGAGCTGGGCGTCGTCGACCCGGCCGTGGCCGACGCGATCCACCGCGCCGCCGCCGAGGTGCTCGAGGGCACACACGACGACCAGTTCCCCGTCGACGTGTTCCAGACGGGCTCGGGGACCTCGTCGAACATGAACGTGAACGAGGTGCTGTCGTCGCTCGCGACCGAGCTGCACGGCGCCCCCGTCCACCCCAACGACCACGTGAACGCGTCGCAGTCGTCCAACGACGTCTTCCCGACCGCGATCCGCATCGCCGCCGCAGGGGCCGTGACCGGGGAGCTCCTGCCCGCCCTGGAGCACCTGGCGGCGAGCCTGCGCCGCAAGGCGGACGAGTTCGCCGAGGTGGTGAAGTCCGGGCGGACCCACCTGATGGACGCCGTGCCGGTCACCCTGGGGCAGGAGTTCGGCGGCTACGCCACCTCGGTCGAGCTGGGGGCGCAGCGGGTCGCCGGCACCCTCGGTCGCCTCCAGGCGCTGCCGCTGGGCGGCACCGCGGTGGGCACCGGGCTGAACGCACCCGACGGCTTCGCAGCCCGGGCGATCGAGCTCCTCGCCGAGGCGACCGGGCTCGAGCTGCGCGAGGCGGAGGACCACTTCGAGGCGCAGGGCGGCCAGGACGTGCTCGTGGAGCTCAGCGGCGCCACCAGGGTCGTCGCGGTCAGCCTGAACAAGCTGGCGAACGACCTGCGCTGGATGGCGTCGGGCCCCTCGACCGGGTTGTCGGAGATCCGCCTCCCGGACCTGCAGCCGGGCAGCTCGATCATGCCCGGCAAGGTCAACCCGGTGCTCCCGGAGGCGGTCCACCAGGTCGTCGCCCAGGTGATCGGCAACGACGCGGCCGTGGCCTTCGGGGGCTCCGCGGGCAGCTTCGAGCTCAACGTGATGATGCCGGTGATGGCCCGCAACCTGCTCGAGTCGGTGCGGCTGCTGGCCGCCGCGTCACGTCTGCTCGCGGACCGGTGCATCGACGGCATCGAGGCCGACGAGGAGCGGTGCCGCAGGTTCGCGGAGTCCTCGCCGTCGCTGGTCACGGCCCTGGTGCCCGTCGTCGGCTACGAGGCCGCGGCCCGTGCCGCGAAGCGGGCCGTCGCGGAGCGCCGCACCATCCGGGAGGTCGTGCTGGAGGAGGGCCTGGCGGAGCCGGCCGAGCTGGACCGCGCCCTCGACGTGCTGGGCATGACGCGGGGCGGCCGGCGGACCGGGTGAACCCCGGCGGCCGCCGGCCGCGTCGCGTCGATGTGGGCGGTGGGTCGGCTCAGTCGACCGACAGGAGCGCGAACAGCTCGGTCTTGCGGTCCTCGAACTCCTCGAAGGAGATCTGCTCCGACTCGAACTGCTCGTGGAGCTCCGCGACCATCTTCAGCAGCTGGTCCGGCGGGATCTCCTGACCCGGCTGGATCTCGCCGGGGTCGACGGCCGCCGTGTCCTCGGGCTTGCGTGCGGCCTTCTCGAGGCGCTTCTCGCGCTTGGCTGCCGCCTTGGCCTTCTTCGCCCGATCCCGTTGGAGCTTCTCGAAGCTCGTCCTGCTCGCGGCCATGGTGGTCCTCCTCAGCTGGCCCCGGTGCACCAGCGGCATCTCCGCGCGAGGACCGGATGTGCCGAGTGCATCCGGTCCCGGGACCTGTCGGCCACGCCGGGTCGGCGATCCCTCCGGATCGGCGGCGACCACGGGCGGGTCGGTCCCTGCAACACTCCGTTCCGGCCGCGGGGCCGTCCCCGGCCGGTGGTCGCGGTCGACTCTAGGAAACCCCTTCCGGCGTGGGCCATTCCACCCTCGCCGTCAACCGCTCCGGAGGTGCCGAAAACGCAAGGGACCGCCGGCTTGCGCCGGCGGTCCCGCACGACCTCCTGAGGAGGCTCAGATGACCCGGACGTTCTGGGCTTCCTCGCCCTTGCGGCCCGGGGCCACGTCGAACTCGACGGTCTGGCCTTCCTCGAGCGACCTGTAACCAGTCCCCTGGATGTTCGAGTAATGGACGAAGACGTCCTCACCCTGCTCACGGGAGATGAATCCGAAGCCCTTCTCGTTGTTGAAGAACTTCACGGTTCCTGTTGCCACTTACTTCTCTTCTCTTCCATCCGGGGAGGCCCTTGTGGTCGCCCCGAGGTGGCCAGTGTAGGTGCAGGCCCGCCGCGCGCGCCGTCAGAACCTGATGAGGCCCTCGTAGTCCTCGCGGGTCACCGCCCGCCCCACGAGCGATCCGCCGCGCACCGGCACGTCGATGTGCTCCCCTCCCAACCGGAAGCGCACCCGCTCGATGCCGGGCTGGGCGGTGAGCGTGCAGGTCATCTGCGCGACCGCGAGCAGCTGCTCGTCGCCGGGCAGCTGCCCGAACTCGTCGTCGAGGTCGACCGTCGCCGTGCCGTCCGCCGCGGCGACCGCGTCGACCACCTCGTCGTCGACCGCGCTGCGCAGCCCGACCCTCGTCTGGCCCTCGCTCGGCGGCGAGGTCACCAGCTCGCGGAGCCCGCCGTCGCCGCCGCCGGGGCGGCGGGTCACGGGCAGCAGCGCCCCGTCGAGGGTGAGGCACACGCTGGTGGGACCGGTCCCTGCCGCGGCCGTCGGTGCGGTGGTGGTCGTGGAGTCCGACAGGAGGTCGAAGGGCACCTGCTCGTCGGGCACCGTCCTCGCCGCGCGGTCCGTCGGCACCCCGCACCCCACGACCAGCAGGCAGGCGCCCGCGCACGCGAGGACCCGCGGCCGCCTTCCGCGCAGCAGCTGACGCACCCGGGCGTTCATGCGGCCGGCACCTCCGGAAGTTCCACCACGAACGACGCGCCCCCACCGGGGCGGTCCTCGACCCAGATCCGGCCTCCGTGGAGCTCGACGTGCTGGCGGGTCACCGCGAGCCCGAGCCCCGTGCCCGCCGGCGAGTTCGGCGACTCCGAGGCACGGCCCCGGGCGAAGCGCTCGAAGATCGCCTCGCGCTCGGCAGGTGCGACCCCGGGGCCCCGGTCCTCCACGCGCACCCGCACGCGCTCCCCGCCGTCCCCCGCTGGCACCTGCTCCAACCGGACGTGGGTGGCGCCGCCCGCGTAGCGCTGCGCGTTCTCGAGCAGGTTGCTCAGCACCTGCTGGATCCGCCGCCGGTCCACCCGCACCGGGAGCGGCTCGGGCCCCTCCACCGGGACGCCGTCGAAGCCGCGGGTCTGCACGACCTCCTCGCACAGCGCCAGCAGGTCGGTGTCCTCGGGCTCCAGGGTCGCGGTGCGTGCGTCGAAGCGGGAGATCTCGAGCAGGTCGAGCACCAGTCCGTTGAACGCGCGCACCTGCTCGTCGAGCATCTCGATGACGGGGACCACCTCGGCGGGCAGCTGGTCCCGTCGGCGGTCGACGATCGAGACCGCCGAGGCGAGGGCCGCCACGGGGCCGCGGATCTCGTGGCTCACGTCGGACGCGAAGCGGCGTTCCCGCTCGATCCGCTCGTCGAGCTCGTCGAGCATCTCGTTGAACGACGCGGCGAGCGGCTCGAGGTCCGCGTCACCGGCCGCGTCGAGGCGGCGTCCCGCACCGGACTGCTCCCCCGCTCCGGTGCCGGGGTCCGTCGCGGGGTCGGCCCGAGCGATCCGCTCCGCCACCAGCGCGAACCGTCGGAGCGGGCGGAGGATCGCGCTGCTCAATCCTGCGCCGAGGACCCCGCCGACCACCGTCGCCGCCAGGGCGGCGAGGGACAGCGAGCGAGCCAGGTTCGACAGGGTCGACTCGACCTCGTCGAGCGAGGTGATCTCGAAGTACTGGGCGCCGGCGGCCGCGATCGGCACCCCCACCGCGAGCGCCGGGGTGTCGAAGTGCTCGAAGCGCTGCACGCCGGCCCGGCCAGCGGCCACGGCCTCGGCGAGCGAGCCGGGCACCTCCGCCGCGGTGACCTGCACCGAGCTGGAGTACCAACGGCCGCCCACCTGGAGCACCGAGTCGCCGGCACCGCCGACCTGCAGGCCTGCCAGCAGCTGGCTCATGTCCGGCGGGGGCGGATCGATGCGGGTGCGCAGCAACCGCGCGTTGGTGTACGCCTGGCGCTGGGCGACGGTCTCTCGCTCGCTGAGCAGGCTGGAGCGCACCAGCGCATGGGCGGCCAGGGCGAGGGCCGACGACAGCAGCAGCGACATCAGCCCGAACGCCACGCCCGCCCGCACCCTCAGCGGCAGGTGCCGCCGGGCGCGTGCCCCGCGGCGTCCCGCCGGCGGGGTGGCGGGGCGGACCGTCTCCTCGTCGGCATCCGTGCGGACCATCCGCCCGCGGTTCTAGCCGCCGCAGCACGGTCGCGTCCCCCCCGCCGTCCCCCGGGTGCACGCCACGCCCTCCCGACGCGGGGAGGGACCGCGCCACCGGGTCCCGAATCAGCTACGATGGTGTGCACATATCCGCCAGACGCGCTGTCCCTCCCCCGACTGGGCGCGCTGGCCGGGAACGGCGGGCCGGGAGTCGGCCGTGCGCACCCGGACCCTCCGTCGGAGATCGGGTGGGAGGACCGAACCGGGGCGATCGGGCGGCGAGGAGCCGACCCGCGGGGCTGCTGCTCCGCACCCGCACACCGTTGAAGCGAGTCGAGGTGCACATGCAAGAGCTGGACCAGCTGGACCGGGCCGAGCACCCGGACGTCGTGGGCGACGAGGTCGTCCCGTCGTCCACGCGCCCGACCGAGCTGCCACGCGGCTTCGAGTTCGCCGTCGAGGCGGCCGCAGCGGCCGAGGCCACGCCGGAGCAGCTCGCCATGCTCGACCAGCACCGGGACGCCTGGCGCCACTGCCTGGAGCGCCTGCTGCACCAGACCGACGAGCACCTCGAGTCGGTGCGGACGATCACCGGCCCCGAGCGGGACCAGATCGTCGCCGACTTCGAGCAGGAGCGCGACCGCCTCGAGGCGGCGCTCGCCCGCCTCGACGGTGCCTCCGAAGGCCTGGCCGACCCGCTGCTGCTGGAGTCCGCCGGCCAGGTCCGGCTGCAGGCGTCGTGGGCGTCCGGACGGCTGGTGGTCTGGGCGGGCGGGCCCGGCACGGAGCCCGCCACCGCGGAGGAGCTCGAGCAGCTGCTGCGCGAGAGCTTCGGGCTGTTCCAGATCCAGACGCCCGAGTGGTCGCCGCACCCGCCCGTGCAGCTCCCCGACGGCGCACGCGCCCCGGCGCTGGCCCTCGGCGTGCAGGACGCGCTCGCGTGGCTCATGGCGCTCGGCGGCGGCCACGACGACGACCGGCTGGGCAGCAGCGTGACCTGGCTCGGTCGCGTGGTCGTGTGGGCGGTCCGCCTCGTCGCGGCAGGGCACATCGTGCCGACGCTGCGCACCCGGCGCCGCGGCAAGCAGCAGGCCAACGGCGGCGAGCCGATGACCGAGCTGTCGGTCCGGTGGGTGCCCGCACTGGTCAAGGCCTCCGAGCTGAAGGAGCTGGCCGCGGCCATGCCCGGCCCGGTCACCGCCCTCGAGCGTGCGGAGCCGGAGCACGTCACCACGACCATCGCCACCGCGATCGTGCACATGATCGCGACCCAGGCGGCGTCGATGCTGACCTTCCCGGCACCCCCGCCGGACCCCCGCGACGCCGTCTCGATCGCCGAGAGCGTCCTGACCCGCCTCGACGGCTCGGCCTTCGAGGCGCCGACCCGTGCCGGCACCGAGATCTCCCGCCGCCTCGAGCGCTGGACCAACCCGGTCACCACCCCCAGCGACGCCCGCCTGGTCGTGCAGCTCGACCCGCCGGACAAGGACGGTGCCTGGTTCCTGTCGGTCTCGGGGCCCGACCCCGACGGGCAGCTCGTCCCCCTCGAGGTCGCCCTCGTCGAGAGCCGCCCGAAGCGGCACCTCGCCGACCAGCTCGCCCGGCTCGAGCGCATCATGCCGGTGCTCAAGCGGCCGGGTGAGGCCCGCCGCGGCCAGGTCGTCCTGAGCCAGGACGAGGCCTGGGAGCTCATGACCGAGACCGGCCCGCTGGCCGCCGAGGCCGGGTTCGACGTGCGGGTGCCGGCGCTGTCGCGTCGCAAGCCCACGCCCGCGCTGCGGCTCGAGACCGTGCCGGCCGACGACACGGTCGTCGGCGCCCACCAGCTGTCCCAGGTCCGCTGGTCGGCGGTGTTCGACGACGTCGAGCTCACCGCCGCCGAGATCGCCGAGCTGGCCTCGCAGGCGCGGCCGCTCGTGCGCTCGCGGGGCCGGTGGGTGGAGCTGGACCGGGTCGATCTCGCGGAGGCCGCGGCCGCGCTCGCGGAGCGCTCCAAGCAGACCCAGCTCACCGGTGCGGAGGTGCTCCGCTACGCCATCGGGCTCGAGGACTCGCCGCTCGCCGGGGGCGTCAGCGTCGCCGGCACCGGCTGGGCCGCCGACCTGCTCGAGCGGGCGTCGCAGGTCTCGACCGAGCCGATCACCACGCCGGAGGGCTTCCGCGGCGAGCTGCGCAGCTACCAGGCCGAGGCGGTGGCCTGGCTCGGGTTCCTCGACGCCGTCGAGCTGGGCGGGTGCCTGGCGCTCGACATGGGTCTCGGCAAGACCCCGACGATGCTCGCCCACCTCGCACGCACCGCGGGCAACGGTCCCGCGCTCGTCATCGCCCCGCCCGCGGTGGTCGGCAACTGGGCGGCCGAGGCGGCCCGGTTCACCCCCGACCTGCGTGTGGTGGTCCACCACGGCGCCCAGCGGGCGTCCGCGTCGGAGCTCGCCGCGGAGGCCGAGGGTGCCGACGTCGTGATCACCACCTACGGCACCGCGGTGCGCGACGTCGAGGCGCTCGAGCAGCTCCGTTGGGACCGGCTGGTGCTGGACGAGGCGCAGGCGATCAAGAACCCCGCGAGCGAGACCGCCCAGCAGCTGCGCCGCATCCCCGCCAGGGTGCGCATCGCGCTCACCGGCACCCCGATCGAGAACGGCCTCGGCGACCTGTGGGCGATCCTCGACTTCACGAACCCGGGCCTGATCGGCCCGCGCAACGCGTTCATCTCGCAGCTGTCCGCGTCCCGCGACGGTGGCCGCCGCAGCGGCGAGTCCGCGCTGCGGGCACTGAACGGGATCCTGGTGTTCCGCCGCACGAAGGCCGAGCCGGAGGTCGCCGCCGAGCTGCCCGAGCGCATCGACCAGCTCGACCACTGCACGATGACCCCCGAGCAGATCGGCCTGTACCAGGCGGTGCTCGACAAGCTCGTCAAGGAGCAGGCCGAGTCCGAGGACAAGGAGCAGCGCAAGGGCGCGATCCTCGCCGCGATCACCGCGCTCAAGCAGATCTGCAACCACCCCGCGGCGTACCAGGACGACGGACGCCCGCTGGCGGGCCGTTCCGGCAAGCTGACCCGACTGGAGGAGATCGTCGAGTCGGTCTTCGCCGCCGAGGAGCGGGTGCTGATCTTCACGCACTTCGCGTCGTGGGGGCAGCGCCTCGCCGAGCACCTCACCGAGGTCACCGGCGTGCCCATCGCCTGCTACCACGGCGGCCTGCCCCGCAAGGAGCGCGACCGGATCGTCTCGGAGTTCCAGAGCGGTGAGGGCCCCGGGGCGCTCGTGCTCTCCCTCAAGGCGGGCGGTACGGGCCTCAACCTGACCGCCGCCAGCCACGTCGTGCTCTACGACCGCTGGTGGAACCCCGCGGTGGAGGACCAGGCACGCGACCGGGCCTGGAGGATCGGCCAGACGCGCACGGTGGTGTCGCACCGCCTCGTGTGCCCCGGCACCGTCGACGAGCGCGTCGAGGAGGTCGTGGCCGGCAAGCGCCACATCGCGGACCTCGTGCTGCCCAAGTCGAGCTCGCTGGCCGACCTCGACGCACAGCAGCTGCGCACCGCCCTCGGCCTGCGCTCCGACAGCCTCCTCACCGAGAGCGCTGCGGACATCGAGCGGGAGCGGGCCGAGCGCGAGGCGGCACGGGCCGCGGAGGACGGAGAGGGCGAGGACGACGTGGGTGACGCACCTGTCGGCAGCGAGCACGCCGAGGAGCTGGCGGAGGTGGGATCGTGAGCGCACAGCGACGCCGTTCGAAGCAGCGCCGCAACGCGCGCAAGCAGCGCACGGCGCCGCCGGCGGAGTTCTGGCGCGCCGCGCCGGAGCCCCCGGAGCCGCCCGACATCGTCCCCGCCGAGCACCCGGGCGCGCTCCTGCGCTCGATGGGGGCCCCGCCCCTCCCGGGCCAGCGGACCGAGGCGTCGCTCGGCTACCTTCAGGCGGTCGTGCACCAGGCCGCGAAGATCGCCAGCGCGGTGGCGGCCTCCGCCGACCTGCTCGGCAGCGACGACGACGAGGACGGCGCCGGCACGGGGTCCTGAGCGGCGGGCGCGCGCCTCAGCCCGCTGCCGCGGCGGTGCTCCCGCCCACCGCGCGCTGCGGTTCGTGCTGCACGTCCTCGGGTCCCAGCTCGCGGGTCCAGGCGGCGAACTCCAGCAGGATCCCGTCGGGGTCCTGGAAGTAGAGCGAGCGCACGTAGACGCCCGGGTGGAGGTCGTCCGCGATGCCGAGCTCGCTGTCGTCGTGGTTCGCGACCTCGGTGGTGTCGACCCCGGCCGCCCGCAGCCGGTCGCGGTACTCCTCCATGCGCTCCGGGGGCACGGTGAACGCCACGTGGTTCATCGAGCCGATCGCGCTCGTCAGCTCGCCACGGTCGGGGCGGGCCTTCGGTGCGGAGATGCCGGGCGCGGCCTCGGGGGCGTCGGGGAACCAGAAGAACGCCAGGCTGTCACCGCCCCCGCAGTCGAAGAAGAAGTGCTGGCCCATCCCGAAGGGCAGCTCGATCGTCTTGACCAGCGGCATGCCGAGCACCCCCTGGTAGAAGTCGACCGTCCGCTGCATGTCGCTGCACACGAGCGCGAGGTGGTGCACCCCTCCGAGCTCGAACCCCTCGTCCCCCACCGGCCGGTCCCCCACTGCGTCGCCCCCCCGTCTCGCGAGCGTTCGCGCCGAACCATAATCCGCGGCCCGGGTGGGTGGAACCGGAGGACGCCGCCGGTAGCGTCGAGGTGTGTCCGCCCCCGAGCTGCGCGCGCGGCGCGTCCAGTTCCGATTCCCCGACGACCTGGACCCCGTGTGGAACCCCCGGCACCCCGAGGCCGCCGCGGCGGCGAACTCGGTCTCGCTGCTCATGCCGTACGTCGAGCCGTACATCGTGCGCTCGGTGCGCGGCGCGCGCGACCGCCTCGACGAGCCCACCCGGGCCCGTGCCGAGGAGTTCGCCCGCCAGGAGCTGGCCCACCACGCGCAGCACCGCCGGTTCAACGACCTCGTCGTCGCACGGCACCCGCGCCTGGCCCGGATCGAGCGCTGGGCGCGCGCCGCGTGCGACTGGCTGTCGCGCACCCGCTCCGAGGAGTTCTCGCTCGCGTTCGCCGCCGGGGCCGAGGCGATCGCGTTCGGCATCGCCCGCTGGGCGGAGGAGAACGTCCGGACGCTGTTCGACGGCGCCGACGACGTCGTCTCGACGTTGTTCCTGTGGCACCTCGCGGAGGAGGTCGAGCACAAGTCGGTCGCGTTCGACGTGCACCGTGCGGTCGGCGGGTCGCGGTGGCGCTACCTGCTCGCGAGCTGCACCGCCCTGGCGCTGCTCGTCCTGCTGACCTTCCCGGCGATCGTGGTGCAGCTGCACGACCAGCGCCGCCTCTGGTCACCCGTCGCGTGGTGGCGGCTCACCCGCTGGGCGCTCGGGCTCGGCTTCGAGGTACTGCCCGCGATCGGGATGTCGGCGCTGCGCGACCACCACCCGGACCAGCTGCGCGACCCGGTGCTGCTCAGCGCGTGGCTGCAGCACTTCGACCCCGAGACCGCGACGATGCCGCTGTGGACCAGCAGCGGCGCGGCTCCCGCGGCCGGGGGGCTCAGCCCTCGACCGTGATCGCGTACTCGGGGCAGTTGTCCGCGGCGAGCTGCGCCTTGCGCTCGAGGCCCTCGGGTACCTCGCCGTCGGTGCGCAGCACCGCGTAGCCCTCGTCGTCGACGTCGAACAGCTCGGGTGCCAGCAGGTAGCACCGGTTGTGCCCCTGGCAGGCGTCGCGGTCGAACCTGATCCTCACGAGCTCCTCCCCAGGCGTACGGGCAGCGTGCGGGGTCCCCGGACTTGACCCGTCGACCAGCGCACCGCATCGGGGTCGGCGAGCTCGAACTCGGGGATGCGCTCCAGCCACTCGCGCACGGCGACGGTCAGCTCCATGCGCGCCAGGTTCGACCCCAGGCACCGGTGGATGCCGAGCCCGAACGCGGCGTGGCGGTTCCGCTCCCGGTCGAGGACCACCTCGTCGGCCCGCTCGAACACCTCGGGGTCGCGGTTGGCGGCGGGGAACGGCAACAGCACCCAGTCCCCCTCGCGCATGGTGACCCCGCCGAGCTCGACGTCCTTCGCGACCTTGCGGGCCATCGTCACCGGGGCGTACGCGCGCAGGAACTCCTCGATCGCGATCGGCAGCAGCTCCGGCTCGTCGCGGAGGCGGCGCCGGTGCTCGGGGTGCTGGGCGAGGTGCCACAGGGTGGCGCCGATCGCCGACCACGTCGTGTCGATCCCGGCGAGCAGCAGCAGGGCGACCGTGCCGAGCACGTGGTCGTCGCTCAGCGGCTGCCCGTCGATCTCGGCGTCCAGCAGGAAGCTGATCAGGTCGTCCGCGGGCTGCTCGCGGCGCTCGGCGATCTTCTCCGCGAGGTACCAGGTGAGCGTGTCCTCGGGTGCCACCGGGTCGTTCTGGCCGGCGGTCTCGAGGATGCGGTGGATGAAGACGCGGAAGCGGTCGCCGTCGGAGGTCGGCACCCCGAGCATGTGGGCGATCACCCGAACGGGGATGTGCTGCGCGTAGCCGGTGGCCGCGTCGACGACGTCACCGTCGCCCGTCCCGTCGAGCAGGTCATCGAGCAGCTCACCGCAGAACCGGCGGGTCGGCTCCTCGAGCGGCCGGATCGCCTTCGGGGAGAACGCGGGCAGCAGCAGCCTGCGGGCGACCTCGTGGAACGGCGGGTCCGATGTGATCGGCGGGGCGTAGCCGACGGGTGCCGGCTCGGACGGTTCGAACACCGACACGATCACGCCCCGGGAGCTGAAGTGCTCGGTGTCGTGGGCGATGGCGGACACGTCCGCGTGGCGCGTCGGCAGCCAGGTGCCACCGAAGCGCGGTGAGTGGGCGACCGGGCACTCCTGCCGCAGCTGCGCCCAGATCTCGGGTGCCCGCGCCGCGTACTCCTCGTCGGTGTGGTCGAAGTCCGTCGCCCAGTCGGTGACCGGGCAGCGCGCCTGCGCCTCCATCGAGACCTCCGGGTTCGAAGCGTCGGTCTCGCAGCCTAGGGCCGCCGGACGACGTTCCCGCGCCGGCGTCGGAACGAAGGTCAGGGCGTCGGCTCCAGCTCCCGGTCCGCGGCCTCGGCGGCGCCGGCGGCGGGTGCGCCCGACTCGTCGTGGTCGCCCTCGACGTTGATGGTCGGCAGGAGGCGGTCCAGCCAGCGGGGGAACCACCAGTTCCTGTCGCCGAGCAGCTCCATCGTCGCCGGGACCAGCAGCATCCGCACCACCGTCGCGTCGAGGAGCACCGCCAGGGCGAGCCCGAAGCCCATGAGCTTCACGACCCGGTCGGTCTCCAGCAGGAAGCTGCCGAACACCACGACCATGATCGCAGCCGCGGCGGAGATCACCCGTGCCGTGGCGGCGAGCCCATCCGCGACCGAGGTGACGCTGTCGCCGGTGCGCAGCCACTCCTCACGGATGCGCGAGAGCAGGAACACCTCGTAGTCCATCGACAGGCCGAACACGATGGCGAAGAGCATCATCGGGACGAACGGCTCCACCGGTGCGGGCTCGATCCCGAAGAGGTCCTTGAGCCAGCCCCACTGGAAGATCGCGACGATCACGCCGTAGGCGGCGCCGATCGACAGCAGGTTCATGATGACCGCCTTGATCGGCACCAGGATCGAGCGGAACACGATCATCAGCAGCACGAACGACAGGCCGAGCACCGCGACGAAGAACAGGGCGAGCCGGTCCGCGAGGTAGTCGGCGAAGTCGACCATCACGCCCACGGTGCCCGTGACGAGCACGTCGAACCCGGCGCCCGCGGTCGCCTCGGGCAGCACGTCGGTGCGGAGGTGCTCGACCAGCTCGGTGGTCGCTTCGTCCTGGGGTGCGGTCGTGGGGAAGACCTGCCACAGCACCGCCCCGGACTCCGACGGGGAGTCGAGGTCGCTCGGGAACGGCGGCGAGACCGACGCGACGCCGTCCACCTCGGACACGACGCGGGTCACCTCGAGCAGCGGCGCCGAGCTCTCCGCGGCGCCCTCCGGCAGCTCCGCGACGAGCAGGATGCGGCCGTTGTAGCCGGGTCCGAAGCCCTCGGCGAGCAGGTCGTAGGACTTGCGGATCGTGTCGTCCTCGGCGGCGTTGCCGGCGTCGGAGAACCCGAGGCGGATGGAGGTCATCGGGATCGCCAGCAGGAGGAGCAGCGCCGTGGAGACCAGGCTGAGCGTCCACGGGCGGGCCTGGACGACCCGGCTCCACCGGTAGGCGAAGGTGTCCCGCAGCGGCTTCGGCGGGCGGGGCGGCAGGGCGCGCTTCAGCGGGGCGACCGCGAAGCCGGCGACGAGGACCACGGCCGCGAGCGGGAGCCCGAGCAGGAGCGGCTGGAGCTTGAGCCCGACCCCGAGCAGGGCGATGGCGACGAGCGCCGCGGCGACCACGCCGCGCCAGCGGGTCACGTCGATCCGCTCCCCCACGAAGCCGAGCAGGGCGGGCAGCAGCGTCAGGGAGGCGACGACGGTGACCGCGACCATCGTCGCCGCCCCGATGCCGAGGCCGGCCACGAAGCTCACACCCATGAGGAGCATGCCGAGCAGCGAGATCACCACGGTGATGCCCGCGAAGGTGACCGCCCGCCCGGAGGTGTCGATGGCGGTGGCGACGGCCTCGGCGACCGTGTGCCCGCGCTGCAGCTGCTCCCGGTAGCGGGTGACGATGAACAGCGCGTAGTCGATGCCGACCCCGAGGCCGATCATCACGCCAAGGATCGTGGCGAAGTCGGGCATCTCGACGACGTTCGACAGCAGGCCGAGCAGCACCGACCCCATGCCGATGCCGGCGAGCGCGACGCCGATCGGCAGCCCCATCGCCAGCACCGAACCGAAGGCGACGATGAGGATCACGATCGCGAAGGCGAGGCCGATGGCCTCGGCTGCGGGCTCCTCGAACTCCTGGAACATCGCACCGCCGTACTCGACCTGGAGGCCCTCCACGTCGGGGGCGAGCTTGCGGATCTCCTCGCCGCGGTCCATCGCGGTGTGGATGTCGGTGTCGGCGGGGATCTCGAGGGTCGCGTAGGCGATCGTGCCGTCCTCGGACACCTGGGAGCCGCCAGCGTCGCCGAGGAGCGCCATGGCGTCCTCGCCCAGCTCGGCGGCACCGGCCGCGTACCACTGGATCAGCTCCGGTGAGACCTCGTCCTCGCCCTCGTCGAAGGGGCCCTGCACGGTGGTGTCGTCGAGCGAGGCGACCTCATCGAGGAAGGTGCGGAGCTGCGCACGCAGCTCGGGATCCTCGAAGCCGTCCTCGTGGCGGAAGACGATCTGGCCCTCCATGCCGCTGCCGGCGCCACCCATCTCCGCCTCGAGCACGTCGAAGCCCTCGCGGCTCTCCACCTCCGGCAGGCTGAACTCCGTCGAGTAGTTGGTGCCCGTGCCCGACATGACGGCCCCGCCCACGAGGACGGCGGCGATCCAGAGCACCACCACGAGCCCACGGCGGCGGCAGGACCACGCGCCAAGTCGACCGAACATCCACGCCTCCCGGCAGCTGGACCGCCCGGGGGGCGCCGCAGCGCTGGCTGGGCGTGGGCGGTCGGGTGGTGCAAGTCTGCTGAGCCGACGGTTGGGTGGGCAAGGACCGTCGCGCCGATGTGACCGATGGCGCACCGTGCGCGCCCAGGACCGGGAGGGAGATCGATGTCGGACCAGCTGCGGGTGGAGGACCGGGACGGGGTGCGGACCATCACCTGGACCCGCCCCGATGCGCTCAACGCGATGACGATCGCGATGTGGAACGGGACCCGGGACGCACTCGACGGCGCCGCCGACGCGGGCATCGGCTGCGTGGTCCTGACCGGGACGGGCCGCGCGTTCACCGTCGGGCAGGACCTGGCGGAGTTCGGCGATCCCGGGCACGCAGAGCCCGACGGCGGTTTCCGGGGCCTGATGCGCGCCCTGCAGGAGCTGGAGCTGCCGCTCGTCGCGGCGGTCAACGGCCTCGCGGTCGGGTTCGGGCTGACCGTGCTGCCGTGGTGCGACGTCGTGCTCGTCGCCCCGGAGGCCAGGTTCCGGGCACCGTTCGTCGGGCTGGGGGTCACGACCGAGGCGGGCGCGAGCGTGGCGCTCGCGGACGTCATGGGCCCCCGGGCCGCCGCGGAGCTGGTGCTCACCGGCCGGTGGATGGACGCCGAGGAGGCGGTGCGGCACGGGCTCGCGAACCGGGTGGTTCCCGCCGAGGAGCTGCCCGGCGCCGCGGCGGAGTTGGCCCGCGGGATCGCCGCGCAGCCGCCCACGGCGCTGCGGAGGACCACCGCGCTGCTGCGCGAGGGGCGCCGCGGCTGGTCCGACGCGGTCGCCCGCGAGTACGACGCGTTCGCCGAGCTCGCCGGCGGCGAGGAGAACATCGCCGCGATCACCGCGTTCCTCGAGGGCCGCTGACCCGCGGCCCGGTCAGCCCACGCGGCGCAGCACGTTGCGGTCGGTGTGCGGGTACGGCTCGTCGAGCCCCCGCATGCGCAGCATCGTGGTGGACGAGTAGGCCCACTCGTCGGGCCCTCGCACCTCGACCTCGAGCAAGTAGCTGAGCGTGCTGGCCTCGCTCGCCAGGTACCGGTTCTCGGCGATCCGGTACGTCCCCTCGCCCGCGCGCAGCTCGAACGCGGTGGCACCTGGGCCGGCGGTCCCTCCCGCGACCAGCGAGATGCCCCGGGGGACGACGAAGCACTTCAGCACCTCACCGGTCGCCCCGTCCCACAGCCAGTAGCCGACCTCGGTGTGGAACGGCACCTGCTCCCCGCCGCGCCACATGCTCGAGCGGTGGTCGAGCCCGCAGAGGTGCTGGGACCCGTTGACCACCGGTCCGAACGGGGTGAGCGTCAGCTCCTCGGTGTAGGGGCTCTCCCACGACGCCCCGTGGGCGTGCGACCACGCGACGTCGAGCCCCTCGTCGCCGCGCCAAGTGCCCGCCAGCGCTGCCAGCGGCCCCCACTGCTCGTCCGTCATCCTCCGACCTCCCCCGCTCGGCCCGCCGACGTTACCGCTGCGGGACACGCCGCAGCGGCGCCGGGGCGCGCTCAGGCCTACCGGCGCTCCAGCAGGTCGGCGTAGTCGGGGTTCGTGTCGATGAACCGGGCGACGTACCAGCACTCGGGCACGACGCGGCGGCCGGTGGGACGCACGTCGTCGAGCGCCCGCCGGACCAGCTCCGCGCCGAGCCCGTGGCCGCGGGCGTCGGGCGCGATCACGGTGTGGGGGAAGACGATCTCGTCGTCGCCGCGGAGCCGGTACGCGGCCCGGCCCTTCACCTCGCCGTCCACGACGATCACGTAGCGGGACGCTTCGGGCTCGTGCCGGACCTCGGTCGCCATCTGGGCGCTCCTCGTCGTGTCAGTCGCCGGCGCTCGTACCCGGACGCCGGGGCGGGGCAAACGGTGCTCAGGCGTGCCCGCGGGGCTCGCGCAGCTCACCGAGGGGCTCGAGGAGCGGGTCGAGCAGGGCGTGCAGGTCCGCTCGGGCGCGCTGGCGGTCGTGGAGCGGGATCGTCGAGCGGCGCTCGAGGACGAACGAGAGCGCCAGCCGGACCAGCGCCTCGGCGACCACCTCGACCCGTCGACGGTCGGCGGGCCGCCCGAGGGGACCGAAAGCGTCCACGAGCACGCCGGTCGCGACCGCGATGAGGGGCTCCGACTCCACGGTGAGCAGGCGCAGCAGCCCCGGTTCGCTGCGCGCCAGGGCCGACAACGTCGCCCGCTCCGGGGATCCCAGGCCGGTCAGGAACCCCTCGACGACCATGTCCTCGATCGTCTCGAGGTGGACGGTCGCGAACATGATCGAGGTGAGGAACCGTCGGCACTCCCGGGCGAGCACCGCGGTGACGATCTGGGACCGGCCGTCGAAGCGGCGGTAGATCGTCGTGCGACCCAGGCCGCTCCGCTGCGCGATGTCGTCGACGGTGCAGCGGCGGATGCCGTACTGGAGGAACAGCTCCGACGCGGCGTCCAGGATCCGCGCCGTCGTCTCGTCCCCCGCCGGTGCCTGCGGTCCGCTCAGCGATCGCAGCAGTTCGTCGAGGTCGACATCGAGGTGGCGGCGCCCGCTCACGCGGTCGCGCCCACCGCTCGCGTGGCCTCGCGGGCCTCACGGCGCGCACGGGCCTCGCGGCGCCACCCGGCACGGGCCCGGGGCGCCCACCGGAGCGACCTCGGCACGAAGCGCCAGGTCTCCCGCACCCACAGCTCCAGCAGCTTGAGCTCCGCGGCCTCCACCGTGCCCCACGGGATGCCGAAGCGCCGGCGCACCACCGGCGGCAGCCCGCCCAGCGCCGTCAGCCGGAAGATCGGGGTGACGATCTCCCGCTGGATGGGGATCGTCCACCACGGGAGCCCCGGCATGCCGCTGACCTTGTCGTGCAGCGCCATGTCGACGGCACGCTCCGCGGCGGGGGTCATCTCCAGCACCTCGCAGCAGTACCGGTCCCACACCTCACCGAAGGCGGCGCGGTCCGGTGGCACCGGCCGCGGGCTCACGCCGTAGCGGCGGTACCACTCGACCCCGTCGAGGTAGAGCTCCTCGCGCTCGGCGTCGGTGAGCCGGTGGGTGTCGAAGCGGTCGACGAGCTGCTCGACGGCGAACTGGAACGTCGCGTGCGCCCACCAGAACGTCTCGGGCTTCAGCGCGCTGTAGGCGCGCCCCAGGTGGTCGGTGCCCTTGATGCGCCGGTGGTAGTCCCGCACCCGCCGCCCCGTGGCCTCGGCCTCCGGGCCGTCGTAGACGACACCGACGATCTCGGGCACCGAGCGCTGGATGCGGTCCCACGGCTCGGTGAAGAACGCCGAGTGGTCGACCACGCCCGCCCCGAGCCCCGGGTGCATCAGCTGGAGGATCCCCGTGGCGAGGCCGGTGAAGGACAGCCGGTTGTCCCCGGCCCAGCGCCACAGCAACGACTCAGGGCCCAGCTCGCGGGGTTCGATGCGGTACATGGGTACGAGTCTCGTACCGCGGGCCCACCGGGTCAACGACGATCGTGACGCCGGTCACGATCAGACGAGACCGAACGCCGCCATCGCCTGGGCGACCCTGAGGAAGCCCGTGATGTTCGCACCGAGCACGTAGTCGCCCGGCGCCCCGTACTCCTCCGCCGTCTCGTAGCAGGCCGCGTGGATCGAGGTCATGATCTCGGCCAGGCGCTGCTCGGTGTGCTCGAAGGTCCACGAGTCGCGGGATGCGTTCTGCTGCATCTCGAGCGCCGAGGTCGCCACACCGCCGGCGTTGGCCGCCTTGCCGGGCGCGAACAGCACGCCGGCCTCGCGGAACGCCTTCACCGCGTCGGGGGTGCAGGGCATGTTGGCGCCCTCCCCCACCGCGATGCAGCCGTTGGCAATGAGCCGGGCCGCGGCCGCGACGTCGAGCTCGTTCTCGGTCGCGCAGGGCAGCGCGACGTGGCAGGGGACCTCCCAGATGTCGCCCTTCTCGACGAACTCGGCCTTGCCGCCGCGACGGATCGCGTACTCCTCGATGCGGGCCCGGTCGGCCTCCTTCACCTCGCGCAGGAGGTCGACGTCGATGCCGTCGGGGTCGAGGACGTAGCCGGTCGAGTCGGAGCAGGCGACGACCTTGGCGCCCAGGTGGTGGGCCTTCTCGATCGCGTGCACCGCGACGTTGCCGGAGCCCGACACCACGCAGGTGCGCCCGTCCAGCGAGTGACCGTGGTGCTTGAGCGCCTCCTGGGTGAAGTAGACGACGCCGTAGCCCGTGGCCTCCTTGCGGACGAGCGCCCCGCCCCAGGAGGGGTCCTTGCCGGTGATCACCCCGGACTCGTAGCGGTTGGTGATCCGCTTGTACTGCCCGAACATGTAGCCGAGCTCACGGGTGCCCACGCCGATGTCGCCGGCGGGGACGTCGGTGTACTCGCCGAGGTAGCGGTACATCTCGGTCATGAAGCTCTGGCAGAACCGCATGACCTCGGTGTCGCTGCGGCCCTTGGGGTCGAAGTCGGAGCCGCCCTTGGCACCGCCGATGGGCAGGCCGGTGAGGGCGTTCTTGAAGATCTGCTCGAACCCGAGGAACTTCACGATCCCGAGGTAGACCGACGGGTGGAAGCGCAGGCCGCCCTTGAACGGGCCGAGCGCGCTGTTGAACTCCACCCGGAAGCCACGGTTGATGTGGACCTCGCCGGCGTCGTCCTGCCACGGGATTCGGAAGATGATCTGGCGCTCGGGCTCGCAGACGCGCTGGATGATCTTGAGCTCCCCGAGCTCGGGGTGCTTCTTGAGCACCGGGCCGAGGGAGCCCAGCACCTCCGTCACCGCTTGGTGGAACTCGGTTTCACCACGGTTGCGCCGCGTCACCTCTTCCAGGATCGGCTGGAGGCGCTCATCGACCGTGCGCTCAATGTGTGCCATCACGTCGCCGAACCTACCGAGCGCGGCAGTCGGTTCCCGAATCCGGGTGCGGGGACGAGGATCCGCGCGCCGCCGCGGCGGGCGCCTACCCTACCCGTGCGATCCGCCGGCAGCGCAGGGGAAGCGCCGCCCGTGACGGCTCGACGGAGGAGGAACGGAAGTGGGGCCCGAGACGTCATCTGTGACCGATGCCGGCGGTCCGGCAGCCGAGCCGGCGCACCACTGGGGCACCCTCGACGGGGTGTCGATCGACTTCCCGATGGTCGTCGAGCGGATGCACTCGCTGACCCTCACCTACGCGGTGCCCGCGGGCCCGGCGCAGGCGCTGCTGCCGGGCGACGCGTTCGAGGTGGCCCGCGGCGAGGGCGACACGGCCACGCTCGTGGTCGCCCTGGTCGACTACCGCCAGAACCCGTGGGGCGACTACGACGAGGTCAACCTCGGGTTGCTGTCCCACCCGGTCGGGCGCCCGGACCACGTGGGCGCGTTCGTCTACCGCATGCCGGTGGACCAGGAGTTCACCAAGCGTGCGGGCAACGAGGTGCTCGGCCTCCCCAAGACGGTCGAGGACCTGGCGTTCGAGTACGCGCAGGACCGGGTGACGATGCGCCTCGCGACCGGCGGCACCCACGCGATGACGGTGTCCTGGCCACGTGCCGCCGCCACGGGTGCCCCCGAGCTGACCGACGCCACGACGTTCTCGTACCTCGACGGCGTGCCGACCGAGCTGCCGCTCGCCATCGAGCTGGGCACCGGGCTGGTCGACCCCGCGGAGGTGGAGGTGGAGCTCGGCCCGGCTCCCCTCGCGGACGAGCTGCGCTCGCTGGGCCTGCCACGGGCACCCGACCTGGCGGTGTGGGGCGAGGACCTCCGAGGCGTGTTCGGGCGGCCCCGCCCCCTCTGAGGGCGAGGCGGCCGGGATCAGAGCAGGCCCCGGGACTCGAGCCACTCCTTCGCCACGTCGTCCGGCTCGCGCTTGTCGATGTCGGTCGCACGGTTCCACTCGACGAGGTCGTCGGTGGAGATCTCGGCGCTCAGCTCGTCGAGGGCCTCCGCGAGCCCCTCGTGTGCCTCGAGCACCTCGGTCCGGATGATCGGCGCGACGTTCTGCGCGGGGAACAGCCCCTTGTCGTCCTCGAGGATCTTGAAGCCGTGCTCCTCGATCTGGGGCGCCGTCGTGCCCCACATGACGACGTCGACCTGCTCGGCGGCGAGGTTGTCGCCGAGCTGCGGGCCGAACTCGATCGTGCGGGTGTCGGCGAAGGTGATGCCGTACACCTCGGGGTCGGTGAACCCGAGGTAGCACTGCGGTCGCTCGTAGCACTCCGACGCGCCGCCGAAGGTGTAGTCGAGCCCGGCCAGGTCGGAGATCTTCTCGGCCTCGGAGTCGCCGCGGACCACGAGGGCGTCACCGCTGTTGGCCTCGGACGGCTCGAGCAGCGTCAGCCCCTTCTCCTCGAGCAGCGGCTCGATCACGGACACGACCTCGTCCGGGTCCGAGGAGGTCTCGCTGTCGGGGTCGAGCGCCGTCTGCTGGCCGCCGATGTAGTCGATCACCAGGTCGACCTGGCCGTTCTCGAGGGCGTCGAGCGCCTCGGTGCGGAAGCCGGCGGGGGTGAGGATCTCGACGTCGAAGCCGCGCGCGGCGAGGTACTGGCCGTAGACCTCGGCGAGCGTCATGTTCTCGCTGAACTCCTGCCCGCGGATGCGGATCGTGGGTCCGGCGCTCTCGCCGCCGCCGTCCGTGCCGGCGCCGTCCGACGCGTCGTCGTCGCCACCACAGGCTCCGGCGATCGCCGTGACCGCCAGCAGCGCGAGGGCGATCCTCCACCACTTCGGCCGACTCATGTGCGCTCCTTCCGCTCGGTGCGGGGTCGTCGCGCCCCGCTGCGACGCACACCCTCCGGCAGCGCCCTTCCTACGGCGGTGAAGGCTAGACCGGTCGCCGCGGCGAAGGTGGCGATGAGCAGCGCGCCGGCGACGACCAGCCCGTCGTTGTTCTGTCCGAGCCCGTCCCGCACGTAGCGCCCCAGCCCGTCGCCGCCGAGGAACGCCCTGATGGGCTCGGTCGCCACGACCTGCACCGCCGCCACCCGCACGCCGTCGAGCACGGTCGTCGCGGCGAGGGGCAGCTCCACCCGCAGGAGCACGGCCCGTTCCCGCATGCCGATCGCGCGGGCGGCGTCGACGGCGGCGGGGTCCGCGGCGCGCACCGCGGTGTAGGTGTTGAGGAAGATCGGCGGGAGGGCCAGCAGGAGCAGGGCGGTGAAGATCGGGACCGGCTCGGCGCCCCATCCCCGCCGCAGCGCGATCGGCACCAGCAGCCCGGCGACGGCGAAGGTCGGCACGGCCCGTCCGACCGTCACCGCCCAGGTGGCGAGCACCTCGCCGCGCCGCAGGTGGGCGAGCACGGCACCGAGGGGCACGGCGATCGCGACCGCCGCGGCGATGACCGCGGCGCACAGCGTGGCGGTGTCGCCGAGCGACCGGAGGATGCCGGCCGGCCCGGTCCAGCTGGCCGGGTCGAACAGCCACTCGAACACGCCGATGTCGCGCCGTGCGGCCGCTTGGGCGAGCACGGCTGCGGAATGCCCGCCCCCGGGGGTCACGTCGCCCTCCGACGTGCCCACGGCGTGAGCCACCGTCCGACGAGGTGGATGACGAGGTCCAACCCGAGCGCGAGCAGGATCGACAGGGACGAGCCCACCACCATCGGGGTCCAGAACGAACGGCGCAGCCCGTCGAGGACCAGGCGTCCCAGACCCCCCTGGCCGACGACCGCGGCGACCGTCACCAGTCCGACGGTGGAGACGGTGGCGATCCGCAGCCCGGCGATGAGGTAGGGCGCGGCGATCGGCAGGTCGACGCCGAGGGTGCGCCGGACACGGCTCATGCCCATGCCGTCCGCGGCGTCACGCACCGCGGCGGGCACCGCACGGAACCCCGCGACGAAGTTGGTCACGAGCACCAGCAGCGTGTAGCCGACCAGCGGGATGACCGCGGTCCACATGGACAGGCCCGTGTAGGGCACGAGGATGCCGAAGAGGGCGACGCTGGGGATCGTGTAGATGACCGCCGTGGTCGTGGTGATCGGTGTGGCGGCCCAGCGGAAGCGGAGCGCGACCGCGCTGAGCCCCGTCGCGAGGACCACGCCCAGCGCCACCGACACCACCGTCAGCCGGAGGTGCTGGACGAGCGCCTCGCTGATCTGGTCCCACTCGTCGACCAGGTACTCCCAGCGGATGATCGGGTTCGTCGCCTGCGCGGGGTGCACGCCCTGGTCATCTCCCCCGTCCCCGGGCGAGCGCCCCGCGGACGTGCTCGAGTGTGACGACCCCGCCGAAGCGCCCCCCGTCGTCGATCACGGCGACGGAGGTGTCGGAGGACATGATGAGCTCGACAGCCGAGTGCAGGGTGCTGTCGGGGGTCACCTGGGCCGCCGGTATGTGCAGCTGCAGCCGGCTGAGCGGCGCCTCGCCGATCGACGTCCGGTGCACCCACCCGGCGAAGGTCCCGTCCCGGGTGACGCCCAGCCAGTCCGATCCCAGGCGGTCCAGCGTCGCGAGCGCCTCGGCCGGGGTCGTCGCCTCGTCGACGACCGGGCCCTGCAGGAAGGGCAGCTCCCCCACCGTGTGGAGGCGCAGGCGCTTCATCCCGCGGTCCGCGCCCACGAACTCCTCCACGAACTCGTTCGCCGGGGCCCGCAGCACCTCGTCGGGCGACGCGTACTGCTCGACCACCCCACCGAGGCTCATCACCGCGACGCGGTCGGCGAGCCGCACCGCCTCGTCGAGGTCGTGGGTGACGAGCACGATCGTCTTGTGCAGCCGGCGCTGCAGGTCCGACAGCTCGCCCTGGAGCCTCGCCCGCACGATCGGGTCGACCGCGCCGAACGGCTCGTCCATGAGCAGCACCGGTGGGTCGGCGGCGAGCGCCCTGGCGACGCCGACCCGCTGTTGCTGGCCCCCGGAGAGCTCGTCGGGGTAGCGGGCCAGCAGCGAGCGCTCGAGCCCGACGAGGTCGGCGAGCTCCTCGACCCTCGCGGCGATCCGTGCCCGGTCCCACCTCAGCGCGCGGGGCACCACCGCGATGTTCTGGGCGACGGTGCGGTGCGGGAACAGCCCGGCCTGCTGGATCACGTAGCCGATCCCGCGGCGCAGCTGCGTGGCGTCCACGCTCCGCACGTCGACGCCGGCGACCTCGATGCGGCCGTCGGTGGGCTCGACCAGCCGGTTGATCATCCGCAGGGTGGTGGTCTTCCCGCACCCGGAGGGCCCGATGAGCGCGACGAGCTCGCCGTCCTCGACCTCGAGGTCGAGCGAGCGCACCGCGGGCGGTGAGCGGTCGTCGTACCGCTTCGTCACGCCGACCAGACGGATCGCGCTCGCCACGACCCGAAAGCTAGACCGGCCCGCGACAACGGGCGCGGCCCGCGGTACGCTGCCGGGGTGGGGTGACGACCGTCACCCCGGTGGGGGGTCCGGGATGGACGCGGACGCGGGCACCGACGACGACGGCGGCCGGTCCGCAGCCGCGCTGCTGCTGGCAGCCGCCGCATCGGCCGGGGCGGGGCTGGTCCACGCAGCGGCGGCCGGCACCCACAGCGAGGACGGCCAGCTGACCTGGCTGTTCTCCCTCACGGCGCTGGTCCAGGTCGCGTGGGCCGCCTGGGCCGCGGCCGGGGCGCTGCGGGAGGAGCCGTCCCGCGGCGCGCTGCGGCGGCCCGCCGTGGTCGGCGTCGTGCTGGGCCTCCTGGCGGTCGCCGCGTGGACGCTGTCGCGCACCAGCGGCCTGCCGGTGCTGGACGCGCTGTCCGAGCGTGAGGCGGTCGGCCTCCAGGACGCGACCGCCGCGGCGCTGGGCGGCGCCTCGTCCCTGCTCGCCGGGCTCTCGCTGCGCCGTGTGCGTCCGCGCGAGCGCGGTCGGCTGCGCCCCGCCCCGACCGCGGCCGCGGCGGTCGCGCTGCTCGCGTTCGCCGTCCCGGGCGTCGCGGCGACCCACGAGCACGGCGGAGCCGCACACGGGGGCGGCGCGGCCGGCCACGAGCACGGCGAGCCCCCGGCGGAGGGCGTCGCGACGGACGGGTCGTCGCACGACCACCACGGGCAGGAGGGCCCGATCACCTCGCTCGACGATCCCCGCGTGACCGGGGAGCAGCGCGCCGCGGCCCAGCAGCTCATCGACGACACCATCGACGGGATGGCGAGGTTCTCCACCGTCGAGAGCGTGCAGGCGGCGGGCTACGTGACGATCGGCGACGGCGTCACCGGCTGGGAGCACTACATCCACGTCGGGCACATCGCCGACGGCGTCGAGCTGGACCCCGACCGCATCGAGTCCGTCGTGTTCAAGGTCCACCCCGACGGCACGCGGCAGCTCGCCTCCGCGATGTACATCCTCGACTTCGGCAAGACGATGGACGACGTCCCCGACGTCGCGGGCGAGCTCACGACCTGGCACGACCACCAGGACCTCTGCTGGATCGGGGTGCGTGTCGTCGCGACCACCGACGCCCGGGGCAACTGCCCGCGCGGGGTGTTCCGGGGCACCTCACCGATGCTCCACGTCTGGATGCTCCCCCACCCCTGCGGACCGTTCGCGGGGATCGAGGGCTCGCACGGCTCGGGCTGCGGCCACGAGCACGCCGACGACCCGGAGGAGCAGGACGAGGTGGCCGCGGCGGGACCCTGAGGTCAGCCGGCGGCCGGGCGCTCCAGCACGCCGTCGGGGTGCCGTGCGAAGCGGCCCTCGGAGGGCGGGTTGACCGGCTCGTCGCTGCTCCAGGGCCAGCCGCCGAACCCGGTCGCGCGGTAGTCGGCGAACGCCTGGTGGATCTCCTCCTCGGTGTTCATCACGAACGGGCCGTACTGGGCGACCGGCTCGCCGATCGGCGCACCCTGCAGCACGAGGCACTCGGCACCCCGCTCACTGGCGAGCTCGAGGTCGCGGTCGGGGCGGACCACCGCGGCGTGGGACACCGCGACCGGCGTGCGGTCCACCTCGATGCCCTCGCCGTCGAACACGTAGAGGGTGCGCAACGTGCCCTCGCGGTGCACCGCCGGCATGCGCCAGGAGGCACCGGGCTCGAGCCGCACGTGCCAGATCGCGACCTCGGCGTCCGGGCGCGAGGCCCACGAGCGGGGCGGCGGCGCCGGCGGCTCGGCACCCTCGAGGGGACCGGCGATCACGGTGACCTCGGCGAGCGCGCCGCCGTCGGAGCGGTGCCGCACCCTCGGGATGTCGGCGTCCCAGAGCATCGCGAAGTGGGGCTCGGCGAGCTTGTCCTCCGCCGGCAGGTTCAACCAGATCTGGAACAGCTCCAGCGGGTTCGGCCGGTCGCGCTCCACGAGCGGGAACGTCTCGGCGTGCACGATGCCGCGCCCGGCGGTGAGCCACTGCACGTCCCCACGGCCGAAGCGGGCCGCGGCACCGATCGAGTCGGAGTGGTCGATCAGCCCCGTGCGCACGTAGGTGACGGTCTCGAACCCCCGGTGGGGGTGCTGCGGGAAGCCGGGCACCCGCTGCCCGTGGTACATCCGCCAGCCGTCGATCCCCTCGAAGTCCTGGCCGATCATGCGTCCCTCCAGCGACGCCGCGGGGCCCAGCTCGTCGTTGCCCGGCGGGTAGTCGTCACGGTGGTGGACGCAGAACAGGAACGGGTCGAGCGTCGGCCACTGCATGCCGAGCGGGACGGTCTGCAACACGGAGTCGGCCACGTCCCCACGGTAGAGCCCTGCGGTGGTGCGCCGGCGTCGCTAGGTTCGTCCCGATCCGAGAAGGAGTCCGCCCGTGACCCTCGAACCGACCAGGTGAGCCCACCCCTCGACCTCGAGTTCCTGACCTCCGCGCCGCGGCTGGAACTGCTGCCGTCCACCCGCGGCGAGGTCGCGGTGGTCGGCCGCTCCAACGTCGGCAAGTCGTCGCTGCTGAACGCGCTCTCGAACCGCCGGGGGCTGGCGCAGGTGTCGGGCACCCCGGGCCGCACCCGGCTGCTCAACTGCTACCGGGTCGGTGAGGGGTCGACCTTCGTCGACTGCCCCGGGTACGGCTACGCCAAGGCGTCGAAGGCCGAGCGCGCGTCGTGGCAGCCGATGATCGAGGAGTACCTGCTGGGGCGCGACGAGCTGCGCATGGTGATCGTCCTCGTCGACGGTGCGGTGGGCCCGACCAAGCTGGACGTGCAGCTGCTGGAGTGGTTGCGCGCCCACGGGCTCCCCCACACCGTCGTGGCGACCAAGCACGACAAGGTGAAGTCGTCGCAGCGGGCGAAGCGCCAGCGCGAGCTGGCCGAGGGCTGCGACCTGGAGCCGGGCGACGTGGTGTGGGTGAGCGCGACGAAGCACGTCGGCATCGACCGGCTGCGCGACCTCGTGCGCCTGTGGCTCGACCCCACGTGAGGCGTGCCCGGGCGAGCCGTGCTCAGGTGAGCAGGGTGACGTGCTCGTCGGGTGCCACCTCGGCCGGTGGCGGCTCGCCACGGGCGTGCCGGCGGAGCAGCCGCGCGATGTGCGGGCCGAGCAGGTCGATCGGCGTGCTCACGTAGCGCTCCCCGCCGAACCGCTCGACGTTCGCCCGCTGCCGGCGGAGGATCTCGTTGTCCTGGTGGAGCACCAGCCGCGCGAGCGGCATCACCGCGGCGCGTGCCACCGCCGCGGGGACGGGGAGCCGGAACGCCGCGACCGCGTGCAGCACGCACGAGCGGTCGTCGACCGGGGTGTAGAAGGCGTTCAGCACGACCTCGCGCTCACCGAGGCGGTACTCGACCTGGGCGAGCGCGGGCACCGTGAAGCGATCGGTGTGCTCGACGATGCCGCCCTCGGCGCCGAGCACGCGGGCGAGCAGCCCCGGTGGGACCGGCTCGCCCTCGAACCGGGCCTCGACGTGGTCCGGCCCGTGGCGCACGGTGACCTGGACGGGCACCCGCTCCCGTCGCCCGCGGAACAGCCCGCGGTGCAGGAACGACGTGTGGGGCACGTCCAGCGCGTTCTCGACCGCCGCGACCATCGGTCCGGGGACGTCCAGGCGGAGGTGGGCCGTGTGGAAGCCGGGGTCGCCGACGCGGCGCATGCGCGGGGGTCGCGCGCTGGTGGGCGTGCCGGCGGGAGCCACCCACACGAAGCCGTCCTGCTCGACCGCCGCCACGGTCGCGACCCGGGTCGCGGTGCGGTCCGCCTCCGCGTCGAGGCCGGGCACCTCGACGCACGAGCCGTCCCGGGCGAACCGCCAGCCGTGGTAGCGGCACTCGAGCTCGCCGCCGACGCAGCGCCCGACCGACAGCGGCACGTTGCGGTGCGGGCACCGGTCCACCACGGCCGCCGGGGCGCCACCCGCGTCGCGGAACAGCGCCAGCGGCACACCGAGGACCGTGCGGGCCAGCGGACGACGTCGCAGCTCCCGCGACAGGCACGCCACGTACCAGTGCCCTTCGAGTCGGCTCGTGGTGAAGCGGCCGGTGGGGGTGATCGCGACCTCGACGTCCCGGTCCATCACGCCGCTCAGATCGGTAGGTCGCCCGTCGCGGTGCGGGTGGTGCCGTGGTCCCGGTAGGCGCTGATCGTCCGCTGGGCGATGCGCATCTGGTGCACCTCGTCCGCACCGTCCGCGAACCGGGCCCAGCGCGCGTGCTGGTACATGTGCGCGAGGGGTGTGTCGGTCGAGTAGCCGAGCGCGCCGTGCACCTGGATCGAGCGGTCGATCACGCGGTTGAGCATGTTCGCGACGAAGTGCTTCGCCATCGACACCTCGCTCTTGAAGTCGAGGCCGTGGTCGATGCGGTACGCGGCGTGCAGCACCATCAGCTTCGCCTGGTACAGCTCCATCGCCGAGTCGGCGATCATCCACTGGATGCCCTGCTTCTCGGCCAGGTAGGAGCCGTGGGCGTACCGGTTGAGCGACCGGTCGACCATCATGTCGAGCGCCGTCTCGGCCTGCGCGATCCAGCGCATGCAGTGCGCGAGCCGGGCCGGTCCGAGCCGGTACTGGCCGAGCTTGTGGCCGTCACCCCTGCCGCCGAGCATGTTCGACGCGGGCACCCGGAGGTCCTCGATGACGATCTCCGAGTGGCCCGAGCTGCCGTGCATGGTCTCGACCTCCCGCACCCGGTTCCAGCCCTCGGAGGGGATGTCGACGATGAACGCGGTGTTCGCCGCCTGCGGCAGGTCGGGGTCGTCCTCGGTGCGCGCGATGAGGATGGCGAAGCTGGCCCGGCGCGCGTTCGAGATGAACCACTTGTGGCCGTTGATCACCCACTCGTCACCGTCCTGCACCGCGGTGGTGCGGATGAGGGTGGGGTCCGAACCGGCGACCTCCGGCTCGGTCATCGCGAAGCAGCTCATCGCACGGCCCTCGCAGAGGGGGCGGAGGTACTTCTCCTTCTGCTCGTCGGTCCCCCAGTGCAGCAGGGTGTGCATGTTCCCCTCGTCGGGGGCCTGGCAGTTCATGACGAAGGGCCCGTAGTAGGTCTTCGCGGCCTCCGCCTGCACCATCGCGAGCTCGACGTGCCCCAGCCCCATGCCGCCCCACTCCTCGGGCATGTGCGGCAGCCAGAGCCCTTCCTCCTTGGCCCGGTCCCGCATGCCGAAGAGGATCCTGAGGTACTCGTCCCGCTCGATCTCGTCGGGATCGCCGATGCGGGCCTCGCCGGGCCGCACCACCTCGTCGATGAAGGTGCGGACCCGGGCGCGGATCGCCTCGAGCTCCGGGGAAAGGGTGAAGTCGATCGCCATGGCGCCGCAGCGTACGCGCCCCGACCTCGCCGGAGGCGGTCCGACGCGCCCGGCGATCAGGCCGACCTGCGGCCCTTCTTGCGGGTGGGCTTGCGCGCCTCCTCGACGCTCTGCTCCAGCGCCTCCATCAGGTCCACGACACGACCCTCGGCGGCCGGCTCGCCGGACTCGACCGCGAGCACCTCACCGCCCCGCGCCTTCTGCTCGATGAGCGAGCGCAGCTCGTTGGTGAACTCGTCGTGGTGCTCCTCGGGGTCCCACTCGCTGGTCAGGCTCTCGATGATCTGGACCGCGAGCTTGAGCTCCCGCTCGTCCGGCTCGGGGGCGTCGCCGAGGTCCAGCACCTGGTCGCGGTCGAGCACCTCGTCCGCGAAGCGCATCGTCGACATCGCCAGCGCGCCGTCGAGCGGTCGGATGGCGGCGAGGTACTCGGTGTTGCGCATGACGACCCGCCCGATGCCGACGCGCTGCTCCGACTCCATGGCGGCGGTCAGCAGGCGGTAGGCGCGCGCCGCGGTCTCGTCCGCGGGGGCGAGCCAGTAGGTCCGCTCGTAGAAGACGGGGTCGATCGCGGCGAGGTCCACGAACTGGACGATGTCGACCGAGCGCGTGCTGCTCGGCCGGAGCGCGTCGACCTCCTCCTTGCGGAAGGTGACGTACTCGCCGGTCTCGAGCTCGTAGCCGAGCTCGATGTCCTCCTTGGCGACCGGCTCCCCGGTGGACTTGGCGACCTTCTCGTAGCCGATGCGCGAGCCGGTCTTGCGGTCGATCTGGTGGAACCGCACCTTGTGGTCGCGCACCGCGGGGAAGGCCTTGACCGGCACGTTGACGAGGCCGAACACGATGGCTCCACGCCAGACCTGATGGGGCACGCTGCACCTACCTTCCCGTTCCGCTCCCGGTCCCGTTCCGCTCCCGGTGCGCCCGGGAGTCGCAGGTACCGACGGAACGGACGCGGGAGACCAATCTACCCGTGCCGCGCGCCACAACGACCGCCCACCGCGCCGCTCAGAGGATGAAGAGCATCTCCTGGTAGGTCGGCAACGGCCACAGGTCGTCGGCCACGATCTCCTCGAGCGCGTCGGCGGCGGCACGCACGGCGTCCATCGCGGGGAGCACCACGTCGCACGCGTGCCGTGCCTGGTCGAGGGTGCTGCCACCCGGCTCCTCGTCCGCCGCGGTGCGCAGGCGCTGGATCGCGGCGCGCAGGTCGTCGACCCGGTCGGTCACGGTGTCGAGCGCCGTCAGGTCGGGCTCCCGGCCCAGCGTGCGGAGGTGCACCGCCGTCGACGCGAGCTCGCCCTGGTGGCGGACCGCGGCGGGGAGGATGAACGTCGAGGCGATCTCGAGCGCGCTGCGGGCCTCGACGCGGATGCTCTTGACGTACTGCTCGAGGTACACCTCCATGCGGCTGGTCAGCTCCCGCTCGCTCAGCACGCCGTGCCGGGAGAAGAGCTCCATGACCTCGGGGCTGCCCAGCTCGGGGAGCGCGTCGACGCTCGTGCGCAGGTTGGGCAGGCCGCGCGCCGCCGCCTCGACCTGCCACTCCTCGGAGTACCCGTCGCCGTTGAAGACGATGGCGCCGTGCTCGGCGAGGAGGTCCTGCAGCACCGCCTGCACCGCGTCGTTGAGGCTCTCGCCGCGCCCGAGGCGGGTCTCCAGCTCGGTGGCGATGACGTCCAGCGAGTCCGCCACGATCGTGTTGAGCGCCACGAGCGGGCCCGCGATGGACTGCGACGACCCCGGGGCACGGAACTCGAAGCGGTTCCCGGTGAACGCGAACGGGCTGGTGCGGTTGCGGTCGCCGGGGTCCGCGGGCAGCGCCGGCAGGGTGTCGACGCCGATGACCAGGGGGGCGGCCTCCTTCGACGCGGTGGCTCCCCCCTTGACGATCTGGTCGAACACGTCGGTGAGCTGCTCGCCCAGGAAGATCGAGATGATCGCCGGTGGCGCCTCGTTCGCGCCGAGGCGGTGGTCGTTGCGGGACGACGCGACGACGGCCCGCAGCAGCCCGGCGTACTTGTGCACGCCGCGGATCACCGCCGCGCAGAACACCAGGAACTGCGCGTTCTCGTGGGGGGTGTCACCCGGGTTGAGCAGGTTGCCCTGCGATTCGTTGCCGAACGAGTAGTTGATGTGCTTGCCCGAGCCGTTCACCCCGGCGAACGGCTTCTCGTGCAGCAGGCACTCCATGTCGTACTTCTCGGCGACGCGGCGCAGGGTGCTCATCAGCTGCTGCTGGTGGTCGGTCGCGATGTTCGCCCGTTCGAACAGGGGTGCGATCTCGAACTGCCCGGGCGCCACCTCGTTGTGGCGGGTCTTCGCGGGGATCCCGAGCTTGAACAGCTCGCGCTCGCACTCGAGCATGAACGCCAGCACCCGCTCGGGGATGGCACCGAAGTAGTGGTCGTCGAACTCCTGTCCCTTCGGGGGCGGTGCGCCGAAGAGGGTGCGCCCCGTCGAGAGCAGGTCGGGTCGGGCCATGTGGAAGTTCCGGTCGATCAGGAAGTACTCCTGCTCGGCACCGACGTACGCGCCGACGGGCTCCGGGTCCTCGTGGCCGAAGATGCGCAGGATCCGCTGCGCGTGGCGGTTGAGCACCTGCTCGGAGCGCAGCAGCGGCGTCTTCTTGTCGAGTGCCTCCCCGGTCCACGACACGAACACGGTCGGGATGCACAGCGTGGTGCCCTTCGGGTTCTCGAGCAGGTACGCGGGGCTGGTGACGTCCCAGCCCGTGTAGCCCCTCGCCTCGAAGGTCTCGCGCAGGCCGCCGTGGGGGAAGCTCGAGGCGTCGGGCTCGCCCTGCACGAGGGTCCGCCCGGCGAACTCGGCGATCACGGCGCCGCCGGAGCTGTCCGGCTCGAGGAAGCTGTCGTGCTTCTCCGCCGTCAGGCCGGTCAGCGGGTAGAACACGTGCGCGTAGTGGGTGGCGCCGTTCTCGATCGCCCAGTCCTTCATCGCCGAGGCGACCACGTCGGCGACCGACGGGTCGAGGGGCTCCCCCCGGTCGATCGTGGCGATCACCGACTCGTACACGGGACGCGGCAGGCGGGCCTGCATGACCGCCCGGGAGAAGACGTTGCGGCCGAAGATCTCCTGGGGCGTCTCGTCGGTGTCGAAGCCCTCCGAGGGTGGCGTGTACTGGGCGATGCGTTCGATCGCCCGGTGTCGTGCTTCGCTTCCGCCCATCGGTCGGCTCCTCGGGGTCGCGGCGCGTGCCGGGTGGGGCCTCCGGCCCGGAAAGGCTACTCACCGACCCGGCCGCCCACGAAGGACCGCCGCCGTGCGGCGCGCCGTCGCGTGACAATTGTTACGGAATGGTGACGACCGGGGGACGGTTGTCTCTGATCTGTGCCCGGCATCACGGCCGGTGCCCAGTGACCAGGAGGAACCCCCCTTGTCTCCACGTCTCCGACCTCGAAGTCCCATCGGCCGGACGGCCGCCATCGCCGCGGCGCTCCTCGTCGGGGCGGCGGGCGCCACGCCGTCACCGGCCGCCGCGAGCCCCGCGGACGCACCGGCGCCGTCGGGCTCGGCGCTCCGACTCCCCTCCGCCGTCCGGGCGGCGGTGCCCGCCCCCGGCGCGGGCGCGCTGCTGGAGGGCACCGGGATCGGCCTCTGGCCCTGGTCGCTGCCGGAGCCGGCGGCGGCCACCGCGACCGGCGTGCCGGGCGGCCCACGCGTCGCCGCTGAGGACGCCGAGCGGCTCGAGGTGTTCCTCCGTGGCGTGGCGCACCGACGGCAGGAAGCCGTCCGCACCGTGTTCTTCGCCGCCCTCGAGCGCCGTGCGGCGGCCGAGCGCGCCGCAGCGGAGCGGGCAGCGGAGCGGGCGGAAGCCGAGCGCGCCGCCGCACAGCGGTCCCGCAGCGTGAGCAGGGCGTCGACCCGGACGTCGGGCGGCTCCGGTGGCGGCGCGTCCGACCTCGCCGGCCTGCGCCAGTGCGAGTCCGGTGGCAACTACGGCGCCGTCAGCAGCTCGGGCCAGTACCGCGGCGCCTACCAGTTCTCGCGCTCGACGTGGGACTCCGTCGCATCCGGCTCCCACCCCCACCTGGTGGGCGTGGACCCGGCGGCCGCCTCGCCGGCCGACCAGGACGCGATGGCCCGCACGCTGCACGCCCGCTCCGGGTCGAGCCCGTGGCCCGTGTGCGGACGCCACCTCTGAGCGCCACGGCGCCCGTGCGCTGACCATCGACAGCGCTGATCTCGACGGCCCGGGCACACCGCCCGGGCCGTCCCATGTGTGGACCGATGCCCGTCGGGGCATGGGCGGGCGTGGATCGGGCGACACGATGAGCACCGCGGCGACCTTCACCCACGGGGTCGCGAGCTTCGACCCCGTCCCCGACGGCGTCCTGCTGTGGACCCGCGTCGAGGGTGCGGAGCGGGTCCGGTGGCACCTCGCGGAACGGGCGGCGCACGGCGGGCCGCGCGGGCAGGTCCGGTCCGGCACCGTGCCGGTGGATCCCGACAGCCGGGTGGCCACCGTCGCGGTCGACGGCCTCCGTCCGGGCACCGACCACCTGTACTGGTTCCGCGCGGACGGGGTCGCCTCACCGCGTGGGCGGACCCGGACCGCGCCCGACGGCGCAGCCGGGTCGTGGCGGCTCGCGCTCGTGTGCTGCGCCGACCACTCGATCAACCACCTCACCGCCTACCGCGCCGTCGCCGAGGCGGACGTCGACGTGGTCGTGCACCTGGGTGACTACATCTACGAGACGCGCGGCAAGGGCGAGCGCACCCAGGACCCGGACCGGGACTGCGTGACCCTCGAGGACTACGACCGTCGCTACGCGCAGCTGCGCGCCGACCCGGCCCTGCAGGCGCTGCACGCCCGGCACCCGATGATCACCATCTGGGACGACCACGACATCGCGGACAACGCGTGGGCCGGCGGCGCCAAGGGGCACGACGAGGAGGAGCACGGGCCGTGGGCCCAACGGCTCCTCGCCGCCGCGGGGGCGCGGCAGCGGTGGCTGCCCGCCCGCCTGGAGGACCCGTCGGACCCCACCCGCCTCTGGCGGTCGTTCCGGGCCGGCGACCTCGCCGAGCTCGTCGTCACCGACACCCGCATCGCGGGTCGCGACCAGCAGGCGGGCGATCCCGGCGCGGGGCCGCTCGAGGATCCCGACAGGTCGCTCCTGGGCGAACCGCAACGCGCGTGGCTGCGGGACCGCATCGCGGACCGCAGCGCCAGGTGGTGCCTCCTCGCGACCCAGGTGACGATGCACCCGATGGCGCTCCCGGTCCCCACGGGCGCGACCCTGCTCGAGGGCGCGCCGAGCGGGTACGGGCTGGTCGACGGTGCGGGCGTGTGCCTCGACGAGTGGGACGGCTACCCGGCCGAGCGCGAGCGGGTCGCCCGCTGGCTCGCGGCGCGGGGCTCGGATGCGGTGATCGTGTCCGGGGACGTGCACTCCTCATGGGTCTTCGACGGGCACCTCGCTCCGGGCGTGCCCGCGGTCGCCCCGGAGTTCGTCGTGCCGTCCGTCTCGTCCACGCCGATGGGCCGCCAGCTGCCACGGGGGTGGCGCAAGGTGGCGAGCGCACTTGCGCGGACCGCGGACGGTGCGAGCTGGTACGAGGTCGAGTCGTGGGGCTTCACGACCCTCGAGGTGACGCCCCGGCACGTCTCGGCCGCGTGGCACCTCGTGGACGCGAGCGGGACCGACCCCGCCACCGAGCTGGCCGCGACCTGGGTCGTCGACACCGGCGACCCGGGCTCGCTGCGCCCGGTGGGGCCGCTGCGCGCACCGCTCGAGGTGTCCCGACCGAGCGCGCCGCTGGTCGCCGGGGCCGCACTCGCCGCCGCGGCCGCAGCGTGGGCGGCGCGGCGCGCCGTCGGTGGGCGCGGCGCCGAGCGGCGTGGTTCTGGATCCCGCGTCCGTGGGTAGGAGCTGGGCAATCCCTCCCCACAGCGACGACCGGCCCCGCTTCCCTCTCCCCCAAAGAGCCCGTGCGGGGCCGGTCCGCGTGCGGGGTCCGGGTCAGTTCGCCGAGGAGCGGGGCTGGAGCACGAGCCCGTCCCGGACGTCCGCGACCGAGACGCTGGCGAGCCCGCCGAGCAGCAGGTCGCGGGCCGAGCTCCACGGGCCGTGCAGGGAGCAGAAGCCGGTCTCCCCGCAGGGCCGGTCGGCGAGCACGCAGTGGGTCGTGTCGGTCGGCCCCTCGATCGCCTCGATCACGTCGAGGACGGAGATCTCCTCCGGCGGGACCTGCAGCGCGTAACCGCCGGTCGGCCCGGGGTCCGAGGAGACCCACCCCTTGCGGACCAGCGGTGAGACCACCTGCGGCATGAACCCGGGGGTCGCCCCGGTCTCGTCCGCGAGTGCAGAGGCCTTGAGCCGGCCTTCCGTGCGTGAGAGCGCGACGAGCGTCTTCACGGCCAGGTCGCTCTTCCTCGTGACCTCAAGTCGCATAGCGAACAACTATAGGACTTTCCCGGGGCCGCCGTGGATGTGCCCTCCGCCACCGCCCTCGAGGGTTCTCCCTGATCCTTAAGTCCTCTACTATAGGACTCATCGAGAAGGAGGCGCGAATGGACACCACCACCCCCCACGCGACGAGGTCCTCCACGAGCCCGTGGACCGTCGCGTTCTTCGGCGTGACCGTGTCGCTGCTGGCACTGGCGCTCGCCGTGGTCGGGCTGTGGCTGCCGTCGAACGGAACCCGTGCTGCCGCCGGCGGGGCGGGCGGAGGCTCGACGGAGCCGCTCACCGTGGAGGTCAAGCTCGACGAGATGACCATCACCCCGGCGTCGATCGAGGTGTCGCCGGGCCAGGAGCTGATCCTCGAGGTCGAGAACGTCGGCACGATGCCGCATGACGTGAAGGTCGAGGGCAAGGAGGGATCGTCCCTGCTCGAGCCCGGCGCCACCGAGACGGTGGAGCTCGGCTCGTTCGAGGCGAGCACCCAGGCGTGGTGCACCGTCCCGGGCCACAAGGAGGCCGGAATGGTCATGGACATCGTCGTGGTCGGCGCGGAGCACGGCGGTTCGGCGGAGCACGCCGCGGCCCCGGCCGGTGACGAGGGCGACTTCGCCACGATCGACGCGAACGCCACGCCGGGGGACGACTGGGAGGCCCGCGATCCGACCCTCCAGCCCGCACCCGGCGGCACCGTCCACAAGCTGACGCTGCGGGCCACCGAGACCGAGATCGAGGTCGCCCCCGGGGTCACCCAGAAGATGTGGACCTTCGACGACCAGGTCCCGGGACCGATCCTGCGGGGCAAGGTCGGGGACGTGTTCGAGATCACCCTCGTCAACGAGGGCGAGATCGGCCACTCGATCGACTTCCACGCCTCCGAGGTGGCCTGGGACGACGAGATGCGCACCATCCAGCCGGGCGAGTCGCTCCAGTACAACTTCAAGGCGGAGCACGCCGGGGCGTTCATGTACCACTGCGGGACCAACCCGACGCTGCACCACATCGGCAACGGGATGTTCGGGGCGATCATCATCGACCCGCCGGACCTGGCGCCCGTGGACCACGAGTTCGTGTTCGTCCAGCACGAGCTGTACCTCGGCCCCCAGGGCAAGGAGGGCGACCTCACGAAGATGATGCAGGACGAGTGGGACGCCGTCGTCTTCAACGGCTACCACAACCAGTACGCCCACCAGCCGATCCGGGTCGAGCCCCACGAGCGGATCAGGGCCTGGGTGGTCGACGCCGGGCCGTCCGAGAACTCCTCGTTCCACGTGGTCGGCACGGTGTTCGACACCCTCTTCAAGGAGGGGACGTACCACCTGCGGCCCGACGAGCGCCGTGGCGGGGCCCAGGCCCTGGACCTGCAGCCCGCACAGGGCGGGTTCGTCGAGTTCGACCTCGAGGAGGAGGGCTTCTACCCGCTCGTCACCCACAAGTTCTCCAACGCCAGCAAGGGGGCGATGGGCCTGTTCCAGGCGGGTGACGTGGAGCTGCCGGCGGGAGCCGGCCACTGAGGGAGGCACCGTGCGGGCAGCCGGCCCGCACGGTGACAAGTGGATCGGGGTGGTGGGCGCCCCGGGGCCGGTCCCGCCCCGGGGCGCTCCCGCGTCCCCGGGGCCCGGCATTTGCTCAACGACGCCACCGGGTGCGCCGATGTTCACGACGATGCACGCGAACCACGAGCACGACGAGCCGGACGTCTCCACGCCGCTGCGACCGGAGGGCCTCGGGCTCAGCCAGACGCTCATGGAGGACGTCCTCCTGCGGCGGGCGGTACTCGAGGGCCGCACCCCGATGACCACCCTGGCCGAGAAGCTGCACGTCTCCATCAGCGTGGTCGAGTCGCTCCTCAACGGACTGCGGCACCGCAAGCTCATCGAGTACGACGGGATGGACGGCCGCGCCTACGTGATCAGCGTCACCGAGGCGGGCCACGAGCTGGCGCTGCAGCGGTCGAGGGAGAGCCGCTACGCCGGCCCCCTGCCGGTCCCCCTCGACCTCTACGCGCGCGTCGTGCGCGCCCAGCGACCGAAGCTCCACCTCGACAGGGAGCTGCTGGCGCGGTCCTTCTCGGACCTCGTGATCGCCCCGGACCTGCTCGACCAGCTCGGCCCGGCGATCCACGGTGAGGGCGCCATCTTCCTGTACGGTCCCCCGGGCACCGGCAAGTCGAGCATCGCGGAGCGGGTCGTGCGCGCCTACGGCGACACGGTGCTGGTGCCCCACTGCATCGAGGTGGACGGGCAGATCGTGTCGGTGTTCGACCCGACGCTGCACACGCCCCTCCCCGAGCACCCGCACGGCGTCGACCGCCGGTGGGTCGCCTGCCAGCGGCCGGCGGTGATCGCGGGCGGCGAGCTGCACGCCGGGATGCTCGACCTCCAGCTCGACCGCGACACCGGGGTCTACCTCGCACCGCTGCAGCTCAAGGCGAACAACGGCGTGCTCGTCATCGACGACTTCGGTCGCCAGGCGATGACGCCCGATGCCCTGCTCAACCGGTGGATCGTCCCGCTGGACCGGGCCGTCGACTACCTCACCCTGCACGGGCGCAAGATCGAGGTGCCCTTCGAGGTGAAGGCGGTCCTGTCGACCAACCTGGACCCCTCCCAGCTGGGCGACGAGGCGTTCTTCCGCCGCATCCACAACAAGGTCTACATCGGTGCCTGCACCGACGATCAGTTCGACTGGATCCTCGCCCGGGTGGCCGAGAAGCGTGGCATGACGGTCGACGCCGCGGCGGCGACACGCCTGCGCGAGGTCGCCCGGGCCCGCGGCGACGGCGAGCTGCGCGCCTACCTGCCCGGCGTGGTGTGCGAGCTGGCGCAGGCGATCATGAGCTACGAGAACCTCGCCCGGCACGTGACTCCCGCGCTCGTGGACCGGGTGCTCGACCTGTACTTCACCCGCCCGGACGCGAAGAGCGCGACGCCCGGGCCCTCCGGCTCCATCGACATGGAGGACCTGGAGCGAGCGGAGCGGGAGGCACCCGCTCCCGTGGAGCCGCCCGTCGAGCAGGTGGCGGCCGCCCCGGACCCCGCCGAGGTCCCGTTGCCACCGCCCGCGGACCCTGCGGCGGACGGGCTGCCCACGCCGCCGCCGTTCCGCGACGGAGCCTCGGTCGGCGAACCCTCGCACTGAACCTGCAGGACCCGGCCTCGCTCGACCCGCGCGGTCTACCGTTCTGGCGTGGCCGCGCCGACGACGGAGGACCCACCACGCCCCACCCGAGGCGGTCGCGGGGCGCGCCGGGCGCTCGTGCTCGCGCTGGGCGCCGTGGTGCTGGTGGTTGTCGCGGTCGGGGTGGCCATCTGGTGGGGTCGGGGACCCGACGAGGTGCGCACCGACGAGGTGATCGAACGCTTCCGTGAGCAGGGCACGGGCGCGGACGACGACGCTGCGCCCGTCGACGGGACGCTCGAGCGGCCCCCGGCCGGGGTGTACCGCTACGACGCGGACGGCGCCGAGTCCCTGTCGCTGCTCGGCACGACCCAGGCGTGGGGACCGACCATGCCCGCCACCGTCACCCACGAGCCCGGCGGCTGCTGGCGCATCCGGCTCGACTACAGCACCCACCACTGGCGCGCCCAGCTGCTCTGCGTCGAGGACGGTGCGCTGGTCGAGCGCGCGGGCGAGAGCTACCAGGCGTTCGACTTCGGCGTCCTGATCGAGAACACCAGCACCTTCACCTGCGACCCACCGCACGTGCTGATGCGAGCGGATGCGGAGCCGGGCGACAGCTGGCCGGTCCGGTGCGAGGGCACCAGCGAGGAGCAGGGCACCACCGTGGTGACGGAGGGGACCAACACCTACGTCGGGCGCGAGACCGTGCGCATCGGCGACCGGGACGTCCCCGCGCACCACTACCGGCAGGACCGGACGATGTCGGGTGACCAGACCGGCACCCAGGAGGAGCACCAGTGGTACGCGGTCGACACCGGCATGCTGCTGCGAGCACGCTCGGAGGTGGAGGCCGTCTCGCCGTCACCGGTCGGTGACGTGACCTACACCGAGTCCGGGGAGTACACCCTGGCGTCGTCCCGGCCCGAGCGCTGACGCCCCCTCCGACTCCCCCCGACTCCCCCGGACCTGCAGATGACCTTCATCCCCTTCGGACCCCTCACCGCGGACGAGGACCTCCTCGGCACGCCACCCCCGGGACCGCTCGACGAGCTCGACCGCGAGCGGCTCGCCCGCATCAACGCGGAGATCGAGGACGGCTTCGAGGCGCTCGCGCAGCTCGGTCCCGCGGTGTCGGTGTTCGGGTCCGCGCGCACGCCGACCGACCACCCCGAGTACCTGCTCGCACGCCGCACCGCGCGCCGGTTGGGCGAGGCGGGCTTCGCGATCATCACCGGGGGCGGGCCCGGGATTATGGAGGCCGCCAACCGCGGGGCGCGGGACGCGGGGGTGCGCTCGGTCGGCCTCAACATCGAGCTGCCGCACGAGCAGGCGGCGAACGCCTACATCGACACCCACCTGGACTTCCGCTACTTCTTCGTGCGACGCCTCATGTTCGTGCGCTACGCCGAGGCGTTCGTGATCCACCCGGGCGGGTTCGGGACCCTCGACGAGATGTTCGAGGCGCTGACCCTCATCCAGACCGAGAAGATCGCCCGCTTCCCCGTCGTGCTCGTCGGCAACACCTACTGGACGTCGCTGCTGGACTGGATGCGCACCCACCTGCTCGGCCCCGGACGGGTCGATCCCCGCGACCTCGACGACCTCCACCTGACCGACGACCCCGACGAGGTGTGCCGCATCATCCGTGCGGCGCGGGACGCCGGAGGCGCGGGGTAGCGTCGGCGAGGACGACGGCGACGGAGGGGGTGCGCATGGTGGGCGACGCCACCGGTGCCGAGCACGAGCGGATCGTCCGGGTCCTGGTCGACGAGTGGGCGGCGATCCGCGACCTGCTCGCGACGCTCGGCGACGAGGAGTGGTCGCGGCCGACGGCGCTGCCCGCCTGGGACGTGAGGGACGTCGTCGCCCACCTCATCGGCATCGAGGCGACCCTGCTGGGCGAGCCGCAGCCACCTCCGCCTGCCGACCTCGCGGCGCGCACCCACGTCCGCAACGAGCTCGGCGCCGCCAACGAGGCGTGGGTGGAGGCGATGCGCGCGCTCCGCCCCCGAGAGGTCCTCGACCGGTTCGTGGAGGTCACCGACCGTCGGGCGGCGGCGCTGGGCTCGATGACCGCGGAGGAGTTCGCCGCGCCGTCGTGGACGCCCGCAGGTGAGGCGACCTACGGGCGGTTCATGCAGATCCGCATCCTCGACTGCTGGTTCCACGACCAGGACGTCCGCGACGCGGTCGGCCGGCCCGGCAACGACGGGGGTCCCGCGGCCGAGGAGGCCCTCGACGAGGTCGTCCGGTCGCTCGGCTACGTGGTGGGCAAGCGCGCCGCGGCGCCCGAGGGCGCCGCGGTCACGTTCTCGCTCACCGGGCCGGTCCGCCGGGACGTGCACGTGCGCGTCGCCGGCCGCGCGGAGGTCGTCGACGAGCTGGACCGGCCGGCGGACGCCGTCATCCGCACGGACTCCGCGACGTTCTTCCGCCTCGCAGGCGGCCGGGTCGCCGCGGCGGACGTGCGCGACCGCCTGGAGCTCGGGGGCGACACCGAGCTCGCCACGAGGATCGCGGACCGACTGGGGTTCATGATCTGACACCCGCAGAGGGAGGCCGACATGAGCGTTGCCACCGATACCGACGCCATCGCGGTGGTCGAGGAGTTCCTCGGCGCGATGGAGCGGCTCGACGCGGATCGCGTCGTCGAGCTCCTCCACCCGGAGGTCGAGTACCGCAACGTCCCGTTCCCGGCGGCGAAGGGGAAGCGCGCGGTCGAGCGGCAGCTGCGCGGCTTCACCCGCTACGCGACCGGCATCGAGCTGCGGACCCACCACATCGCCGCGAACGGGCCGATCGTCCTCACGGAACGCACCGACGTCATCGAGGTCGGCCGGGTGCGGGCGGCGTTCTGGGTGTGCGGCACCTTCGAGGTCCGGGACGGGCGGATCCGCCTCTGGCGGGACCGCTTCGACCTCGTCGCCGTCACCTGGGCGCTGCTCAAGGGCCTGGTCGGCGCGCTGCTCCCGTGGAGCTGAGGCCGTGCGCTTCGGTGACGTCGAGATCCGCCCGCTCGGCGGCGGGCCCGGATGCCTCGCGATGATCCTCGTGTCCGTGCTCGGATCGATCCTGCTGACCCTGCTGCTGAACCTCGCGCTCCGCTGACGGTCCGCAGCGTCGCCCTCCGCGCCCTCAGCCCGCTGCGCGCCGGAGCGCCGTGAGGTGCTCGTGCACCTGCTGGACCACGACGGACCCCTCCCCCACCGCCGAGGCGACCCGCTTCACCGACCTGCTCCGCACGTCGCCGACGACGAACACGCCGGGCACGGTCGTCTCGTACATCATCGGCGGGCGCTCCAGGTCCCATGGCCGCCCCGCGTCGCGGCCCTCGTCCGTGGGCCCTGCCACGACGAAGCCGAAGCGGTCCCGCGCGACCGACTCCGGCAGCCACTCGGTGTGCGGCTCCGCGCCGATCATGATGAACAGCGCGTCCGCGTCCTGGCGGGTGACCTCGCCCGTGGAGTTGTCGCGCAGGTCGAGGAACTGGAGTCGGCCGGTCCCGCCGCCGTCGACGACCTCGCTGTGGAACACCACCTCGACGTTCCGGGCCGCCTCGATCTCACGGCGCAGGTAGTGCGACATCGTCTCGGCCAGGTCCCCGCCACGGACCACGAGCACGACCTCGGACGCGTGCTTCTGGAGGTGCATGACCGCCTGGCCGGCCGAGTTGCCGCCCCCGACGACGAACGCCCGTCGACCCTCCAGCGCCCGGGCCTCCGCGATCGAGGCGCCGTAGAACACGCCCGCACCGCGCAGCTCCTCGAGCGCGGGCACGCCCAGGCGGCGGTACGAGACGCCCATGGCCAGCACGACGGCCGCCGCGCTCGCCGTGGATCCGTCCGCGAGTCGCAGCAGGTGGCGATCGGCGCCGCACTCGAGGCCGACGACCTCGTTCATCAGCAGGAAGTGCGCGCCGAAGACCCACGCCTGCTGGTACCCGCGCTGGGCGAGCTCGGCGCCGGTGACCCCCCTCGAGAAGCCGAGGTAGTTGCGGATCAGCGAGCTGCTCGCCGCCTGCCCGCCGAGGGACTCGCGCTCGACCACGAGCGTGTCGAGCCCCTCCGACGACGAGTAGACCGCCGCGGCGAGTCCGGCCGGCCCGGCGCCCACGATCGCCACGTCGAACTCGCTGTGGTCGTCGGGCAGCGTCGTGCGGACCCCCCAGGCCTTCGCGAGCTGCTCCCTGGTGGGGTCGAGCAGGGGTTCGCGCGCGAGCGCCGGCATCGTCACGACCACGCCGGCCTTCCTCGCGGGCTCGCCGAGCTCCTCGAGCACCTGCAGCCCGTAGGGCGAGGACTTCAGGTGGAAGGCGTGCGGCACCCCGTTGCGGGTCAGCAGCGAGCGGACCTCGTGGGATTTCTCGGACCACTCGTCCGCCACGACGTTGATCTCGGACGGGCCGGTGGGCCGCTCGCGGGACCACTCGTGGAGGAACTCCGCGATCGTGCGCCGGAACAGCGCGTCGGGAGAGCGCCACGGGCAGAGCACGTAGTAGTCGGCGTCCCCCAGCGACATCGCGGCGAGCACCCGCTCGGCGACCTCCCTGTCCGCCCACGCGCCCCAGCCCATGATGAGCGCACGTCGCGCGTCGGGGTGCATGGTGCGCGTGCAGCGGAGCAGCTCGGCGCCGGTGCCGTCCTCGAGCTTGTTCCCCGCCAGGACGAGCGCGACCGCGTCGCCGTCGTCGCGGGCGGCTTCGAGCTGCTCCTGGGCAGCCGCGGCGGTCCGCTCACCGCGTATCCGGAAGTCCTCACCGAAACCGCGGGACAGCTCGCGCTCGACGCGTTCGAGCGCCCCGCGGTCCGACTCGGCGACGAGCACGAGCGGTCGGATCCCTTCCACAGGCGGAGTCTACGGCCGGGGGGAACCGCTGCACAGGTGCAACCACGCCGGGAGCCCGCCGTGTGGGTAGCGTCGTCCCGGATGGACGGATCCGGTGCCACCGCAGGTCTCGCCGAGGCGTTGGAGACGGCCCTCGAGCCGGAGCTCGGACCGGTGGCGGTGGAGGAGCTGCGACGGCTCTCGGGTGGCGCGTCGAGGGAGACGTGGTCCTTCGTCGCGGCGCCGTCCGGCGGCGGCGACGTCCACCGCTTGGTGCTCCAGCGGACCCGCGGCGGCCTCCGCGACGGGATGCGGGGCCCGTCCATGGCGACCGAGGACGTCCTGCTGCAGGCGGCACGGGACCACGGGGTGCCGGTGCCCCCGGTGGTGGTGCCCTCGGCACGGGCGGGTGGGCTGGGCGAGGCGCGGGTCACCCGCCACGTCGACGGGGAGACCCTGGGGCGGCGGATCGTGCGCGACGAGCGCTACGCCCCCGCCCGTGAGGTGCTCGTCGGCCAGTGCGCCGCCGCACTGGCCGCGCTGCACCGGGTGGATCCCGCGTCCGTGCCGGGGTTGGAGGTCCTCGAGCCGCTCCGACGCCTGCGGGCGGGCCTCGACCTCCTCGGCGAGTCCCGACCGGCGTTCGAGCTGGCGCTCCGCTGGCTCCACGAGCACCGACCGCCGGAGGGCCGGCCGCGGGTGGTGCACGGGGATTTCCGTCTGGGCAACCTCATCGTCGACGGGTCCGGGCTCCGCGCGGTGCTCGACTGGGAGCTCGCCCACCTCGGTGACCCGGTGGAGGACCTCGGGTGGCTCTGCGTCCGGGCGTGGCGCTTCGGCGGCGACGGCGTCGCGGCCGGCATCGGCACCACCAGGGAGCTGCTCGACGCCTACGAGGCCGCCGGCGGTGAGCGCGTCGACCCGGCCCGGCTCCACTGGTGGATCGTGGCCGGCACCCTCACCTGGGGGTTGATCTGCTCGGTGCAGGCGCGCCGCCACCTCGACGGCCACGTGCGTTCCGTGGAGCTCGCCACCATCGGCCGGCGCGTCGTCGAGACCGAGTACGACCTGCTGCAGCTCCTCGGTGTGCCACCGACCTTCCCGGCACCCGGCGAGACCGCGGCGCCGCGGCGGCTGCTGGAGGAGCGGCCGACCGCCACCGAGCTCCTCGACGCGGTCCGCGCGCACCTGGACGAGGAGGTCGCGCCGGAGCTGGAGGGCGCCGCCGCGTTCCACCTCCGCGTCGCCTCGAACGCGCTGGCGATCGTGGCGCGCGAGGTGCGGTACGGGCCGGAGGCCGACCGGCGGGCGCGAGCGCGCCTGCGGGCGCTGGGCATCCACGGCGGAGAGGGCGAGCTCGCGGCGCGGCTGCGCGACGACGACCTCACGCCCTCACCGGAGGTGCTGGCCGCGGTGCGCGCGTCGGTCGTCGACCGGCTCCGCATCGCGAACCCGCGGTGGCTCGAGCCACCCGACACCCCGGAGGGCTAGGACCGATCGCGGCGCAGCGGCTCAGGCGAAGGGCCAGGACGTGCCGCCGAGGTACGCCTTCAGGATCCGGCGGGCGACGGCCTGCACGTGCACCTCGTCCGGGCCGTCGTAGATCCGCGCGAACCTCGCCGCCCGGTACATGTGACTCAGCGGGGTGTCGTCGGTCAGCCCGGCCGCGCCGTAGGCCTGCACCGCACGGTCGATCACGTCGTGCAGCATCCGTGCGCCGACGACCTTCACCGCGCCGATCTCCACGCGGGCGTCGCCGCCGCGGTCCACGGCGTCGGCGGCGTGCAGGGTCAGCAGCCGGCACGCCTGGATCTGCGCGTAGCTCTCGAAGACGTGCTCCTGCATCAGCTGCTTGTCCGCGAGCGGGCCCCCGAACGCCTGCCGGTGCACGAGCCGGTCGCACAGCAGGTCGAACGCCCGCTGGGCCTGTCCCAGCCAGCGCATGCAGTGGAAGATCCGGCCCGGGCCGAGCCGCTCCTGCGCGATGTGGAAGCCCCGACCGCGCTCGCCGAGGAGGTGGTCGGCCGGCACCCGCACGTCCTCGTAGGCGACCTCGTAGTGGCCGCCGTGGATGCCGAGCACCGGGGTCTCGCGCACCAGCCGGTAGCCGGGCGTGTCGGTCGGCACGATGATCATCGAGAACGCCGAGTGGTCCGGCGCGTCGGGCTCGGTCCGGCACATGACGGTCGTGTACGCGGCGCGGCCCGCCCCGGTCGTGAACCACTTGCGCCCGTTGATCACCCACTCGTCGCCGTCGAGCACCGCGGTGGTGCGGAGCTGGGTGGGGTCCGACGACGCGACGTCCGGCTCGGTCATCGCGAAGCTCGGCCAGATCTCCGCGGCGACCAGCGGCTCCAGCCAGCGCTCGCGCTGGGCGGGGCTCGCGTGCGCGTGCAGCATCAGCGAGTCCTGGAGGGTGAACGTGCCGAGCGCGAGCTGCCCGTACTCGCTGCGTCCCTGGACCTCGTTGACGTACACGTAGTCCCGGAAGGGCATGCCGCCCCCACCGAGCTCCTTCGGGTGCCCGAGCGCCCACAGCCCGGCCTCCTTCGCCTCGCGCTGCAGCTGCGCGAGCAGCGCGGCGGCCTCCTCCCCGCCACGGTGCAGGGTCGGCTCGGCGGGCTCGACGAGGTCGACCATGAACGCCAGCACCGCGTCGCGGACGGGGCGGACGTGCTCGGGGATCTCGAAGCCGCTCACGGCACCTCCAGCAGTTCCGGCGACGACTCGCGGCCGCGACCCTACGTGCATCGCCGAAATCGGTGTCGCCCGGGAGGCCGCTGTGGTTGGATGTGCGCACCGAGGAAAGGAGGTGGTCCAGCTGAACAGTTCTCATGGGACCTCGGAGGTGGCTGGTCGCTGACCGGCTCGCTGGACCGCTCGGCGAATCCCCGCCAGACACCCGCGGACCCGACGATCGGAACCCGGTCCCGTCCGATGCAGTACGTCGATCCGTGTCCACCAGTACGTGAGCGAGGGAGGCGTTCCCAGGAGCGCCTCCCTCGTCGCGTCCGGCCACGTGCCCCGAGGGGCAGGGTAGGGCTCCCGGCGTGAAGTTCGCCGACGTGGTCACGACCTCCGCGGCGGTCGCCGCGACGAGCTCCCGGAGCGCCAAGCGGGACGCGCTCGCCGGCCTGCTGCGCCGGCTCGGCCCCGACGAGGTCGAGCCCGCGCCCAGCGTCGCCTCGAGGCCCTCGGCGCGCTGCTGGGCGCCGCCACCGAGCCGGAGGCCTCCTTCCTCGCGCGCCTCCTCGTCGGCGAGCTCCGCCAGGGCGCCCTCGAGGGCGTGATGGTCGACGCGGTGGCCGCCGCGGCGGAGGTGCCGGTCGCGACGGTGCGGCGCGCGGTCATGCTCGGCGGCCGCCTCGACACCACCGCGCGCCTGGCGCTCTCCGGTGGCGTCGAGGCGCTGGGGCGTGTGGGCCTCGAGGTGGGCCGGCCCGTGCAACCGATGCTCGCCTCCACGGCGCCCTCGGTGCGTGAGGCGGTCGACGCGCTCGGGTCGGTCTCGGTGGAGTGGAAGCTCGACGGGATCCGCGTGCAGGTCCACCTCGACGACGGGCAGGTCCGCGTCTGGACCCGCAACCTGAACGAGGTCACCGACCGGCTGCCCGGAGTGGTGGCGACCGCACGGTCGCTAGGTGCACGACGGGCCGTGCTCGACGGCGAGGTCATCGGCATCGACGCGGACGGCAGGCCCCACCTGTTCCAGGACACGGTCAGCTGGCGCGGCGACGGGACGGCCGAGCACGTCCTGCGACCCTTCTTCTTCGACGTGCTGCACCTCGACGGCGAGGACCTCGTCGACGCCCCGCTGCGGGACCGGCTCGCCGCGCTCGCGACGGTGGCGCCCGGGTGCCGCATCCCGGGTGAGCTCACCGAGGACCCGGACCTCGCCGAGGCGGTGCTCGAGGACGCGCTCGCCGCGGGGCACGAGGGGGTCGTGGTCAAGGACGCGGGGTCGGCCTACGAGGCGGGGCGCCGCGGCAAGGCGTGGCGCAAGGTGAAGCCGGTCCACACGCTCGACCTGGTGGTGCTCGCGGCGGAGTGGGGCCACGGGCGCCGCCGGGGGTGGCTGTCCAACCTGCACCTCGGCGCGAGGGCCACCGGCAGCGACGGCTTCGTCATGGTGGGCAAGACGTTCAAGGGCCTCACCGACGAGCTGCTCCGGTGGCAGACCGCCCGCTTCCTCGAACTCGCGGAGCGGGAGGAACACTGGGACGGGCCCGGCACCGGCGTCGTGTGGGTCCGCCCCGAGCAGGTCGTCGAGGTGGCGGTGGACGGGGTGCAGCGTTCGCCCCGCTACCCCGGTGGCGTCGCGCTCCGGTTCGCGAGGGTCGTGCGCTACCGGGACGACAAGGTGCCCGCGGACGCCGACACGATCGAGACGGTCCGCGCGCTCCTCCCGGGCGGTTCCGGCTGATCCGGTGGCTGGTCAGGGAATCGGCGATCCCCGGGTGATCCAGGGCTCGTGCAGGTCCAGGTACCGCTCGACCGGCAGCACCCGCTGGAACTCCTGTAGCCCCTCGACCATCTCCGGTGGCACCTCCCGCTGCTCGGCCTCGCGCGCCTCCTGCTCGTCGGTGAAGAACGCGACGTCCGCGAACTCCCCGTCGTCGAAGTAGGCGGTGTACGAGCCCAGGAGGTCGGGCCGTGCCTCGGCGAGCATCCGGTCCGACTCCTGCTCGATGCGGTCGGCGCCAGCGCGGTCGGCGACGTGGCCCTCCATCACCTGCACGAAGCGCGCGGAATCGAGGTCGCCGTGCTGCATCACGTGCACGTCCTCGGTGTCGTGGAACGTCACCGGTCCCTCGAAGCACTGCTCGGTCTCCGCCCACCACGCGGACTGCTCGGGCCGGTTGCTGTTGCGCATCGCCGAGGCGCGGTCCGCGAAGCGGGCGACGAGGATGCAGTGCCCGTCGTCGGTGCAACCACCCGCCGAGCCGAGGAACCCCTCCGCCCCCGGGCGCAGCTCCTCCTCCCACACCTGGATCCGGCGGTGCACCGCCTCGGGGTCCGAGGACCTCCCCTCGATCACCTGGATGAACATGGCACTCCTCCGTTCGTCACGGGAGGTCGGTCCCTCCCCTGCCGTCACCGATCGCTTCGACGGGCGCTTGCCAGGGGCGCCCGACGACCACGCACACGGGCTGCTCGTGCCCCTTCAGCTCCACGGCCATCCGCTGGGCACCGGGCAGCAGGTCGTCGAGCCCGTCGTCCACGTCCGCGCCGACCACCAGCTCGCCGCCCCGGGCCACCGACTGGAGCCGCGCCGCGACGTTGACCGGGTCGCCGAGGGCGGTGAAGTCCGACACGCCGCGCTCCTCCCCCACCTTGCCGACGAACGCCCCACCGATGCGGGTGGACTCCCTGACGTCCGCGAAGAGCACTGTGGTGTCGACCTCCGCCCCCCCGGGGGCGTGTGCTCCAAGCACGCGACGCACAGGTTCGGGTTCTTGCGCGAGGGCGCGTGCCCCACCAGGCGGAAGCCGGCGCCGATGCCGTCGACGAGGAGCGCACGCCACTGCTCGTCGGGAGCTTCCTGCCAGTCCCGTCGCTTCATGGCACCCCTCCGGGTGGCGGCGCGTGACACCATCTTCCCTCCCCAGGGGGTCGTCGGGAAGGGGGCAACCCGGCGCGGTCGGAGCTGACCACGGACGGGTTACGTTCGACCCGATGGACCCCGAGGAGGACCGGGCTCGCCGCCTGCTGGGCATCCCACCGGGCGCTCGGGGCGACGCCGCGCGGGCCGCGTACCGCCGACTCGTGAAGCGCCACCACCCCGACGTCAGCGACGAGGAGGGCGCCGAACGGCGCACGGCGGAGCTGACCGCCGCGTACCGCCTGGTGCGTGCCCGTGAGCAGGTACGCGGCCGTGAGCAGGTGCGCGCCCAGGAGCACGTGCCCACTCCGGAACCCCCGCCCGCGGCAGCGGCGCGGCTGCTCGCCGACGACGTGATCGGCCTGGACACCCCGCTGAGGGAGGCACTGATGCTCGTGCTCGACGCAGCGCACGAGCTCGGCGAGGTCAGCTACCTGGACCCCTCCTCCGGCCTGGTCGAGGTCGTGGTCGAGTTCCTCGAGGCACCCACCAGCTCGGTCGTGCTGTCGCTGCACGCGACACCGGGCGGGCACACGGCGGTCGCGTGCGAGGTCGAGCCGCTCAGCGGCGGGAGCGCCCCACCGGCCGCGGCGGTCACGCAGCTGGTGCTCGAGACCCTGCGGGGACGGGCCGACGCGCCGCGCGGCAGCGCGTGAAGATGGGGGCATGTCCACCTCCGCAGCTCCCTCCGGCACCTTCCGCATCGGCGGCGACCTCCCCGTCACCCGCCTCGGCTTCGGCGCGATGCGCATCACGGGCAAGGGGGTGTGGGGCGACCCACCGGACCGCGGTCGTGCCCTCGAGGTGCTCCGGCGCCTCCCCGAGCTCGGGGTCGACTTCATCGACACGGCCGACTCCTACGGTCCCCACGTCTCCGAGGAGCTGATCCGTGAGGCACTGCACCCCTACGACGGCATCACCGTCGCCACCAAGGCGGGCCTGACCCGGCAGGGGCCGGACATCTGGTCGCCCGTCGGTCGCCCCGAGTACCTCCGACAGTGCTGCCTGATGAGCCTGCGCCGCCTCGGCGTCGAGCGCATCGACCTGTTCCAGCTGCACCGGATCGACCCGAAGGTGCCCCGCGACGAGCAGTTCGGCGTGCTCGCCGAGCTCCAGTCCGAGGGGCTGGTCCGGCACCTGGGCCTGTCGGAGGTGTCGGTCGCCGACATCGAGGAGGCGGGGCGCCACTTCACGGTCACCACGGTGCAGAACCGCTACAACGTCGCGGACCGCGCGTACGAGGACGTGCTCGAGCACTGTGACCGCAACGGCATCGGCTTCATCCCCTGGTACCCGCTGGCCGCGGGCCGGCTCGCAGAGCCCGGCGGCGCGGTCGCCGAGGTGGCCGACCGCCACGGTGCGACGCCCGGCCAGGTCGCGCTCGCGTGGCTGCTGGCGCGCAGCGAGGTGGTGCTGCCGATCCCCGGCACCGGCTCTCCGGAACACCTCGAGGAGAACGTGGCGGCCGCCTCGCTCACCCTCGAGCCCTCCGACCTCGAGCTGCTCGACGGTGCTGGGAGCGCCGGCCGGGGGTAGGGGCTGCAGGTCGGGACCCGCCCGGCACCGCAGCACGGGAGCACGAGCACGGGAGCACGCACATGACGACCGCCGACGACGTCGCACGCACGCTCAACACGGTCGGGCTCGCCACCTGGTTCGGGGGCTCGCTCATGGGCGTCCTCGCGGTGCGTGGCTCGGACGGGCGCGGGAGGGCGAGCCGGGACGACACCGCTGCCTCGCTCCTCGTCGAGAACGACGTCTGGACCAAGTGGCGCCCGATCCAGACGGCCGCGATCGGGGCCTACCTCGTCGGTGCCGCGAAGCTCACGACCACCAACAAGGGCCGTGTCCTGGCACAGCGGGGCGTCGCCCGGGCCGCCGCGGTGAAGGGCGTCTGCACGCTCGGTGCGCTCGGGGCGACCTGGTATGCCAGCCACCTCGGCAGCCGCATCCACCACGAGGCCGAACGGGCGGGAGGCGAGCGGTCCGATGACGGCCAGGATCGTGACGAGACCGGGCTGTCGGAGGAGGCGACGGCGGTGCTGGGGAAGCTGCGGATGGCCCAGGTCGCGGTGCCGGTCCTGACCGGCGTCGCCCTCGTGGCCGACTCCCGACTCGGCGAGCAGCAGCGGCCGGGCGAGGTGCTGCGCGGGGTGGCCGCGAGGGTCGTGCCGGACGTCCTCCAGTCGCTGCCGGAGCGGCTGCACCTCGGTGACGGCGGGTCGGGTCCGGCGCCGCTGTCCGAGGCGGTGCGCTCCATCGAGGAGGTCGCGAAGCACCTGCCCGACACGGCCCGCTCGCTCGTCGCTCGGTGACCTGAGGGCTCAGGCGTAGCGCCGGATCGCGGCCTCCGCCGCGGCGACGTACCCGCCGCCGAACTTGATCGCGTGGACGACCAGGGGCACGAGCTGGTGCAGCTCGACGCGCTCTTCCCAACCGTCCCCGAGCGGGTGGGCCTCGCCATAGGCGTCGTACACGTCGGCGCCGAACCCACCGAACAGCCGCATCATCGCGAGGTCGAACTCACGGTGCCCGCCGAACGCCGCGGGGTCGATCAGCCAGCTGCGACCCTGCCGGTCCACGAGCCGGTTGCCGCCCCACAGGTCGCCGTGGAGTCGCGACGGCGGCTCGGGCGGTCCGACGAGCTGCTCGCAGCGGGCGGCGATCCGCTCGAGGCCGCGCAGCGCTGCCGCGTCGAGGACCCCGGCCTCGCGGGCCAGGGCTGCCAGGGGCAGCAGCCGCCGCTGCGCGAGGAACTCGTGCCAGGTGTCGCAGGGGTCGTTCGGCAACCCGCGCGAGCCGGTCGTGCGCCGGTCCTCCCGCCCGAAGGAGGGTGCACCGGCGCGGTGCAGCGCCGCGAGGTCGCGGCCCAGCTCCTGCTCGGTGGTCGGCCCGCGACGACCCTCCTCGATCCACTCCAGCACCAGGTAGGCCGGGTCGTCCGAGACGGCGAGCACCTCGGGCACCCGCACCGCGCCGGCATCGCGCAGCCAACGGAGGCCCGCCGCCTCGGTCGTGAAGAACCCCGGGGGCGGGTCGTGGTGGGTCTTGGCGAACACCCGGCCGCCGCCGGCCAGCTCCAGGCGGTACGACGCGGCGACGTCCCCGCCGCGCACCGGCGTCGCGGCGTGCACCTGGGCCCGGAGCCGGTGCCCGATCTCTTCCAGCAGGCGGCGCTCCACCCCGGCGACGCTACGCGCCGCCCCGCCGGCCCAGCTCCCCCGGCGTCAGGGGATCCAGCGGGCGAGCCCGGCGCGGTACTCCTCCAACCAGCGGGGATAGGCCGCACGGTGCTCCTCGGGCAGCGTGGCGAGCGACTCCGCGACGAGGTCCTCCTCGAGCTGCTCGCCCATCCAGGGCACCCAGAACTCGGGGTGGTCGGGGTTCTGGGCGGGCCCTCCCTCCCGGCGTTCGCCGCCGTCGGGGCCGCCGTCGCCGTTGCGGGAGCCGAAGACGCGCTCCATCACGGGCACGAGGTGGACCTCCTCCGCGGCGAGGTGCGGGTGCAGGAGCCCGGACAGCGACTCGAACGCCGCGCCCGCCGCGGGTGCGTCCGGCCGCTCGGACCGGACGATCGCCGTGATCCGCGGCAGCAGCTCGTCGAGGTCGTGGTGCTCCGCCGCCATCTCGTCGAGCAGCGGGGACAGCTCGGGCGCTTCGCGGCGCATCAGTGGCAGGAGCTGGGCGTCCTCGAACCGGTGGTGGAACTCGAGCAGCTCGCGGTACCGCTCCCAGTGCGCCGCGAGGGCGGCGTGCGCCTCGCGGTCGGCCAGCGCCGTCGGCGCGGCCACGACGAAGCGCTCGGCGTCGCGGCGCAGCGCCCGGTGGATCGCGAGGAACCCGAAGGCTGGGTGGATCCTCCCGTCCTCGGTGCGCAACGGCAGCGGTTCGTAGGTGGGGGTGGTCGTCACGGTTCCTCCCTGGTTGCGATCAGGATGCGGGCACCGCCGTTCCGACGGCAGGAGTCGACGCTAAAGGTTCAAGTGCACTTGAGGTCAAGGGTCGAGGTCGGGACGGCCTCCCCCGCCCGTCGGTACAGTCGTTCAGGCCGGTGGGACGACGCGGGGTGCGGGATGGGCCGACGGTGGGTGCTCGGAGTGGTGGCGGTGCTCGGGGTGCTCGCCGGCTGCACTCCGCCGGGTCCGCCGGCGGAGCTGCCGCCCTCGCCCGGCGACGGCGGGCTCCGCGTGATGACCTGGAACCTCCTCGGCATGCAGGCCGACGACGTCGTGTACAGCGAGCACCGCGGGTGGGCCGCGAGGGTCGACCAGCTGCAACCGCACGTGCTCGTGGTGCAGGAGGCGCAGTCCGACGACGTCGACGCGCTGTTGAAGCACACCCGCACCGACTACCGGCGCGGCTCGTACCGGCACTGGGCCTGCGACATCAAGCCCGAGCGCGAGGGCGTCGCGATCCTCGTCCGGGGCGACGTCGAGGTCACTGGCTCCGGGGGCACCCACCTGGGCCGCGCCTGCGTCGACTCCGAGGTGATGCGCGTCCTCGTCTGGGTCGACGTGGACATGGACGGGCGTGCCCTGCGGATCTACGGCACGCACCTCACCGCCGGGGGCGGCGCCGCCCAGGGTTCCCGTGACGCGCAGATCCGCGAGTTCGGCGAGCTGGTGGCACAGCACGATCCCGACGACGAGCGCCGATGGATCCTCGCGGGCGACCTCAACCTCGCGCCCGGCGACCCGTCGTACCGGCTGCTCACGGGCACCTCCACCACCGCGCCGGTCGTCCCCGCACCGATGGTCGACACCTTCGCCGAGGTGAGCCCCGGCGCGGCGGACCCCGCCACCTGCCCGTCGGTCCCCGAGGGCGACGAGGCGGCGATGGCGCAGCTGCTGGCGGATCCGGAGCACGTGCGCCGCTGCGGCTACACCGGTGGCTGGCCGAAGGACTCGAACCTCCTCGCCTGCGACCTGCTCTCGCTGTGCGTGTCGTGGCAGGAGCGCGAGCATCTCAGCGTCCGCATCCGCATCGACCACGTCATGCGCCCCGACGGCGGGCCGGTGCAGGTGGTCAGGGGCTTCGTGCCGAACCGGGCGGACGCGGACTGGGCGTCACCCGGCGCCGAGTGGTTCCGCTTGTCGGACCACCTGCCCTACGTCGTGGACCTCGAGCTCGACGCGTCCACCTCGGTGAGCTAGGTGTTGTGTCCTGCCAGGTTGTTGACGCGGCTGGCGGGTGGGCCGCCGATGGCGGTGTGGTGCCGGTGATGGTTGTAGCGGTGCAGGAACCGGTCAAGCGCTCGCGCCCTGGAGGCTT
>Ga0182741_1000073_pt1 | contig 162720 bp, 139 predicted proteins | sample eDN5th37CBELigOP_FD_128874 | JGI IMG/M metagenome (GOLD analysis project Ga0182741, IMG submission 128874) | Enriched Organic Plus compost microbial communities from Emeryville, California, USA - eDNA 5th pass 37_C BE-Lig OP (version 2) (version 2) ...
CATATGCCGGCATATGCCCGGCACTGATTTGGGAGTTGTATACCACAACTAACTGTATTCGCCTGCATTATTAAAGCGGATTCAGCCACCAATTGCTTTTGGATTTAGGTGCCAGTGCAATTTATAGATTACGCCCACACCAAAAAGTACCATTTCATATTCGCGCAGTTTTGCAAATAAGTGTGCAGTTTTGGCGTGTAAGTGTGCAGAGGAGGACTAATCCGGGAAAGCGCTTTTTCTAGTCAATATCCTGCTGATTTTTAGGGAAGCTTGCAGAAACTTTCACATTCAACCTATAGGAAAATCTATCGCAAAAGTGTACTTTCTTTTCTTTTTGTTACTTCTTTTTGTTAGACGTAAACCGCCACCACCAATATTTTTACAATCGCCAAGTTAGGGAATGCATTCAAGATGAACTAAGGACCTTTCTTCCTTTGAACTTCTGTTGGGCATTTACCGGACCAGGTGGTTGTGAATTTTTCATGGTGCCGCGTTTTGCAAATAAAAAGGAAATTCATAATCGGCGCCCTCGCCGAATTGAAACAAACTAACATCGCGGGAGACCTCCATTAACAACTCCCGGTAGGCCTGAATAAAATCATTGATTGCTATGTGCTTCGTGTCCGGGTGAATACGGGAGAAAAATGTTTGGATGGTCCCCCAGTTTACATAGAGAAATTCTCTGCATAATAATACATCCTTTATTATTTCCATGTTGCAGGCATTTCTTTAAGGGTTGCCAAACAATATTTTTACGTAAGTATCCCCGTTAGTACCGAATAGCATTTAGTGTAGTACAGCAATAAAACTAATAATTATTTTTAGCCTGCCTAAAAACAGGCGCAACAAAGCAGATGAGCCATAGGAAGTTGGGCGATACCGTGCTGAAGAGAATCAGCACCCCCACCCCATTTTCCCCGATCCAATTACATTTGCAGTTTGTAACCATAAAATCCGGTACATGGCAAAGGCATTTATTTTCGATCTGAACGGCACCATGATAGACGATATGCAATTTCACTGCAGGGCCTGGTATCATGTGCTCAACCACGAACTGGGCGCCAATCTTACCTACGAAGAAGTGAAAGAACAGATGTATGGAAAAAATACTGAACTACTGGTGCGCGTGTTTGGCAAAGACAGATTTACACAAGAAGAAATGGACAGGATATCCATTGAAAAAGAAAAACGGTACCAGCAGGAATTCCGGCCGCACCTGCAACTGATTGCCGGACTCCCGCAGTTCCTGCAAGACGCCTATAACCACGGTATCCCCATGGGCATCGGCTCAGCCGCCATTCCCTTCAATATCGATTTTGTGCTCGACAACCTGCACCTGCGCCATTATTTCAAAGCCATTGTGAGCGCCGATGACGTGGCCCACAGCAAACCCGACCCGGAAACCTATCTCAAAGCCGCCGCACAAATGGGCGTGGCTGCCGAAGATTGCATCGTTTTTGAAGATGCGCCCAAAGGTGTAGAAGCCGCTCTCAACGCAGGCATGCAAAGCGTAGTGCTCACTACCATGCATCAGGCGGAAGAATTCAGCCAATACCCGAATATTATCCGGTTTATCAAAAATTATGAGGGATTGACCACAGCAGCAATCACAAAAGACCAATAAAGCAGAACAGGCTGTTGCTCCCGCAACAGCCTGTTCAAAGCATCGCATTACGCAATGGCTGGAAACAGAGGGACTTCAAAAACTACATGAATGAGAAAAATCACTATAATAGAAACAGCCGGATTGGCCGTTTGTACTAACTCCTGCAAAAATTTTTTCCATGCTGCGCACACCAGCCGGTCATCCAATTACTGGTAACCGGAATTCATTTATTGCAGCTTCAGCAATACCACCGATTTTGCCGGCAACTCCACTACCAGCTCTCCACCCTGCTTCCGGGCGCCGGAGAAAGGCTGCGGTACAATATTGTTGGGTTTTTCAAATGTGTTGTGGTCAGTAAAATTGGCCGAAGTAAGCTGCTGTCCTTCCACCCGCTGCCAGTTGATATTTGACAAATTCGCGGTAACGGTGATTTTGTTTTTGGGATCGAGATTCACCAGCGTAATGTGTACGGCCCCGTTCTTATCACGGGAAGCAGATGCATTCACAGCCGGCACTTTCACGTCGCCCAGCACATAATCCGGCGTATTCACCTGCAGCGGCAGCCAGGTGGCGTCGTGGTGCACTTTGTACATATCAAATACATGATACGTTGGCGTGAGTAACATTTTCTCCTTATCCGTAAGGATCAGCGCCTGCAGTACGTTCACCGTCTGCGCCAGGTTGGCCATTTTTACGCGCTCGCAATGATTGTTGAATATGTTAAGCGAAGTAGCCGCAATGAGCGCATCGCGCAAACTGTTTTGCTGATAAAGGAAGCCGGGATTGGTGCCGGGTTCCACATCGGTCCAGATGCCCCATTCATCCACCACCAGCGCTACGCGCTTTTGCGGATCGTAGCGGTCCATAATGGCGCTGTGCCCTTTGATGTATTGTTCAATACGCAGGCAGCTGCGCAGAGCTGCAATGTATTCCTCCTCAGTAAATTTAGTGGCAGAACCTTTCTTTTGCCAGGTGCCGGGAATGGTATAACAGTGCAGCGACAGTCCCCACATCATGCGGGCAGGAATATTTTTCATCAATACTTCCGTCCAGTGATAGTCACCATCGCTCGGACCGCCGGCAATTTTTTTCAGTGTAGCGTTGGGATAGTTCTTGGCGTAAGAAGCATAGCGTTTGTATTGATCGGCATAAAACTCTGCCGTCATATTACCGCCACAACCCCAGTTTTCATTACCCACGCCCCAAAAGGTTACGCGCCAGGGTTCATTGCGGCCATTTTGTTTCCTTAGTTGTGTCATGGGACTCTCACCATCGAAGTTGAGGTACTCCACCCATTTCGACATCTCTTCCACCGTACCACTGCCTACATTACCACAGATGTAAGGCTCGCAGTTCAGCAGGCTGCACAGTTCAAGGAATTCATGCGTACCAAAACTATTGTCTTCCGTAACGCCTCCCCAGTTGGTGTTTACCATTTTGGGGCGCTGCTCTCTCGGACCAATGCCATCACGCCAGTGATATTCATCGGCAAAACAACCACCGGGCCAGCGAAGATTGGGAATATTGATTTTCTTCAGCGCCTCTACCACGTCGAGACGTATGCGATCTTTCTTCGGAACATTCAATGTAGGGTCTACCCAATAGCCGTCATAAATACAACGGCCCAGGTGCTCGGAAAAATGCCCGTAAATGTGTTTGCTGATTGTGAGATTGGAGTTGCCCTGGATGGTTACATAAGCCTTGTTTTGTGAAAATAACGGCAACGCCATCAGGCACCACACCAGGGTAAATAAGTTCTTTTTCATATTGGCGCATTTTTTAAGTGTAAATTTGACACTAATTCTACACAATATACATTTTCCTTCCTAAAAAAACGGTTTCCGGAAAATTTTTTGAGGGCGCCTCCGTCAAAAACCATTGAAGATTTGCCTGTTGGGGGTAAAAATTTTAATTGGAAGAAAGGATCTCAGTAGTCCGGCGAATGATTTCAAGGCAGGCCCTTCCGTTATGGTAGGGGCATTTCCACAGGCCGGCCTTATCCTGGTTGGGCAAGGGCTCACCCTTTTCATTGACGCCCCAGAACCACTCTCCCTGTTCCCGGTCCCGGATACGGGCTTGTATGAATTGCCAGGTATGTAAAACGTATTGCAGGTAACTGGCATCACCGCTGAGCTGCCAGGCATGAAAAAAACCTACCAGGGCCTCTGCCTGCGGCCACCAGTGTTTTTCCCTGGTCAGTTGTTGTTGCGCGGGTTCATATTCATACCACAGTCCGCCATCGGCATCCAGTCCTTCAGTGACGCCTTTGGCCAATAGCAGCACATTGGTGCGCATGATGTTGATCAATTCCGGATCTTCCAGCACCTCCGCCGCTTCACACAACAACCATGCGGCTTCAATATCGTGCCCATAGGAAATGGTATGCGAACGCCGGTCCCAGTGCTCATCAAAAAACAAATGCAGGTGCCCGTGCTGGTGGTCGATGATGTGTTCCTCGAAATTATACAACAGCCTGCGTAATTGTGCGGCCAGTCCCGGGTCTGGCCAGATAGCATAGAGTGCGGTATAGGCTTCCAGCACGTGCAGGTGCGTGTTCATCGTCTTTTTTTCATTGGCGTCTTTGGCGCTCAGGCGCAGGTCGGCAATGGGCTTCCAATCCCGACTTAATGCTTCGAGGTATCCGCCCCTGTCCGGATCATAACTGTATTGCTCTATGAGCCGGTAGAGTGCTATTGCCTGTTGTTTTACAGCTGTTGAACCGCAGCAGCGATACCAGGCGGTATAGGCATAGAGCGTGAAAGCGAGGGCGTAAATCTGCTTTTTGGTGTCGAGCGGCTGCCCGCGATGGTCCACCGTCCAGTATACGCCGCCATATTCATGATCAGTAAAATTCGTTTGTACATAATCGTAAGCCCGTTGGGCCATAATCTTGTATTCATCACGCGGCTGGTGCAACCAGGCGGCTGCAAATGTCCACAGGATGCGTGCATGCAAAACTGATCCTTTCGGTGCAGTACGATCGGGCTGGTTGAAATTGTTTATACTGCCGTAAAATCCGCCCTGCTCTTCGTCGGGCGTATAGCGCATCCAGTAACCGAGCAGTTGCTCCAGTTCCTGTTGCATGTCGTGTTGCAGGCGGGAAAGTACCGGTGCGGGATTCATGTGGCAGCTTGCATGGTTTTAAAGCCGGATGGCTCTTGTCACTCGTATAGCTTCTCCCTGGTTACATCTTCCTGGAAAAGCATATACGCTTCGTTGTAAAATTTCCTGAAATCGGCAGCAGCGGGATGGCCCTTATAGGGCACATAAAACTCCACAGTGCCATTGTATTTACGTCCGGCATTGCGCCAGGCAAGCACCCAGGCCATTTTATGCCGCGACAGCACTTTACCAAACACATTTGTCCACCAGGTGCTGTCCGGCAGGTTGCCATAGCCGAATTCGGTAAGTGCCGGAATTTTTTTCTTTTCATTTGCGATATTTTCCAACCGGGTAAGCATGCGGTCAAAATCCTGTATGAACTGCTCGTGGTTGCTGTCGCGCTGATATATATCAAACCCGATCACATCCACCCATTCATCACCGGGATATCGTTCAAGGTATTCTTCACGGGAATAAAAGCGATCGGTATTAAAGGCATACAACAAATGGTGCAGTTGCTTTTCGTCCCGCAAATACGATACGGTAAACCGCCAGAGCTCCCTGAATTCATCAGGCGTGCAATGATTTTTTCCCCACCAGAACCAGGAGCCGTTCAACTCATGAAAGGGACGGAAAATTACGGGAATGGCTTCACCTTTGCTTCCTTTCAGATCGGCGAGAAAAGCCGCCACCTTATCTAACCAACTTGCATATACGCCATTCTTTTCGCCTCCGGGCAATATGGCCTTGACGGTGCCCGGTTCGGGATGCCAGGCAGATTTGCCGGTAAACGGGTTGTTCAGGTGCCAACTGATGGTAATCACCCCGCCGCGTTCATACGCTTCGCGGATGAATTGCTTCATGCGGTCAAACGGCACGCTGTCAAGGTTTACGGGACGATCGAGTTCGAGGTGTCCCAGGTCCCACCCGTACACAGCGGGATAATCGCCGGTTACGTCTTTGATATCGCTGCGGCCTTTTTCATATTTCCAGCCAAACCCATAGGCCAGGTCGTCCTGGTGACCAAAGAGGGTGCCCTTCATGCGCAACCGCTGCAGTTGATGAAACAAATTGGAAGTATGGCGGGTAGCCTGCTTGTCTACCAGCAATGCCGTCTGCGCCTGCAGGCCGGCAGGCAGCAATAGCGCCACGAAAAAGAATATGGCAGCAATCGTTTTCATACCTGAATATAATACTATACCTGTTGCAGGTAGAACATCGAAGTAAGTAAATCGCTTGTTCTTGCGTCGCTGTTCATCACCGCGGCAACATGCCGCCAAAAATAGATGGATGCATGATGGAACTCTAATACTTTTTTATCCCATTTTCATAATTTTTTATGCTCATTATTCAATTATCCGGCTCAATATGGGCAAAAGACACTGCCTGTCTGCACTTTATAAAATGACCAAGAAACAACTTTACATGATACTTACTTAACCATGAATTATATACTTTTGATGGTGTGTGTTGGAATGGCGCATTGGACCATGCTCTAATTGCTGGCATATGAAAACCAAACTGATGCGGGAAATTACCCCCCTTACGCAGAGTGACTGCTTTACAATTTTTTCGCGTGTTAAATCAGCTTTTGATTTTCCCCTGCATTACCACGAAGAGTTTGAACTGAATTTTATCCAGAATGCCAAAGGCGCGCGGCGCGTGGTGGGCGATCACATTGAAGAGATAGACGAACTGGAACTGGTGCTGGTAGGTTCCAACCTGCAACACGCCTGGTTTACGCACCGTTGCACCAGTCGCGAGATACGGGAAATCACCATCCAGTTTCACAAAGACCTGTTCGATGAAAAATTCCTGCGGCGCAACCAGCTCAGTTTCATCCGCACCATGCTGGAAAAGTCGTTGCGAGGCATTCTATTTTCGCGCGAAACGGCCCAGGCACTGGCGCCGCGGATCATTGAACTGAACCAGAAACACGGCTTCGACTCCGTACTGGAACTCATGTCGATCCTCCACGACCTGTCCATTTCCCGCAATATGCGCATCCTTTCCGATGCCAGCTTTACTAACCATGATCAATACACGTACAACAGCCGCCGCATTGAAAAAACGCTGGAGTACATGAACCAGAACTTCGACAAAAGTATTACCCTCTCCGAGGTAGCGCGGCTGGCCAATATGTCCGATGCCGCTTTCAGCCGTTTTTTCAAACAGCGTACGGGCAACACGTTTATCGACAGCCTTACGGAAATCCGCCTCGGCCATGCCTCACGCATGCTGATCGACACCACGCAGTCCATTGCAGAAGTGGCGTACAATTGCGGGTTCAACAATATTTCCAACTTTAACCGTATATTCAAAAAGAAAAAAGGGTGCACGCCCAAAGACTTCAGGGAAAGCTTCAGTGGAACGAGGATATTCATTTGAGGGAACCCGTATCCGCCCTTTATTTTTCTTTGTTGCACAATTGAAGAAAGCTTGTACCTTGTACTCCTTAACTTGTTGTACTTTACATTCGTACCTCCTGATCGTACTGCTGTAACCGAAATTGCCTTTCGTACCTTTCACATGTTACTTAAACCTTTATATTTGGCACCAGACTGCTATGAAACATTATTCCCGACAAACCAGAATGCTTGTTGCAGTAGATTGTATAATATTCGGATTCGACGGACATGACCTGAAAATACTACTGATACAGAGAGGCTTCGAGCCTGAAAAAGGCAAATGGAGCCTGATGGGCGGCTTCGTAAAGCCTGATGAAAATTTTGAACAGGCCGCTGCCCGCGTGTTATACCAGCTTACCGGCATCAAGGACCTGTACATGGAACAGCTCTATGCTTTTGGTGAGCCTAACCGCGACCCCGTGGAGCGCACCGTATCCATTGCCTATTTTGCCCTGGTAGACATACACAAGTATGAGGCCCAGTTGAACAACGATTATCACGCCGAATGGTTTTCGCTCAAGAAAATCCCCCGCCTGATCTTCGACCATAGCAAAATGGTAAGCATGGCGCGTCAGAAACTCCGTTATAAAGCAGCCTTCCACCCATTGTTGTTTGAATTGTTGCCGGAGAAATTCACCCTGCCACAACTATACAACCTGTACACCGGGGTATACAATACCGAGCTGGACAAAAGGAATTTCACCCGGAAAATTTTGTCTACCAAACTGCTCATCAAACAAAAGGAGAAAGAAAAAGAAGGTTCCAAAAAAGGCGCTTTCTACTACAAACTCGACAAGCGCCGGTACCATTCCGCTTTTCATGCATTTTTGAATTTCATACCGAACCCGGATAGTTTGCTATAATAGCAGGCTTTTGAAATACAGGAACAAGGTTATCTTGGTACCAGATAACCTCCCCCCTATTTACCTTAAGCTACCACCAGCATGAAAAAATGCCTTATCATCGCTGCCTGCCTCCCGGTAACCATGTTGTAGTTTGCCCAACCCGATTTCGATGCCATCTGCATCTCCATTGTGCAGGAAGCTATGAAATTGTATCGGTCTGAAATGGCATCATGGCATGGCACAGACCTGTTTCTTGCAAAACTCCCTCAGATCACCACAAAAGAAGTACTGGAAAAGATTGCAGCCGACCAGGAAGAACGGCATGGCAAAAAGAAGAAAAAAAGAAGTCCCGGGACTAAGCATGCAAAAGCCCGATCTCCTGAATTGCAGGCGACCGGGCTTTCAGTGAGCAATTATTTTTTCTCCGATGGCAACAGCGGCCAGTTACGGTCAGGCACATGCGCTTCCTGCATGATCGCTTCGATTTGCTTCACAATATCAGGATGTTTGTCCGCCACATTATTTTCTTCCACCGGATCGTGATCGAGGTTATACAATTCGATGGGCGGATTTTCCTGCGTCGATACATTCAGCCGGATGCCCTTCCAGTTGCCGAGTCGCACAGCCTGTTTACCGCCCTGCTCATGAAACTCCCAGTACAGGTAGGCGTGCGCCGGTTGTTTCTTTCCTGTAAGCGCCGGCACCATGCTGATGCCATCAATGTGTTGGGAAACCGGAATACCAGCCAGTTCCTGCAGTGTGGGAAAGATATCGTAGAGAATCAAAGGATCGTTGTTCACCTGCTTCTTGCTGATGGTGCCGGGCCACCAGGCAATAAAGGGTACACGAATGCCGCCTTCATATAGATCACGTTTGATGCCTTTGTAAATACCATTGCCATCGAAGAATTCAGGATCGCCTCCGTTCTCGCGGTGCGGTCCGTTATCGCTGGTAAACAGGACCAGGGTATTTTCTGCCAGTCCCATTTTTTGTACCTGCGCCACCACTTCTCCTACATAGCGGTCCAAACGGCTAACCATAGCCGCAAACCCGGCATGCGGATAAGATTCAAACACCTTATGCCTGCGTTTTTCTGCGGGTGGTGGCGGTACGGAATCCCCGGTAAATTGCTTTTTATAATGTTCATACACTTCGTCGTGCGGCACCATCACGTCGCCATGCGGAATGGTATACGGCAGGAAGAGAAAGAAAGGCTGTTCCGGTTTTTGTTGTTCCAGGAATTGCAGGGCTTTACGGTGAATGGTATCTGCTGAATAGATGCCGGCGCCCTCTTCGTTGGAAGGGAAGAATTCTTTTTCGCGATTGTTCCAAACATAGGGAGGATAATAGTTATGCGCCTTTGCCTGGCAGAGGTATCCATAGAACTGGTCAAAGCCCTGGTTCAAGGGTTCGCCGGCAGAGGCAGGAGGTCCCATACCCCATTTGCCAAAAGCGCCGGTGGTATATCCTATTTTTTTCAGCCAGGCGGCAATGGTAACAGTCGAGTCAGGCAAGGGGAACTGTCCTTCGGGCTGCATGGAGCGATTGCCGCGGATGGGTGAGTGGCCGGTATGCAGACCGGTCATCAGGGTAGCCCGCGCGGGCGCACACACCGTGGAGCCGGAATAAAACTGGGTAAATCGCATGCCTTCCGCCGCGAGTTTGTCGAGGTTAGGCGTTTTGAATTTTTGCTGACCGTAGCAACTGAGGTCGCCGTAACCTAAATCATCGGCAATGATGAGGATGATATTGGGGCGGCTGCCCACTGGCGATTTTTTTTGTTGAGCTGTTGCGTGAAACCTGGTAAGCAGCAGCAAGAAAAGAAGATGGAAGGAGAAAAATTTCATACTTCAAGTTGGGGAATAAATGGGAAAGTGCAAAACGGAGGTGGTAAAATTTTTGGGACCATCCCAACACTTCACCTACTCACCATCGGGGTCCCTGCTCCCTGTTTCTCCCTCTATTCTGAACCCCGGTAAACTTGTTGAAATTATACGTAAAGCTCAACATAAAATACCGCTGCAACACCTCCGTATAGGTATCCTCAATATAATTCTCCCCTACATTCCGGTCAATATTTCGGTTCTGGTTCAACAAATCATACACCCGAAAACGAATCTCCCCATTTCTTTTTTCAAACAACAACCACGAACAGCCCGCATGCCACAAGGGAACCGGCTGGTTAAACCCTTCCGCCCTGCCGGTATTGATGTAGTAATCAAAATCGCTGTTCACTACCAGGTTCCTGATGATGAAATAAGTAATATCCACCGAATAGTTGTGATTGAAGTATTGATAGTTAAGATCCTTTTGCACACTATACCGCGCATCGTTGTAATTGAAATTCGCAGTAACGCTCAAATCCAGTTTGTCCGGTATATCCCAACCAAAACGAACACGCTGCCCCACACGACGCCTGTAATTAAAGTTGATCTCTTTGTACAGCTTGCTTACATCGCGGTTGTATCGCAGCGAAGTGGTGAGGTGAAGATTCAGCGGACTTCTTCTTCCGCTGGTAGCACGCTTCAAAGGAATGCCCACTGTTCCGGAAAAACTCACATCATAGGCCCCGTTCAGGTTTTCCGGCTTGATAAGCTGCACGGCATTTTCCAGCGAATCGATACTATTTACAATCTTGTTACCCGTAACAGTGCCGGACAGGTTGATGTTGACATACAAATAGTTTTGCAGGTTCATGGTATTGTAACTCAACCTGAAATTGTTGGAAAACTCCTGTTTCAGATCGGGGTTACCGGTGCGGATGCGGAGCCGGTTGCTGATATCCTGCACATCCTGCAATTGGTTGATGGAAGGAGCGCGTGTGCTGCCGCGGTAATTGAAGCGGATGGTCTTGCGCGTACCCAGATTATAATTAAACGAAGCATTGGGAAAGAAATTGGTATAGCGTTGCTCCATGATGCTGTCTTTCCCCGTGGTAGCACGGTTGCTCAGGTTGTGCAGCGACGCAAAATGCACAGCGCCCCCCACCTGGAAATCGTATTTCTGTTTTTTTACGCGAAAATTCGTTCCCAGACGGCTCGACTCAAACACGTTTTCAAAATAATTCGTCAACGGTTTGTTCACTTTGGAAAACTCACCCGATGTGCTGTCGTAATCGTATGTATCCCGGTCGCTGATACTTTTGTTGCGGGTGAAAGCGTAATTAAACTCCAGTATCTTATCCGTGTCAATCATTTCCGTTACCGAGGTGGAAATGGTATTGTTAAACGATTTCCCGCGCGTACGGTTCAGCTGTTGCCGGTCATCGGTACGGTCGAGCGAACTGTCGGGACGGAAAAAATAGTATGGCGCATCCGTATAACCATCGCCGTTATTTTCATTGAGCGCTGTTTTCCAGCCTATGGTAAAAGTGCGTCCCGGCTTGCGGAAACGGTGCCGGAACAACAGCTCATTTTGAAAATTGCTGGCGTCGCGTTCGTTGTTGCGTTTGGACAATCCCCGAATGGCCATGTAATTAAACTTGGGACTGGTGGCGCGGGTAATCAACGAATCGATACTTTCCGATTCCGCCTGCTGAATGGTAAGATTGGGGATCAACAGCACGGAATTCATACTATCAATCTGGTATTCCAGCCGAAGTCCCAGCCGGTGGTTGAGGTTCAAATTGCTGCTGGAAGACCGTGAATCAGCATAGGCCACGGAATCATTGGGGAAAAAATTCTGCCGGTGCCGGTCGCTGCGACTTTCATTCACGGACCTGGCCACAAAGTAATTGCCGCTGATGCGCAGTTTTTCGCCCCATTCATCGCGGAAATTGATGCCAGTGCTCCAGGAGCGTGTATTGCCGTTGCCGGCGCTGCCGCCTGCATTATTGTTGGCGCGATTGAACGAACGCATATCGCCCCCGCTGTTCATGAGGTCATCAAATGTATAGCCGCGCCTGTTAGTATTGTTGGCGCCTCCTAATATGGAAATCTGCCTGTTGTCTTTAAACCGGCTGAATGACGCCGTGGTTTCATAGCGTCCGCTGCTGCCGCCAGCCCCGTGCAAACGGCCAAATACGCCTTTCTTGGTATTTTTCTTGAGTTTGATATTGATGGTGCGAACCCGGCTACCGTCATCAATCCGTGTAAATTTAGCCTGGTCACTCATATCATCAAATACCTGCACGCTCTCGATCAATTCAGCGGGGATATTCTTGCTGGCAAGTTTCGGGTCGGAACTGAAAAATTCCTTGCCGTCCACATAAATTTTGGTGATGGGTTCGCCCTGGGAAGTGATATTGCCATCTTTGTCTACTTCCACGCCGGGAAGTTTTTTAAACAAATCCTCTGCTGTAGCATTGGGCAACGTTTTAAAAGAGCCTGCCCTGAACTCCACCGTATCTTCTTTTACCTTGATCGGAGGCGCGGTAACTACCACACCAGCCATCATGGAGGTATCAGTATACAGCAATACGGTGTCCATGTCAATTTCCAGGAGCAAGGGAGCAATCTCAATGTTCCGCACCAGCGGATTGTAACCCGTATAGCTGATATAAAAGATATAGGGACCGGCAGGAATATTCTTCAAATGAAATGAACCTGTACTGGCAGTAACGCCAAAACCCACTGCGGTTGAGTCTTCGGGCGACATCAACGTAACAGTGGCATCCGGCAGCGGCAACTTGTTCATTGCATCTACCAGCGTTCCTTTTATACTTCCGGTTGTTTTTTGCTGCGCCTGTACCTGCATGCACGCAAAGCCAACCAGGATAAGGAGGGATAGAAATCTCATTCAACGGTTTTTTGGGGCACACAACTGACCCGTTTGACGACAAACCAACTGCATTCACGCAGCTAATAACGATTTTTTTCAGGTGATCACGTGTAAAAAATACACTTGCGGAAATTTTGCTGTGACAACAGCAAAATTCCCCAGTAAAAGTCACATAGACGGGAGACAATGTATCAGCGTTGCACGCTTAGAAACAACTATTATTAAAAAATTTTGTGCAGTCCTTCCCATTTCACCTTCCATCCTGCCGGATATCCGGGGCTTTGTTTTGTATTGCCGTCAAACCCGGCACACATCATGGCAACGGCAGTAAGCAGGCCGCCATTGCCCGGAAGATAAATGGTCAAACGTTTGTCCTGGTAATTATGCCCGTTGGGCAGGTACGTATTGGTACGTACAGGCATCAGCAATGCCTCCACGGCTTTTTCGGTTATTCCTAACCGTGTAGCCGTCATGGCTGCAAGCGGGAAGTCCCATCCCCAGGTATCTTCCCATTTCCATACCTTCCAAACGAGGTCAAAAGTATTTTTCATAATGGAACTGTCCAGCCCGTTGGCAGCCGGTATACCGGCATAGGCGGCCAGCACTGCGGGATGATCGGTCATATATTTTTCGGTAGTGTAGCAGTCAGGCGTGCTTTCGGTGGCCAGGTATACGCTGTCGTTTTTGGGCAAGGGAGCCAGTTGCTGCAACACAGCATCCCATTGGGGATGACGTTCCATACCCAAACGTTCCCGCCATTGCTGTGCCACCGATAAACCCCAGTGCCAGTAGGCCAGTTCAAAAGCGGGATTAAAGGTGGTTTGCGGATCAAAGCGTTCCTGTGCGGGAATGATGCCGGGCCCCAGGTTGTATCTCCCGGTAGCTGAATCATAGGAAGGAAAAGAAGCCATAAAATCCGCCGTAGCAAAAACGAGGTCTTTGTACTTGTTCAATACTTCTGCGTTGGCCTTGCTGCGGTACACCAGTTCGGCCATATAAATGAAATGCGGCTGCTGCCAGATAAGAAAGGACCCAACGGAAGAAGGCGCTTCCCTGCCTGCATGATCGGTCATTTTCTGCCAGCGCAATCCCTCAAAACCCTGTCGCTGCGCAATAGCGCGCGCACTGTCTGCTATGGTAAAATACCAGTCGAGACTTTTCTCCAGTAATTCAGTTCTTCCCCACAACGCAAAATGTACAGCATGCCACCAGTGCATTTCCAAATGCGGTTTGCCATACCAGCTGTTATAGGTAAGACCGGTTTCCTGCGGCGGAAAAGGGGCCGCACATTGCACACGGGTAAGGTATTGTGACAACACTACCCTTCTTTCCAGTTCTGACGCGCGTGGGTCCGTACTGCCGGCAAAATCAACGGCGCCACCGCTTTTCCAGAATGCTTCCCAGGCCGTATTACTGCTGATTTCTATTTCTGCAAAAGAGGGGAGCTGCGCCTGCAATTGCGGTGTAAAACAAAACACCATTTCCAGCACATTGGAAGCAGCATTGGGAATAAAGAGGAAATCATGTGCGCGGCGTTGTTTGAATGCAATACGGTTCCGACTGGCCACCTGTACAAAATAAGCCGTGGCATCCAATGCATGTCGCAGCACTACATGGTGGGCATTGCGTTTTTCAACAGTGGACCTATGTTTATCAGCGTTGGTGTAATTGGCGCCCACATCTTTCCATTCGCCATTGGGATAGGGAAATTGCAGGCGGAGCCGCAATTTTTCTTTGGCTACGAACGGTGAAATGATCCTTACTCCCACAGCATCCAGTTCAGGATGCACATAAGTGACCACATTTACCAACTGGCTGTCTACATAAAACGTGCTCGTAATACTGCCCTTCCACATATCCAGTTGCTGACTGATGTTTTTAATATCCCGTATAGTAGCCAGACGCCCGTTGCTACGCACAATTTCAAGACCGATATGGCCCAACTGCAGGCGATGCGGATTCTGCCGGAAATAATCCGCTGCCCGGCGTTTCCGCTCCGGTTCCTTCCATTGCACCGGGTAAGGAATACGCCGCCCATCCAGTTCATAGGTTTTCAATGATTCTTCAAAACGGTATCGCGCAGTATTGGGAAAGCTGTGCCAGCCCCAGGATGATTGTGTTCCCAGCGGTACGCCGTTTTTATAATAATCGGGAAAACTCTGCAGTCCCGTTACATCCACGGTAAACGCAAAATGGCCATTACCTACAGTAAGCGAACTGAGCGAATCTGCTTTGTTGATATATACCGTATGTCTTTTGACTACTGCTTCCCTGTCGATAGCGCCGCTTTGCGCGTGTGCGCCCATAACAATTGCCCCGGCAATTAAAAGAGAAAAGATTTTTTTCATCCCATCCTGGTTAAAAGCAAAATGCAAACAACAGCTGTCCGATGCATGGATACTGTCATTTGCCTTTTGCAACAAAATTTATTGACTTACGGTACTCTTACTGCCTGCCTTGCCAGCAATTTCCATTGTCCGCCCTGTTTCTGCCACACAAGCAGGATATGCAGTTTTACAGAACCGGGATTACCATTGTCGTTGGTTTTTGCCGACAATGTGTGCCGGACGATAGCAGCATTGCCTGCCAGTTGGACCGTTTGATCGGTAAGATCAATGGAAACAAAATCTGATTTGCCCGATACAATATTCTCAATAAACTCGGCTTTGCTCTCAACCTTGCCGCTGGAATGCCCATAACTCAATTCCGGGGCCGTCCATTTGTCGAGGCCGGCACGATCGCCATCCACCATTGCTTTGCGCAGGCCTTCCACTGCGGCAGCAACGGCATTTTCCTGTTTCGATTGGGCATGAAGAAAATTAACTACAAATACTACTGCGAGCAATGCAAGCATTTTTTTCATATTGGTGCGTTTTATCAGTGAATACTCTATTGCGATAGCAACACGGGCGTAAGCGTAACAGGCCCCAGGAGACCGGAAGGTTCCGGTTGCCAGTGTTGGGCGGTAAACAACCCGTTGGCATCCCGATTGGCGGCCAAACGGGCCGGAAAGTTAACATTATAAAATTTCTTCCACGGCATCCCCTGCTTCTCCAGGCAGATAATCCGGTTGGTCATGCTGTTCGACACCCGCACTTCCAGCAGGTTGTTTTCCCGCAAATCTGCAGCCGGAATGGTTACCTGGTACAACGGCCCGATAAGCGTGGCTATTCTCTTTCTGTTCAACCATACTTCCGCAGATTGTTCCACTTTGCCAAGATCAAGCAGGAATGCGTTGTAATTACCGGCCGTTTCCGGTTTGGCAAACCACATAGTATAGGCGGCAGTACCGGAAAAGCTATGCGCGGCGGTATCTTCCAGGGTTGTCCATGATTTCAGTTCCGGCAGCACAACATCTGCCGGCAAGGCAGGACCACCGCTGATGAACTGCAGGGACCAGTTGCCGGTAATGGTTTGCGGCATTGCCCGCTGGTCAATATACATGTATGCTTTACCGGTAGCCTCTTTGGTACTTGTCTGCACTATACAACTTTGCCCGGGTTGCAATTGCAGCCATACCATCGACTGACCATTCTCTGTTTTTGTTCTGGCAACTCCGGCTTGCATCAGCATAGGATCATACAGGTAGGCACCCTGGCAGGTGGTGGCCAGCGGCACCCATTGGTTTACTGTTTGTGTACCGGTATTGCTGATAAAATAGTATTTGCCGGAACCTATGCTGCGGCGTACACATTGCAGGCCATACTGCACCATCGTTTCCTGCGGCACTGCTGCGTAGTGCAACAGTTGCTGCAAATCATCTGACATAACAAAAGCGCCTTTGCCGCAAACTGCTTTTTGCTGCTGACCATCGTGCTGCAATTGTAGTGAAGACATGATAGCAGTAAATCGCTGGCGGTTTTCACCCAGTTTAGCAAAGCCGGGAACATCGGCAGGCAGATTTTTATACACCAAAATAGTGGCGCCATTTTTTGCCAGTGCCTGCAGTTGCTCCATACTTTCCAATGGTATGAGCCGCACATCAGGGAGGATGATCGTTTTGTAGTTTCCTCCCGGCGCTTGCAATATGGAACCATTGCAGGTGAGTTGCTGCAGTTGCCGGTCACTCAGCAGGTCAAACGCTACCCCTTTGGCCAGCAGTTGTTCCGCCACTTCTTTGAAACCTGTGCTGTCAAAACCGTTCATGCCATCGAAATGATGCAGCAGTTCACGGCCCGGTTGTGATATCTTGTCGGCAAACGGAAAATACAACAGCACATCATTGTCTGGCCCGCCGCTTTGCAGAAACGACTGGCAACGGGCTACATAATTATTCAATGCTTTGAAATGATTCCAGAACGGATGCGTTGGCTGAAAATGTACCGCAGCATAAAACAACCAGCCGGGCCAGGGATCGTTGGCCGGAGAATAGCTCGTGCCATGCCATACAATATGATTAACGCCCCCTAAAAAATATTTGTCAACCAGCAACTTTACATCCCGCAATCCTGCCTTGAAGTGTTCATCCAGCCAGGTGGCCGCTTCTGCCGCTACCAACGGCTTGCCAAGCACATGCGCTGCAGAGGCGGCAAATTTGAATCGCAATATCTCCGAGCCTTCCGTTTCAGGTATGTCTACCGCACCATACAGGTCAAGGATATTGGCCGGTGATCCATGCGACTGGTTACGCACTAATTTTCCTTTCGCCTTAGCCCATTGCTGCCAAGGGATGGTAAATTTTTCAAGCAAGAGTTCAGATAGTGTAAGCCGGTAGTCGTGCAAAATGCGCAGGCTGTGTTCATCATGATCTTTTTTGATCAGTGCAGGCAGATGCAGCCGGAGATCATATCCGCGACGCTTTTCAAATTCCTGCAGCAGGTCAGGGGTATAGTTGCTCTGGCCGCGTGCATCGTCCACTTCGTAGGAATCATTGAAGAAGCCACGAAGGCCGGACAGGTCGTAGCCGGCAAAGGCCTTATCAAAAGCTCCCAGGTATTTTTGGAGGGCAGGCAGCGAAAAATGATCAATAACATTGCCTTCGCCCTTTGGAGCAGCACGTTCTACCATTTTGCCGTGCCAGCCCATGAACAGGCCATACAAGGTCCAGTTGCCTTCCGATGGTGTCCATTGCAGCACGCCGGCTTCGTCTACATAACGGGTAAGGTCCAGTCGATCGCCTTTATCGGAATAGCCCATCAACACCTGCAAGGGCATGCGTTTGCGAAATTTTACCTGGTCCAATGCCAGCGCCTGGAGATTTTCGTTTTGGGAAACGGGTTCTTTTAACGTATTGATATCCGGCGCACGCGTGGCTGCTTTCTGCAACGGTGCAGCGATGCTCCCTTTGGTTGGCTCCGTTTTGTAAATACCATGCAATTCATAAATCTGATTACCCACGGCGCGTATGAAAGGTTCCTGAAAACATATCACGGTATCGGGCAACTGATTACCTGCCTGTAATGTCCAGGTTCTGATAGAAAAATCTTTGCACGCTTCCGCCGCATCAATATGGGGACCGCCGAAAGGCCAGCCGGTACCGGTAGCCATGTCAACACCGAGTTGTAATCTTTTTGCTTCCCTGAGCGTATGCTGCAGCATGTCCATCCACCGGGGCGAGAGATAATCGATAAACTGGTCCTCATATCCGGCAACGCCATAAATGGGCGTTATTTCCACACCACCCAGCCCTGCTGCTTTATATGCTTCGAGGTTGGCGGAAAGGTCGTTGGTATTGACCGCGCTGCCCGGCCACCACCAGCGCGTCCAGGGTTTTGTAGTACTGCTGATAGCGGGCCACTTCACCTGCGACCATCCGCATAATGATATCAGTAAACCAAGACTTGCAATCAGTATCTTCTTCATTAGTCTGGGAGCAATTTCAAATCACATAGACAAGTTCCAAAGAAAAATCATACCAGCAGCATTCACCATTCCTGTTTTGTGATTTGTTTCTGTTTAGTTTTTGCTAATGTCTAATCGTTATTAACTATTCCGCGCTATCTCCACAGCATATATCTGCTGCTTCCCTTCAAAATTTGCACGGAAAATAACCCATTTGCCGTCGGGAGAAAAATGTACGTTGGGTTCAAGACGGTAATTGTGGTGTTTCATGTTCACTAACTTTTCAGAAAGTAACCGGTCGCCCTGCGGACGGAACAGGTAAATCCATCTGCCATCCTGAGCTCTTGCCACCTGGCCGGGATCCCCGCCATCGCCGGCAAACAATTGCTGGTCGGGCGAGATATTATAGTGAATGCTCCATTCATCGCGTTGCAGCGCATACCTTACTTCCTCCCCCGTTTGCACATCAGCAGCAGCGAGGTAAAACGTCACACTCCTGGGTACCTGCAGATCAAACCATATCTTTTTTCCATCGCGGGAGAAGAATTCGTGGCCGGCAATTTCTCTTTCCACTGTACGGCGGTGCATGAGTTTGACAGCACGTGTGTGCACGTTAATGGTCCAAATCCTGTCAACCAGGTGCCAGGGACCTTCGTGGCAGAACATAAGTAACGCCGGATCAGCAGGTGAAAACTGCACATGATTGAGCCAGGCGCTGTCGGTATGAATTTTCCGGAGCGCTTTGGTTTGGATATCGATCACAAAGAGGGTGCGCGGCAATTTTGCTTCATATATGATATTGAAATAACTGCTCTTCTGCGGATTCCTGCGAAACAATTCGCGCTCTGCTTCGGTTGCATACACACCGCCCAGCAATGTTTCGTCGGCATTTACGGTAGTGATGCTGCCGCGAAAATTTTCGGGAAATCTGAAAATGAGTTCAGTCTTTTTGGTATCAATATGCGTAGCCATCACGCTATCTCCACATTGAAAATAGACTTTCCGCGTTTTGGGGGCTGTGATCTCTCCAAAAATTCGTCCGGGGTATTGGGTAAGCGGCGTTACCTGCCGGGTGGCAAGGTCCAGTGCATACAATTGCCTGCCGTTTTCACCTGTATGGTAATACACCATGGTGTTGCCGATAAACGGATTGTTGTGAAAGTAGAAGCTGCTGTTTTCGCCGGGACCTTCCGTAAGGCGGATTACTTTATGTTTGGTATCCTTATCAATCCATTCCCGCGGCATCTGTTGTGCACCGGTTTCCAGCAGCGGTTGTGCGATGGCCTGCCCGTGCACAGCTAAAATTATAGCAACATACAGGGAGTGGTATGTTGCATAATGGGTGGTTATGCGCAATTTTTTCATATGGCAGTAATTGTATGTATTACAATTAACGCTCAATGTAACCCATCATAGCTTTTTGTACGTCCTGTGCCGTCCTGAAAGACAGCAGTTCATGCTAAGAGAAAACCTTTATTGCAAGCCTGCAGGCTGTAGCAATTGCAGCAGTGCCTGCTCACAGCATTGAATTTTTTTTATGCAAACTACCCGATCACGATAATTTTTTATTTCTTTTCCCATAAATTTACCCATCCTTTCTCCTTATCTGTATACTACCTTACCTGCAGCAAAGTAAACCTGGTCCTTGATCGCATTACCAACCAAACAACCGGAAACACTATTTATGGCTTGCTCAACTGCTTTTGTTACTGCTGTACACAGCATACACTGTTATAGATTTCTCCTCCTCTCCAATAGACACCGTCAAATTTGTTCATCCCGAAAGGTTCGGAAGTTGCCGGATTGACAAGCAACCCCTTAACCCATATTGATCAGGCAATCTCCACCCCAGGGAAAACAAACCTAAGACTGCATCGCTTAAGAAGTGGTGCAGTTCTTATTTTATGCATACCGCATGGGGAGTAGGTGGTTGCTCCCGGCAACTAAAGGGGCTATCGTGCGGACATAAATACTGCTGTCTTCTTTGGCACATCCAGAAACCTGCCCATCCCCTGCTGGCGGGGCGCTAGCACGATATTACCGCAGCAACACTACTGCATGGATGGGGTGGTCCTTTTAACCACCCCCATCCATAAAAGAGGTTCACATAGTAAGTTGCTGCCGGCGCGTCCGCCGGCGGGGGACAGACGGGCATTGGGACGTGCCAAAGAACTGCAGCAAAGTTGTGTCCACAAGATAGATAAGTACCAGGGGCTGGCCGGCTCTCGGCTCATAGCTCATAATTGCCGTTTAATGTGCCGGATTTTGCAGTTCATGATGCACGACTGCGGGAACTATCAGGCAGAACAATATTTTAGCTCCCGATAGGTAGGCTATGCAAATTCCGTATTATACGAAAAAAGACTGGCTGATCATTGGTGCATTGCTGCCGCCGGCAATAGCAGGATTCAATTTCTGGATATTCGGCGCCCGGTATTTCACCGAAGCTGATTTGTTCTGGTGGTCCACCGCTATTGCTTTGCCTATCGGACTCGCCTCCTGGTTTCTGCAGATAAAAGTGGCCCTGGCGCTCCAGCGCTCCTTCCCCCGGTACAGTCAAACCATCAAGCGCCTCGCCATTGCACTTTCACTGTACATCCTGATCACCTGTAGTACCATGATACTGGTGTGCCTCACTTACGACTACCTCAATTTTTTCGATTATCAGCTCGATATACCGCACCTTGTTTGGGCGCTGGTTACCGGTGTGTTGGTGGATATAGTGGCCGCGAGTTGTCACGAAGCCGCTGCTTTTTATGAAAGATGGAAAAAAGCCACCGTACTGGCCGAACAACTGAAAAGAGAGAACCTGCAAACCCAACTCGACAGCCTGAAAAAACAGGTTAACCCGCATTTCCTGTTCAACAGTCTCAATTCCCTGTCGTCGCTGATCAGTGAAGATCCATCGCAAGCGGAAATATTCCTCGATGAACTGAGTAAAGTGTACCGCTATCTCCTGCGCAATAATGAAGACGATCTTACCACACTGGCAGCCGAACTGCAGTTCATCCATTCCTATTGCCACCTGCTGAAAACGCGTTACGGCGATAGCCTGTTACTGCTCACCCATGTGGAAGATCATTACCTCGACCACCTGTTGCCGCCGCTAACCCTGCAAATGCTGGTCGAAAATGCGGTTAAACATAACCGCATGATGAAAGAAAGCCCGCTGCAAATTGTATTGAAAACCAACGAGGGAAAACTGGTCGTCTGCAACAACCTGCAACGAAAGGTGCGGCAGGTAACTTCCAACCGCGTGGGTCTCAGCAATATTGCGAAGAAATACAGGCTGCTGCAGCAGGGCGATATTGAGGTAAAAGATGATGGAAAGGAATTCGCGGTGATTATTCCGCTGATCAAATTGCCGGAAGTTTAGTGAGAAAAACGAGACCTGTATGATTTGCCGCACGGAACAGCCAGCAAACGCTACAGGCCCCGCAAAAATCCTTATCGCAATGCTGTAATGGCGCAATGGTCCATATCGCCATAATCCAGGTTTTCTCCGGCCATGCCCCATATGAAGGTATAATTGGAAGTGCCTGCACCCGAATGAATAGACCAGTTGGGCGATATCACTGCCTGTTCATTCTGCATCCAAATATGGCGCGTTTCCTGCGGTTCTCCCATGAAATGGCATACGGCCTGTCCTTCCGGGATTTCAAAATAGAAATATACCTCCATACGCCTGTCGTGGGTATGCGCGGGCATGGTGTTCCACACACTGCCGGTCTTCAATTCGGTAAAGCCCATTTGCAGCTGGCACACTTCCAGCACACTCGCCACGATCATTTTGTTGATCACGCGGTGATTGGCAGTGGCCGCACTGCCGAGTTCCACCACTTCCGCATCGGCACGCGAAATTTTTTTGGTGGGGAAAGCATGATGCGCCGGCGCTGAATTAATGTAAAACTTCGCCGGTTTTTTGCCGTCGGCGGAAGAGAATTCCACTTCCTTCGTACCCTTGCCTATATATAAAGCTTCCTTGAAATCAAGTTCAAAAGTTTTGCCGTCTGCGGTAATGGTCCCTTTGCCACCCACGTTGATAATGCCCATCTCCCTTCTTTCGAGGAAATAAGCAGCTTTCAGTTTTTCGGGGTTCGGCAGACTCACCTTCTTCGTCACGGGCATCACCCCACCGGCTATGTAGCGGTCGTAGTGCGACAAGGTAAGCAACACTGTATCCGCCTCAAAAACTTTCTCGATAAGAAATGCTTTCCGCAAAGCTGCGGTATCCATTTGCTTTGCTTCCGCAGGACTGATAGCAAATCGGTTGTCCATGATGTTTAGTATACTTTGGTTTAACTGAAAAAATTATCTTCCCATCCATCCGCCGTCAACGGTGAGTATGGTGCCGGTTACATAATCGGATGCCGGTGAAGCAAGGAACACGGCAGCGCCTTTCATATCGTCCGCAGTACCCCAGCGCCCCGCCGGTATACGGCTCAGTATGGATTGTGAACGGTCCGGATCATTGCGCAGCGCCTCTGTATTATCTGTAGCAATATAGCCGGGCGCTATGGCATTCACCTGTACTCCCTTTCCGGCCCATTCGTTGGAAAACGCCATGGTCAAACGCGCTACGCCACCTTTGCTGGCCGCATATCCGGGCACCGTAATGCCTCCCTGGAACGACAACAACGATGCCGTGAAAACGATCTTCCCCTTCCCCCTTTGTATCATATCTTTCCCAAACTCACGCGCCAGGATGAATTGCGAAGTAAGATTGACTTCTATTACTTCATCCCAATATTCATCAGGATGCTCGGCAGCAGGTTTTCTTTTGATGGTACCTGCATTGCAGAAAAGAATATCCACTGGCGCACATTCACTTTTCACTTTTTCAATGAAGGCATACAATGCTTTGCGATCGCCGAAATCGGCCTGGTAAGCTTTGAACGAACGGCCGGTTGCTTTCACTTCCTGCTCTACGGCGCTGTTGTGCAGTTCAAGACTGGCAGACACACCAATAATATCCGCGCCCGCTTCGGCCAATGCCACGGCAATGGCTTTTCCTATTCCCCGTTTGCAACCGGTTACCAATGCTGTTTTCCCGGTAAGGCTAAATTGTGCGATAATGCTCATATTGAATTTTCAATTGTAAATCCGACATTTATTTTCGGCGGCAAGGTAGGGAATTAAATACAACATTCATTTCAGTATATTCAGCACCTCATACATTTTGCGCACTACCTGCGAAGCGCTGCCGTCGTAATTGTTGATGATGATGGCAAAAATGTATTCCTTGCCATTACCCGCCTTATGATAACCTGCATAGGCACGTGCGCCGCCAATGGAGCCGCTTTTCATTTTCATACCATTGTAGGTAGGCAGCGCATGGTAAAAAGAAGCAAACCAAGGTCGTGTGCGGGCATACCGCAATGCCTTCACCAACGCATCGGTAGTAACGCGGTTCTGGGGCGATAACCCGCTGCCGTCGATCATATGCAAAGCTGCTTTTGAAATGCCTGTGCCGGAAAAGAAATCACGCACAATCTCCACACCGGCTTCGGTAGTAGCAAATCCGCTTTTTTCCAGTGCAATCGTTTTGATCAACGCTTCTCCATACAAATTGATACTGCGTCGCTGAAACCAGAAATGGATACTGTCCAGCACCGGCGACCAGTGCGTGGCCAATGGCTTTATACTGGTCACTGTATCATGCTGCACCATCACATGGCTGCCCGCATCAGGCAAAGGCGTTACTGCTATGGATTGATCGCGCAATGCAGCTGCAAGGTCGGTCAGCAACACCGCTGCCGGGTCTGTCATGGCGCCTGAAATAGAGAACGACTGCTCGCCCGCAGGGATGGTGCCCTTTACCAGTGGATGATGATGGCGCGCCGTGGGTAAATAGATGTAGGCATTGTCGCCACTGCCTTTCGGTCCTGCCGACAATTCATTGATATAATTGCTGAAGTGCGTACTGCGCGGCCGCATCGAATCGATGTTCACCGGGTCGCCGGAATTGTTGCCGGAACGCAGAAAGAGATCATACTGGTTTTCGCGCCAGTTCAAAGCATAGGCGCCCGCCCCGTAATAATTGCCCACATCCTGCCAGATCCATCCATCCGGTATAGCCTGGTGCGAAAACGGTGGTACAATCGTTCGTATGCCATCCGTTACTTTTTGGGTAATACCTGCTTTGCTGATGGCCTGTACCCATTGCCGGAGTAGCACAGAGTCTTTCGTTTCCTGCCATCGCCAGCTGCCCAGTGTTGGGTCGCCACTGCCCTGCACTACCAGCGAACCATTCAGTTGGCCGTCAACGATGGTGCCGGTATACCCCAATTGTGTTTTGAAGCGATAATCGTTTCCCAGCAACTCAAATGCGGCAATGCCGGTAAACAATTTTTGTGTGCTGGCCGGCGCCAGCCCTATTTGTTCGTTGTGCCCAAAGATCATCTTGCCGGTGGCGGCATCCAGTACACAGAGACTCACAATGGCATGGCGCAATTGCGGATCGCGTTCCAGGTGCTGGATGGCTTTGGACAGTTGTTGCGGTACGGACTGCCCCAAAACTGTTGCCATGACACCGGTCAACAATAACAAAAAAAATATGCGTTTCATCAATTTCTTTCCTTTTAGTAGTGGCCAACGGCCTGAGTTATAATACAGCGCCCGCACAATTTCCGTAAATTGATCATGCATGGGCGATAATGGCTCACAGTTTGCTATCACGATGGTAGCAACCCGAAGACAAATCTCCCAACAGCCTTTTCAAAAGACAAATTCCGCTTCCACCGTACCTCCGGAAATTGCTTTCCTGTTGTAGCGTAGTATTAGTTGATTTGTGTACAAAACCAGTAACAAAATTGGTTATGCAGAAGCCTGTTGCCATCACTCACAAAAACAAATGTATTGATTTTTTTGCCCTTATCTCCCTGAACATAAAGCGGAATAAGCCATTCAACATCTATAGGTCTGCGTGCAGGTATTCATTTCAATACCTACAATAGTATTACCGGATTGCTCGCCTGATACAAGTTTTCCTGCAGCGGACTGTTAACCCGGACCCTTAACACTTCCTGCACACGAACAGCGCAGCACGCTTTACATAATCGCATTAGCTATCCATGAATTTTCATATGAACAGATCAGTATTATCTGACCAAAACAAAATTTCCGGATTTCTTTCTGGTGGCGGAGAAATGGGTGCATTGATCGGCGCTTACAATTGGTCTGCCACACCGCTGGGACCTGTCGAAGACTGGCCCCAAAGCCTGCGCACCACCGTATCGTTATGCCTGCATTCAGCCTGTCCGATGGCTCTATTGTGGGGACCTGAATTTTTGATGCTCTATAACGATGCCTATCGATTCCTGGCAGACGGCAAACATCCGCAATCGCTCGGGGCCCGCGTGCAGGATGTGTGGCCGGAAGCATGGCCTATAATAGGTCCCATGCTGCAAGGCGTGATCAATGAAGGCAAAGCTACCTGGTCTGAAGACCGGCTGCTGCTCCTGAACCGGTATGGATTTGCAGGAGAAAGTTATTGTACGTTGTCCTGTTTACCGGTGCACGTGGAAGACGGCGGTGTAGGGGGAGTGTTGTGCATCGTAAATGAAACCTTCTCTGCAAAAGAATTACTGGTAAGTATGAATGCGAATATCAAGGTGGCAGGAAGCCGCCTGTATGCTTCGCAGCAAATGCAAAACCTTTTCATGAATACGCCCTTCCCTGTGGTTGTGCTGTCGGGGCCGGAATTAAGGTTTAGCATGGTGAACGATGCGTTTAAGGCAATAATATTTCATAGGGAAGTGCTGGGCAAAACCATGGCGGACGTATTCCCGCAAACCGGAAAAGATTTTTTGCAGTCAGTAAAAAATGTGTTCAACACCGGCACACCCTTCATAGGACATGAATTCAAATTAATGCTGGAAGATGAACATGCTGTGCAACGGGAAAAATATTTCGATTTTGCTTTCTCCCCCATGTATGAACTCAATGGCGAAATCATCAGCGTGATAGGTATTGGCACCGATTGCACCGAAAAAGTAAAAGCACGCGAAAAACTGCTGGAGAACGAAGAGCGTTTGCAGCAGGAAGTGGAACAACGCACGCTTGACCTGAAAAAAACCAATGAAGCATTGGCCAGAAGCAACAGGGACCTGGAGCAATATGCATTTGTGACCAGTCATGACCTGCAGGAGCCGCTGCGCAAAATCCAGACTTTCGCCAACCAGCTGTACCGGCTGCACAAAGACCGGTTCGATGAAAAATCGCACCTGTATTTCAGCAAAATGATGAGCGCATCGAAAAGAATGTCTACCCTCATCAACGATCTCCTGTATTTTTCACGGCTGGCCCACGACGAAAAATTTGTACTTACTAACCTGAATCATATACTTGAAGACGTGGTGAATGATTTTGAATTATTGATTGAACAGAAAGATGCCACCATTCAAAGTGAACCGTTGCCTGTGATTGAAGCCATTCCTTTCCAGATGAACCAGTTGTTCAGCAACCTCCTCAGCAACGCATTAAAATTTACCAACCCGGAAAGAAAGCCGCAGATATACATCGCTTCTTCTGTAGCTACGCCGGAAGAATTGGCCGGCGCCGGTTTACTCCCGTCAGGCAAAACCTGGTACAAGATCCTGTTCCGCGATAATGGCATTGGCTTTCATCCCCGGTACTCGGAAAAAATTTTCGAGGTGTTCCAACGGCTGCACGACCGCGGGTCGTATGAAGGTACCGGTATGGGACTGGCCATGTGCAGCAGGATTGTAAGCAATCACCATGGCGTTATTTACGCGCATGGTGAAGAAGGCCAGGGGGCTGCGTTTTATTTGCTTTTGCCCGATAAACCCCTCCCCTAACTTCACATTCCCTAATTTTGCCCCCTATGGAACAACTCAACGCCGCCATCGTCACCATCGGCGATGAACTCCTGATCGGTCAGGTAGTTGATACCAACAGCGCCTGGATTGCCCAGGAACTGAACAAGGCTGGCATCTGGCTGAAATTACGTTTATCAGTAGGCGATAACAAACAGGATATTGTAAAGGCCCTCGATGCCGCTGCCACAGAAGCACGCGTCATTATCATTACCGGCGGACTAGGCCCCACTGCCGACGACATCACCAAACCGGTATTGTGCGAATACTTCGGCGGAAAAATGGTGATACACGAGCCAACCTTGCAACGCATCCGATACCTGTTTGAAAATGTTTTGAAAAGGCCGCTCATAGAACGAAACATCAAACAGGCTGAAGTACCGGACGTTTGCACCGTACTGCCCAACGAGCGGGGCACCGCGCCCGGCATGTGGTTCGAAAAAGAAGGCAGGGTGTTTGTATCGCTTCCGGGGGTACCGCATGAAATGACGGGCCTGATGGAAATAGAAGTGATCCCGCGGCTGAAAAAAAACTTCACCCTGCCCTTCATATCGCACCGCACCTTGACAACTGCAGGCATCGGTGAATCGTTCATGGCCGAAACCATCAAAGAGTGGGAAGCAGCATTGCCGCCCAACCTGAAACTGGCCTATCTGCCAAACTATGGACTATTACGGTTACGCATCACCGGTATAGGACAGGATGCCTTGCAACTCGAACAGCAACTGGACAACGAATTCGCCAAACTGAAAATGCAGGTGCAGGAATGGCTGGTGACCGATCGCGACGAAACCATTCAGATGACGCTCAGCCGCATCCTGCGGGCACAAAATAAATCATTGTCCACAGCAGAAAGTTGTACCGGTGGTTATATTGCACATCTTATTACTTCCATTCCGGGCGCCAGCAGTAATTTTAAAGGCACGGTGGTGAGTTACGACAATGAAATAAAAACACAGGTGCTGAAAGTGTCGCCGGAAAGCCTGCGCAGTTCGGGCGCAGTAAGCGAAGAAGTAGTAAAACAAATGGCCGAAGGCGTTTTGCTGCTGATGAACAGCGACTATGCCATTGCTACGTCCGGCATAATGGGACCGGATGGCGGCACGCCCGAAAAACCTGTGGGAACGGTATGGATAGCCGCCGGCAACAGGAATAAAGTCATCGCACAAAAATTCCATTTCCGCTTCGACCGCCAACGGAATATAGAATTAACGGCAGCGAGCGCCTTGAATCTTTTGCGTAAGTTTATTATGGAGAACGGGTGAGGGTAACTGCCAAAATTGCGAACGATTGTTAGCAAAATCCTTACCTTAGCGGCTGCTTAGCAGCCACCGGTATTTCGTCAATACCCCGAACAGTCAGGGGCGATAGGAAAACGGAAAGGCCGTGGCGCTGAATACTTTATTAATTGACATCCTGCTACTTGCAGGACTAACATCAAAAATTATCGATCCAACATGGCTTTAGTTGACCTGGTTATGCCAAAAATGGGAGAAAGTATTATGGAAGCCACTATCCTGAAGTGGCACAAGAAACCCGGAGAGCCGGTAAAGCGCGATGAAACGGTGCTGGAGATCGCTACAGACAAGGTGGACAGTGAAGTGCCTTCTACCGCTGAAGGGATTATTGAAGAAACCTTATACAAAGAGAATGATGTGGTTCCGGTAGGGGCAGTGATTGCACGCATCCGTTCCGGCGCCGCAGAACCTGCTCCCTCATCCCCCAACACTGGTAGTCCGGCAACCACCACCAGTCAAAACGTGCAGACCAGTGCTGCCAGTTCCTCCTATAGCACCACTGCGGCAAAACCGCAACAACCGGCCAGTAACGGAGCGAGTAACCGCTTCTACTCACCGCTGGTATTGAATATTGCCGCCAATGAAGGCATCAGCATGAGTGAACTGGAAAAAATACCCGGCACGGGCAATGAAGGAAGAGTAACCAAGAAAGATATCCTGCTATACGTGGAAGCACGGCGCTCCGGGCAAACAGCCACCACCCCTACTGCTACGCCTACCCCTTCCCGTAAGGAAGAAGTAGTGACCACGCGCGAAGTGAGCACCCCGCAAACGGAACAACTGCAAACCATCTATAGTGGCAACGTGGAAGTGATTGAAATGGACCGCATGCGCCGCCTGATTGCCGAGCATATGGTCCGGAGCAAACAAACCAGTCCGCACGTAACCAGCTTTGCCGAAGCCGACGTTACACACATGGTAATGTGGCGCGACCGTGTGAAGAAGGAATTTGAAAACCGCGAAGGAGAAAAGCTCACTTTTACGCCGCTCTTTATTGAAGCCATTGTGCGCTGCATCAAGAAATATCCCTGGCTCAACAGCAGCGTGGATGGTACACGCCTCATCATCAAGAAAGACATCAATATCGGCATGGCCACAGCGTTGCCCAGCGGTAACCTGATCGTGCCTGTTATCAAAAACGCCGACCAGTTGAACCTGGTAGGACTTACCAAACAGGTGAACGCATTGGCCAATGCAGCCCGCAATAACCGGTTAAAACCCGAAGACACACAAGGCGGCACCTTTACACTGACCAACGTAGGATCTTTTGGCAGCATCATGGGCACGCCCATTATCAATCAACCACAGGTAGCCATCCTCGCAGTAGGCGCTATCAAGAAAAGACCGGTGGTGATTGAAACTGCACAGGGCGACTCTATTGCCATTCGCCATATGATGTTCCTTTCTCTCTCCTACGATCACCGTGTTATCGACGGTGCGCTCGGCGCCACCTTCCTCAACGCCGTTGCCAAAGAACTGGAGAATTTCGATCCTGAAAGACAGTTATAATAGAGTTATAATATAAGTTGCAGGTTGCAGCCCAGCTGTAACCTGCTCCCCTTTAGGGAGCGGTGGGGCTTCCAAATTGCTTCAACCTATAAATTATTTTCTTCCCCGGAAACCTTTTGTATTTTACAATAAACAGGTTACTGTACTCACTTTCCGGAAGATCACCTGCAACAGACTGCCTGCCGGTTAAGCCGTTTACAATATCATCTACCGTATTGCTATGTCCAACAACCAGCACATTGTGCCGCAAACTTTTCAGTTTATTGATAAAGGCTGAGTCGGGAAAGGGCCCGTAAGTTTGAATGCTCAAAGCCCGGTGATTGCGTAAGGGTTCTGCTGTAGATTTCGTACGGATGGTGTTGGTAGAAAATATGTACTCAATCTTTTTGTCCTTCAATACTTCGAGTAAATCCTGCGCCCTCTGCGCGCCGGCTTCGCTCAGGGGCGGGTCATTGGGCGTATGCATAGTGGGTCCCGCGGAGGGCGTAGCCTTTTCAGCATGGCGCACCACATAATAAGTATGGCTGCAGGCCGTTAGAAGTATAGCAGCAAGGGATACCAAAACAAATGATTTCATGGAAATGTTTTTAACGTTTTAAAATTAAACGGCTTTTCCTAACGAAAGTCTTTTTTTGTAAATTCATTTTACCGTTAACCCTGATTTTTCCACGAAATGACCCTATAGCTACTCACTGTCCCGCGCTGCAACACAACCAAGTGAGGTATGGCACAGGATATGTAACTTGATAAACGACGATGCTTTGCTGACTATGGAGCTGGTGATGTCCATTACCAAATAAACCTGCTGATATCTTTACTTTAAAAAGGTGTATTATGAAAACCCTTTCTGAAACCTGGTTTGCCGACGGTTACATAGATTTCGAACTCAAGAAGTATGTTTTGCTGGCCTATTTGCAGGAAGTAAACAAATGCTTCAATGAAAACAAGCTGTATCCACAGCTGGCAGATGTTATTTTTCATTACAACAACCTGGTGGCTTTCCGCGAAAACAAGAAATACCTGCAGGAACAATTTCCCAAGAAACTCACCGGTATCCAGATGGAAAAATTGCAGGTGCTCTATGAGCAAATCATAGAAGACGATGAACTGATGCAGGAACTGGAAGACATCATCCAGTATTCTACCGGAAAAATGAAAAGCACCATTCAAAGCGGCAGCCAGATATATGAATTTGTAGAAGAAAAGCTGAACATATTTCCCATTGGCATCGTTCCGCTCGACACCAATGAAGGCTATTTCTTCCTCAGTGAAGGCTCATATCGCACCACTTTCGTATACCAGTACCGGTTAAGTTTTTTTGAAAAGCACGATGAAAAATTCCGCGCCATTCGCACAGAATATGTGAATGAATATGAACGGAATTTTGTAAATACCTATGAAAATATCAAGGCAGAATTGTTGCGGCACAATCCGCAATTGCCCAATCCGGCTGTTTATTCCATTGAAACGGAACTTACTTTTCCCATAGCAGAAACATTGCTGCCCGTGGCTAAACGCAGCCTGGTACGATATATATCACAGGCAGCATAGCCCACGACGCTAAAAGGGCAGCGAGTTGGTGACGCCAGCGTATTTCGCCAAATTGCAACAGCGGGCTCCCCTCCAGCCAGGGGGATACGCCTGCAGAAACTGATTTTTTTGCCAACAGGCGCCAGGCTCCTCGTGCGGGCAGGCTGCCCTACAACGCCTTCCCCTCTTCCACTTCTGTGCCCCACTCAATTCCTTTCAACACTGCTGGCACGCCATCTTTAATCCATTTGGCAGCAGGCGCGCCTTTCAGGAAATGATCGAAGAACTGGGCCAGGCGGATGCTGAGGTCTTTACGATTTCTCCTTTCCACCAGGTTATGATCTTCATCGTTGTACTGCAGCATCCAGACTTTTTTCCCATTCCGCTTTAAGGCAGTAAACAACTCTATGCCCTGGTACCAGGGAACAGCACCGTCTTTGTCGTTGTGCATGATGAGCAATGGCGTAGTGACTTTATTAGCTTTGAACAACGGAGAATTTTTAATGTACAATTCAGGCTTTTCCCATAAAGAGTAACCCAAACGGCTTTGCTGACGCTCATACTGGAACTGGCGATTCCATCCACTGCCCCATCGGATGCCTCCATAGGCGCTGGTCATATTCGCTACAGGGGCGCCTGCACCGGCCGCCGCAAACATACTGGTGCGCGTTACGAGATAAGCCACCTGGTAGCCACCCCAGCTTTGTCCCTGTATGGCCATTTTGGTAGAATCCACCCAGGGCATTTTGGCAAGGTATTTTGCGGCAGATACCACCGAATTATAAGCGCTCTCGCCCGGCTCCCCGTTTTTGTAATAAATGTTGGGATCAAATACAATGTAGCCATTGCTTACGAAGTAAGGAATGTTGATGGTGCTGGCACTGGGCGCGGGCGCACGATAATTGTATAAACCATCGGCGTTCTTTTCGTAGAAGTAAAAGATTACCGGGTATTTCTTCTTCGGATCGAAGTTTTCAGGCTTGAACAACAAACCTTCCGCCTGTTTGCCGTCGAACATTTTCCATTTTACCAGTTCTACCGTAAACCAGTTGTAATCTTTCTGCTGCGGGTTGAGGGCGCTCAATTGCGTATATTCCTTGCCGTCAGCAGTAGCAAAAATATTGGGTGATTCCTGCGGCGTCATGCGGGTAACAATAAACTGTGCCGTATTTTTTGCTTTTACAATGTTAGACTGGGCATAGGGACCACTGTGCAGTTTTACAGGGTCGCCGGCAACACCGAGTTGTTTGGCAAATAAGCCATCGTACTTGGTATCGCGGTTAAATGCCTCCAGTAACATGTTCTCTGATGGCTGCAAAAAGCGCGCATCGCGATCGGTGCGCACGTAGCGCAACACTGTTCTGGTCTTTTTGCCATAGCCATTGGTGACGTTCACCGGCGCCTTTACACCATTGGGGTCTACCTGCCAAATATCATACCGGTCGTAAATAAGTACGGTTTCATCCTGCGCGGTCCATCCAACCGTGCCAAATGGATCAGGTAAATCAGGGCGATCATCTTCATCATCATACAGCGGCGTGGTAATTTTTGCCGAGATGTTTTTGATAACACCAGTGGCCACATTATACGTGAAATAATGCCGGGCTTTTAAATCATACCACAACACATACTTACCATCAGGCGATATCGAAAACGAACCACGATGTTTGTCCTTCACCAATTTCCTTGAACCGTCTTTGGTAGAAATGATCCATGCCTTGTTCAGCGTATAGCCCTGCCACTGGAACGCGGCACGGTTTCCTTTATCGGAAACGGCCAGCACATGGTCTGCGTTGCCTTCATTGGCCAGGGTTACATTGTCTGCGTCCTCTGCTCCCAGTTGCACTACCTGGTCGCTGTTGCCATTCAACACTGCCAGGTAAGAGCGGCGCAAGGTATTGTTCAACGTCACGAGTTGACGCGGTTGCAGTTCTTCATCGTTATAGTGCCAGATATCAAGACGGGCCGTTTCAAATTCTACCAGGGTAGTGTCTTTGGGTTTGCGGATGGGGGCCACACCAAAGAAAAGTTTTTTACCATCTGCGCTGAATACCGGCTGCCTGTGTTCACTGATGGTATAACCTTTGGCAACGCCGGCAGTGTTTCTGTCGGCACGCAGCCTGGCGCTGTCCATGCCCGGCTCATAATACCAGAGTTTGTAAAACTTCTGCAAAGCCTTGGCCGCGCTGTCTCGTTCCGCTACAAAGGCGAGTTTGGTGCCTTCCTTATCAAACACAATATTTTTCACGTCATTAAACACACGAAAAATGGTATCTGTTTTTGTAGCAGGCAGACTTGTCCATAACAAGGACGCAGCTACCAGCGTATCGTTGTTTTTGCGCGTGGTTGCTACCACCAGTACATTTCCTTTTTCGCTGAACACATAATTGTTTACGCGTTCGTACCTAAATTCTTCACCGGTTCGGAGGTTGCGCAGTACCAGCCCGGTGCCTTCTTCCACTGGTGATGGTGTTGCGGCGCTACCCTGCTTTTTAGGCGGCTGCAACACCGCCAGGCCTTTTTGTCTGGCTTCATTGGCTTTGTTGAGCATGCTGTCTGCCACCCGCCTGAGACTGTCGGCCATGCGCTCAAGGTTGTTCAGCCTGGTAAGGGAATCTACCTGCGCTTTGGATGGCAATGCTTTTTCGAGGTGATAAGCCAGCCACGTTCCATCGCCTTTGACGGGTATGCGGTAGGTTTTCACCCGCGGTATTTTCAGCAGGCTGTCGTTGCGCACATCGTAAATAGCCAGACTGTCTTTAGGCATCTCGTCCGGCTTTTTCTTTTTGATACGCGCTTCGCGGGTGTCTTTAAAAAACGGGCGTATTTTGAAAATCACAAACCGGCTGTCTTCTGAAATGGCAAGATTATAACCGCGTGGAAATTCTTTTTTAAATGCATTGTCGGTTGACTGCACCACCAGCACCCCGTCTCCTTCCTGCGGATTGATGGTATAGGCTACCAGTTTACCATCGTTGCTGATGGCCCTTTCTCCAATACTTTGCCAGCCGTCGTAAACCGAATGATCGAGAGGCTTTTTTTGAGCGAGCAAGGGTAAGGTAATACCGAGTACGATACAAATACAGGTAATTTTTCTCATAAAAGCTGTTTTGGCGCGAATAAACGCGTATGGGCAACGCGCAATTCGCAAATGAAACCAAAGAATAAGGATAATGCTGCAGCGCAGCATGGTTATTGACGATTTATTGGTTACAGGTTTGCACGAGGTAACAAAATTCTATCCACATGTCATGTGCATAACTGAGCTGTCGTTCCTGGAGGTTGCTATGCTGCTGGCCAATGTAACCGATCATAAAAATAATAGAAATAATAAACGCGAATGGCCCGGTTATCATCGCTGTACGCCGTTTGCGTACAGGAGGCCATCGCGGGTTCCATTCGCGTTATCAATCTGGTAAAGAGGTAAGTGCCGGGCCGTGGCTTTAGCGCCCGAACATATAGCCTATGGAAATGCCCACCACGCTGTGGTTTTTCCAGGTCATGCTGCCACCCAGCAAATCCTCCGTTTCTCCAAGAAATGATACAAAGCCCGAATCCAGGATATCGGCAAGACCATTGGTAATATTAATGCCAATGGTGAGGCCGCTGGAAAGCTCTACACCTGCCAGGAAATTGATCCCGAAATCGAAGCGTTTGTACACGCCTGCATCAAAAAAATTGGAACTGGTGCCTTCGGCTTTTGCCTTGCCGCCAATACCGTAGGCCAGGCTGGGACCTGCGCCTGCGAACAACCGCAGGCAACCCTTCAGCTCATGACTGTAAACCAGGTTCAGCGGCAATTCAAGGTAAAGCGGACGGAGCTCCAATTCAGAACTTTCCTCTGTCGTTTCACTTTCAAAATTAAAATTGCTGCCTTTGCCGCTCACTAACAGCTCCGGCCTGAAGAACAATTTATTGGCAACAATGGGAACTTCAAGAACGCCGCCTACGTGAAAGGAGGCTATGCCATCGCCCGCCTGACTGGCTTTAATGCCCAGGAGGGAGACAGTCAGTTTCTGGTTAGCGAGGTTCAATCCACCTTTTACGCCAAAACGGGTTTGGGAAAAGGAAGCGCTAAACACGAGCAGTGCCGCGCAGCAGGTGAGCAATTTTTTCATAAAGAATGGTGTTAAGGGTTGAATGGAAAACGCAAATAAGTATACGCGGATTGTGATTGAATAGAAAATAAGCAGACCCGGTATGCAGGTTCTTGGTGGTGCTATACGCTTTTCTACCGTTTGAACATATATCCCACTGATACGCCCGCTGCCGAATTTCGCCATTTGGTAGCGCCGTCAAATACCGGCTGGTAATTGAAACCCTTGTCTGCAATATTGAACAACCCGGGCGTAAAATTCACGGAGAAGAAAATACCCGACCGGAGTTCAACGCCTGCCAGCATGTTTAATCCCAGGTCGAAATTGCGCCAGCGGCCTTCGTGAAAGAAATCAGAATGAATGCCATCCCGCTGGTCTTCGCCCGCTACGCCGTATGCCAGGCTCGGGCCTGCGCCGATAAATACATGATCGCCTTTTCCATAGGTATGCCGGTACACGAGGTTCACCGGGATTTCTATGTAGAAAGCCTGGAATTCCATATAGGAAGGACTGTAGGTGTTGTCGAGGCGCCAGCGCGAACCTTTACCGGAGAATAACAATTCAGGCCGCAACCATAATTTTTTCGCCAGCGGAAGTTCGGTAACAACACCAAAATGAAAAGTGGGATGAGAACCGCCAAAATCTTTTTCTGTGCTATTGCCGTCCTGCAGGGTAACCTGCTGGTTGGCTACAGTTAAACCGAATTTTGCGCCTATACGTAACTGTGCATGGGCAACAGTAACCATGGCCATCAGGGTAAGAAGCGTAAAAGTTTTTTTTCATATTAAACAGGTTTGATGAATTTGTATAGACTACAAATAAAATCAACACCTGCTTAAATAAAAGTTAAGCTCCGGGCAGGCACAAAGCATCAACTTATTTTTAACAATTTCCACCAGGCACAATCGAACATATCAAATTTTTTCTTTCTTATGCTTTCGGTATACACTATACGATTGCAGGAAAACTGCGAGAAGAATGATACCAAGACCAATGTAAAAGGAGCGGGTCAGTAGTTTGTCTTCTCGGTATACAATGAAGGCAAGCGCAATACCATATACCGGCTCGAGGTTGTAGGAAAGATTGGCGGTAAATGCAGATATCCGTTTCAATGCTTTCATAGAAAGATTAAATGCCAATACTGTGCACAGCCAGCTCAATACCAGCAGCCAGGCAAAGTCTGACCAGGTGGGAACAATATGCGTTGCCGGAAACCATTGCAGGTATAACGGCAATAAGATGCTCAGGAAAAGAAACCCGCCAGTCAGTTCATACCGTGTTACAGTTTCGGAGGTATACCGCTGTACCAGTTGCCGGCTAAACACGGGAAATAGACTGCCCAGGAATGCCGATATGAGACCGATGATGATGCCGGTTTTATAATGCGGGTCGAAATGGAAAATGAGGCTGATACCTGCCATCACCATCAGGCCAAATAATATTTCGGCTATTTGTAACCGTTTGTTCGATATCAATGGCTCCAGGAAAGCCGTAAAAAAACCAACAGCAGAAAAGCATACCAATGCCACCGATACATTGGCATATTTGATGCTACCATAAAAGGTTACCCAGTGCAGGGCAGCGATGGCCCCTACCCCTGCCAGTTTCAGTAAATCCCTTGCCGGCACTTTCTCCGGACTTTTTTGGAAGTAAACAAGCACCCACAAGGTTACCGCCGTGATCAACAGGCGATACCATACCAGCAAACCTTCATTCAGGGTAATCAACCGGCCCAGTATACCGGTAAATCCGGCGAGGAATACTGCTGTATGCAGTTGGAAAAAAGCTTTACGCATCGCGCAAAGATAATTGGGGGAATGGAGAGAAGTTTGGAAAACCGGATGTCTGGAAAACTAAAAGTGCATGCGTAAAGAGAGCTATGGGATTGGCAAAGCAGCAGATTGCAGGCAAACCTCCAAAGATTTTTATAACTGTAACGCTGTATACAGCAATCTTAAAGCACTAATAACCGGTACGTAGCAATACCGGTTGCCGATACGTCCGAATACTACCCTTATTTGGATTTCGCCAACACTTCTTCCCGCGAAACAGGAGGCATAACAGGAGCATTGTTATTCTTAACGCGGTTGCGGTAATCTTTGAAGAGACTGTACCAGCGGAGTTTCAACACGCCCAGGATACCCTCTTTTACAATGCCTTTGTGCATTTTGGACGCGCCATATTTGCGGTCTTCAAATATGATCGGCACTTCCTGGATGCGGAAACCAAGTTTCCAGGCGGCAAATTTCATTTCTATCTGAAATGCATAACCGAGGAACTGTATCTGGTCGAGGTTGATGGCTTCCAGTACTTCCCGCCGGTAGCAAACAAAACCGGCCGTGGTATCGTTTACGGGCATCCAGGTAATGAGGCGGGTATATAAGGAGCCGCCTTTCGATAAAAACACGCGGTCCCAGGGCCAGTTTACGGTGCCACCGCCTTTTACATAGCGTGAACCGATAGCCAGGTCGGCGCCGCCTGTTTTACAGGCATCGTACAGGCGTTTGAGATCGGCAGGATTATGCGAAAAGTCGGCATCCATTTCAAAAATAAACCGATACCCTCTTTTCAGCGCCCAGCGAAAACCATAAATATACGCGGTGCCCAATCCTAATTTGCCCTTTCTTTCTTCGAGGAAAAGTTTATCGGGATGTTGCGCCTGCAATTCCCGCACGATCTGTGCGGTACCATCAGGAGAATTATCATCTATCACCAGGACATGAAAACCCTGTTGAAGGGAAAAAATCGCACGGATAATTCGGGAGATATTTTCCTTCTCATTGTAGGTTGGTATGATGACAATTTTTTCCAAGCAAGCGACAAACTAATAAGTACGAATTTACTATTTTTCGTGGTCCCCGGCACTGCCGCAGACCGATTACAATCTTTTAGCCCTTCTTTAACACCGTACGACGGAAAATTTCTGTAAGCTTTTGTTTGGTGTGCATCGGGAAGTCGCCCTTCATCATCCAGTCGTAATACTGTGGTTCTGCTTTCAATACTTCAGCTACGGGTCTGCCCTTATGCTTTCCGAAATTGAAGACCTCCACACCATTTTCCATGATCATCCTGCGTGCAAAATCTACGATGCGATCTTCTCCAATGCAGGCAACAATGCTTTCCACGCTGTTACCCAGTTGCGGGTAACGTTCCAGTTGAGCTTCCAGGATTTCCCAGGTAGCGGTAGCATCTGTCTCGGCACTATGCGCACCATCCAGCACTTTGTTACAATAGAACTTGTAAGCTGCGCTGAGGGTACGCTGCTCCATCATGTGGAATATCTTTTGTACGTCGATTAATCGCCTGTTGGTAAAGTCGAACTCAAGTCCCACCCGCAAAAACTCTTCTGCCAGCAACGGTATATCAAAGCGGTTGGAATTATAGCCGGCAAGGTCACAGTTATCGAGAAACTGCCTGATCTCGTTGGCCACCTGTTTGAAAGTGGGCGCATGCTGCACCATTTCGTCTGTAATGCCATGCAACTCACGCGAAACGGGCGAAATGGGCATTTCCGGGTTGATCAGTTTTCGCTTCACCTGACGTTTACCATCCGTAAGAATTTTTACAATGGCAATTTCCACAATACGGTCGGTACCAAGATTTACGCCGGTGGTCTCCAGGTCAATAACCGCTAATGGCCTCGTTAACTGTAACATTCAATTTTTGATATTGGTTATATACTTAAATAAGGTTCAGGTCTGGTAAAAATCAAAGCAAAATTTCACTCGCTTCTGACGGGCAAGTTATTTTTTCTTTACGATGCCTTTTGCAAATGTAAGTATATCCGCTCCATCATAATTGCCCGAACTCATCAAAAGCAAATTGGCATTTTTGTACGACTGTTTGTTCATCCATTCCATTAACTGATCTTTGTTATTGATCACGACCAGTTTATTGTTGCCAAAGCCTTCGCGCACCTTTTCCGGGTCCAGGGGCGGCATGCGTTTCAATTCCAATGCATGCTGCGAATAAAACACACAGGCGGCATCGGCCTCATCCATGGAGCCGGCATACTGGGTAAGGAATTGTTCATTCAGGCTGCTGTATGTATGCAGTTCCAGCACTGCGATCAACTTTCTTCCGGGATACTGCTTTTTTACCGCTTCCATCGTTGCCTTTACTTTGGAAGGCGCATGGGCAAAATCGCGATACACTGCGGTAGAGCTGCTGTTAGCCAGTAATTCCAGCCGTTTGCTGGCGCCGGTAAACGAAGCAATGGCTTCCACAAATTGTTCCGGCGACGTACCCGTTTCCCTGCATGCCAGCCAGGCCGCCTTCAGATTGAGCAGGTTGTGATTGCCAAACACTTTCAATGGTGTTTGATAACCTTCCAGCTCTACCCAGGTAACGCCCTCTTTTATTTCGTGTTTGGGCAACCTGTACGGAATAAATTCCAGATCGCTGCGCTTGTTGGAATTCACCAGTTTTTCCAATGTTGCATCCGTGGCATTATAGATCAGGCGACCGCCCGGCTCTATTTTACGAATGAATGTGGCAAATTGTTCAAGATAAAGGTCGAAGGTGGGAAACACATTGATATGGTCCCAGGCAATGCCGGTAATAATGGCGATGTGCGGAAAGAGAAAATGAAACTTGGGGCGTTTTTCGATTACGCTGGCCGGGTATTCATCTCCTTCGCACACGATCAGCGGTGCATTGGTAACCTTTACCGACTGGTCAAATCCTTCCAGTTTGGCTCCCACGAGATAGTCAAAATTCCTGCCGGTTTTCTTCATCACGTGCATGATCATGGCCGTAGTGGTGGTTTTGCCATGGCTGCCGCCCACGACGATGCGTGTTTTCTGTTTGCTTTCCTGGTATATGTATTCGGGAAAAGAATAAATGGACAAGTTCAATGCGCGGGCACGTTGCAGTTCCGGGTTGTCTTCCCTGGCATGCATGCCGAGGATCACTGCGTCGATATCGGGTGTGATTTTTTCGGCAAACCACCCTTCTGCCTGCGGCAGCAATCCTGCCGCCTGGAGATTTGAACGCGCCGGTTCAAAGATTTCATCATCGCTGCCGCTCACTGTATAACCCTTGCGGTGCAGCGCTATTGCCAGTTGGTGCATCACACTGCCTCCGATAGCTATAAAATGTACTTTCATGCCTACACAATTTGCCGCTAAATGTATTTGGAAAATGCGGAATTGGGAAATCGGAAAATGGGTATAAAAGATTGTACCCCGATGCGGGGGCGGGCATTAGCGGCTAAAAAGTTTGAGCATGCTTCCCGGATAACCGGGTATACATTTTTTACACGCTGTCGGTTGAAGGTGTGCGCGTTACACCCCTATTACCCGAAAACTTCGCCAACGGGCTTGCATATCCCGCTTTTTATTTGTTATTTTGACCTGTATTCGTCCAATTCATCTGAATTTCCCACACTTATTTACTGAATCAAAGTCCGCATACCTGTGATTACAAGGTGATCGTAAGCCCTGTCACGCATGGCTTATTTGTAAACCTAAATACCACAAAAAATGAAAAGGACTTTAGTTATTCTCGCATTGGTTATGCTTATGGGTGCTGCTTTAACTTCCTGCACTGCCTCCAGGGGTGGCTGCAAAGGAACTGCAGGTATGGTTGGATATGGAAGCCGTTAAGGTATGTGCTGATGAGTGAATGAGAAAATTAGCTAATATGCATATTAGCCAATTTGAAAATGTGAAACGGTAGCATAAAACGAGAAGAACAGTATTCATTGAGAATGGGCCTTATGGCCCATTTTTTTATGCCATCCTGCGAGCATCCTGCCCATTCCCAATCCCAATTTTCCCACTCTGCCAAAAACAAAAAAGCCATCCTGAGAACAGGACGGCCTCTAACGATTGCTTGCCATATGAAAAAAAACTTACTTCTGCAGAGTGGAATCGCCGGTGGCAGTAGAATCAGCGCCAGTACCGGTGCTATCGGCAGGTGCAGGTGTGGCAGCTTCAGGTGCAGGCTGGTTAATAGTAGTGTCACCACCAGCAGGCTTTTCGCTGGAACCTGAATCATTACAAGCTACAAAAGCTCCGATAGCTAAAACTAACAACAGTTTTTTCATTGTACCGTTTTTTGTTTTGTTAACAAATGATTTAATGGTTAATACTGAAAGCGGCAAAAAGTAACCCGGCCAGGCCGAATTTTTTTAAGACTCTTTTGCAACCATTGAAAATCAAATACTTGCAGGCGAATGATTAATCACTACCTGGCATCCCCCTGCCCACGCCTGCCGGTTTTCAATCCATGATTTTTCATTTGCCCGATTTCACAGTGGGTTACTTTCCTGTATATTCGGTATTAATAATTAGGATAACCGTGAAACCTGATTCTACAGAAGAAATAGCTTTATTACAGAGATTGGCTAAGCATGACCGGCAGGCGACTGAAACCATTTATAAACTGTATTATAACATGGTGCAGTCGTTGATTCTCAACAACAATGGCTCATTCGACGATGCACGGGACATATTCCAGGAAGCCCTTATCGTACTCTATGAAAAAGCCAGGTCCGGAACCTTTACCCTTAACTGCCAGTTAAAGACATACCTGTATTCTGTATGCAGGCGGCTGTGGTTGAAAAAGTTGCAACAACAGCAGCACTATCTTCCCGAGATGAATGGGATGGAAGACATGGTACCGGTGGAAGAAGACCTTGAAGCCCACCAGCAGCGCAATGCAGAATTCCAGATGATGGAAAAGGCACTGCTTCACCTGGGCGAACCCTGCCGTAGCTTAATCGAGGCATTTTACCTGCAGAAGAGAAATATGACCGAGATTGCCAGCCATTTTGGATATACCAATGCTGATAACGCAAAAAATCAGAAGTACAAATGCCTGATGCGGCTCAAAAAACTGTTTTTTGCGGAATATAAAAACAACAACGTGTGATGGAAGAATTAAAATTATTGGATGCTATTGAACGCTACCTCAATGGCGAGATGCAGCCGGATGAAAAAACACAGTTTGAACAACGGCGCAAAGACGACCCGGAGCTGGACCATCGCGTGGTAGAACACGCCATGTTCCTCCAGCAAATGGACCAGTATTGTGAAGGAAAACGGTTCCGCAATACCCTTCACGACATTCATCATGAACTGCTGGCCACCGGCGCCATCAAAGAAGTACCTCGCAAAGCCACCATCATCAACCTGTGGAAAAAATACAAGCGTGTGGTGGCAGTAGCAGCATCCATTGCGGGTATCACCGCGCTTTCCATTTCCATCATCACCTATTATTTCACCCCGAATGGAAATATTTCAGAGATACAAAAACTGTCTCAACAATTCAAACAACTCGAAAACTCGCAACGGCAAACCAACCGCGAACTTAATAACCTGAAAGAAAGTACCAAACCCGCTGCACAGGCCAAAGTGGGCGGAACTGGTTTCCTGGTTGATGGCAAAGGGTACCTCGTAACCAGCGCACACGTTGTGACCAATGCCGACTCCGTATACCTGCAAAATGTAAAAGGAGAATATTTCAAAGCAGGCACTATTTATATCAACCACCTCTCAGATATAGCCGTCCTGAAAATTACCGATGATCGTTTTCAACCGGTAAAGCAACTGCCCTACTCTATTCAAAAGAACCCTGCCGCACTGGGCGAAGAAATCTTCACCCTCGGGTTCCCCCGGCCAAGCTCTGAAATTGTATACAACCGCGGCTATCTCAGCGCCGGCACCGGCTACAATGGCGATACACTGGCTTACCAGATTGCCATCTCCGCCAACCCCGGCAACTCCGGCGGACCTATCTTCAACGAAGATGGCGATGTAATCGGCATCCTGAGCGGCAAACAGATTACTGCAGAAGGCGTGTTCTTCTCCAGCCGTTCAAAAAATATCTTTACCGCCTTGCAGGAAATTCGTAAAGATTCTACAATGGAAGACCGCATCAAACTTCCGCAAACATCCTCCCTGAAATCACTCGACAGAACACAACAAATAAAGAAGATTGAAGAGTGTGTGTTTATGGTGAAGTCTTATTAAAAAGCAATTGTCAGGATTGAACGGTTTGGTAATCATTCAATCCTGACAACTCAACATTTATCGAATTGTTTACCACAATTTCTCCGGATACTCTCCTGCCTTCACCAGTTTGCTCAAACTTGCTTTCACTTCAGGCGCATCTTCTTTGTACGTAACGCCAAACCATTGGGCAGAAGTAGGGATCACTTTGATCACACCCACACCATCGCGAATAAAACGATCGGCAACAATCGGTATGAAGAATTCAGCCTTGGGCTTTGAAATATTCGCATCAAGAAACTCTTCAAACAATTTTTCTGAATAGGAAAAGATAGACGGATCGAAGCACCAGAAGTTCATAGACACTTGTGCATCGAGCGGCAACTCTTTCGGTTCCTGGTCATCATCGCAACGAATGACGCCATTGATGCGGGCAATATTCAATCGCTCTGCAATACCGGCGAGATTGCCTTGTCCGTTTACCTGGCACACGCCTCTGTTCACGGTACCGTTGTCAGACAAAGTCTTCAACAATTCATAGCCGATAATGGAATACGTTTTCTCATTACAGTCGTTCACGAGAAAATGATATGCTTTTTCAAATGCATCGCGACCATAAAAATCATCTGCATTGATTACAGCGAAAGGCTCATTGATTTTGTCTTTAGCGCACAACACAGCATGGGCCGTGCCCCAGGGTTTGGTGCGGTCGGCAGGCACCGTGCGGTTGCCGATATAACTTTGCAGGTCCTGGTAAACATAATCAATAGCCACTTTTCCCTTCAGCCTCGGTTCAAAAATCGCTTTGAAATCTTCTGCAAATTCTTTGCGGATAATAAATACTACTTTTTTAAATCCTGCCCGGATGGCATCATAAATAGAGTAATCCATGATGGTTTCACCGCCGGGACCGAAAGATTCAATTTGTTTCATACTGCCATAGCGTGAAGCCATGCCGGCAGCGAGAATCAGAAGGGTTGGTTCCATTTCTTATATTTAAAAAAATTGAGCCACGAAAATAAACAAGATATACATTGCAATCAATTGTTGCCGCAAAAAATCGCATATGATCCCATAGACATCTCCAAAGCAGTGATTCAACCACTGCATGATGCTGCACTGTCATCGTACGGCATTGCAGCAGATGTGCTGCGCCTCGATGCCATTCATCCTGTAGTGTCGGGCAACAAATGGTTTAAACTGAAGTATCACCTGCAACAGGCTATTGCTGCCAATCGTAAAGGACTTGTTACATTCGGTGGCGCCTGGTCCAATCACCTCGTGGCAACTGCCTATGCCTGCCGGCAATCATCCCTGCCCTGCATTGGTATTGTAAGAGGCGAAGCGCCACCTGTACCGAGCGTTACCCTGCAAGACGCCACGAGCTACGGCATGCAATTGCGATTTGTGTCACGCAAAACGTTTGCCAGCCAGGAGCAACTGCACCACGCACTACAGGCCGAATACCCGGACCATCTCATAGTGCCCCAGGGAGGCCAAAGCGCATATGGCGTACAGGGAGCTGCAGAGATTTTGCAACTGGTTTCCCCCTACCGCTATTCGCATATCCTGTGTGCAGCCGGCACTGGCACCATGCTGGCCGGACTGGTCCAGGCAAGCCTGCCGCATCAACACGTAATCGGGATCAGCGTTTTGAAATTGCCGGAAGCGGAAAGCAATTCCATTGTTGAATGGGTAAAACAAAATACTCAAAAGCGCAACTTCTCCGTACTCCTGCACTATCACTTTGGCGGTTATGCCCGCAGTAAGGAGGAATTGATCCGGCTGATGAACGAAGTGTATCAAAAACACCAGGTGCCTACCGATTTTGTATATACCGGCAAGCTGTTTGCCGCATTCGCCGATCTGGCGCGTCAGCAATATTTTCCCAGGGGCAGCCATGTGCTGCTGGTACATAGCGGAGGTTTGCAGGGCAACCGGTCGCTGGCCCCGGGAATCTTAACATTTCAATAGCCATATTCGCATAAAAATTGATACCTGCAATGGCCATACAGGCTTTGACACTGTTATCTTTACACTGCCCAAAATAGAAGGGAAATAAATTCGTTATAGGCACATGACCAAAAAGCTTGCGGCATTGCTGGCCTGGATGATGGTCGCCTGGATGCATGGCATTGCCCAGGACACCTTACCTAATTTTTCCGCCGTTACGCGCGGCAATAACAAAGTCATTATCAGTTGGACCAATACCTACCCGGTTACCAACCAGATCAGTATACAACGCTCTGCCGACAGTACCAGGAACTTCAAAACCATTCTCACCGTTCCCGATCCCAAAGTGCTGCAAAACGGTTTTGTGGATGCCAAAGCGGAAAAACCCAATATGTTTTACCGCCTGTTTATTGTACTGGACAGCGGCAAATACCTGTTTACCCCTTCCAAACGCCCGTTCTGGGATACAGCCTACAAGGCCGCGAGCGAATCGCTTGTTGAGAACAATGAAACCAGCAGGCGCGTAGTGGTGGCGGACGATGTGCCCGCCAACGAAGCAGCGCTTATCAAAGAAAATATCAAAGAGAACATCAAAGCCGCGGAAAAACCCGCGCCGCCCGTACCGAAACCTGAAAAATGGTTTGTGGTGATGCGGCGTGATACCCTGCTCACACAGGTGCGGGAAAAAGATTTCAGGCGGTTCAGGGATTCCGTAGTGAACAAAACTAAAGACACCATCTCTTTTGCCAGCGTTGACACCATCGTGATCAAGCCATTTGTGCCAAAAGAAGTGTACAAACCTTCGCGCTATGTTTATACGGAAAAAGACGGCAACGTGTCCATTGCGCTGCCCGATGCCGGCAGTAAAAAATACTCCCTGAAGTTTTTCGATATGGAGGAAAATCCGCTTTTCGAAATCAAGGAAATTAAAGAATCACCACTGGTTTTGGACAAGGTAAATTTCCTGCACGCCGGCTGGTATAAATTTGAATTGTATGAAGACGGAAAGCTGAAAGAGAAACACCGGTTCTTTATACCAAGGGACTTTTGACGGTATCTGCCTGTTCTGCGCGTAATTCCACCCCGAATACCTTTTCAAAATTGGCTTTCAGCAGTTCCTTTACTTCGTTCATTTCAAGCTTGTAACCAAGCTCTTTTTCCAGTGAAGTAACCTGTTTGTTCTGAATACCGCAGGGTATGATGTGATCAAAATAAGACAGATCGGTATTGACGTTAAAAGCAAACCCGTGCATGGTAACCCAGCGGCTGCACCGGATGCCCATGGCGCAGATCTTTCTTTCCCTTCCCCGCACCGATGGATCGAGCCATACCCCGGTTTCACCCGGCGACCGATCGCCCTTCAGCCCATAAGCCGCCATGGTAAGAATGATCACTTCCTCCAAATTGCGCAGGTATTTGCTTATATCGGTAGAGAATTTTTCCAGGTCAAGAATGGGATAACCCACCACCTGCTGATAGCCATGGAAGGTAATATCGCCACCACGATTGGTACGGTAGTAGCTGATGCCTTTTTCCACCCTTTCCGCCTCCCCGATCAGTATATTGGACTCATTGCCACTCTTTCCCAGCGTATAAACGGGCGGATGCTCCACAAACAGCAGGTAATGCCGGGTGGCGGGGCTTTTATCGGCAGACAATCCGGGCGCGGCAGGCTGCTCAGTGCCATTGGCAGACAGCGGGTACAGACCAGCCAGTTGCTGCTTGATGTCCACGTTTTCCCGCATCAGCTGCTCCTGGTATTGCCAGGCCTCGCCATACTCCATTATGCCCAGGTCGCGGAACCAGACGGTTTGCTTCGACGATGTTGTCATACCGCAAAAGTACGCCCTTTGGCCACTTTCGGAAAACGCCGCTCCGCAAATTGGTGACCGTTTGCGTCTTTGTGGTTCAGGCACAATAGCTACCTTTGCGCAAATTTGTGATATACCATCTTATGAGCAACCCGGAAACCGATCGCCTGATTGACCCCGAAGAGCAAGGGGAAAGCTCTGAAGAGCTGTACGAACGACTGAGCCTGGTAGTAGACAAAGGGCAGGAACCTATGCGGCTCGATAAATTCCTGGTAGCCCGCATAGAAGGCGCCTCCCGCAACAAAGTGCAGCAGGCCATTGAAACAGGGCGCGTACTGATCAATGGCCGACAGGTTAACGCCAATCACAAAATCAAGCCCGGCGAAGAGATTATTGTGTATTCCGACAAAGAGATGCAGGGAGAAGAAATTATTCCCGAAGAAATTCCCCTCAATATTGTTTACGAGGACGAAGACATCCTCATTATCAACAAACCTGCCGGTCTTGTGGTGCATCCGGCCAGCGGCAACCCGCACGGAACGCTCATCAATGGCGTGGCCTGGTACCTGCAGCAACAGAACAGCAGCATCAACGCCAGCAACCTGCCCCGGTTCGGACTGGTACACCGCATCGATAAGAACACCAGCGGACTAATGGTACTGGCCAAGACCGAAAAAGCGGTGAGCAGCCTGGCAAAAGAATTCTTTGCACATACCATTACCCGCCACTACATCGCACTGGTATGGGGCGATGTGGAGCAGGACGAAGGCACCGTCAGGGCGCATATCGGCCGTCACCAGCGCTTCCGCAAAATATTCGACGCCTATCCCGACGGAGATTACGGTAAAGAAGCCATCACGCATTACAAGGTGCTCGAGCGGCTGGGCTATGTTACCATCATTCAATGCGAACTGGAAACCGGTCGCACGCACCAGATCAGGGTGCATATGAAGCATATCGGTCATCCCCTGTTCAATGACGAGTTGTATGGCGGCGACAAAATTGTCAAGGGCACGGTGTTCAGCAAATACAAACAATTTGTTGAGAACTGTTTCGCCATCTGTCCACGGCATGCGCTGCACGCCAAAACCATTGGCTTCACGCATCCTCGTACACGCCAACCCGTTGTATTCAACAGTGAACTGCCGGAAGACATGCAGGCATTGTTTGAGAAATGGAGGGGCTATGCCAATACGAAGATGATGAGGGGCTAGCGCATAGCAACGTATTTTATGGGTGCGGAGCACTGAACGCCTGAAGCAATCCTATATGGCGTGGGAAGATTATTGCGCTACAGCGGCTTTTCAAAATCAAACAAGGTGGCCGTAAACACCCCGTTTTCTCTTTTTTTAAATACCACATCCCAACTGCCGTGGTAGCGCATCAGTTGCGGAACAAGGTATTCGCCAAATTTGGTCATCTCCACTTCCATGTGTACGTCAAAATCATACACACCTGCCTTGTAACTCAGGGAGTATTTGCGCGCCACAATCTCCCAGGTGTTGATGTTGAACCAGGTGACCAGTTCATCCACTACAATATTATCTTTTTTCCGAGCACTATCGCCGCCGCGTGGACGAAGGGTGAATACATAACACATTTCTCCCTTGAAAGCATCCATGTCGATGATAAAATCATAGCGTTCCGAAACATCTTCATCAAACAGGGCAATCTTGTTACCGATAAAAGGAATGCCGGGAATCTTTTTCCCGGGATTAAAGAAGAGCATTTTCAATTGCTCTTTGTGTTTCTCCAGTCCTTTTTTCCCTTTGAGGGTAAAGGACACATCCTTCACCACGTTGGTTTCGCCACAAACCGTGTCTGCTGCAAAAAACAACCCGGCATACATTTCGGCGGTGTAATAATTCAGGCGATGTTTTTTATCGTATAGATCGCCCGTTACCTGTTCTTCCAATACTTCCGTCCAGCGGCAACCATTGCGTACATGCTGGCGCGTTCTGCTGTTCAGCGAAGCTTTCTGCCGGCCCTTCTTGTCCATCATCCGGATGTCGTTCAGCGCAGTATATTGAAGGATGCGCAGGTTGCGGAAAGCCTTGTAAAAAGTGGTATCGTTCTTTACGCGTTCGATGAAAGCGGGTACATTGAGGTTGCTGCGCACCACCACTTCTTTCAGCATGATGTTCTTTTTCTCCACCGTCAGCAGCGAGTCCTGTGCAGTTGCGGGGAAGCAGCAGCCAACAATACCAATCAATAACAGCGGGAAGAACCTGGTATGATTGTCAAATGCCCGGGTTGCAGCCAAGGGAACTTTATTTTGCGAAAACCATCTTGTAATCCACCTTCACCTTGCCTTTGGTAATATCTTCCAGTTTGCCTTTCAGCAACTTCCGCTTCAGCGGCTTGAGGTAGTCGATAAACAGTTTGCCTTCTGTGTGATCATATTCATGAAGAATGATGCGTGCGGTAATGCCATTGAAGGTTTTTTCGTGCGGCTGGAATTTTTCATCTACATACGACAGCGTAACCGTTTCATTGCGCATGACGTCTTCACGAATCTTCGGAATACTCAGGCAACCTTCATTGTAGGCCCATTCCTTGCCGTTCAGGCTCTTGATCTGCGCATTGATGAACACCTGTTTGATGCCCGGCTCATCCGGGTATTTTCCCTTTTCATCTTCATCCTGGTTTTCAAAAACCTGCGCACTGTCTACAATGAATAGTCGTATGTCCCTGTTCACCTGCGGTGCTGCCAGCCCTACCCCATTGCTGGCATACATGGTTTCCCACATATCGGCAATCAGCTTTTCCAGGTCCGGATAATCAGGTGTGATTTCCTTGCTCACGCTCCTCAAAATCGGCGCACCGTAGGCAACTATTGGTAAAATCATTGTTTAATTGCTTGAATATTCAATGGTTCGATTTGGAATGACCATGCAAAGGTAAGCCAAAAGCGGGAAGAACAAGGAATGGACAAGGGGGAAGAGTAAAGGGTACCGGGCGTTAAAATGACAGCATGCCTCAATGGTTGTTCTTTATTGATTGTTGGCCAGGTATTCCTGCAACATAATAGTGGCCGCTACTTTGTCTACCAAGGATTTATCGCGACGTTGTTTCTTCCTGAGGCCCATGTCCAGCAATGCCTGGCTGGCCATGCGGGAAGTATAACGTTCGTCCACTGTTTTCAGGGGAATATCGGGAAATTCCTTTTGCAGCTTTTTGATTGCGTTCCGCACCAGCGGGGTAGCATGGGTATCCGTTTCATCCCAGTTTTTCGGGTCGCCGATAATGATCAGTTCCACTGCTTCACGACTTATATAGTCTTTCAAAAAAGGGATCAGTTGGGGCGTTTCAATGGTGGCCAGCGCGGTGGCAATGATCTTCATCGGATCAGTGACCGCTATGCCGGTGCGTTTCAACCCGTAGTCTATTGCAAGTATTCGCGCCATGAAGGGTTAAATGTAAGTATTTCCGGCTGGTTGTTGTCAGGTTACCCTTGACAGTCGGCCTGCAGCGTTACCAATGCAGGTAAGGAAGGAACAACAAATCAGCTATAACCAATACGGCAAATACCACGCTGGCAATGCCGTTGGCCGTCATGAAAGCAATATTCACTCGACGTAAGTCATGTGGCTTCACCAGCGAATGCTGGTATACCAGCATGCCTGCAAACACTGCTACTCCTGCCCAGTACAGCACATGAAATTTACCATAAATACCGGCAGCCACCACACACAGGAAGCTACACAGGTGCAGCACTTCCGATACGCGTAAGGCCCGGGCCTTGCCCAGCCTGGCAGGTATAGAGTACAAGTCATTTGATTTATCGAACTCTTCATCCTGCAAGGCATATATAATATCAAAACCGCTTACCCAGAAAATTACCGCCAGCGAAAAGAGAATAGGCAGCCAATGAAATTCCCCCGTTACCGCCAGGTAAGCGCCAATGGGCGCCAGCGATAAACCCAGTCCCAATACCAGGTGACATAAGGCTGTAAACCGCTTGGTATAACTGTAAAAAAGAATAACGAACAATGCTACCGGCGATAAATAAAAGCAAATGCGATTGATAAAGAAACAGCAAACAACAAATAGCAAACTGCAAACGATGGTAAACCACAATACGCTATCGGCTTTCAATATGCCTGCGGGTATTTCGCGAATGGCAGTACGTGGATTTCTGGCATCGAATTGCCGGTCGAGGTAACGGTTGAATGCCATGGCGGCGCTGCGCGCAAAAACCATACACAGCACCACCAGTATGAAACTGAGCCATAGCGGGTTCTTCTCTTTTCCTTGCAATGTCCATGCTGTAGCCTGGTATTCGCTATGTAAAGAGGCCAGCCACGAAGTTCCCGAAGATTTTGCAGGACCAATAGCCGCCAGCACAAACCCGATCATGGCAAAAGGCATCGCAAAAATGGTGTGCGAAAATTTTATAAGCGAGAGATAGTTCTTTACCGTTTTCATTGCTTATTTGTTTGCATCCGGCATAGCTATCCGCAAAGGAGGTATTTGCATGGATACAGCATCATCGCCGGCGCTATTGGTGCGAAACTTTTCAGATTTATGATAATGCAGCCCAAAAACTCAGGCATCGTTTTTTGTGTGTAGTTGTTTAAAGAGTTCCCACAATACGATACCGGCCGCCACTGAAATGTTCAGCGAGTGTTTCATACCCAGTTGCGGAATTTCAATACACCCGTCGCACCAATCCAGTACTTCCGATGATACGCCGCTTACTTCATTACCAAAAACAACTGCCATTTTCTGATGCGATCGGGCCTCAAACCGGTGCAGGTAAATGCTTTCATCGGCCTGCTCTACAGCCAATACGGTATAACCTTCTTCCTTTAACTGTTGCACTGCTGCTGTAGCTGTGGGAAAATATTTCCAGTCTACCGTTTCCGTGGCGCCCAATGCTGTTTTGTGAATATCGCGATGCGGCGGTTGAGGCGTATAACCGCACAGATAAATACCCTGCAGCAGAAATGCATCGGCGGTACGAAACACGCTGCCTACATTATGCATACTGCGGATATTGTCCAATACCACTACTACAGGCACTTTTTCCGAACCTTTGAATTCCGCTACCGTTTTTCGGTTCAGCTCATCCATGCTCAGTTTGCGCATGGAACAAAGATAGGTGAATGTGCCAATTTGCTGATGTGCCGATGCGCCAATCCACGCAGTAACATTGAAGGAACAACCTGCCTTCAAAGGCTTTGCAAAATAGCTGATTTGCTCTCTGGATAATTCACATTTGTTTTGTAAACATGGGTATATTTTCCCATTCCCTCTTTGGTGCATTAGCAGTTTAGCACATTATATTTGCCAGCCATGAGCAAATCAACTACCGATACCCCGCTGATGCAGCAACACCGGGCCATCAAGCAGAAATACCCGGACGCCGTACTGCTGTTCCGTGTGGGCGATTTTTATGAAACGTTCGGGGAAGATGCCATCATTTCGTCCCGCGTGCTGGGTATTACCCTTACCAAACGAAATAATGGCGCTGCTGCGTCCAGCGAGCTCGCCGGGTTTCCGCATCATGCCCTCGATACTTATCTGCACAAGCTGGTGAAAGCCGGTTACCGGGTAGCCATTTGCGATCAGTTGGAAGACCCGAAAACGGCCAAAGGAATTGTAAAGCGCGGTGTAACAGAAATGGTTACCCCGGGCGTGGCCACCAATGAAAAATTGCTGGAGCACAACAGCAATAATTTTCTTGCAGGCATTCATTTCAGCGAGAGATTGATCGGTATTGCGTTTCTCGATATTTCAACCGGTGAATTTTTCATTGCCGAAGGCAACAACGAATACATCGATAAACTGCTGCAAACGCTGAAGCCGGCGGAAGTGATCTTTCAGCGCAGTTATCAAAAGCATTTCAAGGAAGTGTATGGTACCCGCTTCTATACCTACACCATGGAAAGCTGGATTTTTGATGAAGCCTATGCGCGGGAAAGTTTGCTGAAACAATTTCAAACGCATTCTCTCAAAGGATTCGGGGTAGAAGAACTGACGCATGGCATCATAGCGGCTGGTGCGGTGTTGCATTATCTCAGAGATACCGAACATCCCAACCTGCAACATATTACCAGCCTGCAGCGGATTGACCGGGAAGATTATTTGTGGATGGACCGCTTCACCATTCGCAATCTTGAACTCACGGGTGCCGCGCATGACGAAGGCAATAACCTGCTCAAGGTACTTGACAATACCGTCAGCCCTATGGGCGCACGCCTGCTGAAACGCTGGATATTGCTGCCACAGAAAGATATCCGGCGCATCAACGAGCGCCTCGACCTGGTAGAATACTTTATAAAAGAAGCGGACCTTCGCAATCAACTCGTTCATCATATCAAACAATGCGGGGATATAGAACGGCTCGTGAGTAAGATACCGCTGAAAAAAATCAATCCCCGTGAAGTAGTGCAGATTGCGAAAGGATTGCATCATGTTGCACAGTTGAAAACGCTCATCGCAACGGCCCCGCAACCTTATCTTGCTCAACTGGCCGCTTCGCTGGATGGGTGTAGCACTATAGCAGACAAAATCACTCGTGAAATTGAAGAAAACCCGCCGGTGGTACTGGCCAAAGGCGGCGTGATACGTGAAGGCGTACACGCAGAACTGGATGAACTGCGAAAAATATCCAGCGGCGGCAAGGAATACCTTACCGTACTGCAGCAGAAAGAAGCCAATGCCACGGGTATTTCGTCGCTGAAGATCGGCTTCAATAATGTGTTCGGTTACTATCTTGAAGTGACCAATGCGCACAAGAGCAAGGTGCCCGAAGGCTGGATACGCAAACAAACACTGGCCAATGCCGAGCGTTACATTACCCCTGAACTGAAGATATATGAAGAGAAGATTACCGGGGCTGAAGAAAAGATTATCGTTATAGAACAGGAGTTGTATGAGCAACTCTTGCTGGAACTGCAGGGATTCATTGCGCCCATGCAGACAAATGCGCAGGTGCTGGCCATGCTGGATTGCCTGTTGTGTTTTGCGCACAACGCCATGCAATACAATTACAGAAAGCCGGTTATGCATGACGGTTATGAACTGGAATTGAAGGAAAGCCGGCACCCGGTGATAGAACGCAATCTGCCACCCGGCGAGCCATACATCACCAACGATATTTTGCTCGATCCGGGTTCACAGCAAATCATCATTCTCACCGGTCCGAACATGAGTGGTAAGAGCGCCTTGTTACGACAAACGGCATTGATCACCCTCATGGCGCATATGGGAAGCTTTGTGCCCGCAAGCAGTGCCCGCATTCCCATTACCGATAAGATATTTACCCGTGTAGGCGCTTCGGATAACCTCAGCGGCGGCGAATCAACTTTCATGGTGGAAATGAATGAAACCGCCAGCATCATCAACAATTTTACCAGTCGCAGTCTGATCCTGCTCGATGAAATCGGGCGTGGCACTTCCACCTACGATGGTATCAGCATAGCATGGAGCATTGCAGAATATTTGCACCAATCGCCCTTTGCGCCCAAGACTTTATTCGCCACGCATTATCACGAACTGAACGAACTGGAAAACAAACTGCCGCGAATACGCAATTATCATATTACCAATAAACAGGCCGGGAACAAAATCATCTTCCTGCGCAAACTGGCTCCGGGTGGCAGCACACACAGTTTCGGTATTCACGTTGCCCGCATGGCCGGTATGCCGCCTGCACTGATCGACAGGGCAAATGAAATATTGAAACAACTGGAACAAAAACATGCAGATCAACCCGATTCACCACGTGAACAGGTGAAAAACATCTCCACGCAAAAATTGCAGCTATCCATTTTTGATGCACACAGCGAAACGTTTGAGCAGATACGCCAATTGCTGGAAGGTATTGATATCAATCGCCTCACACCGGTAGAGGCGTTGCTTAAGCTGAATGAAATTAAAAGCCTGCTGAAGTAGTGTGCCGGACCGCCAAGACGCTGCATCCTTGGCTCCTTCGCAGTTTCCTATACATAGCTTAACCACCAATGGTTATGCGTTGCCTTATACCTGTTGTACCACCTGCAAGGCAGGTATAGCAACAACACCACACTGATCCATACCAGGTAGGTAATAAACAAATTATACCCGAACTCAATGGGGCGGAACAGGAATGGGGAGTTGGGCGCTGCAATATCCTTTGCGCCATAACCTTCCAGGAAAAACGCAATCACTGTAAGGATATGGATGAGATAAAAGTGCACTACGTAGTAAAAGAACGGCACCCGGCCATAGATAATGGTGAAAGCGGTAAACCTGTTCTGCACCTTCTCAATAAGCGCCAACACAATTAGCGCCGGTCCCAGTGTGATGCAAGTGTACATCAATGAGGGCGGGTATTTGGTCACATTCATAAAGGAAAAGAAAGTGGCCCAACCATCCTGAAACGACCGCCATTGTGCCGGGTCACCATATGCGTTGATGGACCGCAGTACCAGGAACATTACAATCAGCCCCGAACCGATCAACAGGAGGCTTTTCCTGCGTGCAGCCACCGATACGGATGGCCGGAACAAGCGCCCGGCACTATAGCCGAGCATCATGATACCGGTCCATGCTATGAATGGATATACTATGATCACACCATGTTGCGGCGCAAAGGGGTGGAAGGAAAAGCGGCCACCATGCACCAGGTCCCACCAGAAACCAAGATTGCCTAATCCTCTTTTCGCTTCGGGATAATCCAGCAGATTATGACCGAGCACAATCACAGCACCGATGGCAAAAATGGCGGCGTACGGCAACCGTACTGCCAGGCCCAGCAACACCATACTGATCCCGATAGCCCAGATCACCTGTAATATGATGGCATTGTAGAAAGGATTGAAGGAGATGCCCAGCGTGATCACCACTATTTCGATCAATATCAGCCACAGGCCGCGCGTGATGAGAAATTTGCTCAGTGCAGCCTTGTCTTTTTTCAGTCCTACCAGATAGGCAGAAGTGCCCGCCAGGAACACAAATACCGGCGCGCAGAAATGCGTGATCCAGCGGGTGAAGTACAAGGGACCGTTGGTAGTGGCCGGATCGAGCGGATCGCTCTGAAAGGCGCCTTCATGAAAAAAATCACGTACATGGTCAAGCGCCATGATGATCATGACAATGCCGCGCAAAACATCAATGCTTTGTATACGGCTTTTTGCTGCTATCGGCTGATTCATTGTATGGAGGTTTATGCACGCCTGCAGTAAATTTCAGCAAAAGCTGTTGCACGGCTTATCCCCAAAAGTGGGTAAGGTTACACACACGGACAGGCGGTAAAACAAGGCATATCCCCAATCTACGGAAATCGGCAATATTATTCAATTATCGAACTGCTTCTTACCAGTATATATTTTTAAAGTTATCTGTAGCGCCCGTTGGTCCCTGGCCTCCTTACGATCCTTCTATTGGCAGGTTGATGATAGTCTATAAGGGATGGTTCTTAAAATTGGCGCAATGAATACCGGTTAGTTGGTCATGCAGCCGAACTGCGCATTCTGGACCATTGTTAACCCAAAAAATAACACAAACTTAATATTGAAAATGTGGAGTATTTGTGCGTTATTATTTTTGAAAAATACTGTACTTTGACCCCGTATTTGTGTGCGTCCTTTAAAAAAGATCAACTAAATAACGGCTTATGAAATGGGTAAAGGTTAAGCATGCCTCTCCTGCTGTGCAGAAGTACCATCTGGTAGATGGTACTGAAAAAAAGCTGGAGTTGAAATACACCCACCCCCAGCAGTCCGTCCGCATATCCAATGAAATTGGACAGCGGGTATTCTTCGTGGAAAAGAAAGGCTTCTGGACCAACAAAACCCTTTTCAAAAATGAATATGGCGTGGAAGCAGGGAAAATGACTGTTGAAAAAGGATTTCACGCCGGTTCCATTGAAGTGGATGGCCATAAATATCATTACCTCATTCACGATACTCCCTCCCCTGCCCTGGTTATTTACGATGAACTGTCGAACCCGTTGCTGCACTGCGAACTGAATGCAGAATACAAACAGGGACAGGACCTCAGCAGTTTGTTACTGGGCTTGTGCTGGTACCTCTGTCCGGTTGTGCCGGGGCAAGCTGTAGCGCCGCGTGCGGCGCGCATATAAAGGAGCCACGCAGTACAGCACTAAAGATTTAATGAACAATCCAGGCTAATCCCGCACACATCTGAACCCGGTATGCTCCAAACCTGTATCAGGCGATGTTTTCATGCGTGCAGACACCCTGTAACTGGCGCAATAGGAAGCATGGCACAGAAATGAGCCGCCCCGCACCACCTTTTTGGGCACTGTAGGTTCATCGGGATCATAGGGTGATGCGGCACCTTTCGGATCTTTCACCGTTGTGTTAGCGCACTGCGCATAATAGTCGGCGTTATACCAGTCTGCTGTCCACTCCCACACATTTCCTGCCATATCGTACAAACCATAAGCATTGGGCGGAAATGATTTCACCGGCGCCGCACCGGCAAAGCCGTCTGCCTTCAGATTATTATCGGGAAAACGTCCCTGCCAGATATTTGCCTTATGCGCGCCTTTGTCAACCGGTTCGCTGCCCCAGGTGTAAGGCTGGTTGATCATACCTGCGCGTGCCGCAAATTCCCATTCCGCTTCGGTAGGCAACCGCTTGCCCGCCCATTTGGCATAAGCGTTCGCATCTTCCCAGGAAACATGCACAACGGGGTAATCGTCTTTTCCCTCAATACTGCTGCCGGGCCCCTGCGGATGTTTCCAGTTGGCCCCTTTCACCCAGCGCCACCACTGCGCTACATTCTGCAGGGAGGCCAGCGGACGATCGGGTGGCGTAAACACCAGGCTGGCTGCCGTCAACAGGCTATCGTGCGGTTTGGGCGTACCAGGCGGTAATTGTTTTTTCAGTTCTTCCCAGTCGGGTGCGCGCTCTGCGGTGGTGACATAGCCGGTAGCTTCTACAAATTTCCGAAACTGTGCATTGGTCACTTCGGTGGCATCCATCCAGAATCCCTTTACCTGCACCATGTGTTGGGGATATTCATCCGGGCGGCCTTCATCGTCTGCTGCGCCCATCATGAAAGTGCCGCCGGGTATCCATACCATCCCTTCGGTGCCTGCGCTGTCAGTGGTCACGACGGAACTATCTGCACCATTACCTGCTACAGGAAAGCGGGCAGGAATACCAGTAGTACAATGCAGGAGGGAATCCTGGTTGATTTCATTTTCCTGCTGCGTGGCGCCACAGCCGGCCAGCAAACAGGATAACAATACTACCGGGAGCGAAATTTTCATAAGCCAAACTTATGTTTTTTTCAACGGCGTTCATGCGCATGGCAAAAAGAGTTGGCGGATAGTAGCCTGGACCGTTTCAACTCAATACGAGCGAGGGCGCCAGCACATCTTTCAACATAGTAATAGACAACCAGTAATATACCCAGCCACTGAACATAAAACCGTCAAAGCGATCGAGCAGACCGCCTGCTGCCGGCAACAACCGGCTATGATCGCGGGTGGCCATGGTACGACGAAACCAGTTGGCCAGCAGGTCGCCGGAAAAAGCTGCAGTGGCCGTGAGCACCCCGATAAACAGCGACACCAGTACGGGCAGCCCCGACAACAGGGAAGTGATCAGGGCAGTAAGAATGCAACAGACCACACCGCCTATAACACCTTCCATCCGTTTGTACGGACTGATGGAACTGCGGCGCCGACGCCCCGCCAGGTGACTGGTAATTTTGCTCGCCACATCGTATAGCATCACCTGCAGGAATACAGAAAACACAAACCACGGCTTGAATATGAATGAGAAGAACAGGAAGCCGGCAGCCAGCAGGGTATAACCGGCCACAACAGTAATCAGCAGCGGAAATGTTTTATGCCGGCTTACCACCACTGCGCGTATTACTTCATATAATCCGGCCAATATGATCAATATCGTCAATAAGGGAAACAGATGTACAAAAACGGTGGCGCCCACAATCGTGGTAAGGACCACCCATATCCAGTAGTCTATCCAGCGTTGATGCAACTGGTTGCGGTCGGCCCCGCGACCCGCAATTGCTAAGCCGGCTGCTCCCAGCAATGCACAACTTATGGCGAAGTATACAACAGGATGCATGAAGGTGCAAACAAAATACAAATAACCTGCAAGAAAAAACAAATGTGTGCTATGGGAGCACTACCCCATTTGCCCATTATTTTTTCCTGATAATGCGTTTGCGATGCGCAACACCCCAGTTGTATAAGGCTGTAATGACCGGGTTCAGGGTACGCCCGTAGGGCGTCAGGGAATATTCTATTGTTACGGGTACCGTATCGTATACCGTCCGTTGCACCAGTTCATTCATCTCCAGGTCTTTCAGTTCCTTACTAAGCACCTTGGCGGTAATGCCACGCACTTCACGCTGCATTTCCTTGAACCGCCGGTTTTCCCAGAACAAGGCATGAATGATGGCCAGTTTCCATTTGCCGCTCAGTACGTCCAGCGCATCACGCACAGGCAGCACCCGTTCAATGCATTTCGCCACCAGTTGCTGCTTGTCTTTTCGCTCCATTGCTGTTGCTTCTAACATAGGCAAGTGTTTTTCATTGATCACAAATTACTGCACGCCATCGCAACCTGTATACGCGCAAACGATAAACTGCGGTTTCCTTTAGGTAACCGGGTTCCAAAAGATACCACATTTTACCGGGTATACCGCCCGGTTGGCTGTTCCCCGCATCAGCATACCCGCCACCTGTTCCCAATAAAAAAGCTGCCCGTTGGGGCAGCCTTCAACCTCTTTCACTACTGTCACAGGCCTATTCCAATCCAAACAACCCTTTATTTAACAACTGCAGCGTTTCTGTTTTAAAAGAAGAGGGCACCAGCAACGAAACATTGTGCCTGCTGCCGCCATAACTTACCATACGTACCGGCACCGGGGCCAGCGATTCAAAGAGTTTGCGCAATACCTCTTTCGTTTGTGCAATCTCGTTACCCACCACAGAAATAATGGTATGATTGTCTTCCACGCTGATGGTACCGAATGGTTCCAGTTCCTTTACGATTTCTTTGAGGTGGGCGCCATTATCAATGGTTACGGACACTGCTACTTCGGAAGTAGTGATCATATCAATAGGCGTGCGGTATTTTTCAAATACCTCGAAAATTTTGCGCAGAAAACCATATGCCAGCAACATGCGACTGCTTTTGATATTGATGGCAATGATACCGTCTTTGGCGGCTACCGCCTTCACGCCTGTGCTGCCGGCTTCCTGCATGATCACCGTACCCGGAGCATCGGGCTGCATGGTGTTCAACAGTTTTACCGGCACCTTTTGTTGTTGCGCCGGCCAAATACAGGTGGGGTGAAGAATTTTTGCGCCGAAATACGCCAGCTCTGCAGCTTCTTCGAAGCTGAGTTGCTCCACCGGCACGGTTTTCTTTACCACGCGCGGATCGTTATTGTGCATGCCGTCAATATCTGTCCATATTTCGCATACCGACGCATTTACTGCTGCTGCCACGAGAGAAGCCGTGTAGTCGCTGCCACCGCGTTTGAGATTGTCCACTTCACCACGGGCATTGCGGCAGATATATCCCTGCGTAATGAACAGTTGTTTGTTTTTGTGCTGTTGCAGTATCTGGGTGAGTTTTGTTTTAATAACACCCAGTTGCGGTTCATCATTCGCATCGATCACCATGAATTCCAGTGCAGGCAGCAATGCATGGTCAATGCCTTTTTCTTCCAGATAGGTGCAGAAAAGTTTGGTAGATAACAATTCTCCCTGCGCCAGAATATCTTTATTCAATGCTTCGCTGAAAGAAATACGCAGGATGATATTTAAAAACTCGAAATGCTCTGCAATGATTTGCTTTGCCTTGTTATAGGCGGTATCGGTCTTCAGCAATTCCTTAATGAATGCCTGGTAGTGTGTTTCAAGCTTGTCAATCTGTTCTTTTGCAAGCGCGCGATTGCCGGACGCCAGTGCTTCTCCGATCGCTACAAGGGCATTGGTGGTACCGCTGAGTGCGCTCAGCACAACAATACGCGGTTCTGCATCTTTCGTAATCAGTTGCGCCACCTGGTGCATACGCTCCGGTTTTCCCACGGAGGTGCCGCCAAACTTCATAACTTTCATTGCTGATGGGTTTTTAAGGGCGCAAAGATAGCAATTGAAGGAAGAAGAAAGAAAAAGGCAGGCAGAAAACGGCCTTCACCACGTTACCGCAACGGAATGCTGAATTTCTCTGACAAGGCCTCCAGGTCCTTCACCACCGTATCGAGTAACGGAATGCCGTGTTGCAGGCGTTGCTGGTGCATTTCGCGTTCAGGATCGCCGGGGATCAATACCTGCTTTTCGCCGGGCACTGTTTTGGCACTTCGAAAACGGCGTATCCATTGGTCCATATGCTGTTTGAACGCTTCTTTCTGCCGGAACGCATCCACGCGCATCGCGCCCAGAAAATGACCTATTCCTTTACCGGGCATCGCTTCGGGCATGGGCACATAAGCAGGAAAAGGAGGCACCCAGGGCCCGTAATTGGCGCCGCTTAATACTCCACTGAAAATGTCAACTATTGCGCCCAGTGCATAGCCTTTATGACTGCCATGTTCACGATCGCCTCCCAGAGGCAGCAAGGCGCCGCCTGTTTTCAATTCATGCGGATTGGTAGAAGGGTTTCCGTCTTTATCCTGCACCCATCCCAAAGGAGCGGGTTCATTTTTTCGTTGCAGTATTTCAAGCTTTCCATTGGCAGCGGTGGTGGTGGCCAGGTCGGCAACAAATGCAGGTTCTTCACCGGCGGGTATGGCTACGCAAATGGGATTGGTGCCCAGCATTCTTTCAATGGAAAAAGTAGGCGCTACAAGGGCGCTCGCATTGGTCATGGCCATGCCAATCATATCATGTTCAAGGGCCATCATGGCGTGGTAACCCGCAATACCAAAATGATTGCTGTTCTGCACGCTTACCCAGCCCGTGCCCACTGCTTTTGCTTTTTCAATAGCCACCTGCATGGCAAATGGACCTACCACAAGTCCCAGTCCGCTGTCGCCGTCCACTACAGCAGTAGAAGGCGTTTCATGTATGATGCGCGGAACCGGGCAGGGATTGATACGCTTTACTTCATACAAACGTACGTAACCGCTCAGGCGCGCTACACCGTGGGAATCGATACCGCGCAGATCGGCGCTGAGCAACACGGCTGCTGCGGTGGTGGCATCGGTTTCATTGCATCCGATTGCCTGGAATATTTTTTTGGTGAAATCGAATAATTGCTGGTAGGTAAAAATTTGTTCGGGCATGTTGCAAAGAAAAGATTTATCGGGGAAATGTGGGGAAGATCCGATTTATGTTTGCATCATGAAATTGCTTACCGGTCTTGTAGCGTTATTGTTTTTTCTCCCTATGCAAAGCCTTGCACAACCCCGGCAGGAAGACATTTACAGGGAGGAACTGGAACGATTTACTAAAGGAAGATAAAAGCGCATTTTGCAGGCCATGAAAGTGCAGCAATTGAAAGGCACCCTCTCAGTACCATTAATTTGGCTGTACGGCACCGAAGTGGCAGCATACGTTGAGTGAAAAGCTGCTACACAATTTTTTCTCTTCTTTCAAAAAAACACGCCCCGCTGTGCGGGGCGTTTATAATGTTGAAACATATCCGGGCAGATTTAGAATGGCAGATCATCAACAGGCTCGTTGATATCGCTGGCCGCAGGAATGGGTTCATTCCTGGTAGAAGCGTAGCCTGCTTCCTGGCTGGCAGATTGTCCGCCGCCAACGTTGTCACCCCGTGAGCCCAATAACTGAATATTGAACACACGCAGCGTCAGCGCAGCGCCTGCAGTGCCATCATTCCTTTGAAAGGATCTTACGTCAGGAGCACCCTCCACAAAAACCTGGGTCCCCTTACGTAAATAAGGAGCAATGTTGGTACGATCGGTCCAATAGGCGCATTCAACCCACGTGGTCCGCTCCTTCAGATTGTTCTGTGCATCCCGGAACCTTTCCGAGTGCGCCACAGAAAAGTTGATCACGCTCTTCCCATTCACGGTGTTGGTGATGCAATCCTTTCCCAGGTGGCCGATTACTTGTAGTTTAATCATACTCCTAAAGTTTAGCTACGAAAAAATATTTCAACCCGTGCAAGATAGTGTTTCCGCCAGGAGTAACCATGCCTGATTTTCGGTTGGGGATAAAATATTGGTAAGTCGGCAAAGCCTGTATTTCATCCCTATCTCGCTGATGCCGCATCAATTATTCTTCCAAAAAATATAGAATTCATAAAAAGTTTGGTGCCACCCAACCAGAATGCGCGAAAATTTGGATTGTCAGCAATTGATATTACACGCCCGGAACCTACTGTGTTGACCAATACGGCAGCCGAATTTTTTAACAATTCATAATTCGCACCGGTAATAAACCCACTTTGCAAAGGCTTCTCACCATATACGAATGGATTGGACCAGGGATTTTTATTTTTTTCAGGAAATACTGCATTGCTTTTGAACAAATCGGCAAATTCATAATTGTATCCATACGCCAGTGGATGCGTGCGATCAATCTGTGCACGGAAGATGGCGCCGCTCATCCGCTGGGCGCCTTGCCGGAATTCCCGTTCAGCATAAGGCATCACCGATGCCTGCAGCTGCTCATTTTTCTTTTTGAACGTTACGCCTGTAATCCCATTACGTGCTGCCCATTGTACGGCTTCTTCCGTAAGGATCAATGTACCGCCGGCCTGCACCCAGTTCTTCAGTTTTTCTTTGTCCAACTCACTATAATTGCCGCCTACCATGATAAGCGTATTGTATTTCTCCAGCTTTACACGATTGAATGCGCCAATTTCAAGATGCGTGACAGGTATATGAAAACGCTGGTCCAGCAAAAACCATACTTCACCCGCGTCCAATGCATTGACGCCTGCGCCCACCAGCATCGCAATGCGGGGCTTGGTGAGTACTGCCATTTTGCTGCTGCCCAGGTCGCTGCCTGATAACACATTGCCGCTGTTTACGGCATACATGGTAATGTGATTGCGTTGCGCCACCTGTTGCACCAGTGCATACAATTCTTCTGCATTTTGCTGCTGCAACGATACGGGAACAATGATTGTTCCGTAATCGAACCTGCGTACATTTCCGCCTGCTGTTGTCTCAAACGGATTGGTAGCCACTTTGGTGAGAATACCTGCCTGCTGCAATTCATAGAGGGCACGTGGCGCATAGTATTCATCCCATTCAAACAGGTAGGCATAACCGCTTTTACCGCCGGTGACGGTACCTTGCGGAAGCGTAACTTCTCCTACAGGTTCTCCCCGCAGCGATGGAGCATATTTGGCAGCATTCAGTTCTGCATAGGGAATACCAAATGCCAGTGGCAACGTCCAGGAAGTAATATCATAAAATACACTGTCTTTATAATCCAGTGTTTTATCGAAAATTGCCCTGATGGTTTTGTATTGTGTTTGCGCCGCAGGTACCACCCAGGCGCTTCCTTGTTCAAAACGATAACCGTCTGCTGAAATAGTATTATTGAGCGCATACACTTCTATTTGCTGCTGCCGCAACAGTTGCAGGAAAAGGGCGGTTTTGGTTTTGTCATGCGCATCGCCAAAGACATACGCTTTAACCGGCGCCGCATTGGCTTCTGCTATCGCCTGCTTGTAAAAATCGCGCTGCCAGGAAAGAAATTCCCTGCGCAATGCCTTGGCTCCTTCCAGCGTGCTCAAGGCCGTTACAAACTGGTTGCGAATGGTAAACGGGAAACGCAAAATACCATGCGATGTTTCCTGCGCATGGCCGCGGGAAGAAGCCTGTTCAAACAGGATGCCGATAGCGCCATTGATATCGGGATAGGTAGAACCCTTCCCGTAATAAAAATCATCGTAATTCTCTTTGGTAAAATACAGCGAACCGATGCGGTCGAGGAAAGCAGCGTGAAATTTTGCCAGGGCAGCCGTCAGTTCCTGGTTCCTGGCAGGTGTAAGCGGGTTCACGCGAGACGGAACGCCCGGTTGAAAAAAGAAAGTAGCATTGCTCCCCTGCTCGTGATGGTCAGTAAGAATATTGGGTTTCCACCGATGAAACCATTTCAGGCGGTTCCTGCTTTCCACATGTACCAGTGGCAACCAATCGCGGTTCAGGTCGAACCAGTAATGGTTATAGCGACCGCCCGGCCATACCTCATGAAATTCGCGGCTATCCGGGTCCGTTACCAGCGTTTTACTTTTATGCTGATTGGCCCAGGTAGAGAATCGCTGCAGGCCATCGGGATTGAAGGAAGGATCTAGCAGGACCACCACATCGTTCAGCAACTCTTCTATTTGTTTACCGGTTGCGGCTGCCAGGTGATAAGCAGTAAGCAACGATGCATTGGCGCCGCTCGGTTCATTGCCATGAATGGAATGACCAATATATACTACTATCGGCATCCGGTCGATATTCAAAGAACCGGAACGGGCGGGATCAGACAATTGTACATGCTCCTGCCGGATTTGTTCCAGTCGCTGGTGGTTTTGGGGAGAAGTAATGATGAGGAGTACCTGCGGACGGTTCTCGTAAGTAAAGCCCATCGTTTCCAGTTTCACCCGATCCGGGGCTGCAGCGGCAATTGCTTTCATGTAATTCACCAGCCGGTCGTGCGTTACATGCCACTCGCCCACTTCATGATAGATTACGTCCTTTGGTTTTGGAACAGCAGGATTGTATGAAAAACTGTCGGGAAGATAGTAGCTAAGGTCCTGGGCGCTAAGCTGCTGGATGAACAAGACGCCGCATAGCAGTACCAGCGAACGCAATAGCATACCGGTCCGTTTCGGGGAATCTCCTTTTCTCATAATTGTAGTGATTGGTGGATAAAAGAGAAAAATACAAAAGTTTCGGGTTTTGGAGTTGCCGCCCCCCTCTCCCTCCTTCTTCGTATATTTGCCAATTGAATTTTTTTGAAACATGAGCCGGAATGGAAAAGTTTTAGTGGCTATGAGTGGCGGCATCGACAGCACCGTCACAGCACTCATGCTCCACGACCAGGGGTATGAAGTGGTGGGCATTACTATGAAAACCTGGGACTATGCCGGCAGCGGAGGTGGAAAAAAAGAGACCGGCTGTTGTAATATCGATGCTTTCAACGACGCCCGCATGGCGGCAGTGCAGCACGGTTTTCCGCATTATATACTGGATATCAGGGATGAATTCGGGGATTTTGTGATCGAAAATTTTGTGGAAGAATACCTTGCCGGCCGCACGCCCAACCCCTGTGTGATGTGCAATACCCATATCAAATGGCGGGCATTGCTGAAGCGTGCGGACGCACTGGGCTGCGATTATATAGCCACCGGCCATTATGCCAATATTCACCGGCACGAAAACGGCCGCTATTACATCAGTAAGGGCGTTGATGAAAACAAAGACCAGAGCTATGTTTTGTGGGGCCTGCAACAAGACCTTCTGAGCCGCACCCTGCTGCCGCTGGGCACCTACCAGAAAACCCAGATACGGCAAATGGCTATGGACTACGGCTATCCCGAACTGGCCAAAAAGAGCGAGAGCTATGAAATATGCTTTGTGCCCGATAACGATTACCGCGGTTTTCTGAAAAGAAGAGTAGAAGGACTGGAAACAAAAGTTGCCGGCGGCAATTTTGTTGACAAACACGGCAACATACTCGGCAAACACAAAGGCTATCCGTTCTATACCGTTGGTCAGCGAAAGGGTTTGGATATCACATTCGGCAAACCGGTGTACGTTACCCAAATCATTCCCGAAACCAATACCGTGATGCTGGGCAATGAAGAAGATTTGAACCGGCACGATATGCCCGTAAGCAAGATCAACTGGATCAAATACGATGGCATTACCGACGGAATGGAAGTGGTAACAAAAATCAGGTATCGCGACAAGGGTACTTTGTCCAACCTTTTCAATACTGCAAACGGGCTGATGGTCCGCTTTTATGAAGAGGCCAAAGGCGTAGCGCCGGGCCAGAGCGCGGTGTTTTATGAAGGAAACGATGTAGTGGGTGGTGGTATTATTCAGCGGGGATAATATCCGTCATGAAACTACCTGACGGCAAATACTGGCAGGCGACGTTATCCTCAATCGGGAATAAATAGCCTGATTGTCAGGCAATAAAATACAGTCACGGTACGTTTTTCAAACCGGTAATTGCACAATTCACCCCGATGCAATTACCGGTTTTTTGCAGTCAGCATTTCCCGGAATCATAACCCGAAAAGCAATAAATACGCATGAGCAGGTGTCAGGATTACAACAGGCAAAACCGCCTGAAATTTAACCCCATGATGAAGCAAGCTGCCTTTACCGGGTTACTCCTTGCGGGCGCCCTGGTAATGATCCTGTCGGGAAGCTGCAGGAAAAAGACCGATGATTTTCAGCCTGAGCCGCTTACCGATTATTTCATTACTCTGGAGCCGGGCAAATACATTCGCTACCTCCTCGATTCCACGCTGTATATCGAATTCGGTCAACGTGATACTGTTATTTCCTATGAAGCCAAAGACGTTGTGGACGCTCCCATAACGGATGGGCTTGGCCGCCCGGGATGGCGCATACTGCGGTATCTGCGCCCTGTGGGCAGCACCAACGAAGCAGCCTGGGAACCCCGGCTTACCTATTTCGTGTTCCCGGAAAAGAGCCGGCTGGAAGTAGTGGAAAACAACCTGCGCTTCATCAAACTCTATACGCCCGTCAAAGAAGGAAACAGCTGGCACGGCAACATGCACCTGCCCGATCATCCTTACGAACAGTTCTATGGCATTTTGAGTGATGCCGGCATACAATTCTGGGACTATACCTACCAGGATTACGGCGCTTCAGAAGAAATCAACAACGTGGTGTATGACAGCGTGGTTACCGTTCTCCAGGTAGATGAGGAAGATTACAGCAGCACGCTCGATTACAAGAACTACTGGGTTGAAAAATATGCCAAAGGCATTGGCCTGGTATACAAAGAAGTGATCATGTGGGAACATCAACCCGCCGTAGGCTCCAACCCCGATTACATGCAGGGATTTGGCATCAGGCTTTCCATCCTGGACCACAATTAACAGATGGTTACACCGCAGTTTGGTCAGATTGGTTAAATTGAGATACCAATCACCTCTCTCATGAGAAAAATGCGGCTATTCATCCCGGTTATACTTGTACCTGTATTGGTGCAGGCCCGGCATACCCGCCACCTCATCCGGTTCACCGATAAAAGCAACAACCCTTACACCATCGACAAACCCTCTCCTTACGTGTCGGCAAAAGCAATAGAACGGCGCAACAGGCAAAAAATTCCTATCGATTCATCAAACCTGCCGGTATCACCTGCTTACCTCGACAGCCGTAATCAGGCAATAAGCAATGCGGCAAATAATGTATCGGCCTTCAGTTGATACCCCTGCAACAATTTCATTTTCACCAGCGTCAGTTGGTGTTGCCGGCAAAGCTGTTCCACTACTACTTCATTTTCCTTACTGAATACCGAACAGGTAATATACAGCAGGGCACCGCCCTTCCGGAGACGGGCTATGGCATTGCCGGCAATTTGTTGCTGCAGCGCACTGAAACGATCTATTTCCGAAGCAGCAAAAAACGACAAGCGTTCCGGTGTTCTGCTCCACGTACCCGACCCGGTACAGGGAACGTCTGCAATGATCAAATCGAAAGATTCGCCGGTTGTTTCAATCCGGCGTGCTACATCAGCAGGAAATGATTTGTATTTGCGAATGCCTGCTTTAGCAAACCGCTGTGCGAGATTGTTCAATGCCAGCTTTCGTATATCCGATACAGTAATGTCAATATCCTGCAATGTGTCCACTGCCAGCATGGCTTTGCCACCGCCGCCCGCACAACAGTCCCATACGCTTGCCGGTCCCTGGTGGTACTGCTGAAACAATTGTAATAGCTCGCCGGTACACTGTGAACTGTAATCCTGTACCACGACTTCCTTATCCAGCTCCAATACCGCATCAGCACCGGTCATATTGGACAAAGCCAGGCAACGCCCATTGATGATTCGATAAGGAATATTTGCTCGCGCCAGTTTTTCCTTTACCACAGTCTCATAACCGGGGCGAATGCGCAGAAAGAGATCGGGTTGCGCCAGGAAGGACAAAGCAAACGCGTCTGCATCCATGCCGGCGCTCAGTTCATTTTTCCAGGGAAATAGTTGTGCAATAGAACAGGGCGCACCGATGTGCGCGCATTTTTCTTCCGGTGTCAATGTAGTCAGTTCATTCCATGCCGGGCGGAGATGGTGCAACAGTTCATTGGGCGCCTGTGAGCATAAAAAAAGCCCTGCAACAATTTTATCTGCTGTTGACAGGCTGGTAAAAACATGGGCCGTACGGAAACCGGCATAACAAAGCTGTGCAATCTGTTTCCGGTCGCGGGAGCCGTATTTTTTATGCTGACGAAAAAAATTCTTTAAGTAGTCTGCAAGCGGCATCACTCCCCTGTAGGCTTCAGTTAACTGCACCGCCGTCTGCAATTGTGAAAAATACCTCATGGATAATTGCCAAATGTGCAAATTAGCAAATTACCCTTTTCTTCTTTCATAAAAAGAACAGCCGGCCACACAGCCGGCTGTCTGATCAAGCAACCCCTAAACCAGCGAAAACATTTTTAACGGGTGAATATCCTTGCACTACAGTGCGTAATTTGAACAAAGCTGAACCCGCTGCCAATGTTAGCTAGTATCCTTATAGCCTCCCCCTCCGGTATCTTTAACATGCGTCGCTGGCATGCATTAATCAGGTTAAGTAGTCCAGGTAATAATTTGTTGCATGGGCATGGCGGAATGGTTGCTGAATCAGCTACACCACATAAGGACGCGGTGATGCAACCATGGCTGTTAGTCCATGTACAACGATTCAATAAATATCAGCTTAAGATCTTGTAGGAGGGAAACTTGTTCAACAGAGTGAGCAAGCAAGTTAGGAGATTAATCGAAAAATAAAAAAAAATTTCGCGGGTTTTTAAAAAAGTTGTGGCGACAAATTACTGTTTTGTCTAATAATACCGATGATGTGTAAGGAATCGTCCCCGTACTTGTGATAGTTGGTACCGTACAGGTATAACCGCTATCGTATCATTCCGGGTAAACTTCAGAAAATACGGTTCGTAAAAATACCGTCAGCGGTCATACGCCGGTCAATAACAAAGGTGGACCACCGATGCCGGCAGTCCACCTTTTGTTTGTGTTTAACATTGCATTTAAAACCTTTCTTCGTATCCTGGTTATCGCTTTCAGCGTCACTTTCCGGCATTTGTATCGCCACAAATTCGTTTTTGCCGCTAAAAATCAGCTTTGCAGCCTGTTGCACATCGGCCGGCTTCAACCGCTCCACGTATTTTTCATAGTTGATAAAACGATCAGGATTGCCGCCCTTCAGCTTATAGTCCAGCAGTTGGTTCCGCCAGGTATTATTGTCCTGGATTTGCGTTTTATATTGTTCAATCCATTGCCTTTTCACCTTATTGAGATAAGAAGTATCAGGTCCGTGTTTCACCATCAGTTCCATTTCTTTCTTCAGCGCTTTCAGCAGCGTATCCACTTTTTCCGGACCGCAGGGCAATTGCACCATGAATTCGTATTTGGCATAAGGGAATTTGGTGAGGCTGGCAAAAGTACCACCGCCATAAATGCCCTGTATTTTTTCGCGCAATTCTTCAATGATGCGGATATTCATTACTTCACTCAATGCCTGCGCGCTCATTTCGAGATCTTCGCTGTAGGGTGTTTCCCCTGTATATACCGCAATGATCATGCTCTTCTGTTCCTTTCCTTTATGCAGTGTGAGGGTTTTAATTCCCTTCACCGGGCGCACCTTGTTGTCCGTAAAGGCAAATTCCTTTTTCTCTGCCGGCAGCGAAGCAATGTATTTTTCTATCAACGGAATGAGCTCTTCTTCCTTGAATGAACCCGTAAATACGAAATTCATTCCATAGGCGTTGCCGAACCTTTCCTTGTACATAGCCAGTACCCTGTCCAGATTTACCTTATCGAAGTAAGCGCTGTTGGGCACTGGTACCGGCGCCAGCGGATGGTTTTGGAACAGCGTTTTATATAAGGTATCAAAGAACACTGCTTCCGGGTTGGCGCTGATATTGGCGTACTGCGCCTTGTTGCGTTGAATGAAAGAACGGAAAAGCGAAGTGTCTTTGCGCGGTTGGGTAAAATGCAGGTAAACTAACTGGAACATGGTCTCCAGGTCTTTCACAGTAGACGTACCGCGAATACCTTCGCTCAGGTTATTGAAAGCAAGACTTACATTTACCGATTTTCCTGCCAGCGCCTTGCGAAGGTCTACCGGAGAAAATTCACCAACGCCCATGGCAGCAATTACATTCGCCATGAATTCGGCATTGAATTTATCATTCACGCCATAAAGGTTCTTGCCTCCCGGGCGGATGGCCCCCATCAATATTTGGTCGTTTTTATACGTGGTGGGTTTGAGTGTTACCGTTACGCCATTGCTCAGTTTCAGTTCCGTAGTGCCCAGCACTTTGTCGGTACTGCGCGCAACCACCTTACCTGCTTTAGGCATGGTACGCAACAGTTCACTGGCTACCGCTTTTTCTTCATACGGTTTTATGTCGGCCTTCGATTTGGCATTTACCAACGCCAGCAAATCCTGTTCGCCGGGAAGCTTTGCGTCGCCGGAAGGTTCAGGCCCCATCAGGAACACAAACCGGTTTTCCTGGTCCTTGAAACGATTTACCATAGCGTTGACTTCCTGCAGGGTAATAGCCGGCAGCAGCGCCTTCACGTATTCAAATTCTTTTTCAATACCGGGAATGGCGTCCTGGCGCAAGAAGTGACGCAAACATTCTTCCACATAATTCTCCGACTCATTTTTGTCACGGTTATTGTATGCCCGCTCATAGGAGGCAATCATGCTTTTTTTAATGCGCTCCAGTTCTGCCTCTGTAAAGCCGAAACGTTCTACGCGTTCTATTTCTTCCGTCAAAGCTTCCAGCGCCTTTTGGGGATCATTGGTGCCGGAAGCAGCAAAACCGCCAAAGGCGCCGTAGCCGCGGGCGTAGCTGTCGAAGCCGACGGAAGCATATACAAACGGCGGATTTTCCTTTTGCGTTAATTCCTGTAATCGCTGGTTAAGGAGATTAGTAAAGATTTCTTTAATCAGGTGATTGCGATAGTGGCCCAGCGTTGTTATCGGCCCCACACTAAACGCGGGATAATTGATTCCTACCAGGTAGCTGGTAGCCTCCTTGTCGGTAACCACCATTGCTGTACTGGAACGATAAGGCGGCACTTCGGCATATTCCCGTTTGCGTGCGTTGGCGGGATTGGTCAAACCTGAAAAATGTTTGCGCACCAGTTTTTCGGCCTGCGCCGGATCAATATCGCCTACCACAATCACCGCCATCAGATCAGGACGATACCAGTCTTTGTAATACCTCCTTATTACGTCATGCTTGAAATTTTTGATAATTTCTTCTTTGCCGATAGGCAGCCTCGATGCATATTTTGATCCTTCAAACAACTTCGGGTAAATCTGCCTGAACATGCGGTCGTTGGCGCCTTTACCGGACCTGCTTTCTTCCAGGATGATGGCCCGTTCATTGTCAATGTCTTCATCTAGGTAGGTTACATTGTGCGCCCAGTCTTCCAGCACCTGGAACCCTTTTTCAATGTTGCCGGGCTTATCGGTAGGTATGGGCAGAATGTACACTGTTTCATCAAAACTCGTATAGGCATTCAGGTCATTGCCAAAGCCTACGCCAATGTCCTGCAGAAAAGAAACGATCTCATTTTTCTTGAAATTGGTGGTGCCGTTAAAGGCCATATGCTCCGCCATATGCGCCAGGCCCTGTTGATCGTCGTCTTCATTAATGGAACCGGCATTCACTACCAGGCGCAGTTCCACCCGCTGCTCCGGTTTTTTGTTTTGCCTGATGTAATACGTAAGGCCATTTTCAAGTTTGCCAATTTTTACGTGCGGGTCGAGGGGTAGTTGCTCCGACAGGTTCAGTTGTGCGGATGATGTTTTAACAATGGTGGTTACTACGAATAACCATAGTAACTTTTGCAACACAAGTAAGGATCTATTCATAACGTGAGTTGATTTGCGGTCAAATAAAAAGCAAAAGTCAAAAAACAGGTCCCGGAAAATTACAAACGGTAAATTTAATTCCCCGGAATTCGTTTTTTGACTTTGCGTTTGCAGGCGGTGTTATTTCGCCACTTCCTCAATCACGGTACCTACACAACCGCTGGGCATCTGTATACGCAACATTGCCGCTACGGTGGGTGCAATGTCGGTCATATAAGTCTCACGGTTAGTTTTTCCCGGCTTCACTTTCCAGCCATAAAAAACCAGTGGAATGTGACTGTCGTGCGGATTCCAGCTGCCATGCGTTGTACCGGTTTTTCCCCCTTCAAACCAACCGGGTTCCAGTATCAGCTGAATATCGCCGCAACGCGAAGGGAAATAGCCATTGGCTACCATGTCCCTGATCTTTTTGGGCAGGGGAATTGTCATCAGTTCGTCAAATGTAAATACACGCGCCACGCCGGGTCGTTTTTCCAGGTATTTAACCAGCCATTGCTTCAACGCTTTTACATCAATGCCGAGCGAATCGATCAGCGGATGATTGAGATGTACCTGGTTGTTGGCAAAGCTGGAGATCAACTGATCGCTGCCGAATTTTTCCTTCAACAGCTGTTTTACTTCTTTTTTAAATGCATCGTTTAGCACGCGGCCTGGTAATTTATTTTCTTCCATAAATCCGGGCACATGTGCCACCGCATGGTCGGCTGTAAGGAATACGAGGTATTGTCCCTTACCTACCTTGTTATCAAGAAACGAAAACAAGTCGGCCAGGTCCTTATCCAGGCGGAGGTAATTGTCTTCCACTTCAATTGAATTGGGTCCATAGGCATGTCCTATATAATCAGGCGAAGAGAAACTTACCGTGAGGAAATCAGTGATGTTGTCAGCACCGAGTTGTTCATTGGTCACGGCAGCCTTTGCCAGTTCTACAGTCATGGTATTTCCCCAGGGAGTGGAATTGATAACGCCATAATCTTTGCCTATATACCTGCTCAGATCATAGGGAAAGCCGGGCTGATCGGAACCGAACTTGTTGCTTTCATAATCCTTCTTGTCTGAAGTGCTTTGCACATAGGTATTGATGGGGTACAAGGTGCTCCATCCTTTTGCGTAGTATGTATCAGGCAACTTGCGTGCATTGAAGTCCTGCACCCATTTGGGCAGTTCATTCATATACCAGGTGGAGGTAATCCAGTTGCCGGTTTTGGGATCATACCAGTAAGCCGCATTGGCGCTATGGCCGGCCGGCAATATGGCGCCACGGTCTTTTATGGCAATGCCAATTACCTTGCTGCGGAAATTGGTGGCCAGTCTTAATTCATCACATACATTTGTAACCAGCATGTTGAGCGGGCTCATTTCTCCGGCACGGGTAGTGCTGCCCACTGTTTTTACTGATTTATCTTCCGTGCAATACACGTTAGCCAACTTACGGTTATCCCACCACGAATTTCCGGTAATGCCGTGGATGGCAGGCACGCTGCCGGAGTACACGCAGGTATGGCCGCATGCAGTATAGGTGGGCGTATACGGAATAAATGTGTTTTCGCAGGTAAAGCCCTGCCCCAGCATCCGCTTGAAACCTCCATTGGCCGCATAGCGGTCATAATAGCGGTACAAATAATCCCAGCGCATCTGGTCTACCACAATTCCCACTACCAGTTTCGGCCGCTCGGGTGCGTTCACGGGCGTTGTGCTTTTGGCTGTAGTGGTTTGGCTGGATACTGAAAATGAAAGAACAATAAGGGCACATGAAAGAAGAAGTTTAAGCATTGCAGATCAGTTTTGGGCAAAGATAGCCGGTGACCGTAAAGGAGCAGTAAATTTTTCACAAAATGATTTCAGGGAAATAAATCCGGTATCATGTCGTTACATTCGTGGAGTATTTATTCAAAGAGCGGCAAAAAGACGCAGCACCTTTAATAGACTGAACCGCAATCCTTCAAACGGTGGCAAGACCTAAAAACGCTACCTTTGCGCATCCGCCGGACGGCGGGCAACCCTTTAACAAATCCATTATTATGGCAGACATCTTTGAACGACTCTTAAAGAATTACGGCCCTATCGGGCAGCATCGCGAACGGGCACATGGGTATTTTGCATTTCCCAAACTGGAAGGAGAAATCGGTAGCAGAATGAAATTTCGCGGCAAGGAAATGATTGTTTGGAGCCTTAATAATTATCTCGGACTGGCCAATCATCCCGAAGTGAGAAAAGCAGATGCAGAGGCAGCTGCCCAATTTGGTCTCGCCATGCCTATGGGCGCACGCATGATGAGCGGGAACAGCAAATATCACGAAGAACTGGAACAAAAACTGGCGGCTTTTGAAGGTAAAGAAGACGCTATACTGCTCAACTACGGATACCAGGGCATGGTAAGCCTGATAGATGTATTGTGCAGCCGTCATGATGTAATTGTATACGACGCAGAAAGCCATGCCTGCATCATCGACGGTGTAAGACTGCATCCCGGTCACCGGTATGTTTTCAAGCACAACGATATGGAGGACCTGGAAAAACAGTTGCAACGCGCCACCACGCTCATAGAAAAACAAAAAGCCGGCGGTATATTGGTGATCACCGAAGGCGTATTTGGCATGGCCGGCGACCAGGGCAAATTGAAAGAGATCGCAGCCCTGAAAAACAAATACCAGTTCCGCCTGCTGGTGGATGACGCTCACGGTTTTGGTACGCTGGGTAAAACAGGCGCCGGCGCTGGTGAAGAGCAGGGCGTTCAGGACAAGATCGATCTGTATTTTTCCACTTTCGCCAAATCTATGGCCTCTATCGGCGCATTCATTGCCGGTCCTAAAAATATCATTGATTACATCCGTTATAATATCCGCAGCCAGATTTTTGCCAAGAGTTTGCCCATGCCGCTGGTAATCGGCAACCTGAAAAGACTGGAACTGCTCACCACCCGTCCTGAACTGAAGGAAAAACTGTGGAGCAATGCGTTGAAGCTGCAAAACGGTTTGCGCGAAAAAGGTTTCGATATCGGCAAAACCGACTCAGTGGTAACGCCTGTATATATGAAAGGCGGCGTGGAAGAAGCTACCGCCATGGTGATGGACCTGCGCGAAAACTATAATATCTTTTGTTCTATTGTAGTATACCCTGTTATTCCCAAGGGACATATCATTTACCGCCTGATCCCGACAGCGGTGCATACTGACGAAGACATCGATCTGACGCTCAAAGCATTTGAAGCTACCAAGCTGAAACTGGACGCAGGCGCTTATAAAGTATCGGTAATACCGGATATGGCGGAAGCATAGTTAATCAGCACTAAGAATAAGAACAAGGAATAATGAAGGCAAAAGAGGGCATTTAACTATGCCAGCTTTGCGTTCGTTATTCCTTGTTTGATTTATATCCCATACGAATAGCCGTACCTGGGACAAGCTGGCTACTGGCCGGCGAAATACGTTGCCCCCATGCAGGCAGGCGAAAGCTAATGGCTACTGTATACTAAACGCCACGGGAAGTTTTGACCCTTACGATGGTCATCAGCGTATGGATAAACTATTTTGCACAAGCCGATGTGCGCATCGCTCCATTATTTTACGCACATAGCCCGGTGCCATTACAGTGATCATCATTTCTTCACGGTCGCGCAACACACCCATAACAATGGCTTCTTTTCTTTGAAGGAAGAAATTGGAACTGATGCCGTTTACCATGTTTCCCTTATTCAATCTGTTCGCATTTATTCGGGCAGGCACAAAAAAAGAGCCTCCCGGAGGGGAGGCCGCACTAATCAAATACCATTAACCATTAAACCTTATCCTATGAAAATTCAAATATAAGATGATAACGTTGAAACAATGGTTGCAACGTCTAAAAATTTTTATGGCTGGTAACGTTTAATTGACTTAAATCAATGCAAAGGTAGCCAAATTAAATTACCGGAAAAGAGGAAACCTGGGCGCAAACGTTTGCGGAAATAAAATTTTTTTCCGGCTTACAAACAAGTGTTTGTTTGACGTTTAATCAACACTTGCAAACGCAAAACTATTTCCAGGTTGGCTTAAAACTCTTCCTGTATTGCTCAAATGGCACTTTACCGAATTTGTCTTCCCCGAAATACTTCACCAGCAATTCAAATTCTCCCGGTTTGAGGTAACCCGGAATGGCCTGTGGTTCGCCATCAACAGGAATGAACACGGTAGTGGGATAGGATAATTGGCCATTGGTGAGCCAGATGGCAAAGTCGTGGGTCCTGTAATTTCGGTTATAGGTATACGTTTTACCCATCCACCTGATCTCCCCTTTTGATTCTGCATCGAGCTTTACCGGGTAAAATTTTTCCTGTACATACTTGCTTACGTCTTTGTGGGCATAGGTGTTTTTGTCCATCACCTTGCACCAGCCGCACCAGTCGGTATACAAATCGATCAATACCGGACGCTTCACTTTTTTGAGCGTATCCTGCACTTCCTGGAGACTCATCCAGCGCAGTTTTTCCGTTTTTTCTACCGGTTTCTGAGCGCAGGAAAAAATAATCACCCAGGAAAATAATACCGACAGTTTCAGTGCTTGCATGCTACTTTTGTTTGTTCAGTAAAAATAACTCAATTCCATGCATAAAATTGTATTGGCCATTACCGGGGCCAGCGGGTCCATTTACCCTAAATTATTGATTGAAAAACTGTTAACCATTCAGAAACAATGGCTTGAGCTGTCTGTAGTGATGACGGAAAACGCCCGCCAGGTATGGTTTACCGAACTGGGTAACCAGGATTATAGCCGCTACCCGGTGAAGTTTTACAATACCAACGATTTCATGGCCCCCTTTGCTTCCGGCTCGGGTCAATACGATATCATGATCATCGCCCCCTGCTCCATGGGTACGCTTGGCCGTATTGCTTCGGGCGTTTCCTCCGACCTGATCACCCGCGCAGCGGATGTTATTTTGAAAGAAAGAAGAAAACTGATTTGCGTAATCAGGGACACCCCTTATAACCTCATCCATATCCGTAACATGGAAACGGTAACCCTTGCAGGCGGTATCATCTGCCCGGCCACCCCGTCTTTTTACAGCCGGCCGTCTACCATTGAAGAACTGGCCGCCACCGTTACCGACCGTGTGCTGGACCTGGCGGGGTTAAAGATCAGCACGTTCAGGTGGGGCGCGGATGAATCGGATCTACGGAAAGTATAGTATTTCCCTTCATTTTAATGCAAGTATCTGCAAGTCGGGATGGCTGATAAACGAAAATGCCAATTCTGTTCGCCCGCCAAAAACAAAATCCGAACCGGCTTGCGCCAATTCGGATTTCTCTATATCAATAAGTTCTTTCATTATCTCAAATCAATCACCTCTACCCCGGGATATTTGCTGGCATCAAATACAAACGTGGAGTCGGGAAGTTCTGCCTTGGTATTCAAGGTTTCCACGGTATAGGTGAACACAGTTCCGGTCTTGTCCAGCACGCGGGTACTGTAGATGGTTTTGCTTTGCTTGTCAATCCACAGGTATACTTTGTGAAAAGTGCGCGTTTTGTCCACCGGGGTCATTTCTATTTCCTGCAATATTTTTTGGTTCTCCCGTTTTTCACCATTCAGTTTAGACAGAAAGTCCTTGTCATAAAAATTGGTGAACAACTTTTGCGGCGTGATGCTGCCGGACGAGGCATCGAGTTTGGTGATGGTCACCTCATTGGCGCCTTTATCGTAGGTCCAGATATTGGAGCCATCACAAAAAATCTCCTGCCCATTGATCACTACGCGATATTTCGATCCCTTCATATACACGGTGCCTTTTTTGGTGCCCAGCACCGTTCCTTTGTTGTCTTCGTTCTTAAAACTGAAGGTAGCCTGTACGGACTTGAATGTTTTGAACCTGGCACTTACAGCATCCAGTATTTGTTTGGCTGCCGGATCGTTAGTGCCGAGGCTTCCCTGACCGGATACGGATATAGCTGCAATAAATGCGGTAATGAATAAAAAAGTTCTTTTCATTATTATCAATTGGGTGGTTGCTTAAAGGCCGCAAAGATACCGGATAAATTTAAGTTTATCATGCGCGGCATTGGTAAGACGGCGTTTCCCCCAAAAGGTTTATCCGGTAAAACAAATGATTAACAAATTGCTAACCCAGGTCCAGGAAATACTGCTCCAGTTCTGATTCGGTCTTTACCAGTACGTCTCTGGCCTTACTGCCCTGGCTGGGCCCTACAATGCCCGCTGCTTCCAGTTGGTCCATCAACCGTCCGGCGCGGTTATAGCCCAGCTTCATACGCCGTTGCAGCAATGAAGTGGAGCCCAACTGGTTTTGAACAATCAGGCGGGCAGCTTCCTCAAACAGCGGGTCGCGGTCGCCCAGGTCTACGTCCTTGCCTTCCATGTCTTTTTCATCCACATATTCAGGCAGCAGGAACGCCTGCGGATAGCCCTGCTGGGCGGCAATATGATCGCAGATGCTTTCCACCTCCGGCGTGTCTACAAAGGCGCATTGCAGGCGGGTAAGCTCGCCATTGTAACTGATCAGCATATCACCTTTGCCGATCAACTGCTCGGCTCCGCCGGTATCAAGAATGGTGCGGGAGTCAACTTTCGACGATACCTTGAAGGCGATGCGCACCGGGAAGTTGGCTTTGATAGTACCGGTAATAATATTTACCGAAGGCCGCTGGGTTGCAATGATGAGATGAATGCCAACGGCGCGGGCCAGCTGTGCCAGGCGGGCAATGGGCATTTCCACTTCTTTGCCGGCGGTCATGATCAGGTCGGCAAACTCATCGATCACCAATACTATAAACGGCAGGAACTGGTGTCCTTTCTGCGGATTGAGTTTCCGCTTGATGAATTTCTCATTGTACTCGCGAATATTACGCGAACCGGCCTCTTTCAGCAAATCATACCGGTTGTCCATTTCAATACACAAGGCATTCAACGTGTGAATTACCTTACGCGTATCTGTTATGATCGCTTCTTCTTCACCGGGCAATTTGGCCAGAAAGTGACGCTCGATGGTGCGGTACAGGCTCAATTCTACTTTCTTCGGGTCTACCAGCACCAGTTTTAGCTGCGAAGGATGTTTCTTATACAATAAAGAAACAAGGATCGCATTCAATCCAACCGATTTACCCTGGCCGGTGGCGCCGGCCATGAGCAGGTGCGGCATGGTGGTAAGGTCAACAATGAAATTCTCATTATCGATTTTCTTACCTATGGCGATGGGCAGGCTGAAGTTGCTGTGCTGATATTTTTCTGAAGACAACAAGGTCTTCATGCTCACGACGGTCTTCTTCACATTCGGCACTTCAATACCGATGGTCCCTTTACCGGGTATCGGCGCAATGATACGAATGCCGAGCGCCGCCAGGCTAAGCGCAATATCGTCTTCGAGATTCTTAATACGTGAAATACGCACGCCTGCTGCCGGTACAATTTCATACAAGGTAACCGTGGGACCTACCGTAGCACTGATCTTTTGTATGGCGATATCGTAATTCTTGAGCGTATTGATGATCTGGTTTTTATTGGCTTCCAGTTCTGCCGCGTCTTGCACAATCCTTTCACTGCCGTGCTGTTCCAGCAGGTCCAGTGAAGGATATTTATAATCGCGCAGGTCAAGGGTAGGCTCATAGGGAGGCAGTTCTTCTGTATTGCCCTGCCAGGCTTTTTCCATTGCTTCGTCCACCTGTTCCTGCACCACTTCCGGTACTTCTTCCAGGGGTTGCGACTTGATTTCGAGTTCCAGCGGAGGTAATTCTTGTTTAGCGGCTTTTCCTGATTTCCGGGTTGGCCCGGGTGTGGGCTCCTCCTCAACAGGCGTTTCCACTTCGCCGGCTGCAAGTGTATTGTCTGCGGTTCCTGTTTCCTCCCCTTCCGCTTCATCATCCTCCTTTTCCACTACCTGGAATTCAATCTGTTCTTCTTCCTCTGGTTCAGTGGCCGGCGGATTGGCTGTTGTCTTGCCGCCCTCTTTCAGTTTATTACGGCTTTTGGGTTCGCGTGTTTTGGGCGTTTCTTCAACAGCTTCTTCGGCTACCGGTTCGTTATCAATTGCAGCTTCAGGCTGTTTACGCGCCGGCAACCTGAACGCAGGATTAAAGCGCCAGATCACATAAGCCAGTGCTCCCGCCGCCAGCAAAGCCGTAGTACCCACTTTACCAATCATGCGCACCAGCCAGTCGCTGATCATATTACCTACGGCGCCGCCCCATGAAAAGGCGCTCTGCCGGCCAAAAAATGCAAACGCAACACTGAAGAACAACACCCCTACTATCACGTACCGCACATTCCGCCATATGCTGAAAATCTTCCGGGCGAATACGGCATTTATCCCGATCACAAAAAATAAGGAACAAAAGAAAAAAGAAGCGAGACCGAAACCATTGTAAAAAAACTGGTGAGATATATAGGCGCCCACATTACCCAGCAGGTTAGACGTACGGATGTCCTCATCGGGAAACAATACGGCTACGCCCCTGAACACCTTGTCCTGGTCTTCTTCCCAGGTAAAGAGATAAGAAGCAAATGCTATAAACAGGAATAGACTGATAAGCAGGGAGAAAGTGCCCGCAATTTTTTGGGTACGTTCATCCTTCACGAGGTCCTTTACCTTAACCTGTTCTTCTTTCTCAGGCTTGAATTTATCGGCACCAGACGCTTTGCTTTTTGCAGTTTTTAAGCGATTAGCCATGTCGACAAAGATAAGTAGTTGAACAGAACCGGACTACCCCCCTGCCAATTTCTCAGCTTCCTGATGCCCTGAATTATCAATTCTTTTGCCAAATCATTTATCTTGGTCATTGCAATACCGCTCTAATGACCGTTAAAACCAACATGATGGCCCGATTGTGTGCCGGCCAGTTCGCTGCTGCCCTACAGTTAACCTTCATCGGCAGATGGATGTTGACCGCAATAATAACCTGCTGCAGCCTGGCTGCTTTTGCCCAATCGGCCGATTCCGGAGCAGTTGATGTGGCCCGCATCCGGTTTACAAAGCATATTTACGACCAATGCTGGTTTTATGCGGCGCCGAAAGGCAGTACTTCACCCGAACAATTCCCTGCATACCCCTATATCCGTAGCGCCAGGCATATGTTGAGGTTGATGGACGTTCCCGACACGCTCATGGAACGCGACAACCTGCTGAAGTTTATCGTATACAATTCATCGGATTCGGTGGAAGAAATTTGTGTGTCGCCGGGTATGTACTGCAATGTAATAGAATTGTACAAGGCTGAGCAGGAAGGCAATACCACGCGGCTGCAACTTGTACCGGACAGCATTAGCCGAAAAGTAAAATACAACGGCGTACGAATGATCAGGGTAATGCCGGGTGAAACGGCCGTTTATTATTGCCGCTTCAATTTTGTGAGGACCAATGTGAACAATTTCATACCCCGCCTCATCGAAAAGGATTATGTGTGGCAATGGGTGGCGCAGTTGCGCGACAACGACCGGCTGCTCGATATTTTTACCTATGTGGTGTCGGGCGTAATGCTGCTGATGGTATTTTATTCACTGGCCGTATTCCTGCAATCGCGCAACAGGGAATTTATCTTTTATGCCATCTACACTTTCTGCACGGCCAGTTTGTTGTTCCTGAAATCTTATTTCAACCTTACCGCCAATGCCTTCAATTATTTTTACGAAGAATATCTCGACTTCATGATCATGTCGGGCAGTGTGTTTTCTTACCTGTTCTTCGTGCGGCGGTTTGTCGATACACGGAAGAATTATCCTTCGCTGGACAAATTTCTGCGGCTGGCCGACTGGATGCTGCTGGTATTGTGCGCTGTCTATTCCATGATTTACTTTCTAACCGACAGGTATGGCATTCTCAACATCATGGAAAACCTGGTGATCAAGATTTTCTTCTTCCTCATAGGTGTAGTTTTTATCCTTTATAGCATCAAGCGCAAAGACCCCCTATTGAATTACCTTGTGGCCGGCAATTTTGTGCTGATCGTTTTTTCGGTGATGTCGCAGGCCATTATCCAGTTTCACTGGCAATTGGTGGAACCCGATACGTCTATATTTAACCGCGCCCTGTTCTACTATGAAAGCGGGTTGGTGCTGGAACTGGGTTTCTTCCTGTCGGGACTGGCTTACAAGAACAGACGTGATATTATTGAACGCGTGAAAGAAAGAGAACGTTTGAAACTGGAAAATGAGCGCAAGGAATTTGAAAAGCAGGTAGCCGTGCTGGCCGCACAACAGCAGGAACGCGACCGCATCTCGGCAGACATGCACGATGAACTGGGCTCGGGTATGACGGCCATCCGCCTGATGAGCGAGATCCTGAAACACAAGATGAAAGACCAGCATTTTCCCGAACTGGAAAAAATATCCAGTTCTGCCAATGACCTGCTGAGCAAGATGAATACCATCATCTGGACCATGAAGAGCAGCAACGACACGCTGGAAAGTCTGGTTGCCTATATCCGCGCCCATGCTACGGAATACTTCGACAATACGCCCATAGAATGCAAAGTGAATGTGCCGGCTGTTATTCCACAGGTAGATATTTCAGGTGAAAAAAGAAGAAATATTTTCCTGAGCGTGAAGGAAGCGCTCAACAATGCCATGAAACATTCGCAGGGCACGCAGATACGCATCGATATCATCACCCGCGACAACAAACTCATCATAAAAGTGGCCGATAATGGCGTTGGCATCAACCCCGAACAACTCCGGCGCTTTGGCAACGGGCTGAGCAATATGCGCCGCAGGATGGAAAGCATCAACGGCTCCTGCAAAATAGAAGGTGAAGGTAGTTGTGTGGTAACCTTTGAAGCACCGATAGGATAAAAAAGGAATTGTAACCGCAGCAGCATTATTTCCGTTCTGGTTGCAACACTGCCCAAAACATAAAGAGCCAGCCTGCAACAAAGAAAAGTCCGCCAATCGGCGTAATGATGCCGATGCCTGACAAGCCTACCGTTGCTTTTGCCTTGAGTGCAGTAATGAGGTACAGTGAACCGGAAAACAAAACAATGCCTGTTATAAAACAATATCCCGCGATCTTCATCCACTTCGCCGGGAACTTTTCAAATACCACGGCAATAATCAGCAGCGCTATCACATGATAATACTGGTAGCGTACGCCTGTTTCGAACGTTGCTACAGTTTCTGCGGATACCAATTTTTTCAGTCTGTGAGCACCCAAAGCGCCGAGTGCCACTGCCAGTGCGCCGAGAATAGCCCCGGTACGTAAGAAGCCTTTATGCATGCAATACGGTTTGAATAAATTCATTCATCGAAAAACAATCTTCCTTGTCAATTATCACATCGGCCTGCTCATAATACATTCTGCGTTCGTTCAGTTTTCTCACGATGTAGTGCTTCAATCCTTCATCGCTGATATCTTTCAGTAAAGGACGGGAATCACGTTCTTTCAGCAGGCGTTTCATCAGTATATCAACATGTGTGTTCAGCCAAACCACAGTCCCGTATTTTTTCATAAAATCGATATTGTTGAAAAAACACGGCGTGCCACCACCGCAGCTCACTACCATCGATTCATTTTCATCTACCAGTTTTTCCAGCATTTCCTTTTCCTTGCTCCTGAAATACTCCTCTCCCATTTCGCTGAATATGTCCGTAACAGATTTGCCTTCTGCCTGCACGATGGTTTCATCGAGGTCAAAAAAAGGCAATTGCAACCGCTCTGACAGTTGTTTGCCCCAGTGAGTTTTGCCTGAGCCCATGAAACCAATTAAAAATATTCTCATAGTTGTAGTTGGATCGTCTGACGGGCCGGAAGCCGCAAGTCGCAAAAATTCCATTGTTTTTTCGCGCTCCCGCCGTTCCCGGCTTATTTAAATGCATTAAACCCTGTAACATCCATACCGGTAATGAGCAGGTGAATGTCGTGTGTACCTTCATAGGTAATCACACTTTCCAGGTTCATCATATGGCGCATGATGGGATATTCGCCCGTTATGCCCATTCCACCCAGCATCTGGCGCGCATCGCGGGCAATGTCTGCTGCAATTTCGCAGGCATTGCGTTTGGCCATGCTCACCTGTTGTGGCGTGGCTTTGCCTTCATTCATCAGCACACCCAGGCGCCAGTTCAGCAACTGGGCCTTGGTGATCTCGGTGATCATTTCCGCCAGTTTCTTCTGTTGCAACTGGAACGAGCCGATAGGCTTGTCGAATTGTACGCGTTCCTTTGAATAACGCAGGGCTGTATCATAGCAATCCATGGCTGCCCCCACAGCGCCCCAGGCAATGCCGTAACGCGCTTTGGTAAGACAGCTCAACGGGCCTTTCAATCCTTTTATTTTGGGCAGCAGGTTGTCCTTGGGCACTTTTACATTGTCAAACACCAGTTCGCCGGTGGCGCTTGCCCGGAGGCTCCATTTGCCATGGGTGGTTGGCGTTGAAAATCCTTCCATGCCCCGCTCCACGATCAGTCCGCGAATTTCACCGGCTTCATCTTTGGCCCATACCACGGCAATTTGGGCATAGGGCGCGTTGCTGATCCACATTTTGGCGCCGTTCAGGACCACATGATCTCCTGCGTCCCTGATGTTGGTTAGCATGCCGCCGGGATTGGAACCGTGGTCAGGCTCCGTAAGACCAAAACAACCCAGCCATTCGCCGCTGGCCAGTTTCGGAAGGTATTTCCGCCGCTGGTCTTCACTACCATATTCATAAATCGGGAACATGACCAGCGATCCCTGCACAGAAGCAGTTGACCGTACGCCACTATCGCCTCTTTCCAGTTCCTGCATCATTAATCCATAACTGATATAGTCGAGACCGCCGCCGCCATATTCCACCGGAATAGTGGGTCCGAAACAGCCCAGCTCACCCAGTTGCTGCACAATCTGGACCGGAAACTCAGCCCTTTGCGCATAATCTTCTATTATGGGCGAAATTTCCTTTTTTACATAATTGCGCACCGACTCCCGCACCAGTTTCTGCTCTTCGGTAAGCAACTCATCCAGTTGGTAATAATCCGGACTTGTAAATACATCGGTTCTGACTGCCATGACGTACAGTTTAATAAATGGTTTGCTAATGTAAGAAATGTTTTGTGTTACGAAGGCAGGCTACGCGTCCATACAGGATTCAGGGCAATCCTACAAAGGCACGGCAGGCAGCGGCAAGGTTCGTATCAAACTCGATGCGCATTTTTCCGCGCTCACGATTGCCCATCATGTGGAATCTGCCAAAGCAAAGAATAAGAGGGAAGCCAAAATGTAAAAAGAAGTCAGGCATCTGCTGCAAACTTTTGCAGTCAGCTGCGTCGAGACGCACGCAACGGGATAACTTAGGAATAAGTGTTATCCCGTTTTTATTATCGCTTTAATTGTCGATATCTTTTAAGAAGTCTGGGAAAAACAGTGAAACAAGATCGTAGTTGGAAGTTATTTTACCAATTCCGCTGGCTGAGCCAATTCCTCTTCTGTCATTTCAAAACTTGACTTTTTGGCTCCGCCAAAACGAAAAATAGGGTTCTTTCTTATTGTCCATAGACTACACTTGTAAATCTAATCAATTAACCTTACCATTAACATGGTGATAACAAAGATTCTTATTGATTAGTTGTTACAATTGCTTTCCTCAACCGCACCAGTTCTTCCAACAACGGTTCCAGCAGTTCCAACCGCAGCATGTTGGCGCCATCGCTTTTGGCTACGGAAGGATTCGGGTGTGTTTCAATGAATAAGCCGTCGGCGCCTGCTGCAATGGCCGCTTTGGCGATGGTGCCGATGAGTTGGGGATTGCCGCCGGTAACGCCGGAAACCTGGTTGGGCTGTTGCAGGCTGTGGGTGCAATCCATGATCACCGGCACACCGTGCTCTTGCATCCAGGGAATATTGCGGTAGTCAACTACCAGGTCCTGGTAGCCAAAGCTGTTGCCTCTTTCGGTCAACATCACTTTGTCATTGCCGGCTTTTACGATTTTTTCTACGGCAAACTTCATGGAGGGGCCGCTTACAAACTGGCCTTTCTTTACGTTGACAATTTTACCCGTTTGAGCAGCGGCAACCAGCAGGTCGGTTTGCCGGCATAAGAACGCAGGGATCTGCAGGATATCGATGTATTGGGCAGCCAGCGTTGCTTCGTCGTGGGCGTGTATGTCGGAGGTAACCGGCAGTTTGAATGTTTCGCCGGTCTTTTTCAGCAATCGCAAAGCGGTTTCATCGCCCAAACCAGTAAAGGAGGAGGCGCTGGTGCGATTGGCCTTGCGATAAGAGGATTTAAACACATAGGGGATTCCCAGTTTCCTGCAGGTGGACGATACTTTGTCGGCCACTTCCATCAGCAATTCCTCGCTTTCCACCACGCAGGGACCGGCTATCAGAAAGAAATTATTTTCATCGTACGACTGTTCCCGGAACAGGTCTTGCAAAAAGATTTTCATGCAGCAAATATAGGGGGTTAAGGGTGGAAGTTTTGGATGTTGGTTCCGAGTTGGAATTCCAGGGCTCAACTTTTGGAGGGGGAAGTATAGTTGGATTTCCACATTCACGAGATTCGCCGGAATTTGGAATTCGTTCTTCTTTCACTACGTTTGCGAAACTTTTTTGCTACACTATGATTAAAGATAAAATACTGGTGATCGGCGCTTCCGGACAAATCGGCGTAGAACTGACCCTCGCCCTCCGTAAAATATATGGCAATGCCAACGTAATAGCTTCCGACCTGCGGGAAGAAAATGAATTGTTGAAAGGCACAGGTCCCTATGTAAGCCTGGACGTAATGAACAAGGAAATGTTGCACGTGCAGGTAATCCGCCAGAACGTAACCCAAATCTACCTGCTCGCAGCCATCCTGAGCGCCACGGGCGAAAAGAACCCCAATCTGGCCTGGAACCTGAATATGCAGGGACTGCTCAATGTACTGGACATAGCCCGCGAAGAAACGATCCACAAAGTATACTGGCCCAGCAGTATTGCCGTATTTGGCCCTACTTCACCCAAACAACAATGTCCCCAACATACCATTATTGAACCCACTACGGTGTATGGCATCAGCAAATATGCAGGCGAATTCTGGTGCAATTATTACCATAATCGTTTTGGCATTGACGTCAGAAGCCTCCGGTATCCGGGACTTATTTCCTATAAATCCGCACCCGGCGGCGGTACTACCGACTATGCCGTTGAAATATTTCACGAAGCCCTGGAGCAGAAAAGGTATACCTGCTTTTTAAAGGAAAATACCTACCTGCCCATGATGTACATGCCTGATGCCATCCGTGCCACCATTGAACTGATGGAGGCGCCGGCCGAAAAAATCTCCATCCGCACATCGTACAACGTGGCCGCCATGAGTTTTTCACCCAAAGAAATTGCGGCCTCCATTAAACAACACATCCCTGAATTCAACATTTCCTATCAACCCGACTACCGGCAAACCATAGCAGAAAGCTGGCCACAAAGCATTGATGATTCTGTGGCAAGAAGTGACTGGGGATGGAAGCATGAATTTGATTTGGATAAGATGACGAAGGATATGATTACCAACCTGAGACGATAAAGGAAGGTAGCTTCAAAAAACACTTCTTACTACAAGAAATGTGAAAATCGCAGAAGACCAAAAACTTTCGTCGTAGATTCGTAGCTGTCAGCAAATGAATGTACCTCATATGAGAAAATTTGTCTGGGGCTGGATAACCCTTTTGGTCACAACCATCGCTGCATCAGCTCAACCTGCACTGCCTTCCGGTTGGTGGAGGGCCGAATTGGTACGGGAAGACAGTCAACATATTGTTTTCAATTTCGAACTGAAATATGAAAAAGGCCAACCGGTATGGTACGTGCGTAATGCTGCTGAAAGAATCGCCGTAAACAATATCCAATGGAAAAACGACTCGCTGATCGTTCACATGCCCCTGTTTGAATCGGTATTTTTTCTCCGCCCTCGCTCGCCCCGCATGCTTACCGGCAAATGGGTGCGCGGCACTGCCGGAGCCGACCTGGAAATGCCGGTACGCATGACTTACGGTGAACGCGAAAGATTCCCCGGCAAAAAGCAAAAACCAGTGAAAAACATCAGCGGAAGATGGGCCGTATCTTTTTTCGACGATAACCGATCACGGCCTGCCATAGCCGAATTTAAACAAAACGGCAACAAACTTACCGGCACCTTCCTCACCCCCACCGGCGATTACCGTTACCTGGAAGGCGCTGTAAACGGTAACCTGCTGCAACTTTCCACTTTTGATGGCCATCACGCTTACTATTTTGCAGCCACCATAGAAAATGATTCCATCCTCAACGATGGACGCTTCACTTCCGGCCCCACCTTCCTCGAACAATGGAAAGCCATCCGCAACGAAAACGCCAGCTTGCCCGATACGCTTTCGGCCGTTTACCTCAAACCCGGCGAAGAACGGCTCGATTTCCGCTTTCCTGACCTGGACAGCCAAATGGTGTCCATTCACGATGAACGGTTTCGCAATAAGGTGGTCATTGTGCAATTGATGGGATCGTGGTGCGCCAACTGTATGGATGAAACAGCCTTCCTCAGCGAATTCTATAACAAAAACAGGCAGCGCGGCATTGAAGTGATTGCCCTTGCCTATGAATACAGCACCGATTTTCAACGTTCCAAAAAGAGTTTGGAAAAATTCAGGCAACGCTTCCATATTCAATACCCCATGCTCATTACCGGCGTACGCAGTAATGATGCATTGCGTACCGAAAAAACCTTGCCGCAACTCACCACCATCCGCATGTTGCCCACCACCGTCTTCATTGGCGCCGATGGCAGAGTAAAAAAGATCCATACCGGATTCAACGGCCCGGGGACCGGCGTGCATTACGAACGATTCAAAAAAGAGTTCAACGCCATTGTGGAAGTACTGTTGAACGAACGCATCACGCAACCCACCCAATAAAAAACCCCGCCAGATGGCGGGGCCAGACCAAATGCAACAACTCTGCTTGAAAAGCAGTATCGTTTATCGTGATGCCTCGTCAGGTTCATACAGCCTGGCCAGACAATAGGCGCCAACAGCCATTACCACATCGCGAACGGCAATATCATAATGGCCACCAGCCAGTAGTACAATCGCAATGGCCAGGAGCCACACCGCCACCACATAGGCTCCCAAACGCGTATAACGCAATACCAGTAACCCGGCCACTATTTCTATTACCCCTACTACCATCATAAAGGAGGCCGGCGACATGGGCAATAAATGTTCTACCGGCTGCAGATATGCAGGCCAGTCGGCCAACAGGTTCAAAAACTTGTCGGCGCCGGCAATAATTGGCACCAGTCCATACGTATACTTTAATATTGTGCGAACGGTATCCAGTCTTGAATGCGGAATCGTAATTGTAGTCATGTTCTTTTTTGTAATTGGATACCCCGGCAACCTTCCGGTTACAAAATTTGTAACTTTTGAATGCACGGGGTATCCAATGAACAAGACACAACAAATGACAACTTCTCTGGCAGCATCGGAACAGGACCTCCTGGCGATCCGCGAGATCCGCAACGGCAATCCTGCCGCGTATGAAAAGATCATACGCAGGTATAATCAGCAACTGTACCGGATCGGCACCGCCTGGCTGGGCGCCGATCCGGTAGTGGAAGATGTGATGCAGAACACCTACCTGAAAGCATGGCATCATCTGCCACAGTTCAGGGCAGAAGCAGCTTTTGGCACGTGGCTCATCCGCATCATGATCAACGAATGCAAACAGGTGATCCGGAAAAAAGAAAATGAACGTCGCGCTTATCAGCAACTGGCGCAGGACAAACAGGAATCATATGACCAGGGCATACAAAAAACGCTTATGCAAAAAGAGATGAAGGAAAGAATACAGGAAGCCGTGCTCCTGTTGCCGGTGAAATACCGCACAGTGTTCATGATGCGGGAAGTAGAGCAGTTGTCTACGGAAGAAACTGCACAATTGCTCGACATCTCTGCAGAAAACGTGAAAGTGCGGCTGTTGCGTGCGAAGGCTATGATCAGAAAAACGTTGCTGGGCTCCCTGGCTGGCCAGGAATTGTTCACGTTCCGTGGCGCTCAATGCGACACGATGGTAAAGAGTGTGATGGAGCAGATTTTACATAAATGCTGAATGGTTAAATTGTCAAACAGTTAAGTTGTCCGGATTCCGGCGAACCACACTCCCCCATTCAACAATTCAACCATTCAACAATCTTCTTACAACGGTCTTATCCAGATATTTCTATAGCTTACCGGGTTGCCATGGTCTTGCAGCACCAGTGGTTCGCGATCACCATGCTTTTCATAGGCGGCAATGCCTATGTACTCTGTGCTGCCCCACAAGGCACGGTCATGATGAATCAGCACGCCGTTATGGAATACGGTTATTCTTGCCTGTGATTTCAGGGAACCGTCTTCATAAAAGCGGGGCGCCGTGAAGATCACATCGTAGGTTTGCCATTCGCCGGGGCCGCGACTTGCATTCACGAGGGGCGGCAATTGTTTATAAATACTTCCTGCCTGGCCATTGGCATAGGTTTTATTATTGTACGAATCGAGCACCTGCAGTTCGTATTGTCCCATAAAAAAGATGCCGCTATTGCCACGTCCCTGCCCTTCACCAGAAACTTCGGCGGGCGTTCTCCACTCAATATGCAACTGGCAATCGCCAAAACCCTGTTTGGTGCGAATGTCGCCGGTGCCGCCTACCACCGTCATAGCGCCATCCTCCACTTTCCATTTTATCGGTTTACCATCCCTGCCTACCCAGGCATCTGCATTGGTACCGTCGAACAGCACAATGGCATCGGCCGGAGCGTCTGCCGCTGTTTTACCGGGTGCCACCACCCTGGGTTGCGGTTCCCATAATTCTGTGAGTTTGGGATCGCCCTGCCGCAATGGTTGGGCAAGCGAAGAAACAGTGGTCATCAGGAATACTGTGCATAGCAATGTTGGTTGGTTCATAACGAAATATTTATAGTGCTTTCGAAAAATGTAAATACGGTATTAACGTTACATGTGAATCCGGTATCAACGCTGAATGGTAAAGCCTGAAAAATGGCGCAAGTCCTGCTCTTCTGTGTGCACTCCGGTCACTATTGCGCGTGACGGACCTTTTTTGCACCACTCCAGCAATTTGTTGAGCTGGTCTTCGGTTCCCGTAGCCAAAATATGCACGCTCCCATCAGGCTGATTCCTTACCGTTCCTGTAATGCCCAACTCCGATGCAACTTCTTTGGTGCTCTGCCGGAAAAACACTCCCTGCACTTTACCTGCTACTGTTATTGACAACGTTTTAACCATATTAGAAAGATACAAACTTGTGTTTACATACAACTGCTCCGCGCACAATGCGCTTAATTTTTAAGAAACGGCAACATATTGCTTCTGTTTCCTGTGCTTTTTCCAGCTATGAAATATAAACCGGGCGGAAGCGAAGTTACATGTACCATAATAGTATTGACGCCTTTTTCCACTGCCTGCATGCTGGTTTGCAGCACTCTTCCGCCAATGTCGGTGATCAGCCATATTACGCGGTCTGGCAGCGGCGAAAAAACTTCCAATTGCAATACGCCCCTGTCCTGCATGGTATGAGCGTGCAACAAACGGAATGGCCGCGACCGAATATACACCGGCACAATTTTGCTGTGCGCAACAGCACCGCTCCGTTCTGTCATTCGCAGGCGATAATACCATTTCCCCTCGCCCACCTTTTTATCAATAAATGAATAATGCTGCCGGTTTTCATCCCCATCGATCATCATTATGGTTTCAAAATCTTTCTGCTCACCGGCACGTTGTACCTCAAACCGTACGCCCTGCACGTCCTCGCAGGTCCATTCCAGCCTGGTTTGCTGCTGATAAACATAGGCTGAAAATTGCTGCAGCTTTATTGGCAAGGGATTACCGGCGTCACTGCCTGCAGCCAGAGTAAAGCGTTGCATTGCACTGGTAAAATTTTGTACCACATCGCTCCATACCGACCCGCTGGCGCCTGCACTGCCTGTAATGCCTGCATTTCCCCTGTTGATCCAGGTATTATCTACCAATTGCGCCACCCGTAAGGATGCCAGCTCTGTAACGCCGCCGCCGTTGGGATCATCAAATGACAATTCAATACCGGCTGATGCATTGCCTGGTGTTTCGGTTGCAATGGTCCAGTATTCTATTTGCGAAATTTGATGAATGCCTGTGTCAAGCATATGCCCCGGTTGCCAGGCATTGCCTTTTACATACGCTACTGTAAAATCGCCTGTTGCATTTTTCAGCGCCAGCCACCGCAGTTGATCTTTGCCTACTGGAAATAGAAAATGCGGGGCGGCAAGCAGTCCCTGTTTGCGTATGGGACCATCCACAAAACTGCTGCGCGACAAACTATCCGCCTGCACTGTACAGTCAGGCAAGAGCGTGAGCATGTTTTCAGCAGAACTGATGATTTTGCCTTGCTCCAACTCCAGTTTGAACGGCAGCTCCAATGGAGCAAGTAACTTCACGCCTTCCGGATTATTTATACGGACGCTAATGCTGTTCTGAATACTGCCCGTAATGGCTATCTCCTGTGTTTCATTTCCGCACCACTCCATCACCGGAAAACCATCTGAGCTTTCGGTAATGGTACCCGTTACATAGCACCCCTTGCGGATTTGCACTACGGTGCTATCGCCACCGGGCGAAATATTAAAGATGGCGCTGTCTACCACCAGATCACGGTCAATCATCATATTGGCATTAAGGCGCAGGCTATAACTAACGCCGTTATTTATACGAAAACCGCCGCGCACCTGGAAAACACTACTACCGGAAGAAGAGTAGCTTCTCGTACCTCCCGCTGCCGTGGCCGAGAGCACCAGGCTGCCATATACTCTTCCACTAACTGAAATTGTATACCCTGTAGTTCCGGGCACGTCAAATTCCATGATACCGGTTTCTGTGCCGGGAGCGCGGGAAAGAATGCTACTGATGGAACCGGCATGACTTGCCCGCGTCTGGTGAACATACCTGCCGCCATTGCCTATGCGTAACGAATCGGCAATCATCAGCGATTGTCCGCTGCTGATACCGGAAGCATTCCGGAAAACACCTCCTGCCTGCACATCGAGGCCATAAACGGCTCCCTGCGCCACCAGCGCCGGCATGGCAAGATTGGTGGCCGGCACCACCACCTCTATGGAAGCGCCTGCGGTAGGTCGAATCGTCAAAGATTGTACTGCTACAGTGGTGGTACCTGCCGGAAGCGTTACGGTATAATTGCCGGAAACAAAACGGTTGTCGAGGATAACGGCATCTGAAGGAGTGGGCAGAGTATCGCCCGCCCAGTTGGCAGGATTCGTCCATTGGTTGTCACCACCGCCGCCATCCCATGTACACTGACTGTAGCCATGGAAAGACTGGATGAGAAAGAAGGGAAACATTATTGCACACGCTCCCCGAAGCTTGCTGTTGCACGCCATAATATTTCATTTTTTTATGAAAGCTATCGGTGAGCATTGAGCGACGAAGGTATAAAAAAATTATCCAACCCCATTCAACCAGCCACAAAAAAAAGCAGGCTTCCTGGTGAATGGAAGCCTGCCGCTATGTTGTTTTGGTAATTGTGCTGTATTTATTGCCTGATGAATCGGATAACAGAACTGCGCTTACCGTTCAGGTATCCCACAACGTTATAAGCGCCGTTGGGCAGTGTCCGCAGGTCCATCCAGATTTCCTGCGTGCCGGTTTCTACACCGTTGATCTGCTGCTTCACCACACGGCCATACATATCGGTTACCACCAGTTGGAGGTTGCCTCTTTCTGAGGTGCTTACACTTACCCTGGCGCGGTCGGTAACGATGGTGGGCGTCATGGCAGTCAGGAACAGGCCGTCAACACCGTTTGATATGATGGCTACCTTGCTCAGTTTCACATCACCTGTCACATCCACCATGCGGAGCCTGTAGTAGATATTGCCGATGGGCAGGTTGTTATCGGTCAGCTCGTAGTTCACCTGGTAATCCACACCGGGCACTTTGCCGATGCTTTCGTAATGGTTGCCATCGGTTGAGCGCAACACTTCAAAATACGCGGGCGTGCTGTTTTCGGTGATGGTCCAGGTTATAAGCGCTTTACTACCTGCCAGTTTCTTCGCATTGAAAGAAACGAGGTATATGGGCAGTGAACCGGCAGGACCAAAGCCGAGCGTATAGGGACTAACACTACCCAGCAACGCGTCTGAAAGCACCGTACCGCTCGAAGCAGTGCCGGGCGTAATGGTTGTTCCGGTGGTGCCTTTCGCCGATGTCCATGCGGAACCATTGAATCGGGCCACCACAATCCCGTCAGAAGCTGCGGCACCCGGCACACTGCCGTTCAACGTCAGTTGCACACTCGCAAGCTCGCCACTGATGCGGCCGATTTGCCAATATTCTGTATTGGAAACGCCTGATAAAGGCAGCGCTACGGTTAGATTAGGATGGGCAGCATTGAAGTACTCAGCTGTGTAGGTGGAAGCGTTGCCGGATTGCGGTACTACTTCGCAATACCTGTACACGCCACCTTTGCCCGTGGGGAAAGGATAGGGATCGGTACTATTGGTTACCCTTCTTACCGGACCACTCACATAGCCATCATCGGAAGGACTATTGATAACAGTGGGATCGCTTGCATCGGGATTGTTGATGGTAAGATAATTAACAGCAGTCGTATTGATTATACCAGCATTGTCTGAATTCCAGCTCACTTTGCCTACAGCTACCGGACTGAGTAATGTAACGCCGGCGCTATTGTCGATACGCAGCGTGATCATGTTATTGATATTGTCAATGGGACCTGCTGCTGTGATCGTTTGTACGCCACTGGTACCATTCATTTCTACCACAAAAAGGTCGGTTGAACTGCTCAGGCTGTTGCTGGTGCAATCGAATGTACCATCCGTGAAATTCAGGTTACCGGCTATGCCCAGTACGGTGGGTTGAGATACTCCGTCTGCATACTGCATCAGGAATGCTCCGCCGGCCAGGTTAAAGTCGCCATTTACCTGTAAACGGAATGCATTGAAGGCATCGTCTGCCACATAAACACGGGAATTGCCGCTGATGGTCACATTACCGCCTACTGTTACCGTAACCGGGTCGGGGTCTACGGCTGTTAACAATACGATATCTGCCCCGTTGGTATTGAGCACCTGCAGATTGCCCTGGATCAAAAGACCGGAAAACAGGCTGAAGCTGTAAGGACCAACCAAGGGGTCCAGATCAGGGCAATCAATGATGAGGTTGCCTATCTGGTTGCCGGCGTTCAGGTTGAGCACCGGCGCAACAGTAGTGACGCCCGTTATGCGAATGGTAGAGTTGGCGTCCCAGTTGGCATCGGGCGTAGCCCCTTCGTTCCGGTCGAGCCAGAATTCCGAGCCACTGTTGAAAAATAGATACTCCTGGCCTGCAGCGGGTGTGGGCGCAGGAGGAATTGTATTATCGCGGAAAATAATTGTTCCATTTACATCTAGGCGGTTACCCTGCCCCGTTGTAGCAGGCAATACAAAAGTAGCACCATTGGGAGGGTTGACACCCGTAGCGCCCGCAAAATACCAGGTGCCATCAATCAGGCCCCCGGCGCCATTGGCAAAGGTGAAGTTAAAGGCTACGTCGGCGGCGCAGCTGTCGTTCAGACGGCTGCCGGTTTCTATACGAAGCCCTTCACTGCCGGGCGAACCGCTCACTACCGTTATGTTGGTTGCCGCATTGGCCACCAGGGTAGCTGTACTATTCCCCGTAACCGTTATACTGTTCAATGAAAAAGATCCCATGTCCACATTTACCAACGCATCCTGGTCAAATACCACATTGAAAGAACTGGCATTGGGCACTGAAGCCATTCCGGCACCGCCAGACGTAGCCGACCAGTTATTGGGGTCGCTCCAATTACCCGGGGCGCCTGAAGAAGGGCCAACCCAATACCTTGTTTGACCATTTACCAGGCTGGAACAGAACAGGCAGACCAATACCATTCCGTAGAAGTAGAATTTCTTCATAACATGAATAAGTTTATCAGCAATAAATGACAGAGGATTTGGATTCCAGAGGTTTTTGTGGTAGGAGCCAGGTAGTAATAATGGCGAGGCAATTTACAATAATTAACAATTCGCTGCAAGGTTGGCAGAAAAAACATTCACATTGTCGTAAAAGCCCGCATAAATAGGTAATACGGTATCCCGTTCAGGATAATTGGCGTAAGAACGAAAATAAGGTAACAGGCCCTGCAAAACCGATTTACCAGGCGCCGTTATTTCTTCCGGAAGAATATCCGCACCGGCACCCCGCTGAAGTCAAAATGCTGACGCAATTGATTTTCAAGGTAATTCTTATAGGGTTGCTTAACATCTTCCGGGTAATTACAGAAAAAGGCGAAGGACGGCACCTGGGTAGGCAACTGGGTTACATACTTGATTCGGATCGGGTTGCCACGCACCACGGGCGGGTGATAGGCTTCAATGGCCTTGAGCATCACCTCGTTGAGCTGACTGGTGGGTACTTTTCTTTTCTTGTTTTCATATACTTTCAATGCCACCTCAATGGCCTTGTGGATGCGCAGCTTTTCCAGTGCCGAGATAAACAGTATGGGCACATCCGTAAAGGGCGCCAGCCGCTCTTTGAGAGCGGCTTCATAGTCGCGGGCGGTATTGGTTTGCTTTTCCACCACATCCCATTTGTTTACCAGGATAACGATTCCCTTCCCTTTCCGGGCGGCCAGGCTGAATATGCTCAGGTCCTGGGCAGTGATGCCTTTTTCCGCATCGAGCACCAGCAGGCATACATCGGCCTCGTCCATAGCCTTGATGGCCCTGATCACAGAATAGAATTCCAGGTCTTCGTGCACTTTGGTCTTTCGCCGGATGCCGGCCGTATCGATCAAAATGAATTCTTTCTGAAAAAGATTATAATGCGTGTGTATGGTGTCGCGGGTAGTGCCGGCAATATCGCTAACGATGGTACGCTCCTGTCCTACCAGCGCGTTGAGCAGGGAAGATTTACCCACATTGGGCTGCCCGATGATGGCAAATTTGGGCAGCGCGGCCATGTGTTCAGTTTCGGCAATGTCTTCTTCGGTGATCAGGGCCGACAGCGCATCGAGCAATTCGCCGGTACCGCTGCCGCTGACAGATGAAATAAAGAAGATATTATCGAAGCCGAGGCGGTAAAATTCGGTGGCTTCCAGCAGGCGTTCGTGGTTGTCTACCTTGTTCACCACCAGGAAAACCGGTTTGGCCGTTCTGCGCAGCACATCGGCCATGGCTTCATCGAGATCGGTGATGCCGGTAGCGGCATCTACCATAAAGAGGAGCGCGCTGGCTTCTTCCACGGCGATCATTACCTGCTTGGCGATTTCTTTTTCAAACACATCTTCACTGCGCGGCACGAAACCACCGGTATCGATCACGTTGAATGTTTTGCCATTCCACTCTGCCATTCCATACTGGCGGTCGCGGGTAACGCCGCTTACGTCGTCTACAATGGCCTTACGTTGCTCCAGCAAGCGGTTAAAGAACGTGCTTTTGCCAACATTGGGTCTGCCTACTATTGCTACAGTAAAACCTGCCATACTTTCCTGAATAATTTATTGATATCCGTATTCGCGGAGCATCAGTTCATTGTCGCGCCATTTCGGGCGCACTTTTACAAACAATTCCAAAAATACTTTTCTGCCCAAAAACTGTTCAATGTCTTTCCGCGCTTCGGTGCCCAGCTGCCGGATCATCTTTCCGCCCTGTCCTAACAGGATGCCCTTCTGGCTTTCCCGCTGCACGATAATATCCGCTACAATTTTTGTAAGCGTGGCTTTTTCTTTAAACTCATTTACGATCACGGTGGTGTGGTAAGGAATTTCTTCATGAAAAAGATAAAAGATCTTTTCGCGAATCAGTTCCGCCACAAAAAAGCGGGTGGGCAGGTCGGTCATTTCTTCACTGTCGAAAAAAGGCATCCCTTCCGGCAGGTATTTCACCACCAGCCTCACCAGTTCCGAAATATTGTAGCCCTGCAATGCACTGATGGCAACTATTTCGGTACAATATTTTTTTGAATTGAAGAAACGGAAAGCTTCCTGTTTTTTGTTTTCGTCCGCTTCATCCACTTTGTTGATCGCTACAATGGCAGGCACCTGCAGTCGCAATGATTCGAACAATTGATTGACATCTTCCCAGTTTTCATTGATATCAATCAACAGCACCGCGACGTCTGCATCTTCCAGCGCCTGTTTAACGGCATTCATCATTTTTTCCTGCAACTTGTACTGCGGCTCGATGATGCCGGGGGTATCGGAAAAAATGATCTGGTATTCGTCGGTAGTAACAATTCCTTTGATCCGGTGACGGGTGGTTTGCACCTTCGGCGACACAATGGCCAGCTTCTCCTGCAGCAGTGCATTGAGCAGGGTGCTTTTACCGGCATTGGGACGACCGAATATGCTGACGAAACCGGATTTCATATTATCATTTGAACAATTTATTGCGACAGGTGTTTTGTAAGGTTTAGCCACCAAGTCGCAACTTGGGTAACACTGTGTATTGGGCTGTGTTACGATCCACATTTTCGACTTAGTGGTAAAAAAAATTCCGTGGCAAAGTTAGATGATTAAAAATTGTTTGGTAGCAAAATTGAAACTCTTTATCTTTGCACTCCAAATCGCGAAGTAGAGCAGCGGTAGCTCGTCGGGCTCATAACCCGAAGGTCGGAGGTTCGATCCCTCCCTTCGCAACAAAGAGGAGATTTTCGAGAAGGAAATCTCCTTTTTTATTTATTAGTTATTTCTTCCCGAATTGCGAAATAAAGTAGTGGCGGCTCACGGGTTTGCACTAACCTTGAGGCGGACAATGGTGAATTTTCCTTCCCTGTAACAAAACAGCCGACTAATAAATTTTAAGCAAGCTCTTTAGCGGGGGAACTTTTTTCTTTTTAATGTGGACGCAGGTATTTACTCAGTCCTTCCTTATTCAACAGCGCATAATCAATAGCCGTTCTCACAAAATCATTCAGTGAAATATTGAGGGTGGCCGCAAACATAGCTGCATCTTTATGCAGATCGGCGCCTATGCGGACGTTGAAGGTCCCTTTATAGGTTTTGTTCGGTTCCTTGCCAATTTCTTTGCAGGTACGGATATAATCTTCCACAGCTTCTTTAAAGGACTTCTTTAGTTCTTTCACAGATGCCCCTTCAAAGCTGATGAGGTCATCCACACCCAGCACTTTTCCATAAAATACCTCGTCTTCTGCGCTGAAATGAACAGAAGCAATGTAGTCCTTATATCTTAATACATCATTCATCTTGAATGTATTTTTTTTCTTTCAGATAAGTAATCACTTCTTTAATAGCATATATTTTAACAATATTCCCGGGGTGCGGTTTATGCAGCATGATTACATTCTTATTCTCAAGGGCGAATTTTCTTCTTGAGCCTCCGGTTTTTCCTTTTTTAAGCTCAATAAACCCGAAATGACCTAATACCGTAACCATTTCGTCCCAGGTAAAATCGCTGGGTACTGTTAAAAGCCGTAGCAGGAGTTTTTGGTTCTTCGACATAACCTTTCTTTGAATTCATTAAAAGTTCAGCTCTTCTTGACATGATGGACATTTATTAAGACGTGCAACTAAATTATAGTTGCAAATTATAAAATTGTTTGCACACCAAAAATTCTTTCTCTCAAAAAACAAAAAAGCCACGAACCTCTCGTGGCCTTTCATGGCTTTACTATAAAACTACAAATTCATGACTTCTGCTTTCTCACGCTTCCCCCGCTATTCGTCTTCAACTTCCGCAACTTCGCATCCCCCTTGTACCGCACCGCTCCCCCGCTGGTGGCTGTGGCAGTAAGTTCTTTGTTTACGGTAACTTCCACCGCAGCCCCGCTGTTCGTTTCGGCGTAACAGTTGTTGACCGCCAGGTCGAAGCCACAAAACTTACTGCCGCTGCTTCCGTCTACTTTCATATTGTCGGCAAAACCGGCAATGTTTACGATGGCGCCGCTGCTCTGGTCAACCTCAATATTGTCCGCGTTGATTTTGCCGTTTACAATGGCGCCACTGGAAGCAGCAATGGAAATGGCATTTGCCTTCAGCTCGCCATCAATTTCCACCAGGGCACCCCCTGCGGCACGCAAACTGCGGAGTTCTTTTACAGATACATAGGCCCTTAATTTACGCGCCACCTTCCCGCGTCTACCGTGCTCACCCTTGACCTGAAATGAAATTTTCAGCACACCGTCTTCCACCACTGTCCTGATACGTTCCCTGTCATCCCGGGCGGCAGCACTTACGGCTACTGCTTGCTCTTCAGCCTGGGTCAACAGGAGGTGTATGCCACCCGATATTTTGATACTGTGAAATACACCCACCTCGCGTACCTCAGCGTTCGGACCATTGATGGTTTTCTGTGCCAGCAAGCCGGTGCTTACCGTCATTGCCAAAACGAACAATATGATTTTTCTCATCCTGATATATTTACAATGACGAAAAGGTTTCGCATCAATTTCTCCTGGTAACACTGGCGCCGCCTCCAACCGATTTGTATTTCAGTTTTGCATCGCCTTTAAATACAACATCGCTGCCACCGGAAGCTTCCACGCCAATTTCATTGGTGGCTGTTACACGCACATCACTGCCGCCACCTGCAGACACAAATACATTTTCTGCTATCAAATCGAAGCCGTGAAAATCACTCGCTCCGCCGGCGCTGATTTTCAGGTTGGCTACCTTCCCTTTGATACGCACATCGGAAGCACCACTGATCCTTACCTCCATGGCGCTGGCAGTAACCGTCCCGCGAAAATTGCTGGCCCCTCCTATCGACATTGTAAGCACATCTGCCGCGATACCGTTTTGCACCACCACATCCGAACTACCACCTGCTACCAGTCGCTTCAGCGTGCGCACCGATACGTACGCTTTCAGGTTCTTGTTCCCCCGCCAGAAAATGGAATTGTCTTCATAATAAATTTTCAATACGCTGTCTTCCACCACCGTTTTGATACGGTCACGATACTGCGGCTTGCCGGCGCTCACAGCCACCGCTTCCTCATCAGACTGCGTAATATAAAGGTCAATACTATGGCTCACCCGTATGGAATGGAATCCGGACACCGTTCTCACTTCCGCGTTTTCATCCTGGATCACCTGCCCCGTTGAAGCCAGGCAAGTCATAACACCCAGAAAAACAGTCAGAACAATTCCTTTCATAAAGCGACAGTTTGCAGTAATACGCCCGTCACGGCAGGAATGTTACAATTTTCCAAAACTTTTTTGTTCCTATCTTTGTGCCCTCTTTGGCCAAAGAGATTCAGATTCCTCGGGGTGCTTTCTATTCTGCTGTAGCGCGGATACGAAGGCTGAGATGATACCCGTAGAACCTGACCAGGGTAATGCCTGCGCAGGGAAGGTAGATTCCACTATTGCCTACACTTTCATTGTCGCAGCATTTCTCTCAAACCATTTTTTGACCAGGAGTTAACGCTCCGTCGCTCACCATTTAAAGCATAATGGAAATGAAAAAAATGTTTTTGGGGATTTGCTATTTATTGATTTCCCTTTGGTTGCCTGCACAAGTGATTAAAGGTGTTGTTGCTGATGACAAAGGCAAGCTTGTTGCCGGCGCCACCGTAGAACTTTCAGGTAACAATTTCTCAACCACCACTACAACAGATGCCCGTGGCGAATTCAGCTTTAACCGTCTCAAAGCGGGCGATTATGTGTTGCGTATTTCATTTGTAGGGTTTGAAACACTTGAACAGGCCGTTACCCCTGGCTCCGAACCGATCCGTTTCATGCTCAAACGCCATAACCTTTTCCTGCAACCGGTAGAAATCAAAGCTACCCGGGCCGGCGAAAATGCGCCTTTCACCCGGAGTGATCTCAATGCGCGTGAACTGGAAAAAAACAATCTCGGGCAAGACCTGCCCTTCATGCTGAACATGACGCCCTCCGTGGTGGTCAATTCCGATGCAGGTAACGGTGTTGGCTATACGGGTATTCGCATTCGCGGCAGTGATGGCACCCGTATCAATGTTACGCTGAACGGTATCCCTTACAACGATGCAGAATCGCAGGGATCGTTTTTTGTAGACCTGCCCGACTTCACCTCTTCCGTAAACAATGTGCAGATCCAGCGCGGCGTGGGCACTTCTTCCAATGGCGCCGGTGCGTTTGGCGCAACCATTAACCTGAGCACCAATGAAGTGAACACAAAGCCTTACGTTGAAATCAACAACAGTTTTGGTTCCTTCAATACCTGGAAACACACTGTAAAGGCCGGCAGCGGACTGATAGAAGACCATTTTACATTCGATGCACGCCTGTCGAAAATCGGCAGCGACGGGTATATCGACCGCGCACGCAGCGATCTGAAATCATTTTACCTGTCCGGGGCCTATCTCACCAGTAATACATCCCTCCGACTGAATGTTTTTTCCGGTACGGAAAGGACCTACCAGGCATGGAACGGTGTGGCCGAATGGGACCTGGAAAACAACCGCACCATCAATTATGCCGGTATGGAAAAGCCGGGTGAACCCTATCACAACCAGACAGACAATTTTCAGCAAGACCATTTCCAGTTTTTTGTAAACCATCGCTTCAGCGATCGGCTTACGGCAAGCACCGCCTTCTTTTACACCATAGGCAAAGGCTATTATGAAGAATACCATGCCGGAGAAGCATATGCCGATTACGGACTGCCGGAGCCGGTAATTGGAAACGACACCCTACATGAAACTGATCTAATCAGGCAGTTGTGGCTGGACAATGATTTTTATGGTCAGATATTTTCTGTACAGTATAATGATGATGTAAATGAATTGACGCTGGGCGGTGGCTGGAGCCGCTACGATGGCAAACACTACGGCGAAATCATCTGGGCAGAACACGCTATTCCCAACGACTATCGCTGGTATGATCTTGACGCCTACAAAACCGATGTAAATATTTACGGAAAATACCAGCGCCGTCTTGGTGAATCATGGTCTTTGTTTGGCGATTTGCAATACAGAAGGGTGTTGTACAACATCAACGGATTCCGCAAAAACCCGGATTTGCAGGTGCGTAACACTTATGACTTTTTCAATCCCAAAGTAGGCGTTTCCTGGAGCAACAGGAATTACCGCATATACGCTTCCTATTCGCAAGGCAATAAAGAACCGGTGCGTGACGATTTTGAAGCTAGTATTGTTGAACAACCCAAACCAGAAAAATTGCACGATTTTGAACTCGGTATTGAACGGCACAACAAGGCTGTTAGCTGGGCTGCCACCCTGTATTACATGTTGTACAAGGACCAGTTGGTACTTACCGGTAAAGTGAACGAAGTGGGCGCCTATACCAGGGTGAACGTTCCCAACAGTTTTCGCATGGGTATTGAACTGCAGGGAAGCGCCCGCATCACCAACTGGTTGCAGGCGGGGGCCAATCTCACGTTGAGCCGCAACCGCATCAAGGACTTTACAGAGTATTATGATGATTATGACAATGACGGGCAAAAGTCCATACAGCATGGCACTACCGATATCTCCTTTTCACCAGACCTGATTGGAGCGGCCACGATCAGCATACTCCCGGTAAAAAACCTGGAAATCAGTTTTCCTGGCAAGTATGTTGGCCGACAATATCTGGATAATACGTCTAACAAACAACGCAGCCTGGACCCTTATTTTGTGCAGGATGCACGGATTATGTATACGGTGAAAAACATGCTCGTTCGGGAGGCAGCTGTTATTTTCCAGGTGAGCAATGTGTTCAATAAAAAGTATGAACCGAATGGATATACTTTTAGTTATCAGTGGGGGGGTGAGTTGATAACGGAGAATTATTATTATCCTATGGCAGGGACTAATGTGATGGTTGGGTTAAATGTGAAGTTGTAGGATGTTGCAGTCGTCACGCAGGTAAGCCTATTGTGTGGGCAGATATGTTGACCACCGCATGCAGGCAGCATAGCTGGAGGGTCACCAGCGGGACCACCCCCTCCAGGCAACATTGTTGCCGGGGTAAGTTCGCGCTGGCGCCCCCGCCAGCGGGGGGATGGAGTGGTTGGTGGATGTGCCAAAGAATGGGGAGCATATTGGTGTCCATATGATAGGCTTACAGGCGGGACGATTGTTTTAATAGACGATTGTTTTTATAATTATCTTCATGGAGAAAGTGACAATCATCCATGAAAGTAATCAGCCTGCTGCTCATCGTTTTCTTCACTGTTTCCGTATCTGCTCAAACTATTGAAGTTGCCGCAGGAGCGTATGAACGCTTTAATACCCCCATTACAGTTCGTTTGAACAAACCTTTACCCGCCCATACCGGCTACCAGGTCGTCAACACCGCTACCGGCATCACTGCACCGGCACAATTGCTCGATAGCAATACACTGGTTTTTATTTTGCCTGAAAAAATTTTGCCGGGCAACAAAGCCCGCTATCGGTTGAAACCGGTTGCTGTTGATCCGTCAAAATACCCGGTAAAAGTGGAGCAGGAACCTGCAGGACTGATGGTGCTGGTAAAAGGTCAGCCGTTGTTGTTTTATCATACAAAAGAAGCCTCACCACCGGCAGACAGCCCCGCGTATTACAGCAGAAGCGGTTTTATTCACCCGTTATTCAGTCCGAACGGAAAAATTCTTACTGATGATTTTCCTGCAGGACATACGCATCAACATGGCATCTTTCACGCATGGGTGAATACCTCCTTTAAGAAAAGTTTTGTTGACTTCTGGAATCAACACATCAAAACCGGCAATGTAGAACACCTGGAAGTATTACGGGTTGTAGAAGGTCCGGTACTGGCAGAAGTACAGCTATTGCTGCGCTATACCAGTTTTCAGCACGGAGAAATACTACGTGAAAAATGGACACTGCGCTTTTATCCCTACAACCGGCATTATCTTTTCGATTGCTACCTGGAGCAGGTAAATACCACACCCGACACGCTATATCTCAACAAATATCATTATGGCGGCATGGCGCTTCGTGGCAGCAGACAATGGAACCCGGCTGATTCACTGCATTATAAAACCAACTGGCATGTGCTGACGAGTGAAGGGGCAAGAGATGCAGACGCTAACCATACCCATGCCCGCTGGGTAGATGCCTATGGGATTATTGATGGTGCGGTGGCAGGTGTAACAGTGTATGACCACCCTTCCAATTTCAGGTATCCGCAGCCGGTACGTGTGCATCCTTCGATGCCATACTGGGTGTATGCGCCGATGGTAGATGGTGCGTTTACCATCAATCCGGGCGGCACTTACCGCGCACAGTATCGCTATTTCGTGCACGATGGAACAACAGACAAACGAACGCTGGAAGCTATTGCTGCTGATTGGACAGAACCGGCAGTAGCAACCATGCAGTAACTTTTTTGCCGGCCCTTTACGATTACCTGTCAACCAAACAGCAGTAGCCCCTGTGAAGCAGCCTCCTCTACCCTCCGAATTTCTCCTGCCACTTCAGCATACCGCCGGCAAGGTTTTTGGTATTCTTGAAGCCGAGCGTATCAAGAATCAAGGCCGCCTGTCCGCTGCGGTTACCACTGCGGCAATAGACAATCACTTCTTCTTCCTTGTATTTTTCGAGTTCGTCTACCTGCATGTTCTGGATCTTTCCCAACGGGTACAACACACCGCCTATATTGAATTCTGCATGTTCATGCGGCTCACGCACGTCGATAAGGTTTAATTTTTCTCCTTTATCCAAACGTGCTTTTACTTCATCTGCAGTAATGGTTTGCATGGCAAATAAGTTTATTGATTATTCATATTCATCCTGCCCCGAATTTAAGTTAGAATCTATTCTGACGGGCTTTTGCGTTTGCACAAATAAATCAATCGACTGACCGCGGCGAATGGAATTCGGGCGACCATCAGGGGTAAGCGGTTTCGGCTCCTGGTCTTTTACATACACTTTGTTCGGATCGTCCTTCAGATCAGGGGGAATGACCACGCCCAACAGCAATCCCATGCTTTCCAGGTATACCTGTGCTTCGGCCAGTGTAAGACCAAACAAATCAGGCACTTTGAATTCTTCATTGCCCACACCGCTGCCCAGGACCAGCACAATGCTGCTGCCCATATGGATTTTGGTGCCGGGCTTGATGGGTTCGCCATTATACAACTGGTCTATCACCACATCGCGACCGGGGAATACCCGGTAGATCGTATCTTCTATGTTCAGGTTGTTTTGACGTACCACCATTTCGGCGCTCCGGTAGCTTAATCCGTCGAGTTTGGGCATTTCAATGAGCGGCGGAACGGCCCGGTTGATGGTAAGCCATACCGTACGGTTTCTTTTCACCGTGGCGTCGGCTTCCGGGAACTGCCTCATTACCTGCAACGGCCTGGCAGTGTCTATATAAACCGAGTCCTGGAGCACCACTTCAAAGCCCTGGTTTTCCAGTTCTTTTACTGCCTGATCGTAGCTTTTACCGGTAACCGACGGAATAGTAAGCGTTTTTCCGTGCTCTGTCATCCAGTCGAGGGAAAGCAGGAAGATAAACACCAACAAAAACAAAAGGCCCACTGCCACGAGGATATGAACCCAGAGCGGTTTTTTGGTAATGAATTTAAACACGGGTGCGATTAATTTTATCTTAGAAATGACTTGCCTGAAAATAAGCATTTATCCCTTACCACTCACTGCCTGCCGGGTTTCCTGCTCAGCGCTTCTTCAATAAGGGCAGTGTAAAATTCTTTCAGCGTCCAGCCCATTGCCTTTACCTGCTGGGGCACAATGCTCGCTTCACTTTGACCAGGGACCGTATTGATTTCGAGCATGTACGGCGCCTGCGTGGCCTCATGGTAAATAAAATCAATCCGCACTACTCCCCTGCAGTTGAACACTTCATACACCTTACGGGCTTCGGCACGGATACGTTCTGCTACCGCTTCATCAACCTGCGCCGGCGTAATTTCTTCGCTCATCCCTTCATATTTCGCCTCATAATCAAAAAATTCTTTTTTGGAACGAACTTCCGTGAGCGGCAATACAATGATCTCGTCTTTTGTTTTGAAAACCCCTACCGTGAATTCCCTGCCGGAAATGAACTCCTCCACCAGCACCTGGGAATCTTCCTTGAAAGCTTTTTCCAGGGCAACGGGCAGATCGGCAGCATTGCTCACTTTACTCATGCCAATGCTGGAGCCACCGTTATTCGGTTTCACAAACACCGGTAATGTTACCTGCTGCAGAATAGCTTCGGGCGAAACCGGGCGGTCTTTGAACAAATGCACGGAACGGGCCACGTGCACGCCACCAAAAGCGGCCACCGCCACCGTATATCGTTTGTTAAAGGTGAGCGCAGAAGTAGCAGCATCACAGGAAGTGTACGGCAATCCAACCATATCGAAATATCCCTGCAGTTTGCCATCCTCTCCCGGTGTGCCGTGAATACCAATCAATACGGCATCAAACAGGATTTTTTTACCCTCTGTGATGATGGAAAAATCATCGCGCTGTACGGCAATTTTTTTCCCGTTAGCATCTTCATAAAACCAACCGTTGGGAGTGATATCTATTTTGTAGACCGAATATTTGTCGAGGTCGATGTTTTTTTCAATAGTGACGGCGCTTTTGTAACTGATCACTGCTTCCGTGGAATAACCTCCTGTAACAAAGGCAATATTCGGTTTCATGAATAGCTGAAAATTTTCAGCAAATAAACGAAAAGGATTCGAGTTTAGTACCGGCTAATTTATTGTTGCACAATTGTTAAATAGGAAGCATGCAGTAAGTCTTAATATCCGGACCGGAAGTATACTCCCTGCTGTAAAATGCGTACGTGGCTCCCCGCCCAAAATAACAAAGGTGAAGGACGTCAATCCCTCACCTTTTTTCGACGGGACATATCACCCGCCACTCGTAGTAGCACAAAGGCTACAGGTAATTTTTAATATACTTTAAGTTACTACTTTATAGCTGCCGTTTCCAAATTTTGGCGGTACTAATTTTGCACATTTTCCCGCTTAGAGGTGCAGTTTTTCTTTTTTCGCCATCAATTGCTCCACAGTTTCCTGGTACATTTCATCGGGCACGCAGCAATCAACAGGGCATACCGCCGCACATTGGGGCTCTTCGTGAAAACCCTGGCATTCGGTGCATTTATTGGGAACGATATAGTAAGTATCTACACTGATCGGCGCATGACGCTGTTCTGCATCCACTACGGTGCCATCGAGCAAGGTAAACGGTCCCTTCACAGAAGTGCCGTCTGCAATAGCCCACTCCACTCCCCCTTCGTAAATCGCATTGTTCGGACATTCCGGTTCGCAGGCCCCGCAATTGATACATTCGTCTGTAATTTTTATGGCCATTATGCTGAAATTTTAATGGATTGAATACTATTACATTTGCACACAAATATAAGGTGTAATGGATTTACAACATCGGATCAATTTGATGACGCAACTGGGTGAGTACATCTTATCGGATGGTCCGCAATGGAATGCAGCCAAAGAGAAAGCGTTTCTGCAAAATCCCTGGTTCACGCCCGAATTTATCAACCTGTCTGCGCACAGTATAGCGCAGCAGTTTTTGCAGCGAAATGCTTTGGAACCATGGGCAGCGCAATACCAGGTCCCAGACAAGAAGGATAAGCCCCTGAACGTAGGCATCATCATGGCCGGCAATATTCCGCTGGTAGGTTTTCACGATTTTCTCTGCGCTTTTATAGCGGGTCACCGGCAAACCATCAAGACATCATCCAAGGACGATGTACTGATCAAACACCTGGCAGACAAACTGCATCAAATGGATGCGGACACCAAAGCTTATATCTCCTTTGCCGATATGCTGAAGGGCTGTGATGCGTACATTGCCACCGGCAGCAACAATTCCGCCCGCTATTTTGATTATTATTTCAGCAAGTACCCGCACATCATTCGCCGTAACAGGACTTCTGTTGCGGTGCTTACCGGTGAAGAATCGCGCGATGAACTGGAAGCGCTTTCGGATGATGTTTACCGTTATTTCGGCCTCGGCTGCCGCAATGTGACCAAATTGTATGTTCCGAAAGACTATGATTTTGTACCGCTGCTGGCAGCGTTCGGAAAATACAATTACCTGGCCGACCATCATAAATACCGCAACAACTACGACTATCAGCTGGCGCTGATGGTTTTGAACAAAACGTATTACATGACCAACGGTTCCGTCATACTGCGCGAAGACGCCTCTGTATTTTCGCCCATCAGCCAGTTGCACTACGAGTATTATACTTCCCGCGAGGAGGTTATGGCAGGCTTGCAAAACAATGCCGACATCCAGGCGATCGCCGGAAAAGGTCAATTCCCGTTCGGGCAATTGCAGCAGCCGCGGTTAATGGATTATGCAGACGGGGTGGATACGATGGAGTTTTTAATGGGGTTGAAGTAATAGTAATAAGGGGCTCGGTCTTTCCGGTTATCTTTATTAAATTTGTACTGTTCCAAGTACGAAGACTTTAGTAAATTCTTTGTTAAATGGGCAGGATGGTGCCACGGCTTTGTTCTTTCTTGCGTTAATTTGTTTGTATTCAGGCAACTATTTTTAGCATTAATAACCTTTTTTAAAATACAAGGAATATGAAGCTGAAACAAATAATTGCAGTAGTATTACTCAGTGCCGGCACAACTGTGGCTACACTGTGGGGATACAACCGCATTACAGAGCAGGATTCGTACGTATACAAACATTTGGGAAATGATACAGGGAAAATACCCGCCAACTATGCCGGGTTCAATGGACTGCCGGAAGTGGACGCATCCCTGGATTTCACCGCCGCAGCAGAAGCAGCTATTCCGGCAACCGTGCATATCAAAACAAAAGCAACACGCACTGTAACTAATAACCTTCCTCGCAGAAGCCCCTTCGGAGATCTTTTCCCTGAACTGGAAGATTTCTTTGGTGATGCCTGGGGCGAACGCCGCTATCGTTCCATACCACAAATGGCATCCGGCTCGGGAGCCATTATCAGCGAAGACGGCTATATTGTTACCAACACGCACGTAGTGGATGGCGCCGATGAAATCACAGTGACCCTTACCAATAAAAAATCTTTCAAGGCAAGACTGATCGCTTCCGATCCTGCCACCGACCTGGCTGTAATCAAAATCGACGCGAAAGGTTTGCCCTTCCTGCTGTATGGCAATTCCGATAACGTGAAGGTAGGTCAATGGGTACTGGCAGTAGGTTATCCGCTTACACTGGAAACAACCGTTACCGCCGGTATTATCAGCGCCAAAGGGAGAACGCTCGATATCAACCGCCGCCAAAGCAATGCGCCGGTAGAATCATTCATCCAGACCGACGCAGCTGTAAACCCCGGCAACAGCGGTGGCCCGCTGATTGACCTGAACGGTAAACTTATCGGCATCAACTCCGCCATTGCAAGTCCTACGGGCGCATATGCCGGTTATAGCTTCACTATTCCGGTAAATATCGTGAAGAAGATTGTAGACGACCTGATGAAGTACGGCACCGTGCAAAGAGCATACCTCGGTATTGAGTATCCGCGCGATAATATCAGTGAAGAAGACAAAAAACAAAACGGCATTAAAGACGAAGGCGGCGTATACGTAATGAGCGTACGCAGCGATGGCGCCGCAGCAGCTGCCGGTATTAAGAAAGGCGACGTGATCACCAAAATCAACGGTGTGCCGGTAATGAGCGGTGCAGACCTCGTAGGGCAGATTGCCACCTACCGCCCCGGCGACAAGATCAGCATCACCTACCAGCGTGACGGCAAGGAATATACGAAAACCGTCACCCTGCGCAACCTGAGCGGCACTACCGAAATTGTTAAAACTTCTGTATTGGACAAACTTGGTGCAGAACTGGCTCCGCTCAGCAAGGAAGAAGCAAAGGAACTGGATGTAAAAGGTGGTGTGGTAATCAAATCAATTGGAAGCAAAGGCCTGCTCAGCAAAGTGCGCGTACAGGAAGGTTATGTAATTTTGAAAGTAGACAATAAAGAAGTGACCAGTATAGATGATCTGCGCAAGGCGCTCGAAAATGCCAAAGGCAGTGTAAAGATCGAAGGTATTTATCCCGGTTACGAAGGCGTATATCCGATCGTGATCAATATGGACAATGCTCATTAATACATCGGGATAACCGGAAGAAGAAAAGTCCGAAAGCCTGCTTCATGCTTTCGGACTTTTTATTTTCATTCTAATCAACAAACACACAGTAATCCCATCCCTTTATACCATTCACCACCGGGTCATCAGGGCTTACGGTTCTGCCTGAAAAAATATCTTTGAGCGGATGCATGAGTTGTTGCCCGGGAATTTTGATGCTTACTTCATGGGGCGATAGGTTCAGCACTACTACCAACTGCCGGTGGTGATAACGTCTGGTAAAGGCAAGCACCGGTTCGTGCGTACCCAGGTTGATGAAATGCGGTGCTGCATCATCATAACGCAAAGCAGGATGCTGACGGCGCAGGTGCAGCAGCGTTTTGTAGAAATCGTGCAGTTCGCACGTACCTGTCCATTCGATCTGGTCCTTATCAAAAAATTTCAGTCGTTTACGGTTCGGTAATTCCTGGCCGCTGTATATCAGGGGAATGCCTTCCCAGGTACAGCTGAATACTGCAAAAGCTTTGGCCGCATCGCCATATTTTTCATATTCGGTGCCATTCCAGCTGTTTTCATCGTGGTTGGCAGTGAAATACAGTCCGATGGCCCTGGCGGGAAAATCGTGGCGGTAGTGGTGAAGCACTTGCAACAGATCAGGAAGCGAAGCCTGCTGCCTGCAATACTTTTCCGTGGCGGCCATCCATTGCCAGGTATACCAGCTGTCGAATACGTTGAGATAGGCTATATTTTCTGTTTCGGCCAGCCAGAACAAGGGCCTGATGGCATCGAGCTTTGTACGGGCTTCGCGCCAGAAATCAAGCGGCACCAGGTGCGCCATATCGCAGCGGAAGCCATCTATATTCGTTTCTTCTATCCAGAAACGCATGGCATCTATCATAGCGCTCCGCATGGCATGATCGTAATAATTCAAGTCGATTACATCGTGCCAGCCATTGACATCGTAAAATTTGCCATCGGCCGTGCGCCGGTAAAATTCAGGATTCGTTCTGGTCCAGGTATGGTCCCAGCCGGTATGGTTGGCTACCCAGTCGATGATCACTTTCATACCAAGCCCGTGCGCCTCGTCTACCAGCGTTTTAAAATCCTGCAGCGTACCAAATTCAGGATTTACGGAAACGTAATCGGAACAGGCGTAATAGCTTCCCAGGCTGCCCTGTCGCCCTTCTTTGCTAATGGGGGTTATAGGCATAAACCACAGTATCTCCACCCCCATATCGCGCAACCGCGGCAAATGCCCTGCAAAGGCATTGAACGTGCCTGCCTCCGTATACTGACGGATATTTACTTCGTACACATTGCTGCCCTTGCACCAGGCAACAGGCGTAAAGCGTTTATACATATGCTGCGTTAAAGCGTTTCTTCCTTCGAAATTACCGCTTGGCACCGGGAAAAATGCATTCAACGGCAACTTTGTACCTTCGCAGTCGTTATAGCAAAGCATGAAAACGTTCAATGTTCCCATCATCTATCGCAGCCCGTTGATAACAGCGGTGAAGAACAGGCGGAAGCAACAGGATAAAATGAAAAAAGATTTTACGCCTACCCTGCTTGATTTCGGTCCTGTACAGCTATTCCTGGCGCGCCATTTCGGGTTTTGCTATGGAGTGGAAAACGCCATTGAAATTTCTTTCCGCACCGTTGAGAACAATCCCGGGCGAAGAATTTTCTTATTGAGCGAAATGATCCACAACCCCCATGTAAACGCCGACCTGGTACAACGTGGCGTACGATTTCTGCAGGACACACAGGGCCGTCAACTGATCCCTTTTTCGGATCTGACGCCCGATGATATTGTGATCATCCCCGCTTTCGGCACCACCATGGAAATTGAACGCCAGTTGAATGAACTGGGCATTCAAACCGAGACCTATAATACCACTTGTCCCTTTGTAGAGAAGGTGTGGAACAGGAGTGAGCAGATTGCCAAAAAAGGGTATACCATCGTTATTCACGGCAAACCCAAACACGAAGAAACGCGCGCTACTTTTTCCCACGCTGCGGCCAATGCGCCGGCAGTGATCGTAAACGATATGCAGGATGCCACCGAACTGGCGCAGTATATAACCGGCGCCAAACCGGCTACAGAATTTTATACCGCTTTTGAAGGAAGATATTCCGCAGGTTTTAACGTTGAAAAAGACCTGCAACGCATCGGCGTGGTGAACCAGACCACACAACTGGCCACCGATACACAGGCCATTGCCGAATACCTGCGGCAAACCATGAAGCAACATTTCGGACTCACAGAGGCCAACATCAGCGAACGTTTTGCCGACACCCGCGATACATTGTGTTATGCAACCAACGATAACCAGTCTGCCGTTATAGGTATGCTGCAAACACCTGCCGATATTGCTATTGTGGTAGGCGGTTATAATTCTTCCAACACCACGCACCTGGTAGAATTGTGCGAAGTGAAACTGCCTACTTATTTTATCAGCTCGGAAGAAAAATTATTGTCGGCAGAAACTGTACAGCACTACGACTGGCATATCCGCAAAGAACAGATCACCAGCAATTACCTGCCTTCCAACTCACCCGCACGCATCCTCATTACCAGTGGCGCTTCCTGCCCGGATGCACTGGTAGAGGGGGTTATCCGTAAGCTCACTTCTTTTTACGGGGTGGAAGATAAGATGGAAGATTTGATTGCGGAATTTACTACGGAATAATATTCAAGATGAATAGCAAGTGTTTACGCTCCACTCGCTATTCACCCATATCGGTTTAGATCATTTTAAATGACTCGAGGAACTTCGTATTGAAATTACCGCTCCTGAATGCTTCGTTACGCATCAACTGCTGATGGAAGGGAATGGTTGTTTTCACCCCTTCAATCACGTATTCGCTCAATGCCCTGCTCATGGTGTTGATCGCTTCTTCGCGGGTGCGTGCTACTGCAATGATTTTTGCGATCATGGAATCATAGTAAGGCGGGATTACATAACCTGCATACACATGCGAATCGATCCGGATGCCATGTCCGCCGGGCTGATGCAGCACGGTAATGCGTCCGGGGCTTGGCCGGAAATCGTTATAGGGATCTTCTGCATTGATGCGGCATTCAATGGCATGCATCTGCGGTTCATAGTTCTTACCTGTAATTGCTTCGCCGCAGGCGATCTTGATCTGTTCTTTTATGAGGTCAAAATTGGTTACTTCTTCCGTTACGCAATGTTCTACCTGGATACGCGTATTCATTTCCATGAAGTAGAAATTGCGGTGTTTGTCAACCAGGAATTCGATGGTGCCCACGCTTTCATACCCGATGGCCGATGCGGCTTTGATAGCAGCTTCGCCCATGCGTTTGCGTAGTTCGGGCGTCATAAACGGCGAAGGCGATTCTTCTACCAGTTTCTGGTGACGGCGCTGGATAGAACAGTCGCGTTCGCTCAGGTGGCAAACTTTTCCATATCGGTCGCCGGCTACCTGTATTTCGATGTGCCGTGGTTCTTCCACGAACTTCTCCATATAGATGCCGTCGTTCTTAAAGGCAGCGCCGGCCTCTGCTTTAGCCATGTTGTAGCTGTTTTCCATTTCATCCTCAGACCAAACCACGCGCATACCTTTTCCGCCGCCACCGGCAGTAGCTTTCAGAATAACAGGGTAACCGATTTCTTTGGCCAGGCCCTTTGCTTCGTCCAGGCTTTCCAGCAGTTTTTCCCCACCGGGCACTACCGGTACGCCGGCCTTGATCATGGTTTCCTTGGCCGTCATTTTATCGCCCATGGCGCGGATCTGTTCCGGCGTAGGCCCGATAAATTTGATATTATGTTCGCCGCAGATTTCCGCAAAACGCGCATTCTCCGCCATAAAGCCATAGCCGGGGTGAATGGCGTCGGCATTGGTAATTTCTGCCGCGGCCATAATATGCGGAATATTAAGGTAGGAATCGGTGCTGGCTGCCTTGCCTATACATACTGCTTCATCGGCAAAACGCACGTGCAGGCTGTCTTTGTCCGCAGTGGAATAAACTGCAACCGTTTTAATACCCATTTCCCTACAGGTACGTATTACCCGCAAAGCAATCTCGCCCCGATTAGCGATTAATATCTTTTTAAACATCTTGGTTAATGTGAATAGGTGAAATTGTGAAAATCGGCACTTGTGGTCAGCAGGTGGCCAATTTTCAATGATCACTAATATAAGAACTAACTGCTGCCTGCCAATTTGCTATTTCACGCCGGTTCTACCAGGAATAACGGCTGATCGTATTCTACGGGAGATGCGTCTTCTACCAGCACTTTCACGATACGTCCTTTCACTTCGCTTTCAATTTCGTTGAAGAGTTTCATGGCTTCAATGATGCACACCACTTTGCCGGGACTTACTTCGTCGCCTACTTCCACGAACGGCGGTTTGCCGGGCGACGGGCTGCGATAGAAGGTGCCGATCATGGGGCTCTTGATGGTCAAAAGATTTTCGGTGGCCGGTTCTGCGGCACGCGGCTTTTCAGCAGCAGGCTGAGGAGGAGGCGGTGGAGCAGCGGCAGCGGCGGCGGCAATGGTCGGAATTGCCATCTGGGCGGCCGGAACCGGGGCAGCAATTACGTTCTGGGCCGGCTCTTCTTTTTGCTTTATTTGTAACTTAAATCCTTTCTCTTCAATTACCAGTTCTCCGATGTTGGATTTGTTGACCATTTTGATCAACTCCTGAATTTGCTTGAAATCCATCTGATAAAATTTTTTTTTATCGGTCATTGCCGGTAAACAGGCGGCTAAGATAAGGATAACAGAATAAATAATTTGAAAACCTGCTTTTGAATTGATTCGTTATGTCAATCATACTATTGGCAATATGATGCTACGCATAAGTTTCGCCCGTGCAATGGTACAAAAAAAGACAATGGATGGCCATTGTCTCCCACTATAAATACTTAGCTGTTTTACTCTTTTACACGCTCTACGTATTCGCCCGTTTTCGTGTTTATACGAATCACTTCTCCTTCATTTACAAACAATGGCACGTTTACGGTTGCCCCTGTTTCGAGCGTAGCCGGTTTGAGCGTCCTGGTGGCCGTATCGCCTTTTACGCCCGGCTCTGAATAAGTGACTTTCAATGCAATTTTATCAGGTAATTCCACGCTCATGGGCTGGTCTGTTTCAGTATTGATCAGTACCGACACTTCCTGGCCTTCCTTGAGAAATTGTGGCGCATCTACCAGGTGCTCCTGCACAGCAATTTGCTCAAATGTTTCGTTGTCCATGAAATTGTACCCGGTATCATCCTTGTACAAAAACTGGTATTGCTTGCGCTCTACCCGTACAGGATAAATTGTATCGCCACTGTTCCAGGTCTTTTCTATGCTGCGGGTATTGTCTACACCCTTCAACTTCGCCCACACTTTGGCAGCGGCCCGGGCAGTTTTGTTTTCGCCAAATTCCACCACGGTATACAGGCTGCCATCCAGTTTGATGATCATACCGCGACTGATATCTGCTGTAGTTGCCATAATTGGTAAAATTTCAGGAATTGTATGTAGTTGACAAGTTTGAATGGAATACCAATTCCATCCTTCAATTTACAAAGTGGCGGCAAAATTATGGCAAAAATGGCAGAAATGAAAAAGGGGATACAGCAGCGTTCAGACGGAGTATAAATGCTTCTTTTCCAATGAAAGGGTAATCCCTCTCCTGCCCAGTTCCTGCTGTATTTCTTTCAGCTGTTCAGGGGTGTTATCGTTTTTAATGGCAATATTAACGTTGTCATTATCGACTCGTTGCACTGCGTGGGCATACATAGTAGCGTTACTGCCCGGTTCGTTGATGAGGCCAGCATCACCCGGTTTTGCGCGGTGGCACCGGGCGCATTGCTGTACCCCCGCGCAGGCACAGTGCGGCTGTTGTTTGAAGTAACAGAACTGGCGGATGTTACGCGCGGTTTCCGGGACGTACGCTTTTGGGGTGCTGCCTAACTCACCGGGGTTTGAGCTGGTACTTCCGGTCGAAGGCAGCTTTTTGGGCCGGATCGCTGAAATCATACTCTTCCTTTCTCCCGGTCTTGAAAGTGATGGTCGCTTTGTTGTTACCGATATGCGCGCTGGTCACATCGTCAGGCATATGATATCCGGCGCGCGCTGCCGGAGGCGGCGCAGGGGCTGTGGGCTGTTCGGACGACGCAGGAGGAACGGGCGTTCCGGCAGTTGCCGCAGGTGTTGAAGACTCCTCACCATCTGTTGGTGTTACGGGAGGCGCAGTTGAAGCAGGCGTACCTTCTGCCACGCGTGCCCAAGCTTTTGCCGGAGGCACTGCCGGTGTTCCGGGCGCCACAGCAGCTTCCTGCACGGATGTTCCAGGAGGCGGGGGTGGCGTGGGCGGCACAGGCACTTCTTTTCTTCCACTTGCCGGAGGCTTTGGCGGAGCGGGTGGCGTGCGCAGTTTGCCATACTTTTTTACAAAAGCGGCCTTGTCATCCGCATTGTCCAGGTTATAAATTTCCGTTTTACCGTTTTTCAACGTAACAATTGCCTGGTTATTGGTAACCTGCACGCTTATCACATCAGCGGGCAAAGCCTTTTTGGGCACGGTGTCGGTAATTGTGGTCGGAACGGCAGCGTCCACCCTGCTGCTTTGGGGCCTGAGGCTTTCAACAGGATCGGAAGCCACCGTTGGTATGGGGTCATCGGCGCCAACTATGTGCGCACGCTTTTCCTGGTTGGTTTCCGAAACTGCAGCTGTCGCGGCAACATCAACAGCTGCCCGGTTTTGCCTGAAAGCAAGCAGTATTATTGCCAGTACCGGCAACAACAGCAGGAACCTGGCCAGGTGTACCCTTGCGGATTTACTTTTGTTCATCATGGCTATACGTTTTTTTAAAGATGAGAAATTAAAATTGCTGGCTATACTAAAATCATTGATGCCTACTACCCGCAGTAGCAGGTACTGATACTGTTTCTTGTCTAACCCGCTTTGCAGCACCTGCTGGTCGGCTATGAATTCAAGGTTTTGTCGTATTGCCTGCCGGAGCAGCCAGGCAAAAGGATTGTACCAGGCGAGCACACACAACAATTCGCTCCAGATAATGTCGATGGTATGCCGTTGCTTTACGTGGATAAATTCATGACGGATAATTTCCTTCAATGCTGCTTCATCATGCTGGTGCACGTTTACATAAATGGCATTGCCAAAAGAAAAAGGTATCACCGGTTTGTTTACCTGGTATACTTTAACCGGTCCGCTCAACAGCAAAGTAGCAGCCCTACGCATACGCATCAACGATACAAACTGGATAATAAGTTTTACCAGCATCACCACCACACCTGCTGCCAGCACATACACCACGATGTCTGCTATGCCCGTTCCTTCCTGCACCACCCTTTCGGTTGCAGTATAATGATCGGCATCGTTGGTCACAGGAAAGCTGGGAATGGCAGACAATACAGCATTTTCAGCAAGTTCATTCTCTTCCAGCACCGGGTAGATATTCACCAATGGCAGCACCAGGGCCAGCAGGGAGCCTGCCAGCAGGTACCAGCGATTCCACGTATAAAACGTGAGGCGGCGTAATACCAACTGGTAAAAAATCCAGCAGGCGGCGAGACAAACGGATAACTTGAGTATGTATGGGATGATCTGCATGCTTTTATGTTCTTTGGGTGATCAGAAGGAAAGGGATGCAATGGACAGGATGCTTGCAGCCGGGCGTCTATTTCTTTTTTCCTTCAATAAGTTCGATAATCTCCTTCAGTTCTTTGGGGCTCAGTTTCTTTTGCTCTACGAAAAAATTCACCAGTTCTTTATAGGAATTATCGAAATAGTTTTTAACCACCCCGCTGAGAAAACTCTTTTTATACTCTTCTTCCGAAATGGTAGCCTTATACAAATAGGTATTGCCTACCAAGCGGCTTTTGAGCAATCCCTTTTTCTCAAGATTTTTAATGGTAGAAGCCAGCGTGGTATACGGAGGGCGCTGTGAACCGATATTTTCCAGGAACATCTTCACATTCCCTTCGCCCGTTTTCCATACCGCCATCATAGCCTGTTCTTCCTGGGGTGTTAATTTTTCCATATCTACGATGTTTTCGTAAAGCTACGAAACTTTCGTAGATCACCAAATCTTTTTTGTTAAAAGAATGAATATGTTGCAGCGAGAAGCATTTCCGGTTATTTTTGTTGGCTGTAAATGAAGGAGTAAGCAATTGCCGCAGGTGTGCAGCGCAACGATATGCAATCTGCAACACTGCGGTTGTACTTAACAGAATTGATGATATCGTTTCAGAATAAAAAAAATTGTCCCGTGAAAAATTGGATGCTTACCTTGTTATGTGCCATTTGTATGTTTGGCGCCATTGCACAAACCGATACGCCTGCCTACAAGAAATATCCTTCTGTGCCGCCGTTTACACTGTTGCAGGCAGATAGTACCCTGTTTACCAAGAATGATCTCAAAAAGCAGCCTACTATTATCATGTATTTCAGTCCCACCTGCGATCACTGCCAGCACCAATGGGCTGATATGGTGAAGCGGAAAGAGGACCTGCAACAATTCCAGATTGTAATGGCAACCTACCAGCCATTTGAAGAAATGGCGGAGTTTTACGAGAAGGAGCAAATTGCCTCCTATCCCAACATTCATGTGGGCCGCGACGAAAAATATTTTCTTCCCCCCTTTTATCGCATGCAAAGTCTCCCTTACCTGGCCCTTTATGATAAACAGGGCAACCTCATTACTACCTTTGAAGGGAACGTGAAGATCGACAAATTGCTGGATGCGTTCAAAAAGAAGAAGTAAGGCCGCGTAAAAGCCACAGGGCAAGCTTCCTTCTTTACCTGTTCATTATTCTATTACCTTTGCCCCGGCAAAAAATTCATAACCTCATAAAACTGTCTATTGATGAAAGTCACTGTTGTAGGCGCCGGTGCAGTAGGCGCAACCTGTGCAGATAATATTGCCCGGAAAGAACTTGCAGAAGAATTGGTATTGCTCGACATTAAAGAAGGACTGGCAGAAGGCAAGGCGCAGGATATGATGCAAACTGCTGCCCTGCTTGGATTCGATACCCGCATTACCGGTTCTACCAACGATTACAGCAAAACGGCCGGTAGTGATGTAGTGGTTATTACATCCGGCATTCCCCGCAAACCGGGTATGACAAGAGAAGAACTGATCGGCACCAATGCTGGCATTGTACGGGGTGTATGTGAAAATATCCTGAAACACTCACCCAATGCCATCATCATTGTGATCAGCAACCCGATGGACACCATGACCTATCTCGCCCTCACCTCCACCGGTTTACCCAAAAACAGGATTATCGGAATGGGTGGCGCACTGGACAGTGCCCGTTTCCGCTATCAGATCAGTCAGCACCTCGGTTGCAGCCCTGCCGACCTCAATGCCATTGTTATCGGCGGTCACGGCGACACTACCATGATTCCCCTCATTCGTCATGCTACCTGGAACAGTGTGCCGGTAACCAAATTCCTGTCTGCTGAAAAACAGCAACAAATTGTAGCCGACACCATGGTAGGCGGCGCTACCCTCACCAAACTGATCGGTACTTCTGCCTGGTATGCTCCCGGAGCTGCGGGCGCTGCACTGGTAGAAAGCATCGTGCGCGATGAAAAGAAACTGTTTACCTGCTGCGTAAAACTCGAAGGTGAATACGGACAAAAAGATATTTGTCTGGGTGTGCCCGTGGTAATTGGTAAAAACGGCTGGGAAAAGATCGTGCAGATTGACCTCAACGATGAAGAAAAAGCGTTGTTCAACAAGAGCGCTGAAGCAGTACGGGCGATGAACGATGTGTTGAAAACGTTGTAAGCGTTTAATGAACGCTGATAAAGGTCAGCTGAACAATATTACCGCAAAACAATACTTTCAAGGCGCTCCGGCGCCTTTTCTTTTTGCGTAAATTTGAGATGAGGCATTGATTTTGTACACATATCATCAGGCAACCCTTGCCGGGTAACTGCATTACCGGCGCTCCGCATACAAACTTAAAAATGAGCGATATGGCAAAGGTGTACACTATACGGCTCCATGCGGGCTTCCTGCTCTGCCTGTTCTGCATCTCCACTACTATTTCGGCGCAACTGGTGCGCGGCGATTATATGACGGGGAAATCGCTCCCCAGGCAAGACAACCTCATACGTGCCGACCCGGAAATATGGTTGCCCGCCGCCATTCCCGACATCCAGTTGCAACCCGCCAACGGCAATATGCTGCTTACCTGGCAAACTACCTGGGAACGCGACCTTACACAATTTGATATCGAGTACAGCACCGACAATATCCACTGGCGGTATGCCGGCAGCATCATGGCGCACAATGAACCACAAGGGGCCCAATATCGGTTTTCCCACACCGTTATAAATGCCGACAGGGTATTTTACCGTTTAAAAATGACCGGCCGCAACGGCACTGAGGTATACACTTCGCCGGTTAGCCGGTATGTGACCGGCAATGCGCGGAACGCTATTCCTACGCTGATCAACAACCACACGGTAACGCTGTTTTTGAATGAAGCGTTCGAAGCGGTTATTATATCCGACATGAACGGCACAGTGCTGCGCAGGCAACAGGTCAGTGGTCGTACCGGGCGAATAGACATTGCCTTGCCACAGGCAGCCAATGGTATTTGTGTGATAAGCCTGTGGCATGTGGATACCAGTAAAAATATAGCTTACAAGGTGCTTAGTGATTGACAGGATGCCTGGCAATGGATGTCGGTTGCCATGCCGATATACCGGGACGCACAGTTACCTCCTACTACATTGCCCGGGTAGCCTGAAATATTTTCCGGGATTTTGTCTGCATTTTTGCTTCCCGTTCGTCATACTCTTGGTAACTTAATTACGAATCCCTTAAAACATTTATTATGAAGGACTTCATGTTCATTTTCCGTGGAGCAAATGAGCAATACAGCATGGGCCCCGAAGAAATGCAGCAGCACATGCAAAAATGGCTTGCCTGGGTAGCAGCACTGCAAAACAAAAAGATTTATGCAGGCGGACATCCGTTACTGCCTTATGGTAAAACGGTGCAGGGCAAAAAACCGATTGTGACCGATGGGCCTTTTGCAGAAAGCAAGGAGTTGGTAGGTGGATATTTCATCATCAAGGCGGCCTCCATGGAGGAAGCTACGGAAATTGCAAAGGATTGTCCCGACCTGCCCCTGGGCGGCGCCGTGGAAGTAAGGGAAGTGATGCAGCTTGATTAATACACAGACCAGGAACGCAATGGAAGCAACGCCCGGCCATACCAAACACCATGTTAATGCGATTGTAGACCATCTTTTCCGGCACGAGTCGGGAAAGATGGTTGCAGTGCTCACGCGCATCTTTGGAATGCACAACCTGGAAATGGTGGAAGACGTGGTGCAGGAAGCATTTCTGCGCGCTACCCAAACCTGGGTGTTTAATGCAGTGCCCGACAATCCCGCGGCCTGGCTGATGCAGGTGGCAAAGAACCGGGCAATAGACATCATTCGCCGGCAACAACATTTTGCACAGTATTCCAGGGAACTGGCGCACCAGTTGGAGCAGGAAACGGAGCACACGGTACAGCAGTTCTTCTCGGAAACAGAAATTGCCGACAGCCAACTGCGTATGATCTTTGCGTGCTGTCATCCGGCTTTGAAAGAAGAAGACCAGGTAGCGCTCACCCTGAAAACGGTATCGGGTTTTGGCATTGCAGAAATTGCACGGGCGCTGGTGACAAATGAAGCGGTTATACAAAAGCGTTTGTACCGCGCCAGGCAGTTCCTTAAGGAAAGAAACATTGCGCTGGAAATACCTGCAGGCAATGAATTAACGCAACGCCTCGAAAGCGTGTATACCATCCTGTACCTGCTGTTTAACGAAGGGTACAATTCCGGCAAAGCCGATGAACTGATCAGAAAGGATTTATGCGCCGAAGCGATGCGCCTTTGCCTGTTGCTTTCAACACACAAAGCCGGCAACCGCCCTGCCACCTTTGCCCTGCTGTCGCTCATGTGCTTCCATGCTTCGCGGTTTGAAAGCCGGGTTTCCGAACAAAACGACATCATCCTGCTGCCCGGACAGGACCGCAGCAAATGGGACCGGGAACTGATCAGCCGCGGCTATTACTATCTGAACAAATCAAGTGAAGGCGAGGAACTCACCATTTACCATCTTGAATCTGCCATTGCCGCAGAACATTGCCTCGCGCCGGAATTTGCCAGCACCAACTGGCAGCGTTTGCTGCAGTTGTACGACATGTTGCTGGAGATTAAACATACACCGCAGGTATTGCTGAACAGGGCCATTGTGGTAGCGCAGCTACACAGTATTGCAACTGCCATTAATGAAATCAAGCAGATAGAAAATATCGATCAGTTACTGCGCACGCAATACATCTTCCCTGCCGTGCTCGGCGATTTGTATTGGCGCCTCGGCGACCATGAGCAGGCAAAGCCATTGTTAGAGGCTGCCCTGCAGCTGACCACATCGCAGGCAGAAAAGAAACTGATTGCGGAAAAACTGGAAAAATTAACGCACACGCACCTGAACTAATGCAGCTTGCTTACTGCACCTTGGTCCATTCTTCGTGAATGGGCTCACCTCTCGAACTGAGCCCTTTATGCGTCCACACATTGTTGCTGACGCTGCCGTCGAATGTGAGTGAAGCCCCTACCCTGCTGCTGTCGCGGGAGAAGAATTCAATGTGTTCTGTATACTTCCCGTTTTCAAAGGTGTAGGTGCCGCCACCTGTACCGGAAATCTGTTTGGTTTCGGTATTCATGGCCACCCATTGAAACCGGGTACCCGAAAGGATCTTGTAGGTTTTCCGTGCACCGGGGTTCATGGTGCGCATTTCACCGCCCTGCATCCTGCCGGATATGCGCCAGGTGCCGGCCAGTGCGCCCTGGTTATCATCAATGCGCGTCCAGGTTTCTTTGGCGCCGTTGGCCTGTATAATCAATTGCCCGTTTTCCACGGCATAAGTAGAGGTAACGCTGTTGCCAACCTGGTCATTTTGCTGCGTATTGAATTCGTAGTGGATGGTAAGTTTATTACCGGATGTGCTGGCAACGCCACCTTTGGTATAATGAAATTTTTTTCCGGCTTTGTCGAAAGCGGCCTGGGTAAGGTAATTGTCATGCAAAATCATCACCACTTCGCCATTGGCATCTGTTTTCTTCCAGGCCCCGGTTATGGATGCCTGTTGTACATGGATAAAACTACCTGCTGTGATCACAGCACTTACCAGCAGGCAGGCAAGCATTATTCTTTTCATGACAGTTTTTGTGAAAGGTACAAAAAAGGGGCATTATGTAAGTTGATTATTTCACTCTCCCCAACCGCTCCAGCACTTTCCGATATATATCTTCCACATCAATTTCCTCCATGCAACGGAAATGCCCCAGCGGACATTTATCATACCCGATTTTTGAGCAGGGACGACAGGCCAGCGGTCTGATTTCCATTACATCGTACAAGGCAGCTTGTTGATTGTTGTTTACAGCAGACTGACCATAATAAGGATACATACCAAATTCCGGCACCGTATTGCCCCATATACTGATGACCGGCTTGCAAAAAGCGGCTGCAATGTGCATCAGCCCGGTGTCGTGGGTAATGATCAGTTTTGATCTGCGCACAAGGTCTGCCGATTCATGGATGGAAAACTTGCCGCAGGCATTGTATATTTTGTGAGGGTCAACGGCAGCAACCTGGTCGCCGGCGGCCTTGTCTTCTTTACCGCCTAAGAGGATCAACGGATGGTCAATCATTTTGCATAGCTCCATCCATTTGTGCAGCGGCATTTTTTTAGTAGTATGGGCAGCGCCCAATACAATCCCTATATAGCCGGCATGATGCGATGCCGGGATATCATTTTCCTTTACCCATTCTTTTTCAGGAATGAAATAATCCAGGCCACCGCCGTCATTGCGCACGCCAAAAGCCGCCACTGTTTCGAGGTACCGGTCTACAATATGCTTATCCGGCATTACATTTTTGTGGAAATTGGTGTAGAGCCATTTATGGATATTCAGCTTATCAAAAGCATATGATTTTTGCTTCAGCCTTCTTTTTACTTTCAGTGTGCGCAGGTTGTGATGCAGGTCGATGATATAGTCAAACTCTTCGCGCTCCAATTCCTCCATCAATTGGTTCCAGTTGTTATCAAGGCAGTGGATTTTGTCTATATAGGGATTACTTTCCACCAACGGACGATATACCGCTTTTGTAAGATAGTGCACTTCCGCCGTCACCACCTGCTTCTTCAGGCACCGCACCACCGGCGTTGTGAGCACGATATCGCCAATGGATGAAAAACGTATGATGAGAAATTTCATGAACTAAAGATTTAAGCCGGGAAGTCCGGAAGCCGGGAGCACAGCATCCTGTTTACAGCCTGTGGACTTGCCGACTTCCCTAAGCTACCGCCACTTGCTCTCCTTCCACATAATTCAAATCTTTATGGAAGGTTTCCTCGGTGAACCAGGCAGCTATTAGTGTAATCACCATAATGATGATGCCCGTCACCACAGCGCTTTGTACAAAGCCCCAGCGCAAGGTATCCTGGAATAAATCCTTAAACAACAGGTTAATACCAACCAGCGCGCCGCGCACCATATTGGGAATAGTTGTGGCAGCGGTAGCACGCAGATTGGTGCCGAATTGTTCAGCGCCCATTGTCACAAATATTGCCCAGAAGCCGGTACTGAATCCAAGCAGCGTACAAATCACATACATGCTGGTGTCATTGTTGTTGAACCCGCTGAAGAAATAGATACTAAACAATAGCGTTAATCCGTAAAACAGGTACAGTGCTTTTTTACGGCTTTGGAAAAGTTGTGAAATCAATCCAACAAGGATATCGCCGATGGCAATTCCCACATATGCAAACATAATAGCTCTTCCGCTGTCAACGGCGTTCTCACCATACAACGACGTGGCAAAACGATTGCTGAAATTTACCAATACGCCAATTACAAACCAGGTGGGAAGTCCTATCAGGATTGCCAGCATATATTTTCTGAACCGCGTAGCATTGTTGAAAAACATCAAAATATTGCCCCGCTGCACATTGTGCGTTTTAAGCGATTTATACATGCCACTTTCAGCAACGCCTATACGCAAAAACAAAAGTACAATACCGAGCACGCCGCCTATTTTATAACACAGGCGCCAGTCGCCTGTAACCTGAAAAGTAAAGTAGGCAAAAACGGCCCCGAACAACCCGATGCCCGCAACCAGCGAAGTACTGATACCTCTTTTTTCTTTGGGTGTCAGTTCGCTAACCAGTGTGATGCCTGCACCCAGCTCTCCGGCCAACCCGATTCCTGCCACAAAACGTGCCCAGGCATATTGATCGGTGTCAGTAACATAACCGGTCAAAAAGTTGGCAACCGAATACAGGAGAATGGAACCAAACAAAACGCTTAGGCGTCCACGTTTGTCGCCCATAACGCCCCATATAACGCCGCCCAGCAGCAGCCCGACCATTTGCCAGTTGATAATTTTGGTACTGGCTGAAACCACATCGGCATCTGCTACGCCAAGACTTTTGATACTGGGTTCCCGAACAATGGTAAACAGCAGCAAATCGTATATATCAACAAAATAACCCAATGCAGCTACTATCACTGCCAGACTGAATACAGAAGCTGGTTTTTGTTGCATATGTCATTCAGGAGTTTGTGGAGGAATGGATGTAGGTTCTTTTTTCTTGCTAAAAAATAATTTTATCAAAACAGGGGCCGTGGTTACAATCACAATGCCCAGTACAATTACTTCCAGATGCTCTTTCAGATCAAATCCAAACTGGCTCAGTATCCATTTCTGCAGAAAGTGCCCGGCAAACAACATACTGAATACCCAGGCCACACAACCAACCACATTGAAAAAAGCAAATTTCTTCCTGTCCATACCCACAATGCCCGCAACAATTGGCGCAAAGGTGCGGATGATGGGCAGAAAACGCGCCACTACAATGGCCCCGCCGCCATGCTTGTCGTAAAAATCATGTGCCTGGTACAAGTATTTTTTCTTGAACAACAAACCGTCTTTCCAATTGTACATAGCGGGCCCGATTTTGCGCCCGGTCCAGTAACCCACTGTATTGCCCAGTATGCCCGCCAGCGATATCAATATCAACAACGCGGTAAGTCCGATCCACTCATTTTGGATACCGCCCATACCCAGGTCTTTAAACAATTGATCGCTCAGGTTCACACTGTAGATGCCTGCCACAAACAGCAGGCTATCGCCCGGCAGAAAAAATCCGGCAAACAAACCGGTTTCGGCAAATACGATAAACAGCAGCAGCCACAATCCGCCATAAACAATATAGAACATCGGGTTTACCAGGTCTTTCCAGGTAAACTCTTTCTTAAGGGTAATATCCATACCTTCTGTCAACGCGGCGCCCGACAGTTCCTTCGGGTCATGGGCAGGGGCAGAAATTACCACAGGGGCGGAAGGATCGAAGCTGATGGTAACCTTTCCATGGTCGGTTTTATAGCCCGTGGAAGCGTCGCCTGTTTGCACAACAATGCTGTCTACCGCTGCTTCATATTGATTGATGACCCTGATGCTGATCTGCTGCTGTGCAGTAACTCCCAATACTGAAAGAATGCCGATTAAAATACAAACAACGCGTTTTGCCATACAAGCGATCTGTTTAAGTTGGTAGCGGGAATTTCCATAGGGCGAAAACTCCTTTTGTTTTTGTAAAATAAATCCTGTCTAAAAATATCAGCCCCGAAGGTAAGCCCCTTTTCCCGTTGGAAAAGGCCTGCCCCTCCTTATGTCTGTGCACTATACCTGGTCTGCAGACTCAGGTTCCAATGCGCCTTCCCATTTGCTAACGGCGCTGGTGGCGAGCGCATTGCCCACCACATTGGTCATACTGCGAAACATATCGCAAAAGTGATCAATCGGGAGGATCAGCGCAACACCTTCCATCGGAATACCAAACATGCCGCAGGTAGCCAGCACAATTACCAGCGAAGCTCTCGGCACGCCGGCAATGCCTTTACTGGTCACCATCAGTACCAGCAGCATGGTGAGCTGGGTGCCAAGGTCCAATGGCACACCATAGGCCTGTGCAATGGCCATACTGGCAAAGGTCATATACATCATGCTGCCATCAAGGTTGAACGAATAACCCAGGGGCAACACAAACGAAACAATCTTGTCTTTACAGCCGAAACGTTCCAGTTCTTCGGTGAGTTTGGGAAATACCGCTTCGCTGCTGGTGGTGCTGAATGCGATCAGCAAGGGCCCGCCGATGCGGCGCAACAGTTTGGTAATGCGATTGCCCAGTATCAGGTATCCTACGCCAATCAATACTGCCCACAGGGCAAGGATGCCTATCAAAAAATAGGCGAAATAGTGCAGGTAAAATCCGAATATCTCCAAACCTCTCATAGCCACCACCGCCGCCAAAGCGCCGAAAACACCCACCGGCGCAAAATTCATAACATAACCCACCATTTTCAGAATAACATGCGCGGCAATATCGAGGGCTTTGATGAGCGGACGTGCATAATCGCCCATGGCAGTAACGGCCACACCAAAGAATATACTGAACACTACCAGTTGCAGAATTTCATTGGTGGCCATGGCCTCAATGAAACTGCGCGGGATGATATGCTCCACGAACTTTTCCAGTGAAAACTGCTCGTTCTTGGTCATGAGGTCTTTTACCCCTTCTGTATCGGCCTGCGACAATTCAATATATTGCCCGGGTTGAAAGGCATTCACCAATACCAGTCCCAGCAGTAACGATACCAGCGAAGCGCTGATGAACCACAACAATGCTTTCCCCCCTACTCTGCCAACTGCCTTCAGGTCGCCCAGCTTGGCAATGCCCACCACCAGCGTACAAAAAACGAGCGGCGCGATGATCATCTGCACCAGCCGGATAAAGGCGCGGCCAAGCAGGTTGATATTTTTGGAAAAGCTTTGAATAAATTCAGGCGAAGCATTTCTGTTGACAATATAGCCGACGAAGAACCCCAGCACCATGGCGATGAGGATATAAAGCGTGAGCCGGTTCTTTTTCATGCAGTGTTTGTTAAGTATAGATTGCGCAATATAATGTAAATGTATAAATGACCTGCCCGTATATCACCAGATGCCTTCGTTCTTATTCCAGGAAAGCGTTCGGATGGCAAGACACCTTCCGGGAATATTCCCATCACACCCCCACCCCTGCGCCCCCATTATGGTGAAAGAAAAAAAATTTTTTCTATTTATTTTAAACGGGCGCTAACAGGTATAGGGAAAAGAAAGCAACCGGCAAATGGTTCCTTCGGCGTATTTTCCTGTCTTATGTGTGTATTGAAGGCTGAAGGCAGAGGAGTAAGTATAAATGGCCAACCACCGGCTGCCAGTGTCAATAGCCTTGCCCGGATAAAATAATTTTCAAAAAATATTTCTTTTCTGTCGAAAAATTAAAATAAGTCAATACCTTGACGCATTTAAAAAACACGCCAGAACTACATGAAACGGAGCTTTAATACAGCCTGCCTGGTAATTTTTGGATTAATTACCCCTTTCCTGGTTTTTGCGCAGGACACCCCTTCTTCCCCCGGCCTGGATGAACGAATTAATAACTGGTTTAAACCCATTGCAGATAAATGGGAAAGTATCGTCTTCTGGATACCTTTTGAAGCGGTTCCCTTGCCCCTGGTGGTGATTGTACTGGTGCTGGGAGCCCTTTTTTTTACCGGCTATTTTTCGCTGATCAACCTGCGGCGGTTCGGGTTGGCCATCAGGGTGGTGCGGGGAAAATATGATCATCTCGACAAACTGAGGGATGAACCCGTTGCTACCGGTACCGTACATACGGTTAACGGGGATATTGTAGACACGATCAAGGACGAATCCCATCATGGTGAAGTGAATCACTTCCAGGCGCTGGCAACCGCTGTATCGGGCACAGTTGGCCTGGGCAATATTGCAGGGGTAGCTGTTGCCATTGCATTGGGCGGACCCGGTGCTACTTTCTGGATGATCGTTTGCGGGCTGCTGGGTATGACGCTCAAATTTGTAGAGTGTACCCTCGCCGTTAAGTACCGGGATATTGACCACAATGGAACAGTGTATGGCGGCCCCATGTATTATTTAAAAAAGGGCCTTGCCGGATTAAACATGCCGCGACTGGGTAAATTCCTTTCCATATTGTTCGCCATTTTATGTATTGGCGGTTCATTGGGTGGCGGCAATGTATTCCAGTCGAACCAGGCTACCCAGCAGATCATCACCATGACAGGATTCGACAGCGGCTCAGCCGGTTTCATCATAGGTCTTTGCCTGGCGGTGCTGGTAGGACTTGTAATCATCGGCGGAATAAAAAGAATCGCTACGGTAACGGAAAAGATCGTTCCGGCGATGGCCATCCTGTACATTGTAGCTTCCTTGATTATTATCTTTTATCACTTTACCGATGTTGGAGCGGCCTTTTCATTAATTGTTTCTTCAGCCTTTACGCCGGCTGCCGGTCTTGGCGGTGTGGTGGGCGTAATCATCCAGGGTTTTCGTCGGGCGGCATTTTCCAATGAAGCAGGGGCCGGCTCGGCGCCTATTGCGCATGCCGCTGTAAAAACAAAATATCCCGCTTCAGAAGGGCTGGTGGCGCTTCTTGAGCCGTTTATCGATACAGTAGTGATCTGCACCATGACCGCACTGGTAATTGTATTGTTCAATATGAATGGGGCCTTTACCTATGGCAACCTTACCAGTGATGGACAGGTAATTCTCAACAACGGGCAGGGATCGCTCGGCGGCGTTGACCTGACCTCGGCAGCCTACAACGATGTGATCCCGCATTTCAGCTATGTGCTAACAGTGGCTATTTTCCTGTTTGCATTTTCCACCATGATATCCTGGTCGTATTATGGATTGCAGGCTTGGAAGTTCCTGTTTGGCAGAAGCAAAATCGCAGACCTCAGTTACAAAGTACTGTTCCTGGCATTTGTGGTAATTGGCGCATCCGCTACTTTGAATGCAGTGGTGAGCTTTTCCGATGCCATGATCCTTGCTATGGTATTTCCCAATATGGTCGGATTGATTTTACTGTTCCCTAAAGTAAAGGAGGAACTGAACCGGTACCTGCATGCCATTCGCAAGTATGGCGCCCGGTAAACGATCATTGTATGATTTGCTTTCCAACGATAATTGCTGACCAAACAAAAATTTATAAACAACAATTTCTATGAGTCTATTTGCACGAAAGCCAATGAAGGCTTTGATCAGCGAAGCCGAAGAAACAGGCAGCCATACCCTTAAAAGAACACTGGGTGGCGCTTCACTGGTGGCTTTGGGTATCGGGGCAATCATTGGCGCAGGTTTATTCTCTATTACCGGGCTTGCGGCCGCCAACCACGCAGGTCCTGCCATTACCATATCGTTTGTTGTTGCTGCATTGGGTTGTGCATTTGCAGGATTGTGTTATGCAGAATTTGCTTCCATGATCCCCGTAGCGGGAAGCGCATACACCTACTCGTATGCCACCATGGGTGAATTCATAGCCTGGATCATAGGATGGGACCTGGTGCTGGAATATGCCGTAGGTGCGGCCACAGTGGGCATCAGCTGGAGCCGCTACCTGGTACGCTTTCTCGAGGGTTTTGACATTCACCTGCCCCTGGAATTGGTAGCGGGGCCCTGGGATGGAGGTATTATTAACCTTCCCGCCGTCTTCATTATAGCACTGATGAGTTTGCTGCTTATTAAGGGCACCCGCGAAAGCGCCGGCGTGAATGCTATTATAGTGGCCCTGAAAGTATCCGTAGTGCTCATCTTCATTATTCTCGGCTGGAAGTATATCAATGAATCCAATTACAACCCTTACATTCCGGATAACACCGGCAACTTCGGTGAATTTGGATTCAGCGGGATCATACGGGCTGCAGCCATTGTTTTCTTTGCCTATATAGGTTTTGATGCAGTAAGTACGGCCGCACAGGAAACCAAGAACCCCAAACGCAATATGCCCATCGGCATACTTGGTTCCCTGGCCATCTGTACAGTTTTGTACATCCTGTTTGCACATGTTATGACCGGCGTAACCAATTATACAGAATTTGCCGGCAGAGACGGTATCGCGCCGGTAGCTCTTACCATTGACCAGATGGGCGTGCCCGATGCTACCGGCACTATTCGGCCAGATTATCCTTGGTTGAACCGCGCCATCGTGGTAGCTATTCTGGCCGGATATGCTTCGGTGATCCTGGTGATGCTCATGGGCCAGTCAAGGGTATTTTTCAGCATGAGCCGTGATGGTTTGTTGCCGCGTGTATTTTCAAGCGTTCATCCGAAATTCCAGACGCCGGCAAAAAGCAACTTGTTGTTCATGCTGTTTGTAAGCTCATTTGCAGCATTTGTTCCTGCCCGCGTGGTAGGCGAAATGACAAGTATAGGCACCCTGTTTGCCTTCATCCTGGTATGTATCGGCATACTGGTGATGCGCAAGAAAATGCCGGATCTACCCCGCGCATTCAGAACACCGCTTGTTCCCGTGGTGCCTTTGCTGGGCATTGCCACCTGCCTGTTCATGATGATATTTTTGCCGATGGACACCTGGATACGGCTCATCGTTTGGATGCTGATCGGATTGGACATTTACCTGGCCTATGGCGCCAAACACAGCCATCTTGGCAACGGCACTACCACCCGCAAGGGTATGCGCATTGCGCGGTTCGTAGGACTGGCGCTTTGCCTGCTGCTCCTGCTCACTGGCTTTTTGCACCAATACAGTGTAGGGTTCGGACCTGAAGAAGATCGCACGCTGCTGTACATTTCCATTGCATTTGCAGTGATACATATGTTTGTATATGGCAGCAAATTAGGAAGGCCTGAACCTGCCGATAATTAAAATTTCCGTTTTAAAGAATAGAAAAAAGGCTGTCTCAGCAATATTGAGCAGCCTTTTTTTTGTTGGGGCGCCTGCCGGTTAGCCAGGTAATGCCCGGTGTTGATCTATCGTAATTTCATTTTGCGCTAGATGGCGCGCCCACCGCATTTTCATTTCACACTGTAGTGGCGGCGCCCACCGCAGCCCCTGTTTTTGTTTTGTGGCCATATGCTTAAATTTGCACACCTTTTTCAATTGTATAAAACCTGGTAAGCCGCAGCAGGCGGCCACTACAAACCAAGCAAAAAATGGGTCGAATATTTGAAGTACGTAAAGCCACCATGTTTGCCCGCTGGGACCGCATGGCCAAACAATTTACCCGCATAGGGAAGGATATTGCCATTGCCGTAAAAGCCGGCGGCCCCGACCCCGCCACCAACCCGGCCCTGCGTCGCTGCATACAGAACGCCAAGAGTGTGAACATGCCGAAAGACCGTGTGGAAGCCGCCATCAAACGGGCCATGGGTAAGGAAATGGAGAATTACGAGGAAATACTGTACGAAGGGTACGCCCCTCATGGCGTGGCCATACTGGTGGAAACTGCTACCGATAACCACGTTCGTACGGTTGCCAATATCAAAGCACATTTCAATAAAGGCGGCGGCTCGCTGGGTAATAGCGGCAGCGTGAGCTTCCAGTTCAAAAAAATGGGCGTGTTCAAATTAAAACCTGAAGGCATCAACCAGGATGAACTGGAATTGGAACTGATTGATCATGGCCTGGAAGAAATGGGTGAAGGTACCGGCGAAAACAATGAGACCGTACTGGTAATCCGCGTAGCCTTCAACGATTTTGGGAAAATGCAGAAAGCGCTGGAAGAAAAAGGCATTACGCCCGTAAGCGCCGAAGTGGAATGGATTCCTACTACCACCGTACAATTGCCCGAAGAACAGGCGCAGGAAGTACTGAAACTGGTAGACAGGCTAGAACAGGATGAAGACGTACAGAAGGTATTTCATAACCTGCAATAATCTACTTGCCGCTTCATAAAAAAAGACACGGAGCCGCACCAGGTTTTGCCTTGTGTAGCTCCGTGTCTTTGCTTTTTAGCGGTTTCAGTTTCTTTTTGGCGGTGGCGTAACCACCACGGTTTTGGTTTTTGTATTGGATACACGCACCAGCCGCAACTTCATGGGGTTTAACTGCACGGCTACCTGCGTGTCATCGTGGGGATTATCGTCATCGCTGATATCATCGCCTGCGGTATCTCCTACAATATGCCAGCGCCTTACAAGCCCATCGTCCTTGAACGGCACATCATTGCCTCTGGCTCCCCCTATTGCCTGCACCAACCCCTGCGGCGTAAAAGCGTTTACACCCGGCTTGCTGATATAATGCACTTCGGAGTATTGTCCTGACAGAATTTGCCTGATTTCATATCCTGCCGGCGCCGTGTAAAGGCGTTTGGTCCAGGTGCCCTCTGTTTCGCTCCAGTCGTGTGTAGTCTCACGGGCATGCATATACACAGTGGCGTCAATATGTTTTTTGTCTACGATCTTCAACCGGATCCATGCCCATATTTCAGGGCCGTGACCGTCGAATTCACGGTCGCCGCCCAATAATTTTTTGGGACAATAGGGCCCGATGGTTGACGGCATTATTTCCACAGTGGAATCAGGCGCCGCCAGCGGCGTGGTTTGCAGGCGGGTATAAGTAGAAGGGGTGACTGTTTTGTTCTGCGCATGGGCATAAAAACCAGGCAACAGTAGCAGCTTGGCTGTGACATACAGCCAATATGATCTTGACATTTTTTTCATATACATAGTTGTGCGGTAAAAAATTGGGTTCCAGGGAATTTCAAATTTGTCCCTCCATCAAAACTAACGGCCCCACTTTATCCCTGCACTACACGATGATGTAGTATCCCACCCGTACCTTTGTTCCATGGCTCACTCTTCTGCCCGCTACATAGTGCTGTTTGACGGTGTGTGCAACCTGTGCAACCGGAGTGTGCAATTCATTTTAAAAAAAGACAGGAAAAAGCAATTCCTTTTCGGCTCCTTGCAGGGAGAGACCGGTCAGTCGTTACTTAAAAAATTTTCACTGCCGGTAAGCGAATACAATTCCTTTGTATTGATTGAAGGAGAGAAAGTATATACCCGGTCCACTGCAGCGTTACGCGTAGCCAGGCACCTGGGCGGTGGATGGCAACTTTTGTATGCAGGGATGATCATTCCCCGCTTTATACGCGACGGGATGTACAATTGGATTGCGAACAACAGGTATAGATGGTTTGGCAAAAGAGACAGCTGCAGACTGCCCACGCCGGAAGAAAAAGCACAGTTCCTGGACTGAACGCAAACACCATTCAGTTTTCGCCAGCCTCTCTGCCCTCTTCCATTTCGCGACGAATGATTGTCCTGAATTTCTTCTCATTCACCTGCCACGACACAAACGATATAACGGTGACTATCACCAGGCTGGCGGCGGCTATCCTGAACAAGGTGCTGTATTCAAAGTAGGTAAACATAGCCGCCAGGAACGACAGCACAATCGTTCCTACAAAAGTACCGGCGGGAATATACAGCAACAGGTACCGCCATTTTCCACCGGCACGCTGGTCTTCCCAGTATTTTATAAAACGTTTTTCCCTGTTGGTTAACACATCAGAAAGTTGATAATGCTATGGGCATATCCACAACACGCTGTCTTTATTCAGCCATCATCTGCCTGATGACATCAATGATTTCTTCGCGGTTGGGTTTGCTGAAATAATCGCCATCGCTGCCGTAGCTGGGCCGGTGTGCCTTACCGGTGATGGTGCGCGGCGCTACGTCAAGCCAGCGATAACCTCCCTGCACTTCCATGACCTGATTGTACATAAAACCACAGGCACCACCGGGCACGTCTTCATCGATAAACACAATGCGGTTTGTCTTTTTGAGTGAGTCCAGTATCTTATGGTGAATATCGAACGGCAACAATGTTTGTACATCTATGATTTCGCATTCAATACCGGTTTTTGCCAGATGTTCGGCGGCATCCTGGATAATGCGCAATACAGAACCGTACGAAACGATGGTAATATCGCTACCCTGGCGAATCACTTCCGGCACGCCGAGCGGCACGCGGAATTCGAGCAGGTTGGATGGCAGTTTTTCCTTCAACCGGTATCCGTTCAGGCATTCCACGATAATGGCCGGGTCGTTGCCCTGCAGCAAGGTGTTGTACATACCCGCCGCCTGCACCATGTTACGCGGCACGCAAATATGCATACCCCGCAGCGAATGCAGCATCATACCCATGGGCGATCCGCTGTGCCAGATGCCTTCCAGCCGGTGACCACGACTGCGTACAATCAGCGGCGCACATTGCCTGCCTTTGGTACGCCAGTATAAAGTGGCCGTATTATCGCTCAAAGGTTGCAGACCATACAACAGGTAATCGATGTACTGGATTTCCGCAATCGGGCGTAAGCCACGCATGGCCAGTCCTATACCCTGCCCGATGATGGTAAGCTCTCGTATAGCGGTATCGAATATGCGATATTCACCGTATTTATTCTGCAGGCCGGCAAATCCCTGGTTCACATCACCGATCTTTCCTACATCTTCGCCAAAAGCCAGTACTTTCTTGTTGGTTTCAAACAGCTTGTCGAAGTAATTGTTCAGAATTTCATAGCCGTTCATTACCGGCGCATCGGGGGCATAAGTAGCCGGAACGGCCTGCACGCGCAGCGGGCTTTTCGGGCTTTCATCGTACAGGTGAGAGCCATACATTTCATATCCTTCCCTGCGCAAACCTTCATAATACTCCCGCAGTTCCTGGCTCAGCGGCGAATCGCCGGTTATTTCCAGCACACTATGCAGCGCGTGTAATACATCCCGACGATGGGGTTCGCGGTTATGCAGCAGATCGGTTTTTATTTTCTCTACGGCGCCGTTTACGTCGGCTCCGGCGGCAATCAGGGCTTCCATCAGTTCCCTGCTCCTTTCCACCTGCATTTTGATAGGCCGCGTGAAGCGCTCCCAGGCCCTTTCCTTACACTCACGCACATACTCTTTGGCCTGGAGTTCAATGTCGTTCAATTCATCTTCTGTGGCCAGTTCATTTTCCAGTATCCATTCGCGCATTTTTTTGTTGCTGTCCCATTCACGCTCCCAGGCCAGTCGTTCGGGGCTTTTATAACGTTCGTGACTACCCGAAGTGGAATGTCCCTGGGGTTGTGTTACCTCTTCAACATGAAAGAGGGCAGGTATATGGGTTTCCCGGATTTTCCGTATGGCAGCTTCAAATACTTCGCACATGCCGGCATAATCCCAGGCTTTCACTTTATAAATATCAAAACCGTTGGTGCCTTCTTTCCGTTGCATGCCACGCATGGCTTCGGAAATGGAACCTTTTACCGTTTGCGTGGTGCGGGGCACGGAAATGCCATAGCCATCGTCCCACACAAATACGGCCAGCGGCGCCTGCAATACGCCGGCTGCATTCAGGGCTTCCCAGAAATGCCCTTCGGAAGTGGCAGCATCGCCAATGGTGCAGAAGCAAACCTCGTTGCCGTTATTGCTGAGTTGTTTGAATTCTTTCAGGGCAGGAGAATGGCGAAATAATTTGGAGGCATAGGCCATGCCCAATGCAGGCGGCATCTGGCCGGCAGTGGGCGCCAGACCGGCTGCAATGTTTTTTCGGTTAACGAGGTCAAGCCATTCACCGTTTTTATCTACAAGGGGTGTTGCAAAGTGGGAGTTCATTTGCCGCCCCGCACTATGCGGCTCGTGGTTAATGTCAGGGTCAGCATACAATTGTGAAAAGAATTCCTCTATTGTAGCCTGACCGGTAGCAAATGCAAAGGTCTGGTCGCGGTAGTAGCCGGACAAAAAATCACCGGGGGCAAAGAATTTGGCGGCCGCAATCTGCGCCACCTCTTTTCCATCGCCGAAAATGCCGAATTTGGCCTTGCCTGTCAGCACTTCCTTGCGACCCAAGAGACTTGCCTGGCGACTTTCACAAGCCATCCTGTAATCCTTCAATACCTCCTCACGAAATTTTTCGAAGGACAGCTTTTCACCGGCAAGCAATTGATTGTGAATGGTATTTTCCATACGGCAAAAATAGGATTATATGCATATTATGTACCCGTTTACTAACGAGTGTTAAAAAAATGTCCCTAACGTGAAAATTAGTTGGGAAATAGGGCGTTAAAAATGTAATTTTGAAACAGTTAACTCGTCGCACGGTTCCCACATACCGTGGGATGCGGCGCCTCAAAAACCTTACATGATGAGAAAGATTCTCGTACTCCTGCTGCTAACCGGCTGTTTGTCAGGTCTCCAGGCGCAGACAATAGCAGAAAAAAAGGCCACAACGGAAACGCTCGTACTGAAAGAAAAGAGCTACGACTTTGGTAAAATTCCCCAGGGCCGCCCCGTTACACATGTTTTTGAAATAACCAACAAAAGCGATGCTCCGGTGTTTATTGAAAATGTGCTGACCAGTTGCGGTTGCACTACACCCGAATGGAGCCGCGAACCGATCCAGCCCGGCGCCACCACTACTGTTAAAGTAGGATACAATGCCGCCACGGAAGGTTACTTCAGCAAGAGCATCACCATTCAATATAATGGCAACCAGGTGCAAACCCTTGTGATATCCGGTACCGTATATAAGACACCTGCAACTTCGGCTCCTCTGAACGCGTCAATGACATTATTAAAGTATTAATGAATTTTAAACCAAGCACACATGAAAAGATTTGTACTGGCATTCGCCGCCCTGATTATGACCGCCGGTGCTTTCGCTCAAACCACTGCCCCGGTAAAAGTGAAGACTGCTCCTGAAGTAATAAAGTTCAAAGAAACTACGCACGACTTTGGTAAAATACAGAAAGACGTTCCTGTAACGTACGAATTTGAATTTACCAACGTATCTGATAAACCTGTTGTAATTGAAAATGTGTCCACCAGCTGTGGTTGCACTACCCCGCAATGGCCGCAAACACCTGTTGCAAAAGGCAAAACCGACAAGATCAAAGCCGGTTTCAATGCACAAACAGTAGGTCAGTTTACCAAAACCATCTACGTAAAAGTAGCTGGCGTTGACAGACCGATTGAATTGAGAATAACGGGTGAAGTGCTTCCGAAACAAAGCTAAGGCAGTACAAGAAAGTAAATAGAAAATAAGGCACAAGCCGTTCAGTGGAAGTAATGAAGCTGAACGGCTTGTGTATTTTGTTTGCATGGCAGAATACGCCGGATACCCATTTAGAGCATATTCCCAAAATGATTCCGGTCTTTGCAATCTGTCATGCGCGATTTGTTTTTTGTGCATGTATATTGTTCGCCCTTGTCACTATATTTGCCGTATGTTAACGATCAGCCAGCGCGGTGAAAAAATGCCGCCTTCTCCCATCCGGAAACTGGTTCCTTATGCAGAAGCAGCCAGGAAAAAAGGTGTTAAAGTATTTCATCTCAATATAGGTCAGCCCGATATAGAAACGCCCCGCAGCATTCTCGATGCCGTAAGGACGGCTGATTTCAAGGTATTGGAATACAGTCACAGCGCCGGCAATGAAAGCTATCGCCGCAAACTGGTAAACTATTACAAGAAAACAGGTATTGATATAGATCATACCCAGATCATCGTCACCACCGGTGGTTCGGAAGCCATCCTGTTTGGCTTCATGACCTGCCTCGACCCGGGCGATGAAGTAATTATTCCCGAACCATTTTATGCCAACTACAATGGCTTTGCCGTAGAAGCAGGCGTAACGGTAAAACCTATTACCTCTTATATAGACAATGGCTTTGCGCTGCCGCCTATCGAAGAGTTTGAAAAAGCTATTACGCCGCGCACCAGGGCCATTATGATCTGCAATCCCAACAACCCCACCGGCTACCTGTACAGCCGGCAGGAAATGGAAACCCTGAAGCAGATTGTCATCAAACACAACCTCTATCTGTTCTCGGATGAGGCTTACCGCGAGTTTTGCTATGGCGGAGAACATATCAGCGCCATGCAACTGACAGGTCTTGACGAGCATGTAATACTGATGGATACCATTTCCAAGCGCTACAGCGCCTGCGGAGGTCGTATAGGGGCCTTTGTTACCCGCAATAAAAAAGTACTGGACGCGGCCATCAAGTTTGCACAAGCCAGGCTCAGCCCTCCTTCCTTTGCGCAGATACTGGGCGAAGCAGCTGTTGACCTGCCCGACGATTATTTCAACGCCACCAAAGAAGAATACCGTAAACGCAGAGACACCCTGGTGCAACGGCTCAATGCCATGCCCGGCGTATTCTGTCCCAACCCCGGCGGCGCTTTTTATGCCATTGCCAGTTTGCCTGTTGACAATGCAGATACCTTCTGCCAGTGGTTGCTCGAAACGTTTTCGCACAATAATCAAACGGTGATGCTGGCCCCTGCATCCGGTTTTTATGGTACAAAAGGATTGGGTACTAACCAGGTGCGGCTCGCTTATGTGTTGAATACTGCTGAACTGAATCTGGCCATGGATTGCCTGCAGATAGCGCTGGAGCAATATCCGGGCAGAACAGAAAAAAGCAGCAAGCAGGAAAAATTGGTACAGCAGTAAAGCAATTTTCTGCTTACCTTTAAATAAATCCTGATCCGGTACCTGCAGATGATACAACCTCTCCCACTTACCGTCAGTGCAAAGTGTTTACTACAAACCGCACCAACCGGGCTTCTTTGCCTCAACCGTAAACCGTGCAGGCCTGCTATTAGCGTAGTTCCTTTGTTTTAGAAAATTATACGGTTACTAACAGTATTGTACCGCAATGCATGCAGCAGCAGTGTTCACGAACTAATGGACCAATGGTCCGACTGCAACCTGCATGGGCTATGCAATGGTGTAGCCCGCAAAGACGTCCGTTTCCCCGAATCAAGCTACCTGTTAACCACTAAACGTCTGCTATGAATGTACCATTGAAAATTCTGCACCTGGAGGCCAGCGCCCGGGATGCCGGGTCCATCGGACAGGCGCTTACAGCGGGAGGCCTTGTGTATAAAAGAATGGTAGTGCATGACAGCAATGCCTATACGAATGCTTTGCCACAATTCCGGCCACACATCCTTTTGTGCGACGGGCATATACCCGGATGGGAAGCGCATGAGGCGCTTGCCCTTGCACAGCAAACCTTGCCCGGTGTGCCGTTCCTGCTGGTAACCCATCCCGTATCGGAAATGTTTGCCGTTAGCATGCTGAAATCCGGAGCAGCGGATTATATACTCAAAGAAAACCTGCAGCAATTACCGGATGCCATCAGGCAATGTATGAAAGCAGTGGAACACAACCTGCAGGATAAATACCGGCAACTGTTTCAGCAACACCCCATCCCCATGCTGGTATTGGACCAGCTCACCAACAACCTGCTGGACGCCAACGATGCGGCCATAGCCCAAGGGTACACGAAAAACAATTTTACCGTGCTGCAAACCGGCGAATTAACTGCTCCTGTTCCCGGAAATAATCACACAAAAGGCAAACGCCGGAAAGGACCTGAAAAGCAACGGGCCAATGCAGCGGATACCTGCCTCACCGTACATCCCATTCTGTTTGATAACAAACCTGCCAACCTGGTGTTGGTTGAAAACACAACGCTCTCCGGTAAGCGAGATATAGATTGGGTGAGTAGCCAACTGCTGAGTGAAAAACTGGTGGCCGTCACCAGCGTGCAGGCCCAGGAACAGGAACGCGAAGAAATTGGTAAGGAATTACACGACAATATCAACCAGGTGTTGAACGCCACCCGGTTGTACCTTGAATTTGCGATGGTGGCTGAACCCGGTCTGGTTCCGGAACTGCTGGAAAAGAGTTATAAAAATGTAGTACAGGTGATTGATGAAATCCGGCTGCTCAGCCATAAGCTCGTTGCCCCTTCGCTCGAAAACACCAGCCTTGTACAGGCCATCTCACAACTGGCCGCCAATATGTGCGCCGTTACGCCTTTGAAGCTTACGATCAACACCGAAGAATTTGACGAATCGTGCACAGACGGCAACATTCGGCTTACCCTGTACCGCATTGTGCAGGAGCAACTGAACAATATTCTCAAACATGCGCAATCATCCTGCGCCACCATCGTATTGCGCACCCTGGCCGGGTATATCACCCTCACCATACAGGATAATGGCCGCGGCTTCGATACCGGCACTACGCCGCGTGGCATTGGTCTGCGCAACATCATGCACCGCACTGCTGCCTGCAATGGCACGGCACGCATACTTTCTGCACCCGGGCAAGGTTGTACACTGGAAGTGATCATTCCTGCCAGAAAAAACGGGCGCAAGGTGTATGCTGCAGAGCGGCGGAGTGATTTTTTCAAATAATGGATCTATTTCTTATTTTACATTATTATGAAAAAAATTGTACTCCTGACATTTATTGCCGGGCTGTCAATGGCCGGCGCTGACGTACAAGCGCAAAAAACCTACAGCTTGTTTAATGGTAAAGACCTTACCGGCTGGCATATGGATGTTCCGGAAATGGACACCAATAAAAATGCCAGGGCTCCCTTTATTGTGCGCGATAAAAAGCTGGTGAGCCTGGGTACGCCGGGCGGTCACCTGATTACCGATTCTGTATACAGCAATTACCGCCTTACGGTAGAATACCGCTTTGCAGGCAAACCCGGCAACTGTGGCGTGCTGGTACACGCTTCCACCCCGCGTGCGTTATATCAAATGTTCCCCAAATCCCTGGAGGTTCAAATGCAGCATCAGCATGCAGGCGATTTCTGGTGTATAGTGGAAGACATTGAAGTGCCCGACATGGAAAAGCGTCGCGGGCCCAAAGAAGAATGGGGCATAACGGCAGGCAAACGACGCAGAATTGAAAATCTTACCGATAACTCGGAAAAACCAGTGGGCGAATGGAATACCATGACGATAGAGTGTGTGGCCGATACCATAAAAGTGTGGGTCAATGGCGATCTTGTCAACTACGGCTATAACTGCACTGCTACCAGCGGCCAGATTGCCTTGCAGGCAGAAGGTTCTGAAGTGGAGTTCAGAAAAATAGAAATAACAAAGTTGCAATAATAGTCGCAGTATGGCGCAATGCCACCTGCGAAACAAGGCCGCCGCGTCGCAGTAAAAGGCTCCTTGTTTGGCGCCAAAACAATACTTGCCCGAAAGGCCGGCAGGTTATTCAGTGATGGATAGCTGCCGGCTTTTTGCTGCCGCCAATGCCCAAATTTTCCCTTGAAGGGATTGATTTTTGTCGCACGGATTTTACCCATTCATACACACATTCTTACAAATCTACCATATCATAATACCTCCTGCTTTTTTCACCATCAAGGCATTATTCCGCCCCGATTTTCGTTATAGTAAACGAGACTAAATCCTTTACCGTGAAAAAATTAACCCTATTCTGCCTGTTAACGGCCGGCATATTGTATGCGCATGCCCAGACCGCGGCCGATACAGTAAAACTGATCGCGCAGAAAGACAATATCATCAAAGCCTCTACGGTTATCAAAGTTGAAAACCTGGGCCCCAATGTAAACAGTGAATGGGCCGAATTGCGGCCCACTGTTTCGGCAGATGGTACTATTTTGTTTTTCATTGTAGAAAACCACCCTGCCAATACCAAGTACAATTCCGTAAACAACTCACAGGACATCTGGTATTCGTTTCGCGATGAAAACGGCGTATGGAGCGAAGCGCAGCATTTGGGCTATCCTATCAACACCGCCCACTACAATGCGGTATACTGGATTTCGCCCGACAACAACCGCATCCTGCTGCGTGGCGCTTTTATCGACGGCGCCTATCATGGAAAAGGCGTGAGCATGAGCTACCTCGATGAACGCGGTTACTGGAGCCCGCCCAATATGCTGCATATCAAAAACTATCACAAGTACGACAGGGGTTTGCAGTCCGGCGCCACCATGGCCCACGACGGAAAAACCTTACTGTTTTATATGACCGAAGAAAAAGGCGGCGTCAACAACGACCTCTACGTTTGCTTCCTCAACCCCGATGGCACGTGGACGGAACCGAAAAGCCTTGGCAAAACCATCAACCTGCCAGATTATAATGAAATGACGCCCTATCTCGCTGCCGACGGCGTAACACTGTATTTCAGCAGCAACCGCCCGGGCGGGTTGGGTGACAACGATATCTGGATGACCAGGAGACTGGACAAAACCTGGCAGAAATGGAGTGAGCCGGTGAATCTCGGCGCCCCGATCAATACTGAAGACTGGGACGCATTCTTTACCCTCGATGCCGGTGGCGAGTATGCGTATATGACCACCAATCGCGACACCTATGGCGAAAGCGATATCGTGCGCATCAAATTGCTGGAGAGAGAAAAACCCGATCCGGTGGTGATGGTTACGGGTAACGTGTACAACGCCAAAACAAAAGAACCGCTCAGCGCTTCGCTCATTTATGAAACCCTGCCGGATGGCGTGGAAGTGGGCAACGGTATATCGAGCCCGGTTGACGGTTCATTCAAAATTGTACTTCCCTACGACAAGAATTACAGCATCCGCGCATCAGCTGATAAATTCTTTGCCATTTCAGAAAACCTGAAACTCGACTCGCTGATCAAAGCAGGTTATAAGGAAATACACAAAGACCTGTACCTGGTACCGATCGAGATCGGGCAGGTAGTACGGCTGAACAATGTGTTCTTCGACTTCGACAAGTGGGACCTGCGACCGGAATCGTATGTGGAACTTGACCGCGTAGTGAAGCTGCTGAAAGAAAATCCTGCCATAGAAATTGAACTGAGCGCGCACACCGACAGTCATGGTACGGATGAATACAACTTCAAACTGAGTGACAACCGTGCCAGGTCATGTATGGAATACATCCTGTCGAAAGGTATTTCACCCAACCGCATAACATCCAAAGGTTATGGTGAAACCATGCCGGTGGCTACAAATGATACCGATGAAGGCCGACAACTGAACAGGCGCGTGGAATTCAAGATCACAAAGAATTAATCGCAACCAGCTATAAATGGAAAGAGGGCCGGTTTACCGTTGAAGGGGAACCGGCCCTCGCCTGTTATTGCTTTTCTTTTTCAACAAGCAGCGCCACTCAATTCATACAGGTAGCGTGCAGTGTTCAATATCTTTTCATAGCCCGGTGGTTTGAAGAGAAAATTGGCAGCACCCAGGCGGAGGCAATCTGCTTTTTCTTTTTCACTGAGCGATGTGGTAAGAATGATCACAGGAATATTATTATACCGCGCACAGCTTTTTAAACGCAGCAATGTTTCGCGACCGTCAAGCAGCGGCATGTTGAGGTCCAGTACAATGAGATCGGGCAGACGGCAGTTGTCTGTAATCCCATCCAGAAAACTGAGCACTTCCTTTCCGTTCTGTACAAATTGAACGCTTACGGCCAACCGGCTTTCCCTGAAAGCGGCATTCAATAAAAACTGGTCATCCTGATCGTCTTCTGCTATGAGCATGTAAGGTTGCTGCATGGTTTAATGGCTTTGCGATGGTGAGTAATAAATGTAGGAAAAAATGTTTCGCTATCGCCAACAACCCGTAAAAAACAGCCATAAATCTAAAGTTTTATCCAATGCGGGTAAATGGAGATTAATGTATGCAAACAATTACATGACATGCGACAACAACGTGCGGTTCAAACGCCCTTCCATGACCAACGCCGTCTCGCCCCCAAGCACAACCGCTTCTTTATAATAGCTTACCATCAACTTGCCGCCACGTGCAGAAGCCTGCCATGCCACCAGTTCATTTTTTTGCAGGCGTTGTTTCCAATAACCTGCCAACACGGCTTGCACGGAGCCGGTTACGGGATCTTCATCGATGCCTATCCATGGACAAAACGAGCACAACACATAATCATAACCGTTCCCTTCCGGGAGGCAGGTCACCACTACTTCCTTGATGTGGTTAGTGCTTTTTACCAGCCGCGGATAATCCGGTTGCAATTGCCGTAGTATGGTTTCATTTTCTGTTTCTATGAACAAAGTTTCCAGTTCGGGAGAAAAGAAAGCAGTGCAGTACACCGTAAGCCCGAGCGCTTGCAACACTTCATGGTCAACCTGCACATGAGTCCACGGCAGCGGTGCATAGTTGATAGTGATGAGTTTTTCCGTGCAATTGGCAGGAATCAGTTTCTTTTGTATCGTTTCAAACAATACCGAACTGCTTTTTTCCCGTAAATGCACTACCCTCGCTGCAGCCAGCGTGGCATGACCACAGGCAGGAATTTCGGTAGTTGGTGTAAAGTACCGGATAGATATAGCCGGCCGGTTGGTCCTTTTTTGCAATGATAAAAGCAGTAACAGGAAGGTTGAGTTCCGCCGCTATGGCCTGCATGGTTTCAGCCTGCATGGACAGATCTGCACAAACCACTGCCGTAGGATTGCCGCCAAAGGGCCGGTCGGTAAAGGTATCCAGATAGTAAATGGGGTATGACATGCAAATGACTGGTTGGTGAACAGTAAAGCAAAGATATTGGTCAGGCAGCAGTCTCATAGCGGGGAAAACCGTTTGCGCAGCCTGTAGCCAGGCTTATTTGTGTAAAGACTTCTTCAACCTGTTACGGTTTGCAGGGCTGTAAACAGCGGCACGTTTTTTACAGCCCTATCCATACCTGCAATCATCTCCCACAATTTCACCATTTAATCAACTAAAAGGCTGTACTATGCTGGCGATGAACTATCGTGGCCCTTTCCGTGTGCGGGCCGACCGCAACAAACCCTATCCGGAAATACTCCATCCCAACGATGCCATTGTGCGGGTAACCCGATCCTGCATATGTGGGTCGGACCTGCATTTGTATCATGGGCTGGTGCCCGATACACGGGTAGGGATGACGTTTGGTCACGAATTCACCGGCGTAGTGGAAGAAGTGGGACCCGGTGTACAAAAGCTCAAAGTAGGCGACCATGTACTGGTGCCTTTCAATATTGCCTGTGGCACCTGTCCCTTCTGCAAGCAGGAACTATATGGCAATTGCCATGAATCGAATCCTGAAGCAACGGCAGTAGGTGGCATTTTTGGCTATTCGCATACGGCCGGTGGCTATGATGGCGGGCAAGCGGAATATGTGCGCGTGCCCTATGCCGATGTAGGACCTGAAGTTATTCCTGCGTGGATGGACCCCGATGATGCAGTATTGCTTACCGATGTGGTGCCTACCGGTTACCAGGCTGCGGAAATGGGAGGCATCAAAAAATGTGATACCGTGGTGGTCTTTGGCGCAGGACCGGTAGGGATTATGGCCGCCAAATGTTCCTGGTTATTTGGCGCAGGCCGCGTCATTATTATTGACCAATTGGATTACCGGCTCGAGTTTGCAAGAACATATGCACAATGCGAAGCCTATAATTTCCGCTCATTGGGCGATCCTGTACTGTTCATCAAAAAAACAACAGACTATTTTGGCGCAGATGTATGCATCGATGCTGTGGGATGCGAAGCTGCAGGCAGCGCCATGCAAACTTTAACGGGAAGGAAAATGCTGTTGCAGGCCGGCTCCTCCACAGCGCTGTTCTGGGCCATCAATGCGGTAAAAAAAGGCGGCATTGTTTCCGTAGTAGGCGTGTATGGCCCTACCGGCAACCTGGTGCCTATTGGCAACGTGTTAAACAAAGGATTGACCATCCGCGCAAACCAGGCATCGGTAAAACGACTGCTGCCTAAACTGATCAGTCATGTACAAAATGGTTATATCGATCCCAAGGGCATTATCACGCACCGTTTGCCACTGGAAGAGGTAGCCGAAGCCTATCATATCTTTTCACAGAAGCTCGACCATTGCATCAAGCCCGTATTGGTACCTGCGGCAGCATAAGCATTGGTCCCTATAAAGCAGTATGATTTATGGAAAATATTCCCGAACAATTCGCACACATCAAAGGCTGGGGCGTGGACGCCGACCCGGAGAATGAACCTACTTATCCCATGAAGCATTATACCGGCGATGACCGACGTCGTATGAATTACGAGCGGCCACCACGCCAGACGAATGGCATTGAAGTACTGCATAGCAACGAGCGGCCAGGTCTCACTGCCGTATATGGCACTTCCTCTCCCCCGTCGGGACTCAGCGGCGTCATTCGCCGGTTTGCGTTCCGCTTCAGCGAAGGCAGCTTCGGTCATTGGTTACCGTTAATACTGGCCGACCGGGTGAATATGATTGAAGGCATCTTCGACGATCTCCGGCATGGTTTCTTTCCCAACATTATGGCCGAAAGAGGCTGGAAAGCCGAATGGAAATACAATAAAAAAGGACTGGCCAAAAGAGCGCTGATCGGCGCGTTGATCGCTACAGCAGCCATTGTATTGCTTTCTAAAAACAAAGGTCCAAAGAAAAGACAACTGGCAGCCAGCGACGACGATTGGCTGCATAGATGGTAATTAATGGCAAGCAGCGTTCCTATTTAGTTTGAGGAGACGGCTTGGGCGTTACCAATATGCCGCCATACGCTGCATGTAATTTGTCAATAGCCTTTTGTGATTCCGCATCTGTTTCCACCCTACCTTTGCTGTAAACATTCCCTCATGGATGATCTGCTCGCCGCCCGGTTACAAATGGCAGTCTCCCTGGGCTTTCATATCGTTTTTGCCTGCATCGGTATGACAATGCCCGTCCTCATGGCTTTCAGTGAATGGAAATGGTTACGCACGCAAAAACAGGAATACCTTGATCTTGCCAAAGCATGGTCTAAAGGTGTTGCCATATTTTTTGCAGTTGGCGCCGTATCGGGTACTGTATTGTCATTTGAACTCGGATTGTTGTTTCCGGGTTTCATGCAACATGCCGGTCCTATTATCGGCATGCCGTTCTCCTGGGAGGGGACGGCATTTTTTGTAGAAGCCATTGCGCTCGGCGTGTTCCTGTATGGATGGAACAGGTTAAACCGGTGGGTACACTGGGCTTCCGGGATAGTGGTAGGTATTTCGGGTGTTTTGTCGGGGATTTTTGTAGTGTCTGCCAACGCCTGGATGAACAGTCCTGCCGGCTTCGATTATCAAAACGGCGCCTACACCAATATTGATCCGGTGGCAGCCATGTTCAACGACGCCTGGTTTTCGCAGGCGCTGCATATGACACTGGCGGCGTTTGTTGCCACATCATTTGCTGTAGCAGGCGTGCATGCTTTTTTACTGATCAAAAACCGAAACAATACATTCCACCGCACCGCTCTAAAAATCGCTTTGTCATTTGGCGCTGTCAGCGCCTTATTGCAACCCATCAGCGGGGATATCTCTGCCAAAGACATCGCGCAGCGGCAGCCGGCCAAACTGGCCGCAGCAGAAGCATTGTATAAAACCAGTCAACCGGCAGATTTGGTGATCGGCGGTATTCCCAACGACAAAGAGGAACGCGTACAACATGCCATTCATATCCCCCGCTTGCTCAGTTTCCTCGCTCATGGCGATTTCAATGCAGAAGTTACCGGGCTGGATAAATTTCCCAAAGAAGAAAGGCCACCTGTATTCATTACGCACATTGCGTTCCAGGTAATGGTAGGCCTTGGCGTGCTGATGGCGCTGGCCGGTTTGCTCTTTCTTGTATTCAGCGCATGGTGGAAAAAAATTTTGTCGAAAAAATGGTGGCTCACCTGTATTGCCTGGCTGACGCCTGCCGGTTTTATTGCGGTGGAAGCAGGCTGGACGGTAACGGAAGTAGGCCGGCAACCCTGGATCATATACGGTTTTATGAAAACCAGCGACGCGGTATCACCCATGCCGGGTTTGCAGTTTTCTTTTTATATTATTTCAGCCGTTTACATTTTACTAACGGCGATCCTTATCTGCTTAATGCGGCGACAGATTGCCACTGTAACCAATTTTTATCCGTCAGCAAGAACCGATTGAACAGCCTATGCTACTGTCAATAATCATTATTCTGGGCATTGCCTTTATACTGTACGCTATTCTCGGCGGTGCAGATTACGGCGCCGGTATAGTAGAAATCTTTGCCGGTAAAAAAGGAGAACATACCATCACAAAAGCCATTGCGCCGGTATGGGAAGCAAATCATGTATGGCTGATTCTCGCAATTGTAATATTATTCGCCGGTTTCCCATTGATATTTTCCACCATCAGTACGGTACTGCATATACCATTGATGATCGTCTTGCTCGGCATTGTGCTGCGGGGCTCTTCTTTTACTTTCCGGCATTATGATGTTGGGCAGAATGGTTCCCGGAAATACTACACATTATTTTTCAGGATATCCAGTTTCATCACGCCCGTTTTCCTCGGTGTTACGCTGGGCGCCATGATACTGGGTGAAATTGATTTGAGCGCATCCGGAACATTTTATGAGCAGTACTTACGTCCCTGGTTAAATATTTTCTGCTTCACCATGGGACTATTTTGCGCTGCTTTGTTCGCCTACATTGCGGCTGTATTCATGATTGGTGAAGTGCCTTCAGTAGGTGAACGAAAACGATATATTCAACTGGCGCGCCTGTTTCTCTTTGCCACCACCATCCTGGGTATACTGGTATTTGTGGCAGCAGAATGGCACGGCCACCCATTGTTCAGGGAATTCTTTGCATCTACTTTCAGCGTAATAGCGCTGGGCATGGTGCTGTTGTTGGTCCCGGTGCTGCTGCGTTTGTTCCGGCAGCCGAACATCCTGTACCTGCGCGCCGTGGCGGGATTACAGGTATTGCTTATCCTGCTTGGCTGGTATGCCATCCAGTTTCCCATACTTGTTTATGAAAAACATGGTAACCATCTCACCTTTTATAACACGCAGGCTCCTGCAGCAACGCAACTCCAGATGCTGATTGCGTTGTTCGTTGGTTTGCTGCTGATAGTGCCTGCCTTCTATTATTTGTTTAAAGTGTTCAAAGGCGCACAGGAGGAACAATAGATCGTCAGTTTATGAGCAGCAAGGCAACTCACCATAGGTGCTGTGTTTGATTGCGCTGTGCAGGATGTTGCAAGGGCAAAAGAAAATTGCCACCTGCATGACGGGCAGCAATTGGCTGCACACCACAGCAGATGGCAATGGTAAGAGAGCTTCCCGGCTTACACCACGTGAACGGGCGTAAAGCCATCTTCACTCAATACCGGCTCATAGGGCTCGGTCATCAACTCGTTGATACTCTTCTTTTGTTGTTTTCTTCGGTTAAACCATTCTATCCAGCGATCAAAAATGGCATAAATGACCGGTACAATGATGAGGGTAAGAAACAATGAACTGATCAAACCGCCAATGATTACCCAGGCAAGGCCGTTTTTCCATTCCGCACCGGGACCAGAGGCAATGGCTATCGGCAACATACCAAACACCATGGCAATGGTTGTCATCAGGATCGGGCGAAGCCTGGCATGATTGGCCTGTATCAATGCCTTGAAAGTGGATTCACCGGCTGCTTTTCGGTGGTTGGTAAAATCTACCAGCAGGATGGCGTTCTTACATACCAAACCCACCAGCATGATTATACCCAGTATGGTAAAAATGTTCAGGCTGTTGTTGGTCAATCCCAGCGCCAGCAACGCACCGATAAACGACAGCGGCACAGAAAACAACACCACAAACGGGTACACAAAACTATCATACAACGATACCATCACCAGGTATACCAGCAGGATAGCGGCCAGCAATGCCACGCCCAATGTTCCAAAGCCTTCCGTCTGGTTCTCCATATCACCGCCCCATACATACGATACGCCCACGGGTTTAGGTAATTTTTCAAAAGCAGCCTGCCATTCTGCGGCAACAGTTCCTGTAGGACGACCTACGGTTTGTCCCTGTACAGTTACTGAAGGGCTCTTGTCTCTTCTTTCCAACTGACTGGGCCCGGAGCTTTCGGTAATGGTAGCAAACTGTGATAACTTAATGTATTGTCCTTTATCGTTTACAAACTCCAGATTTCGCACATCATCAATGTTCGATCGGTTAAAACTGTTGTAGCGGATATTGATATCATACTCGTATTCACCTGCCCTGAACTTGCCATCGGTATTACCGTTAAAGGCAGTCTGCATGGTTGCTCCCACTGTTTGCAGCGTCAATCCCAGGCTTGCCATTTTATCGCGGTCTACCTGTACGGTGATTTCCGGGTTGCCGGCTTCCACAGTGAGTTTGGTTTCGGTGGCGCCTTTGATCTTGCGTAATTCAGCCAATGCTGCATTGGCAAAAGTCATAGCGCTGTCCAGTTCAGAAGCCGTTACCACCAATGCCAGCGGCGCTCGGTCTGCCGTACCCATAATACTGATCGGCGTGGTTTTTACCTGTGCGCCTACCAATTGCTGCTGCAGTTCGCGTTTGATTTTGGCAGCATACACATAAGAATCGTCTTCACGATGTTTTTTGTCAACGAGTTTCACCCGGATCTCCGATTTATAGGCAGTGGACTGGCTGCCGGCAAATCCTTCACTGGTTTGTCCTACCGTAGTGATCAGGTCTGTTACTTCCGGTTTGGTGCGCAAATACTGTTCAGCTTTTTGCGTAACCTGGTTGGTTTGTTCAATGGAAGCATCTTTGGGTAATTCGAGTTGCACCATGAACTCTCCCCTGTCGCTCTTGGCAAAAAACTCAGCACCTACATATCCGCCGGCCACCATGTATAAGGAACCAACAAACAATGCCAACACGATGCCCAATGTAACACGTTTATGATGCAATGACCATTTGAGCAGGTTGGTGATCCAGTGCGTAAAGGCAGTCAATCCCTTTTCAAATCCCAGAATAATTTTTCCAAAAATTGTTTTGCCACTCAAATGCTCCAGCTTGCCGAAGCGGGAAGACAACCAGGGCACAATGGTAAAGGAAGACAGCAGCGACAGCATGGTGGCAATGATCACCGTTACACAGAATTGTTTGATGATGTTCGACACCAATCCGGTACTAAGCGCAATTGGTAAAAACACTACTACAATCACCAGTGTAATGGCGGTAACCGTAAAGCCGATCTCTTTTGTACCATCATAGGCTGCACGCACGCGGTTCTTGCCCATTTCCATATGGCGGTAAATATTTTCCAGTACCACAATGGCATCGTCTACCAATATACCTACCACCAGCGAAAGTCCCAGCAGGCTCATCAGGTTGAGGGTATAACCAAAGATGGCCATACCAATAAATGTGGCGATCAGCGAGGCCGGAATGGACACCATTACGATCACAGAGTTGCGGAGGCTGTGCAGGAAAAACAACATTACAAAGGCCACGAGCACTACGGCCAGCAACAGGTCGAACACTACAGAGTCGGCAGCTTCTAAAGTAAACACGGTACTGTCGTTGGCAATATCCAGTTTGAGGTTGTTGGCAGCATATTCCTTTTCCAGCGTTGCTATTCTTTGTTTGATATCTTTACTCACTGCCACTGCATTGGCATCTGATTGCTTGATGATCTGTAAGGCGATGGAGCTTTGCTGGTTCACGCGTGATAGCTTTTCCACTTCTTTCTGCGCGTCCTGCACATCGGCAACATCAGACAAACGAATGGAAATACCATTGCGCGAAGTAAGCACCAGGTTTCTCAGTTCGTCTACTGTTTTGTATTTACCGGCAAGGCGCACCAATATACTTTGTTCACGCGTTTGTACATTTCCGGTAGGAAAGTCCAGATTTGAACCAAGGACAATCTGCTGCACCTGCGGCACCGACAATCCATAGCCTTTCAGTTTTTCCGCATCCAGGCTAACTTGTATTTCTCTTTCCTGTCCACCGATCAGGTTTACCTGCGCTACGCCGTTTACCCGTGACAGGGCCGGGCTGACACGTTTGTCAACCAGGTCGTAGAAAGCTGCTTCGTCCATTTTCCCCGTAGCAGAAAGGGTCATAATGGGCAGATCATCCAGCGAGAATTTGTTCAGCGAAGGCGGATCGATATCATCGGGCAGGTCTTTCAAAATGGCGTTGATCTTGCGTTGCGCATCGTTCAATGCATAATCCGCATCGGCGCCGCTCACCAGTTGAATAGTAACCAGCGACACATTTTCCATTGATTTCGATTCCAGCTTCTTGATATTTTCCAGTGAAGCAACCGCATCTTCAATCTTTTTGGTAACGGTATTTTCCACTTCTGAAGGAGACGCGCCGGGATACACCGTGGTAATAGTGACGGCGTTGCTCTCGAACTTGGGAATCAATTCGTATCCCAGCAAAGTGTAACTAAATAAACCGCCCAGGGTAAGAATGGTAAATAATACTATTACCAGTGATGGACGTTTTATTGAAATTTCAGCTAATTTCATCGTTGTATAATTTCAGGCAAGCTGCCTTGTGCTTATTGAATAATGCTAATAGGCGTACCATCTACCAGGTTAATCTGTCCGCTGGTGATGACCAATGTTCCTTCATCAAGACCATCGAGAATCTCTACCTGTTCACCTGCAATACGTCCGGGTGTAACGGTGCGCAAACGCGCTACGCCATTTTCCGCAACAAATACCTGCCGGCTGTTTACGCTACCAACAAAAGCCGCACGCGGTACCATGATAACAGGTGTTGGGTCCTGCTGATTGAAAATGGCCGTACCATACATACCTGCTTTCAGTTCGCGGGCGGCATTATTGGTAATTTCAATTTCCACCGGGAAATTCAATGCGGCGTCTGCTTTGGGCGCAATGAAAGCAATTTTACCGGTGAAAATTTTATCGGGAAACACGCTGGCCTTTACCTTAACAGGACTCCCCACTTTCAGATTTACTACCTGCGTTTCATTGACTGCTACCTGCAATTTGAGCGTTGACACGTTCACAATATCGAACAAAGGCGTACCCGGTGAAACCACCGATCCCGGTTCAATGTGCCGCTTATTGATCACTCCACTGATGGTGGCGCGGATATTGGCATCGCCCACATTGATACGCGACTGTTCCAATCGCGCTTTTGCATTGGCCAGGTTCAGTTTTGCCTGGTCCAGTTGCTGTTGTGTAACGCCGCCGGTCTTAAACGCATTTTCATATCGCTCCAAATCGGCCAGCGCTGTCTGGTAGTTGGCTTCTGCCTGCCGGAGGTCCACCGCCAACTGGTCCACACGGATCGTTGCCACGGTTTGTCCGGCACGTACATAATGGCCTTCATCTACCAGTACCTGCACAATGCGGCCCGACTTTTCAGCAGCCAGGCTCAGTTCCTGGGCAGGTGCAAAATTCCCGTTCGCTACTACTTCAAGCCCCGGAATTTTCCGCGCAGCAGTATCTACACGCACTACTACGCGGGCATTTTCCTGTGCTACTATTTTTGTTTTTTCTTCAGCTTGTTTTTTGTTGTTGCTTAATACCATTGCGATCGCTCCGAAAGAAGCTGCTACAATTGCGATCGTTACAATGATCCTGATGATCTTTTTCATCTTAGCGTTTGTTTTATGAATGCGTTGAATAGGCGTGTTGGGCACGCTGATTCGTTGGTTAGTTGATGAGTTGGCATTGCTTCCATCCGGAAGTTCGGTGCTGAAAGCGTTGCATATGTATGTTCGTCACGTCGTTTCATTATTTAGTTTACCAGTGTTTTCAAAGTGCCCTGCGCTTTCATCAATTGAATCTCTGCCAGCCTGTAATCCAGTAATGCAGCTGCGTAGTTATTTTGCGCTGTGGTCAATGAACTTTGTGCGTCCAGCAAATCTGTCAATGGCGCCAATCCCTGGTTGTAATTGTTCATCGTATTGGCATATACTTCTTCGGCCAGTGCTACATTTTCCTGTTGGGCATTCAGCGTAATCAAACTGTTTTCCAACTGCGCACGTGCATTCTGGTAAGTAAGGTTCAGCGACAATTCCTTATCGCGTATATCCTGTTGCAGTTTTTTGATCTCCACTTCTGTCTGCCGCACTTTCGACCGCGTAGAAAACCCATTGAACAGCGGAATGCGCAGCGTCAAACCCACTGATGCATTATCGAACCAGTTGGCGCCATTGCCATTGGACTTTCCAATCGGAAACTGATTCCCCAACCCGGTATAACCATAGGTCCCTGATAAAGACAGCGAAGGATAATTGGCGGCCTTATGTGCTTCTTTCTGCAGGGTCAGCAACGCTTCCTGTTTTTTCAGCACTTTATAATCGGATAGATTTTTTACATCGGGCAATTCATTCAGCACATTTAATTGCGGCTGTATGCTGTCCACTACAGAGGAGGGAATACTGATCGGTGTTTCAATGGAAATACCCATCAGGAATTTGAGCAGGTTTTCCTGCAGTTGCACCGCATTGAGCAATTGCTGGCGTTGCGCCTGCAGGTTGCTGAGGTTCACGCGACTCCTGTCCAGGTCGATTTTTTTGGCCAATCCGTTTTTGTATTGTCCTTCAATTATATCCTTGACCCGAGTGGTAATAGCGATATTGCTGTCGATCACTACCAGTTGCTGCCGTTGTACCAGCACCTGGTAATACTGGGAAGCCACCTGTTCAATTACCTGCTCATCGGTAAAGCTGGCGAGGATGTCGTAGTATTCGCGGGTAGTCTTCGCAGCTTTCAATGCAGTGAACACCGATTTATCAAACAACTTTTGCGACAAGGTAACCGATGCGCCGCTGTTCCATTTTTGTCCAAACGGAATGAGCAGGGTGGTACCCGGTTGGCCTGCAAGATCGCCCGGAACGGCGCTTAGCTGCAAAATGGGATTGTAGGTTAGACTGCCCGAGGCGCTCACCTGCGGCAAGGCCTGTGACCTGGCTTCATCAATTTTGTGCTGACTGTTCTCCTGGTCGAGCTTTGCTTTCACTGCGGCCGATTTATTTTTCAGCGCATACTGCAACGCATCCTGCAAACTGAGCGGATTGGTTTGCGCCTGAGATGCCGAAAACAGGCCCAGGCAGGCGATAAGCAAGACCAGTTTTAGTACTATTTGATTCTTACGTTTCATTTATGACAAATTCAAATGTTCTGATTGTTGGTTGTTCAATCAAACTTTCGGTTATTCAACACCGCTATGCACCATATCATTGCCCAACGCCTCTTCCAGTTGCGGAATGGCGTGCGGGGCGATAATGCCATACAGGAACAGGTACATGGCCTGCCTGAACACTTCATCCTTTGCATAATCGTTCACCAGTTCGGAAGCGAACTCAAAATCCTTTTGCATGTGTTGCTGCAGGATGGCCACCACGAGCGCGGGATGCACACTGCCACGGAAAAGACCGTCTGCTATCCCCTGCTCCAGTTCTCTCAACAAGCGCTGGGAGGACGTTGCCTGCAGCGAGGTGACGAGGTTGGCGGCCAGTTGCGGGTGATGTTTGTACAAATCGGAAAAGAAGGCGGGGTTGATCTTTTTGCAGAATTGCAGGTTAATATTCATGTATGCCAATACCCGGTGGAGAGGATTGGAATGCTGTTCATCGGCCCGGGTAAAAGCGTCGGTATACCGGGCTTCAAGGTGTTTGCACACTTCCTCAATAAGATGCTGCCTCGAATCATAAAACCGGTACAGCGTTTTTTTGGAGATGGCCATTTTAGCGGCAATGTCGTCCATGGTAAATGGTTGCATCCCCTGGCTGGTGAATAACCGGAAGGCGGTATGTAATATCTGATCTTTCATTTTAATTTTCGACCATTTTAGTTGATAAGTCAAAATTAGAAAGACTTTTCGACTAATTCATACAAATAGTCTAAAATATTTGTTAACGTTGCCGGGATTTTTGGCGCTGAAGCAGTTGGAGGTTTGGAGTGTGAAGATGTAAATTATTTATTGTCAGCATGTTACCGGCGAGTGCTTAGGACACAATTAAAATATCCGCTGTTTCCCCGGTTTCGGGAACAGAATGCACAGGAAATTGTAGTTTTGTCACTATCTTAGAGAATCGACTAAAAATGTCAGTTAGTCAAAATATAAAAGACCCGATCCGGGAAGAAATCCTTCGCGGCGCCACGGAATTGTTCGAACGGTATGGTTTCAAGAAGACCACCATGGAAGACATTGCCCGGCAGATAGGCAAGTCGAAAAGCGCCCTGTATTATTATTACAAAACCAAAGAGGAGATTTTCGAAGCGGTAGTATTGCAGGAAATAGACAAGCAGCGGATGGAGGCTTCGGCAGCCATGAAAAAGGTGGAAACGGCGCCCGAAAAGTTCCGCATCTTGTTTACCAGTCTGCTGGCGGGGGTTAAGGAAAAGGCCAACAAATTTTCCCTGTTCAGGGCAGAGGTGTATGAAAATCCGTTTTTGCTGAACAACACCATGAAGTTGCGCGACTCGTATGTAGAAGAGCAGTTGCGCGACATTCTGATACTGGGGATCAGCCGGCAAGAAGTAAAAATGATGAACAGTAGTGAAATTGGATTATGGGCAAAGATGGTCAATCTTACGATGAGGTCTTTGGGCAGTAAATTGTTTTTGGAGGATGATTGGAATATTTCGAAGGAGCAATTGGCGTTTCTGGCGGATACGTTGTTTCAGGGGGTGGCGCGGTGACGGGAGTGATTGACGGGTAACGGGCTTTTCATCAAACACATTTTTGGGGCTTATCCTGATATAGAAAAACTCGACTCTTGCTTCTTCACTCTTAATTTGCATGGCGCAATATACATAGCAAGCTGTGGAGAATTCTTAGCCCAGTACCTTTCGAATACCTCGCCTTCATGAATTCTTTCAACATAACACACCAACGCAAAAAAAAGGGCTGCTTTTAACTGCAGCCCTGTCATTTCTTCGGGTGTTCTACGCCCATTCGTAGCGGGGATGGGAGTTGAACCCATGACCTCAGGGTTATGAATCCTGCGCTCTAACCGCCTGAGCTACCCCGCCTGTTGACCGCCAATGATTTATCAATGACGGAAAAGCGGCTGCAAAAATAGAAAAAAGCAGTGTAGTAAAAAACTTTAATTTTAGTATATCGCTCCCCTGACCAGCCCCTGAAATCCCGGGTGAACCCAACCGGTCAAACCAGTTTTTTATGATAATGGCCCGTCTAAAAAATGGGAATAATACCTATAAATGGATAGGGAAAATCACCTAACCATTTATAATATAATTTTTTGTAAACTTGCAGCCTCAATTGACCCAATAGGTAAACTTCAAAAAATTTTCTGCAAGTCCGCCCTGTGTCAGGTAAATCAATGGATCATTGTCTCAATGAAAATTCCCGTTCACAGTCTTGGCAATATGCGCCATTAAACCATTATCACTTACCTGGAATTATGCCGGGATTGCTGTAGCGTTCTGATAGTATGCTCTTAGAAGCTCTGCTCGCCGGGCAGGTTATTCCTGTTGCTGGCATTAAAATGTGGCCTGACAAATGAAAAACGCCCCGGATAAGATGGACTGGTTTGCCCTGTTTGTTGAGGGAAATACCCTGGCTCTAAGCCATTACTTCGCCGTGTACAACAAGCGCCTGTTCTATATTGCCCTGAAACAGATCAGCGAGCCGGAACCCGCCGAAGAAATTGTTTCCGATGCCTTCCACCATCTTTGGCTCCATCGTGAAAAGATCAATTCAGAAGAACACATTAAAGCATTTCTGTATACCGCCACACGCAATGGCTGCATCAATTATCTGAAAAGCCTCAAACGAAGAACAACGGCGCAGCAAAACATGCTGCACGCACTGGAGAACCAGCAGGAGAACGAACTGGAGAATGAAGAAATAGAAGCAGAATTGCTGGCACGCATTCACCAGGCGTTGGACCAACTGCCAGAAAAATGCAAAGCCGTTTTTGAACTGATATATTTTGAAGATCACACCACCAAGGAAGTGGCACAAAAACTTCGCATTACAGAACGCAATGTGCTCAACCAGAAAAGTCGCGCCATCAAACTGCTGCGTAATATACTTAGCTGATCACATGTGTCAGCATTTTCTTTCATATCCTGAACCTTCACAACGAATACTTTATACCGACTCCTAGCTTGCTCAAAAATTTTTTTTCGGATTTTTTTGTCATACGGCTACCTCGTGTTGTTTTATTATATATAGAGAGCCGGCAAAATTGACGGACGAATGATTAACCCGGCCCTATATAATCTAACAAACCCATGATATTGCAACAATGAAAGCCAAAACCGCTAGAATCACTTATCTGCTGGAAAAATACGTTGGGGATGACCTGACGCCGGACGAACAGCAGGAGCTGGAAGCGTGGGTGGCAGCAAGCGAATACAATCGAAAAAAGTTCATTGAAATAAACAATGGAGTCGACCTGCTGCATAGATTGCAGTCTTACGGCAAAGCAAACAGCGTGTCCATGTGGCAAAAATTGATGGCGAAGGTTTCTGACGGCGCCACAATCATAGAAATGCCACGCGTAGAAGTGCCCGACAGGGAATTGCCAAGCCGTAAACCAGTATGGCTTAGGAGAGCAGTGGCAGCTGCAGCCATCCTGGTCATAACAGCAGGCACTCTTACAATATATATAATGTCCCGGGATGTTTCCGGCAATCTGGCGCAGACGGAAAAGCAGACCGATCCCTCCGCAACGGCCATCTCTTATGGTGTGCCGGGTGGTGATAAGGCAGTGCTGACACTGGCGGACGGATCTGTGATTGAGCTGGAAAAAGCACCCGATGGCAGGTTGACACAACAGGGTTTGATGCAGGTGTCAAAAGCCGCAGGACATTTATCCTACACCGGACGGTTTGTACCCAATGACCGTGTTTCTACTCGGTCAGCAGAGTACGATTCTTTGCTTAATATGGTGTCGACACCAAGAGGAGGTCAGTATGCGATCACTTTACCTGACGGAAGTAAGGTTTGGTTAAATGCTGCTTCATCATTGCGTTTTCCTTTAGCTTTCGCCGGTAAGCAACGTACTGTTGAACTTACCGGCGAAGCTTATTTTAAAGTGGAGCCGCTCTCACTGACCGATGAAGCAGGAAATGCAACCAAAGTACCTTTCGTTGTAAAACTGGTTTCGGCCGACAGATCGCAAAACCTCGGCGAAATTGAAGTATTGGGGACCGAATTCAATGTAGCTGCCTACGAAGAAGATAAAAATGTGCGCACTACACTGGTAGAAGGTTCTGTGCGGTACAAAAACGGGAGGCAGTCCCGACTGCTGAAACCAGGTCAGCAGGCCGTTCAAAAAAACGGAAAAATTACAGTGCATGATGTCGATATAGACCAGGCACTGGCCTGGAAAAGTGGTCAACTCACCCTTTCCGGATCAACATTGGAGGTGCTTAACCAGCTGGCCCGCTGGTACAATGTAGCAGTAGAAATCAGGGGCCCCGTACCTGATAAAATCGAAAGCGAAGGCATTGAAGGAAGAATCCCCCGCGACTCCGACCTGAAAACTGTAACCAACGTTCTCAACCAGTTTAATTTACATATTAAACAAGAGCATAACAAAATCATTGTAACGCCGTAATTGCCAACGCCTGACACACGATCTAACCTTAGGCTGACAAGAGATTTCCATTGATCATTAAACCGTTTAACTGTAGCTGTTGTACTACTAAATTCCAGTAAAGAACGACAACGGCCTCAGCTACCGCCGCGACCATGGGCTTTTCGCCCATGGTTCGCAGCTTATAGCTGCAAAAGATTATTTTTGTAACTTTCTTGTTTCCAAAAACAGGCACCTGCTTTTGTACAGGAAAGACAGTTTAAACGGATAACTCGTATGGTAAACCAAAACTATCAGCCCATACTTGC